>Ga0070728_10005111_pt1 | contig 13170 bp, 15 predicted proteins | sample tdDd471_FD_66723 | JGI IMG/M metagenome (GOLD analysis project Ga0070728, IMG submission 66723) | Marine sediment microbial communities from the Atlantic coast under amendment with organic carbon and nitrate - tdDd47.1 | ecosystem: Environmental > Aquatic > Marine > Coastal > Sediment | place...
GGGATCGGTCAGCAGACCCAGTGCCGTCGCCGCGTCGGGCGTGTCCGTGTAATGCAGCACAATCATGTCCACTGCCGTGCCGTTGCGACCGTCATGATTGGGGGACGGCCGGTTCCGGATGATCGCCGGACCCTGATGCATCGGCTCAGCGGGACCGCGCGCCATCAGCCGAACCCGCGTTCCTTCGAAATCCGGTCATAGGCCGCGTTGATCTTGGCCAGTTTCTCGTTGGCCACGGCGACGAATTCCTCCGGCAGGCCCTGCGCGATCACCCGGTCCGGATGATTGGCCTTGATCAGCTTGCGGTATGTCGCCCTGACCTCCGCATCCCCGGCGTCGGTCGCGATGCCGAGCACCGCATAGGGGTCTTCCTCATCCAGTCCCAGATAGGTGGCATGCAACCGGCTGTAGGCGGCCTGGCCGATCCCGAAAATCTCCGCGATGGCCTTCAGGAACGTCACCTCGTTGGGGTGAATCACATTGTCCGCACGGGCGATGTGCATCAGGCCGGCCAGCAGGTCCTCCAGCACTTCGGGGTTGCCATGAAACATCCCGGCGATCTGCTCGGCATAGGGCTCGAAACCCGTCGCCTCCCGCTTCGCCTGATTGAAGACCCGCGCAACGTTGCGCATCTCGTCCGGCGGGATCTGAAACACCTCCCGGAAGGCCAGGATCTCATCCTTGGTCACGACGCCATCGGCCTTGGCCATCTTCGCGCCGAGCACGATGACCGCAATGGTGAAGGCGACCTTCTTGGTCGCGGCAGGGCGGCCACCCTCCGCGCCATCCTGCAGCAGCGCGTCGGCCTCATCCTCGTCGGATTCACGGATCCGGTCGACAGCATGTCCTGCCAGTCCGCCCACGATCGCGCCGATCGGTCCGCCGACGGCGAAACCCAGTCCGCCACCGATCAGTTTTCCCCAAACGCTCATCTGCCCGCCAATCCCGTCACCTGCCTCAGGCTGTCCGCCGTCGATGTGCGACGCCAAATCCCATCTGCGGGAAGCCTAGCCACCTTGCATGACAACGCAAAGCGTCCGATTGTCTCCCCGACCCTTGCCCTGACCCGGAGAATCGTTCGTGTCCCTGAACCAGCTTCTGGATGGATATCACGCCTTCATCGAGGATGGCTTCGCGACAAATGCGGACCGCTATCGGCAGCTCGAGGCGCTGGGCCAGTCGCCCAGCACCATGATCATCGCCTGCGCCGACAGTCGCGTCGATCCGGCGACCATATTCAATGCCGGTCCGGGGGAGCTGTTCGTCATCCGCAATGTGGCGAACGTGGTGCCGAGCTATGCCCCTGACGGGCGGGCACATGGCGTCAGCGCGGCGCTGGAGTTCGCGGTCAAGGTGCTGCTGGTCAGCGATATCGTGGTGCTGGGTCATGCGCAGTGCGGTGGCGTCAAGGCGCTGCTGATGGATGAGAACAACACGGACGGGATCGGTGAATTCGTGGCCCCCTGGATGGCCAGTTCGCGCGGCATCCTGGACCGGGTGATGGGGCATTCGGCCGGTCACGATGTCGAGACGATCCTCGGGCGGATGGAGGAGGAGAATATCCGCCTCGGCCTGACCAACCTGATGACCTTCCCCTGGATCGCGCAACCCGTGAAGGCCGGCAGGATCGCCCTGCATGGCATGCATTTCGGCATCGCCGAGGGACGGCTGGCCCGCCTGGATCCGGAGACCGACGTCTTTGTCACCGTCGGGACGGGTGCCGCGGCGTTGCAGGCGTGAGAGTGCGGTTCGGCCCATCGGTCGCCAGCCTGTTCCTGCTGGCAGCTGCGGCACTGCTGCTGGTCCCGATTGACGGGCTCTCGCATGAAGCCGCCATGGGCGGGGCGCTGGCGCTGGCCGCCATCGGGCTCTGGGCGACGAACGCCATTCCCGAACATCTGACGGCCCTGCTGTTCTTCCTGATCGCCATGGTGGCGGGTGTCGCGACGGCACCGGTCGTGTTTTCGGGTTTTGCCTCATCCGCTTTCTGGCTGCTGTTCGGCGGCATGATCGTGGGCGCTGCCGTTCGCGACACAGGACTTGGTGCCCGTGTGGCGGGCGTGCTGGCGCGACGCATGGGGGTCAGCTATCTGGGCGTACTGGCCGGCCTGATGTGCGTGGCGCTGGGCCTCGCCTTTGTCATGCCCTCGTCGGTGGGGCGCGTCGTGCTGCTGATGCCGGTGGCGCTGGGGCTGGCCGATGTCTTTGGTTTCGGGGAGGGGTCACGCGGGCGCATCGGCATTGCCATGACCGCGGGTCTCGGGGCGTTCCTGCCCGGCTTCGGCGTCATGCCTGCCAATGTGCCCAACCTTGTCATGATCGGGGCCGCCGATACGCTCTACGGGCTGAAACCGGTCTATGGCGACTATCTGCTGCTGCATTTTCCGGTACTTGGCCTGCTGAAGGCTGTCACGGTCGTCGCGGTCGTGCGGTTCCTGTTCCCCGACGAGATCAGGACCGATGCCCGTACCGCGCCCACGCCGGGCCCGCTGTCCCCCGCCGAGCGGCGGCTGGCGGTGATCCTGGTTGCGGCGCTGGCGCTCTGGGCGACGGATTTCATCCACGGCATCTCGCCGGCCTGGGTGGCCCTCGGGGCCGGGATTGCCTGCATGCTGCCGCCCTTCCGGCTGATCGATCCGGCGAAGTTCACGGACGCGGTGCAGTTCCGCCCGCTGCTCTACATCTCCGGCGTGCTCTCCCTCGGGGCGGTTGTGGCATCCACCGGCATCGCCGATCACATGGCCACCGGCTTCCTGCGGCTGGCGGAGCTGGAGCCGGGCAAGGACGCCTGGAACTTCTTTGCCGTCGTGGGCGCGTCGATCGGTGTCAGCCTGCTTGGCACCGCACCGACCGTGCCGGCTGTGCTGACCCCGCTGGCGGACCAGCTTTCCGTTGCGATGGGTCTGCCGCTCGCCACGACACTGATGATGCAGGTTCCGGCCTATTCCACGGTCCTTTTCCCCTTCCAGGGACCACCGGTCGTCGTTGCCATGCAGCTCGGCAAGGTGCCGATCCGGGACGGCATCCGGGCCACCCTGGCGGTCGCGATCATCACCATCGTGATCCTGTTGCCGCTCGACTATCTGTGGTGGCAGGTCCTCGGGCGATTCAATGGCTGACCCGGAGACAGGCCACGACACGCCGAAGGTGGTTCATCTGCTGAAGATCTGCGTTGGCGTCGATCAGGTGGAACAGCTGGAGCTCTGGCAGGGTCAGCGTCTGGCGCGCGACGAGCAATTGCGCCATGTCACCCGGAACCGGCCGCGGCGGGACGATGAGGTGCTGGCCGGCGGATCACTCTACTGGATCATCGCGGGCGCGATCCGGGTGCGACAGCGGATCGTGGGGCTGGACCGGGTGGAGACGGACACAGGCGTCAAGTGCGGTCTGATACTGGGCCCCGAACTGGTCCGGACAGAACCGTGGCTGCGTCGTCCACATCAGGGATGGCGCTATCTGGAGGCGAAGGATGCACCGCCGGATCTTTCGGCCCGTGCCGACGCGGAGGGGCTGCCGCCGGACCTGCAGGTAGCCTTGCGCGATATCGGCGTCTATTGAATCAGGGCCGGTCGCTTGCAGGTGCCTGCGGAAGGCTGGTCACGGCGCGGGTGCTGTCATGGACCAGATGCAGCCCCGTCGGAATTCCGGTGCGCCAGTGCCACCGCCAGTAACCGATCAGGAAATCTACGCGATCTCCCCTGCCCAGGAACGGTGTCAGCACCCTTTCGTAGGACGGGGGCTCGAGAGTAGTCATCAGTCCGCGACGATGCCAGTAGTGCGGTCGGCTCTCATGAATGATGCCATCATAGACCGGCTGAATTACCGCCATCTCCGCCTCTGGCAGGGTTTCATCCATGAACTGGCCACTGTAGGAAGCGCCGTTGACGTGGTCATGGTTGGTGCCCAGGAACCTGTAGAGGAAACGGTTCTGCCGACCTTCCTCGCGGGCGACCTCGATCACTGCGATGCCGCGCCAGAGGCGGGCGACGTCGAGCGGATCGAACTCGCTCTTGCGCGGGGGACGACCGTGCCTCTTCTCCAGGGACAACCAGTAGTCGAGGAACGACTGCAGGCCGCTGTCGAGTGTCTCCGGATTCCCGGCAGGTGAACTGACCTCTGCCCATAACATCGAATCTGTCGGCATGCGTCCCTCTCCCCAGCGCCCCCCGGCGTCGCTTCCCCATACGACAGGCACCGAAGCTTGTGGACTCCAAAAAAGGGTGCGTGGAGTATGTGGACACCAAAAAGGGGACAATTTTGCTCATTCTTCGCTCGATTCCCGTTTTCATACAGAGTTGCCTGTTTTTTGGGCTCATTCTTGGACTACCGACTCCACCGGCTGCGGCGGAGAAAGGGGCTCCGGATCTGTTGCCCGATTCAAGAGTTGCCAGAGGGTCAGGACTGATCACGGCGGCCTGGCTGGGACAGCCTGTGCGCCGCTATGGGCATGGCGTTCTCGGCGACCGGATCGAGGCCGGAACGCTTTACGCGCGCCTGGCCAATGGCCGGGTCGTCGGGCACCGGCTGGACAGCCGCTCCGTGTTCGAGGATCTGACCGTCCGCCTTGCCGACCTGAACGGCAACGGGCAGGACGAACTGGTCGTGGTGCAGTCGAGCCTGGAGAAGGGTTCGGCCCTTGCGGTTCTCGGCCTGCGCGCCGGACGCCTGCAGGCCATCGCGCGCACGCCTTGGATCGGCACACCCAACCGGTGGCTCAATCCGGCAGGCATCGCCGACTACAATGGTGATGGCATCCTGGAGATCGCCCTGGTCCGCACCCCCCATATCGGCGGGACCCTGCAGTTCTGGCAGCTTGCCGGTGGTGAATTGATCGCCAGGGGCGAACAGTACGGGTTCTCCAATCACCGGATCGGCAGCCGGATACAGGACCTGAGCGCCACGCTCGACTGGGACGGCGACGGCATCGTGGATCTGCTGCTGCCGGAGGTCGGGCGACGCTCGCTGGCCGTTGTCACGCTCTCCGGCGGAACGGCGCGGGTCCTCACCACGCTGCCGCTGCCGGCAGAGGTGAGAGGCCCACTGACCCCGGATGCCGGACGCCGGACCGTGCGGGTGCCGCTCGAGAATGGCGAGACGATTACCGTCGGCCCGGACCTCTGAGCGCGGCAGGGCGTGTGCGCCGGGAAATAGCCCATGTCCGGTATCATTCTTGATTTACCGCATACTCCCGGGCGGCAATGTCAGGGAGTAGTCACCGGGCATTTCACAGCAGCTGTTGCACATGCGGTGATGCGCGCCGAGGCTCATGATCTCGTTGCCACACTCCTGAAAATTCAGACATTTCCTTCGCGTTCGGCCGGATCTTGGGCCCAGAATGGTACGACGGCGCTCGTCACGGTAGGGACCTCTTGGCTTGCCCATGCGTCATTCCTCCGGTTGTGATACCGGAACAATATATAGGTATTTATACCGTTACAAGGCTTTTGCGGTAATTTTCTACTGTCTCTTCGGTATTACCGCATAGACCAGTGTCGCCTGGGCCGCCGGTTTCGCCTGCTGGCCGTCCGCATACAGGGTGCAATCACCGAACATCATGCTGCGCCCTTCCTTGGTGACCTGCGCCTCGCAGATCAGGTCAGTATCGGCAACGGCGCGAAAGAAGCTGGTGGACTGCTGCACGGTCGCGATGTCAGCCTCCCCCCGCAGCGCCGAGCGGACGGCGAAGACCATCGCGGTATCGGCCACGGCCATCATGGCCTGGCCGGACAGGGTCCCGCCGACCCGGTTCAGCCGGGCATTGTTCGGCAGCCTGACCCGCACGAAGCCCGGTCGGATATCCTCCACCACCAGACCGAGATCCTTCACCCAGGGCGCGAACCATGTTTCGGCGGCTTCGCGCGCCTTCTCCAGCGTGAACCCCGCGCCTTGTGCCTGTTCCGTCATGACTGCAGCTCTCCCCCGATGGTTGCCGTCACATCTTCGGCCAACACGGCCCCGGCCACAATCCCGGCGACGGGGCCCCTCATGCGAAGCGGCGGGCACCCGCGACACAGGCAACGACGGCAAGGCAGACCAGGGCCATGGCCGGACTGACGTCTTCCCCCAGCAGCCCCGAAGCAAGCATCAGCCCCATGAAGGGCTGCAGCAACTGCAGCTGCCCCACCGCCGCGATGCCCCCCTGCGCCAGACCGCGGTACCAGAACACGAAGCCGATCAGCATGCTGAACAGGGAGACATAGCCGAGCGCGATCCAGGCCGGGGGTCCGATCCCGGCATAGGTCTCCGGCTGCGCCAGCAGCGCCAGCGGCAGCATCACCGGCAGTGCCAGTACCAGCGCCCAGCTGATCACCTGCCAGCCGCCCAGGGTACGCGACAGCTTCGCCCCCTCCGCATAGCCCAGGCCGCAGACCAGGATCGCCGCAAGCATCAGCAGATCACCGCTCCAGGAGGCGGAAAGATCCTCCGTCAGGGCAAACCCGACAACCAGCGCGGCCCCGATGATGGAGAACAGCCAGAAGACCGGACGCGGACGGTCCCCGGCCCGCAGCACGGCAAAGATGGCGGTGGCCAGCGGCAGCAGGCCGATGAAGACCATGGAATGCGCCGACGTGATGCGCTCCAGCGCCAGGGCGGTCAGCAGGGGAAATCCGATGACCACCCCCAGCGTGGTGATCAGCAGGGACAGCATGTCACCGCGACCGGGACGGTTCTGCCGCAGCAGCAGCAGGCAGGCACCGCCGACGAGACCGGCAATCGCCGCACGCACCAGGGTCAGGAACACCGGATCGAAATCCGCGACGGCCACGCGCGTGGCAGGCAGGCTGCCGCTGAAGATGGCGACGCCAGCAAACCCGTATATCCATGCACCTGTCCGGCTGTCCATCGGACTCTCCCCTGTTGCACCCGGACCATGACGCCGTGCAACTGGCCACGCCAGATACAGTTCAGTACAATATGGTCAAACTGTATTGGAACAAATGGCAGCACAGATGAGTATTCAGAGTGACGGTCCGGGGGCGACAGGTCCCCTTGTCGGGCAGGTGATGCAGACGGTCAGACAGCAGATCGCCAGCCGCCAGATGACACCGGGCATGCGGCTGCCCTCGATCAGGGGCCAGGCTGATCGGATGGGGGTGTCCAGATCCACCGTCGTCGATGCCTATGACCGCCTGGTGGCGGAGGGCATGATCCAGTCCCGGCGGGGTTCTGGCTTCTATGTTGCGGGGCATCCGCCGCCCTTCTCCATCGCCGACACCGCGCCGGAGCTGGAGCGGGATGTCGATCCGCTGTGGATCGCGCGGCAATCGCTGGACGCGGACGAAGCCGCGCCGAAACCGGGGTGCGGCTGGCTGCCCCCGTCCTGGATGCCGGAGGCGGAGATCCGCCGCGCCCTGCGTCGGGTCGCGCGGGATGCCGATTTTCGCCTGACCGACTACAGCACATCGCTGGGCCTTCCGGGCCTGCGACAGGTGCTTTCACGGCGATTGGCGGAGCGGGGCGTGGTTGCGGCACCCGGCCAGATCATGCTGACCGAGTCGGGCACCCAGGCCATCGACCTGCTGTGCCGGTTCCTGCTGCAGCGGGGCGATACCGTTCTGGTGGACGACCCCTGCTACTTCAACTTCCACGCCATGCTGCGCGCGCATCAGGTGACGGTCGTGGGCGTACCCTATACCCCGGATGGTCCCGACCCGGTCCGGTTCGAACAGGCCCTGAAACACCACGCGCCGCGTCTCTACATCACCAACTCGGCGCTGCACAATCCGACCGGCGCGACCCTGTCACCCGTCGTCGCCCACCGGGTGCTGAAACATGCGGAAGCCCACGATCTGATCATCATCGAGGACGACATCTTCGCCGACTTCGAGCATGAACCGGCACCCCGGCTGGCCGCCTTCGACGGGCTGGCGCGGGTCATTCACATCGGCAGCTTCTCCAAGTCCCTGTCGGCGGCTGTACGTACCGGTTTCATCGCCGCGCGACCGGACTGGATCAGCGAACTGGTGGACCTGCGCATCGCGACCTCCTTCGGCGGCGCGGCCCTGTCCGCGGAACTGGTACTGGCCGTGCTGCAGGACGGTGCATGGCGCAGGCACACCAGCGGCCTTCGAGCCCGGCTGGCGACGGCGATGGAGACGGTCAGCAGGCGGCTCCGCCCGCTGGGTCTGAAACCATGGACCGAACCGGGGGCCGGAATGTTCCTCTGGTGCCGTCTGCCTGACGGGCTGGATGCGGCGGATGTTGCACGCGCCGCCCTGCGGGAGAACATCGTGCTGGCACCGGGCAATGCCTTCTGTCCCGGTGACGCCGCCAGCAGCTTCATGCGTTTCAACGTGGCGCAGTCCCTGGACCCGGCCATCATTCCGACCCTTGAACGCGCGATGGAAAAGGCCGGAAATCCCGGTTCGGGAGCAAGCATCGTTTCCGGATAGCCATGAGGTTCGGGGAAGCCGGCTTCCACCAGGTGCCACCTTGCATACCGCCAGGCGCGGCGCGAGGATTGCGCGCGCCATGTGCGAGGGGGAGAACAAGCATGAACGACGCCGTCACGACCGAAATGCGGGGGGAGACCGCCCTGCTGATCCTGAACCGGCCGGAGGCCCTGAATGCCATCAGCGCCGATCTGGCGCGGGGGCTTGCCGCGGCACTGATCCGGCTGGATGCCGACCCGGCGGTGAAGGGAATCGTGCTGACCGGCGCCGGGGACCGGTCGTTCTGCGCCGGTGTCGACCTGCAGGAAGCCCGCGACGTGCAGGTGCATGAGGTGGAGGAATGGTTCGGGCGGGTCTGCAACTGCTATCGCCAGATCCTGATGACGGAGAAGCCGGTCATCTCCGCCCTGAACGGTGTCGCCACCGGCGGCGGGTTCCAGTTGAGTCTGGTCTCCGACCTGCGCGTTGCCCATCCCGGCGTCCGCCTGGGGCAGCCGGAGATCAATGCCGGCATCCCCAGCATCATGGGGTCCTACTGGATGAGCCTGCATCTCGGCTGGTCGATGAACCAGGAGCTGTCGATGACCGGACGGCTGATGGACGCCGGCGAGGCGGAGCGACTGGGCCTGCTGAACCGTGTCGTCGCACCGGAGGAAGTCGTTTCCACCGCCTGCGACCTCGCCAGCCAGCTTGCGGGCAAGCTGCCCACCGCCTGGGCGCGCACCAAGCTGCGGTTCCGGGAAGTGGCGCTGAAGGGTTTCGACGAAGCCTTCCGTGCCGCCGTGCTGGGCCAGCAGGAAGCCTTCGCCAGGGGCGAACCGCAGGGTTTCATCGACGCCTTCTTCGCCGCCAAGTCGAAGGGTTGAGGTGTTTCGGATGGCCTGTTCCATCCCTCTCCCCCTCCCGGCCAGCCATTTCAGGATACTTGCGTGGGTGGCCGGGAGGGGGAGAGGGATGGAACAGGCCCCACAATAACCGCCCCACCGCTCATGCCGGGTATCCAGGAGCACCGCGCAGATGTGGAGGACTGGGCCCGCGGATCAAGTCCGCGGGCGTCTTGATGGGGTGGATAGTGAGAGACGACTTGACTACGCCCAACCACGTCGTGCCCGGGCTTGACCCGGGTACCCAGGCGTGCCGCGCAGGCGCCGACGGTTGGACCGCAATAACCGCCGCTACCGCCGCTGGAAGATGGAGAACTGGCCGTGCGCGGTGGCGGCGAGCTTGCCGTCGTTCCAGATTTCCGAGTCCAGCGTGGCGACGCTGCGTCCCTTGTTAGTCACCTTCGTGTTGCAGGTGACGGTACCCGCCGTCACGCCCCGGAAATAGCTGATGGAGCAATTGATGGTAGCGCAGCTCTCCCCCTTCTCCAGCAGCCCGTAGAGCGCCGCGCCCATGCCGGTATCGGCCAGCGAATAGAGCGCCGCGCCATGCAGGACGCCGTGCGGGTTCATCAGATCGTCACGCACCGTCAGTTCCATGGTGCTGGTGCCCTGCCCCTGCGCCGTGAAATGAAAGCCGATCAGATCTCCGTATGGATGCTGCATGTCCCGTCTCCTCCCCTGTGGTGCCTGGCCCGGTACCTGGCCCGGTGCCTTGCCCGTTCCGCCGCCTGACGGCTTCCCCGACCCGTGCCCTGATTGCCCGCGCCGTCAGTCGTCGTCAAGCATGTCGCGGTGCGGGTCATCGCGGGGCAGGCCGTCGCGGAACTCGGGCATCTTCTTCCAGCTCGGGACCGGTGGTGTGCCCTGTCCCGGGCGCGGGACGTGCCGCGCGGGCGTGCCCTGCTCGAAATCCGGGATGTAGCGGGTGCAGTTGGGATAGATCTCGCATTCAACGCGCACCACGAACCGCGCCCCGTGATGGCGCGCCAGGCTCTCGGCATCCTGCAGGATCGTGGCGCGACCGTTGATCCGCATCCGCAGGGTCCGCCCGTCGAACTTCACGAACAGCAGCCCGATGTTCGGGTTCTGCCGGATGTTCCCCAGGGTGCGATACATCGAGTTGCCGTCATACTCCGGATATTCCAGCACGCCTGGCCCGACGATCTTCACGAAACCGGGGTCGCCGGACTTCATGCTGCAGTCCACGTGATCGTTCCAGGCGCTGGCGATGAAGACGCAGGGGGCCTCCGTGATCAGTTTCCGGTCGGCCTCCGAGAACGCGAAATGGCGCACCGCTGCCACGATGGCATCCGCCGTCCGCCGCCCGTCCATCTGGTCCTGCAAGGCGCGCATGCCTTCGTGAAAGAAGGGCCGTTCATCGGTTTCATCCATGCCTTGTCACTCCCCGCCCTGTCGCTGCGAACCGGATCAAACGGTCCCCTGTCCGGCTGCGTTGTTATGGCGCTGAAACGGGAAATGCAATCGGCGGGCATCCGGCCCATATTCGCATGGAGTATCAGGCAATGCCGGAGTTCCGCCCATGAACCGCCACCCTGACGTGACTGCGACACCCCTGCCGGACCAGAGCCTGCTGCACGAACGGGCCGCCCCGTCAGATTTCCTGGACTGCTATTCCGTGACCTCCAGCCTGGCGCCGCGCGCGGCGGCGGAGATCATCACCACCTTTCCCGGCTGGGCCCGGTTCCTGATGCGCCTGCGCGGAGTGCTGACGGCACCTTTCGGGCTGGCCAACGAAGGCCCGAAGACGCGGGACAGCATCGGCATCTTCCCGGTCGAGACGGAATCGGCGGAGGAGATCATCGCCGGCTTCAACGACCGGCACCTGAACTTCCGGGTCTCCGTGCAGTCGCGCGAAGGGCGGGTGTTTCTCGCCACCTGGGTGCATCCGCACAACCTTGGCGGTCGTCTTTACCTGCGCACCATCATGCCGTTTCACATCATGATCTCGCGCAATGCACTGGCCCGGGTGGCCACGCAGCACCCCGCGACCTGACCGGAGGCCGACGACATGCCCACGGCCTATGACACCATCGGCATCAACTACGCCAACCTGCGCCAGCCGGACCCGAGGATCGAAGCGGCGATCGGTGCCGCGCTCGGCGATGCGGTCACGGTGCTGAACGTCGGCGCGGGAACAGGGTCCTACGAGCCGACCGACCGGGCCGTCACCGCCCTGGAACCCTCCATCGAGATGATCCGCCAGCGCCCCGCCGGAGCCGCCCCCGTGATCCGGGGCTTTGCAGAGGATCTGCCGTTCGCCGACAGCGCCTTCGACGCCGTGATGGCGGTGCTGACCGTGCACCACTGGTCCGACCAGCCGAAGGGCCTGGCGGAGCTGCGCCGGGTCGCCCGCGGCCCCACCGTGATCCTGACCTTCGACCCCGCCCACCGGGGCTTCTGGCTCACCGACTACCTGCCGGAACTGATCCGCATCGACGCCACACAGATGCCCCCCATGAGCGCATATGCCGCCACCCTCGGCCCGGTGCAGATCACCCCGGTCCCGATCCCCCACGACTGCGCCGACGGCTTCCTCGCCGCCTACTGGCGCCGCCCCTCCGCCTACCTCGACCCCCGCATCCGCGCCGCCATCTCGTGCTTCTGGGCGATAGAGGATGTGGAGGCGAAACTGGAACCGCTGGCACACGACCTGGAGACGGGGGCGTGGGAGGCGAGGTACGGGGATCTGCTGGGGCGGGAGAGTTGTGACCTGGGGTATCGGTTGGTGGTTGGGAGGGAGTGAATGCAGGAAGCGGGGTTCCGGAGAATTATGATATGTCGGAAGTCCTGATGGGCGACACTGCGGACAGGGGCCTATGCGCTGCATGTGCGAAAGGTATTTGGCTTTGATCATTCCGCCGGAAATATGGGCGGGAAGGGGTCGTTCGCTGCGTCGCATCGAAGGCCTAATGCGTCGACTGAAACCGGACTTAGATAATCGTGCCCAGCTTTCTCTACAAATGTTTGACCCGGCGGCTGGGTGGCAAGGCGTCGTTTCAAGGTGGCCGTCAGGCGTCACCTTCATCGGAGGCCAAAGGGTCGCTTCTGGGAATAAACCCGGCTCTCTCGTCTGGACCAGCCGTCGGTCCGGCAAAAAGCTGAAGGTTGAGGTTTTGAGCGAGCTCTTCGCCAGGCTCTTTGTTGTCCAAGACAATGATCTGGAGGTCGGGCGAGGTATTAGCGATACTTTCCCAGAATAAGGGCTCGATGGTTAGGTTGATGTTTTGTACCTCGTCCTGATCGCCCGCCGACGGCTGCTCCACGTCTCGCTGTTTGACGGTCGTCAAGGGTGAGTCCAACACGATGAACTTTGGGTGCGGTTTTTCATTTGCCTGGCAGTAGCGAATAACACCGACAGCTAGCGCAGAGTTAAGTACGGCACGAAAGCCCTTGCCGTGGGATTTTCTCGCCTTACCATTGACCTTGATATCGTAGGCCTTGTCATCGAACTCAACCCTAACGTCGTTAGGCCATGACCATTCGATCAACACCTTCTCGATCACCCGGCAAAGTGCAGTGACCGCGACTGGATCAATCGGTGCCCATGTTTGTTTCTGACCCGCAGAAGGCATTTCCTGATCGAGTTCGTCTTTGAGCGCGCGAAGACGCGCGGCCTCTTCCCGATCGGATTGCCAAGTCTGTAAATTTAACCGACGTTGCACCAACTCATCCAAACTGTATTGAGCACGCGCACGTGTCGGCGCAAGGACACGGTCAAGTTCACGGTCGATCCGAGGCACCTCGTCAGCAGCTGCGCTGCTCTCATTTTGGCGCCACTCTTTTCGTCCATTCAAATCTTTGATGGCGGCCTGAAGATCCCGCTGGAGTCCTCGTATTTTCGCCGCTTCCGCCGTGGTAGATTGGTAGACGGC
>Ga0070728_10005114_pt1 | contig 13165 bp, 9 predicted proteins | sample tdDd471_FD_66723 | JGI IMG/M metagenome (GOLD analysis project Ga0070728, IMG submission 66723) | Marine sediment microbial communities from the Atlantic coast under amendment with organic carbon and nitrate - tdDd47.1 | ecosystem: Environmental > Aquatic > Marine > Coastal > Sediment | place...
CAGCGCGATGGCGGCGAAGCAAGCGAGTCTTTCCAAGCGCAAGCGGTCCCTCCCGGGGACAAAGCATGACGCATCGAGGGCCCCGCATCACGCCGCGTGTGGCAACAGCTCCGGATCGGTGGGCCGCGCCCGCTCGATCGTTGCACCGCGGCGCGCCAGCGCACGCAGCACCTGAGCGTGGCGGGCGCGGGTCAGGTCGAAGCCCCGGAACACCCAGAGCGCGCTCAGCACGAGCACGGTCGGCGGCGCGGCGAACAGGACCTTCAGGCCCAGCACGGTCCGCGCGGACTGCGCCTCGGCCCCGGTCTGGTAGCCGACGAGCCACAGGCCGACCCCCACGCCGCCGAGCGCGGCGGCGCCCGCGCCCTTGCGCAGCAGCGCCGCGAACCCGGCGAACAGGCCCTCGCGCCGCTCGCCGCTCGCGAGCTCGTCCACGTCGGTGACGTCGGCGGACAGCGAGTGCATCAGCATCCAGAAGCCCACGTTCGACGCGCCGCCGAACACCATCACCGCGTACAGCCCGACGAAGTCACCGGGGCTTACGAAGAAGACGCTCACGAACGTGACCAGCGACAGGCCCAGCCCGCAGCGGAACGCGAACGGCTTGCCCTTGCGCTCCGCCAGCCGGTTCCACAGCGGGTAGCTGCAGATGGCCGCGCCCGCGTTCACCGCGAACGCCGACATGTGCACCACCGGCGACTGCATCCGCAGGACGTGCACGAAGACGTAGAGGACCAGCGCGTTGACGAACCCGAGCCCGAGCGCCGCGAGCACGCTCGCGCCCATCAGCGACCGGAACGGGCGGTTGGCGCGCAGGGCGCGCAGCGCGTCGGCGAGCTTCGCCGGCTCGGTGTGGGCGCGGCGATCCTCGCGGGTCCCGCCCCAGGTCGCGGCGAGCGCCACGACGATCACGACGCCCCCGACGAGGGCGGCGCTCGAGAACGCCCCGCGCGCCTGCGCCGCCGCGTCGGGCGCGTCGAGATCGAGGCCGAGCAGGAACAGCGGCGGGAGCATCAGCCCGAGCAGGTCGCCCACGTTGCCGAGCAGCTCGCGCGCCGACGCGAGCCGGGTCCGGTCGTCGTAGCCGCGCGCCATCTCGGGCAGCAGGCTCAGCGCGGGCACCTGCACGACGGTCTTCGCGGTGTAGAGCGCGAGCAGGGCGCCGATGAAGAAGACCCCGAGCGCGGGGCCCGACAGATCCGGCGGCGACAGCAGCAGCGCGAACGCGAGGCCGGCCGGGACCATGCCCAGGAGGATGAACGGGCGGCGCCGGCCGGCCTCCCAGCGGGTCGCGTCCGAGATGCGCCCCATCGCGATGTCGCTCACCGCGTCCCAGAGCGTGGCGAGCACGAGCCCCGCGCTCACCCACAGCGGGCTCAGGCCGACGATGTCCGTGTAGAACATCATCAGGTGCACGCCGATGCAGGTGCCGACGAGGTTGTTGGCCAGGCCGGACAGCCCGAACGAGACCAGCGCGCGGCGGCTCATCGGAGCGCCCCCAGGTCGTAGTCGACCGAGAGCCCGCCGAGCACGGTCAGCTCGTCCTGCCGCGTGCCGTGGTGCGTGTAGTAGCCGCCGCGCACGAACGCCGAGATGCTCGGGACGTGGGCGTCGACCCGCTCGAAGGTCACCGCGACGATCGGGCCGACCTGGTGGCCGACGTACTCGCTGCGCGGCACCCAGCGCAGGTCGCTGTAGGCGCCGGCGCGAATCGTCACGTCGTCGACGGGAAACTCCGCGAGGACGAACGCGTCGTTGCGGACGACCCAGTCGCTGCGCGCGAGGACCAGATCGTGCTCGAGGCTGTAGTAGAAGGCCGCGTCGCCCTGGTCGTCGTGCTGGAAGGTCATCCGGTCGGCGATGAGCAGCCGCCCCGCGTCGCCGAGCGGGATCGCGCCCTGGAGCTGGCCGGACAGCCGCACGGTCCACCCCGTCGCCTCGCCGCCCTCGGCGCCCGGCAGGTGCTGCGCGTCGAAGTCCGCGCCGTAGCCCTCGAGCCCGTAGTACCCGGCGCCGTCCATCCCGATCGGCCAGACGACCGCGCCGGCCATCTCCGCGCGCAAGACCAGGAACGACAGCGGGCTGACCTCGAGGTAGCCGCCGTGGATCGCGAACACCGGCGCGACCCGCGAGGTGATCCCGGCCTCCGCGTGCGCTCCGTCGAAGAGCAGCGCGCCCTGATCCCCCAGCGGGGCGCGCAGCCCGACGTCGAGCTGATGCTGCATCCCCATCGGGTTGAGCAGCAGCACGAGCTGCTGGTGGACGACCCCTCGGCTCTGCGCCGACGCCGGCGCGGCGGTCGCGAGCACGAGGACGAGGGCGGCGAGGAGGCGGGGCACGACGCCCCTGGTTCAGCACGCCGGGTGCCATGGCTCGCCGTACCCGAAAACCGGGGTCGCGATCGCCGATCGGGAACCCGACCGCACCCGACCGTGTCGGCGGCTGCACACGGGGATCAGCCCCCGTCGCGCGTCGCGACGTGGGTGCGCACCGCGAAGCCGTCGCGCGCGCCGCTCGACGAGGCCTCGGAGTCGGGCAGGGCCACCGGCGAGGCGTTGCTCGCGCTGAGCCCGATGAACACGTCGCCCTCGGCCGACGCGGCCAGCCCCCCCGCCGAGTCCGCCGACCGGCCGCCGAGGCGGGTCGACGCGACGTGCGTCAGCGGGCCGCCCAGCGGCCAGCGGTAGATCGCCAGGAACGCGTCGTTGCCCGAGCCGTCCACGTCCAGCGGCGTCCCGGCCCCGAGCGTCGGATCGAACGTCGCCGTGTACGTGCCGAGGACCACCACGAGCGGCTCGGGCGAGCTCGCGCAGGCGTCCTCGGTGATCGCCACGGCGCGGACGTGCTCGTCGCCCGCGCCGTCGAGGATCTGCGCGTCGAGGATCGTGTCGAGCAGCGTGTTCATGCGCACGAGGAAGGCGCCCCCCGCGCCCATCGCGGTGACGGGGCCGTCGCCCAGGTCGATGCTCACCTCGAAGTGTCCTCCACCGATGACGGTCCCATCGGAGGCCAGCGCGATGCTCTCGAGATCGTCGAACGCGCCGTCGTCGGGCGAGGCGATGGAGAGGAGCTGGGGCATGCCCGCGACCTGCTCTCCGCAGGCCGTCGACCGGCCGACGTAGGCCCGGTCGTCCCTTCGGCCGGCGTGAAACACACCGAGGGGACCCACCGCGATGTCGGCCGAGCGGTTGGTGAGGTTGTTTCCGAAGTTGTACTGGAAGCGGTCGGTCGCCCACTCCCCCCGCCCCTCGGGGCTGAACCGCGCGAGCACGGGGGCGCGGCGTCCATTCGCGAAGATGCGATCCCCGGCGATGCTCGCCGTGCAGCTCAGGGTGCCGGTCACGTACAGGCGGCCGTCGTCGTCGACGTCGAGCGCGCGCGCGGGCGCGTCGAGGGGATTCGCCACCGCGCGCAGCCAGGCGTCTCCGACGGGGGTCGCCCAGCGCACGTCGCCGGTCGCCCCGTCCAATCGCGCGACGAAGCTGGCGACGCAGCTGGACGCAACGCAGCCGGTGCAGCCCGTCGCGTCGCCGATGGGCGCGCCGGGGATCTGCGTGCAGGGGCCGCCATCGCGCGAGCAGGCGCCCGCGTCCGCGCCGGCGTCCGGCACCCCGGCGTCGGTGGGGCAGTCGGTCGTGACGGAGGCGACGGGGGCGCCGTCGATCGGGACCACCACGTCGCTCCGATGGGTCACCGCCACGTACACGTCGCCCTCGGGGTGCAGCGCCACCGCCACCACGCGGTCCAAGCCGGTCGACCCGAGCTGTCGAGCCCATCGGAGGCTGCCGTCGGGCCGGAGGCTCGCGACGAGCGCGTCGGGGTCGGTGAGGCCCGCGACCAGCCCCGTCGGGACGCCGTCGTAGTCGAGCGGTCCGGAGAACTCGCCGCCGACGACCAGCGAGCGGTCCGGGGCGATGGCCAGGTCGTGCAGCTCGACCGTCGCCGACGCGCCCGAGAACGCGAGGGACCATCGGGTCTCGCCGCAGGCGGCCGGCCCGGCGTCGAGACCTGCGTCGTCTGCGCCGGCGTCGTCCTCGCCCCCGTCCACGCCCCCGTCGCTCGGGCCGGCGTCGCTCGGGCCGGCGTCGACGCCGACCCCCGCGTCCATCCCCGCGTCCGCGCCGCAGGGCCCGACCACGCACGACGTGTAGCAGCGCCCGTCGGAGCCGCAGATCGGGTGCGACTCGGGGCAGCGCCCGTCCGAGCACAGGACCTGGCCCTCCTCGATCGGCGGGCTGCAGCCGACCGCCAGGAGCGCGAGCGCGAGCGCCCCCCTCACGGCAGGCGCCCCCGGAGCGCCAGGCCGGTCGGACCCACGCGCAGCGCGACCTCGTCGTCGTCACCCCCGACCGCGATCACGACGCCCAGGACGAGGGCGGCGAGGCCGACGCCCGCCACGATCGCGCCGGACACCAGCAGCGGGCCGGCGCGCCCGTGCGCGCCCTCCAGCTCGGTCCATTCCTGGTCCACCGCGCCGTCCACCGCCGTCCAGTCGGCGGCGCCGACGCCGAGGAGCACCGCGCCGACCACGGTCAGGCCGCCGCCGGCGCCGGCGACGACCCAGCCCACCGGGAACGGGTCTTCGCGCGGCGCGGACGCCGGCGCGCGCGGCGACTCGACGATCGGAGACGGCTCCGCGTCGCCGGCTCGCTCGACCAGGATCAGCTCCCGCTGCGCCTGCTCACCCGCGCTGAGCGTGACCTGAATCGTCGCCGGCTCGTGGCCCTCGGCGCGCGCCTCGACGCGGTGCGCGCCCGGATCGAGGGGGAGCTCGCGGGTCGCCTCGGCGGTGTCCTCGGTGCGCTCGACGCCGTCGACGGTCAGCCGCGCGTCGGCGGGTGACACGGTGAGCCGCAGCCGCGCGATGCGCTCGAGATCGACCTGCCGCATCCGCTCGATCTCGTGCCGGTTCGGCGCGTCGGCGGGCGCGACCTCGAGCCACCGGTCGTACGTCGCGACGGCCTCGCGGAACCGGCCGAGCCGCTCGAGGGCGCCGGCGACCGCCTGCAGGACGTTGGGCGCCTCCACCGTGGCGCGGGCGCGCTCGAACTCCGCGAGCGCCTCGCGCCAGCGCTCCTGGCGGGTGAGCTCGACTCCCCGCGAGTACCGCGCGCGGGCCTCGTCGAGCTGCTCCGCGGTCGGCTCCTGAGCCCGCGCGTCGGGGGCGAACCCCAACACGAGCCCCAGCACGACGACTGCGCCTGCGTACCGCATCCCCCCCGACCATACCAGCCGCGACGCCCGAACGAATCGCACGTTCGCTCGAAACGAGGTAGCGTCGATGCGTGCCCATCCTCCGCCCCGAGGAACGGCTCGATACCATCGTCGCCGGGAAGTATCGCCTCGACTCGATCCTCGGTCGGGGCGGGGTCGGCGTGGTGTTCAAGGGCGAGCACGAGGTCACCGAGCGCCCGGTCGCGGTCAAGCTGCTGCTGCCGTCCTTCTCGGACGAAGAGGGGATCTCCCGGCGCTTCGTGCAGGAGGCCAAGACGGCCGCGTCGCTGCACCACCCGAACGTGGTCGACGTGCTCGACATGGGCGAGACGTCCGACGGGGCGCTGTACGTGGCGCTGGAGTTCCTCGAGGGGGAGTCGCTCGCCGATCGGCTCGAGCGCTGCGGCAAGCTCACGCCGCTCGAGCTGCTCGACGCGCTCGTCCCGATCGTGGACGCGCTCGCGATGGCGCACGAGCGAGGCATCACGCACCGCGACATCAAGCCGGACAACATCTTCCTGAGCGTCGACGGCCGCGGGACGACCATCCCGAAGGTGCTCGACTTCGGGATCGCGAAGCTCGCCGAGGGCTCGTCGCTGAAGACGAACACGGGCGCGCTGATCGGCACCCCCCAGTACATGTCCCCCGAGCAGGCGAGCGCGGACCGTGAGATCGACGCGGCGAGCGACGTGTGGGCGCTCGGCGTCGTGTTCTACGAGTGCCTCGCCGGTCGTCGCCCCTTCGAGGCCGAGTCGATCACGGCGCTGCTGCTTCAGCTGGTCACGTTCGAGCCGACGCCCCTGGCCGAGCTCGCGCCGGGCTGCCCTCCGGCGCTGCTCGACCTGGTCGAGCGGTGCCTCGCGAAGGATCGCGGCGGTCGGCCGGCGACGGCACGGGAGCTGCTCCCCATGCTCGAGGACGCGCGCAGCCAAGCGGGCGAGGGCGCGGGCGCCGCGGAGCTCGGGGACCGCCCGGCCGCCGTCACGGCCGCGAGGACGCCGGTCGCCGACGCCGACAACACCGACTTCGTGGCCCCGCGCGCCCGGCCGAGCGGCGCGCTGGTCGCCGTCGGCGTCGCGGTCGCGATCGCGTTGGGCGGCATCGGCCTCTACTCGTGGGAGGTGGCGTCCGAGGACGGCGTGCCTCCGCCCATCACGGCGGCTCGGGCGGCAGACGAGGGGGAGGGCGACGAGGAGTCGGCCCCGACGCAGGCGGCGGCCGCGAGCGTGCAGGCGCCCGACGCGGGGATCGCGGGCGGGCCGCTCGCGCAGGGCGTCGACCCGCCGGCGCCCGCGCCCGAGCCCGAGACCGATGAGCCGCCCGCGCCCCCCCCGCCGCCGCGGTCGCGCCGCCGGCGAGCCAGCGCCCCCGCCGACGAGCCGGCGCCGACGCCGCCCGCGACCTCGCGCCGCGGCGTCTCGGCGATCCCGACCGATCCCGGGTTCTAGCCATGGCTAGCGGCAGGCGTGGGCCTGCGTCACGCGCGCGAGGCTCGGCCGCCGACCTCGCGCGGATCGGAGACCTCGATCCCCGCCTCGGCGGCGGCCTCGAGGAGCGCGTCCATGAACGCGTGCATGGAGGCATGGCGCGCGTCGCGGGGCTTCTCGAGCGCGCGGTCCACGGCCGCGGCGAGGGCGGGCGGCACGTCGGGCGCCTCGCTCGCGAGCTTCGGCGCGGGCTCGCGCGCGACCTTGATCACGATGCCCAGCGGCGACCGGTCGGAGAAGGGGGGCTGCCCGGCGAGCGCTTCGAAGAGCACGACGCCGATCGACCAGACGTCGGACTGGCCGTCGATCGACTTCGAGCCCTCGATCTGCTCGGGCGACATGTACTCGGGCGTCCCGATCATCGTCCCCGCCTTCGTCTGCACCGACAGCGTTACGTCGAGGAGCTTGCTGATCCCGAAGTCGACGATCTTCGGGACCAGCCGCCCCTTCGTGTCGGTGTGCAAGAAGAGGTTCTCGGGCTTGACGTCGCGGTGGACCACGTCGCTGGCGTGTGCCGTCGCGAGCGCGTCCATCACCGGCAGCGCGAACGTGAGCGCCTCCTCGGGCGTCATCGGGCGGCGCGCGAGGCGCTCGGCCAGGGACTCGCCTTCGAGCAGCTCGAGGACGATGAAGGGCGAGCCGTCCGACGCCTCGCCCATGTCGAGCACGTCGACCACGTTGTCGTGCGCGATCTTGGTCGCGGCTTTGGCCTCGCGGAAGAACCGGCGCACCAGCTCCGGGTCGCTCAGGTCGTTGAGCACCTTCACCGCGACCGGCCGCTCGGTCCACGTGTGCGTGCCGCGGAACACGACGCCCATGCCGCCCGCGCCAATCACCTCGTCGAGCCGATAGCGACCGCCGAGGGTCGTGCCGATGCGTTCGGCCGGGCGGAGGACGGGCATGCAGCGTTTGTACCTCAGCCGAGCTCGACGCGCGCGCCGTCCACGTCGACGTCGCCGTCGGAGAGGATCTCGAGGGACGCCCCGCGCGCGTGCATCGCCTCGTCGACGGTGGTCTCGCATCGACCCACGGCGCCGTCGACGCGCTCGACCTCGGCGTGCCGCTCGCGTCCGCGGACGTCGAGCCGCTTCGCGTCGTTCTCCAGCGACGTCGCGCGCTCGCGGAGGCGCTCCACCGCGCAGCGCAGCCGCTCGGAGACGAGGCGCCCTCGCGTCACCGACAACGATCCGTTCGACACGCTCGCCCGCAGCCGGGCGACCTCGAGGCGCAGCGCCTCGCGCAGGGCGACCCGCGCGGTCCCGCCGCGGACCTCCACGCCCCGAGCGTCGACCGCCACCGCCGCGCCTCGCGCGCGGACGTCGTTCGCGGTGACCCGCACCGCGCCGCGCGGCGCCTCGAGGCGGAGATCGCCGTGCGCCGCGCCCACGCGGTGCTCCCCGTCGTCGCGCTGGCGGAACAGGACGTCGCCCGACGCGTCCCGGACCGTGATCCCGCGCCAGTCGGCGTCGAGCTCGGCGCGCGCGCCACCGACCGCGACGTGGGGCGCCCCGGGGGGCGCGATCGAAGGGCCGAGGACCCACGCGTCGCGCGCCGCGGTCGGCCACGCCAGCGCGCGTCGGCCGAGCGGTGGAGGCTCGCGCCCGGGCAGCCGCCGCGCGAGGCACGTCGACCCGTCCCCGAGCTCGAGCGTCACCTCGCCCGGGCGCACCGACAGGACCACGCCCACGCGGAAGGCGGTCACGCCGGCTCCTCGAGCGGGCGGTAGTCCTCGGCCCGGGCGAGCGGCTCGTCGGTGCGCTGTGCGTCGAGCAGGTTCGCCTCGTCCCAGCGCGTGTCGTTTTCGACCGTCCGGTGCAGCACCGCGCCGCGCAGGTCGGCGAGGATGAAGCGAGTCAGCTCGAGCCTCGCCTTCGACAGGTCCGCGCTGCGGAGGTCGGCGCCGCCGAGGTCGGCGCCGCGCAGGTCGGCGCCGCGGAGCAGCGCGCGGCTCATCCGGGCCCGCAGGAAGCGGGCCTCCAGGGCCGAGGTGTCGAAGAACTGCGCGCCGCGCAGGTCGGCGTCGGTGAGGTCGGCCTTGCGGAGCAAGGCGTGCGAGAGGTCGGCGCTGCGCAGCCGCGCCCCCGCGAGCCGTGCCCCCGCGAGGTCGGCCCCGCGGAAGCTGGCCTGAGACGCGTCGGCGCCGCGCAGATCGACTCCTCGCATCCGCGCCGCCGCGAAGCTCGCGTTGCGCAGCCGACACGGCCTCAGGTCGACCCCCTCGAGCTCGGCGCCGGACAGGTCGCACGCCTCCAGGTTGGACGCGTCGAGCTGCACCTCGCGCAGGTCGCAGCCCCCGAGATCGCCCTGCCACAGCGCGGCCCGCGTGAGGTCCACGTTCGCCAGATCGGCGCCGCGCAGGTGAATCCGCTCGCCGTGGATCGAGTCGAGCTTCGCGTCGCTCAGCCGCGCGCGCTCGAGCCGCGCGTCGCGAAGCGTGGCCCCGGTGAAGACCGCGCCGCCGAGATCAGCGCCCGTGAAGTCGGCGAGGCTGCAGTCGGCGCCGTCGAACCGCGCGCCGCGCAGATCTGCCTCGTCGAGCTTCGCGCGCCGCAGGACCCGGCCGCGGAGGTCGGCTCCGCGCAGGTCACAGCCGGACAGGGTCACGCCGCTCAGATCGCGCTCGGCGAAGCTCGCGTTGCGGAGCGTGGCTCCGCCGAGGCTGGCGCCCGCGATGCGCGTTTGCTCGAGCCGGGCGTCGGTCAAGTCGGCGCCGCGCAGCTGCGCGTCCTGCAGGCTGGCGCCGCGCAGGTCGGCCTCGGTGAGGTCGGCGTCGGTCAGGTCGGCCCGCGCCAGCGTCGCGTTCTTGAGGCGCGCGCCGCGCAGCCGCGCCCCTCGCAGCGAGGCCCCGCCGAGCGCGGCCCACTCGAGATCGCACCCCTCGAGGAACGCGCCGTCGAGCGTCGCGCCGTCCAAGCTCGCGCGGGCGAGCCGCAGCCCCCCGAGGTCCGCGCCGCGGAGGCTGGCCTGATCGAGCATCACGGGCAGCGACGCCGCGGTCTGGAGCTGTACGTGCTCGAGGCGCGCGCCCACGCACTCGGCGCCGCGCAGCGCCGCGCCTTCGACCGTGCAGCGCAGCAGGCTCGCCCCCCGGAGGCTGGCCCCCGAGAGGTCCGCTCCGTCGAGCTGCGCATACGTCAGGGCGGCCTCGTCGAGGCGTGCGCCCGCGAGGCTCACGCCGCGCAGATCGCAGTCGTCGAGGTTGGACCCGGACAGATCCGCGTGGTCGAGCTTCGCGCCCGTGAAGTCCACGTCGTCGAGCACCGACTGGGCGAGCGACGCCCCCGTGAGGTCGGCCCCCGCGACGCGGCTGCGGGCCCACACCGCGTGGTCGAAGCGCGCGCCGACCGCCGACACGGGGCGATCGGCTGCGCCGAGGACCACGTCGCGCGCGAACACGGCGCTCGTCAGATCCGCCTCGTCCAGGTTCGTGCCCTCGAACCGCACGTCCTCGAAGCTCGACCCGCCGAGCTTCACGCCGCGCAGCGAGCCTCCGTCGAAGCGGACCGAGATCCACACCGAGCCGCTCAGGTCCACCCCCGCGAGGTCGGCGTCGACCACCACGCACTCGCTCACGAGCCCGTGCCCCGCCTCGCGGTGCGCGAGCAACGCGTCGGCGCCCCGCAGCTCCTTCACGACTCCTGCTCCCACTTCGTGCGGCCGAGGTCGGCCCCCTCGGTCAGCGCGCCGGCTCGCCTCGCGCCCAGCGTCTCGGCCGCGAACAGGCTCGCCCCGCGCAGGTTCGCGTCGTCGAGCACCGCGTCGCCGAGGTCCGCGCCGAGCAGATCCGCCTTCACCAGCGTGGCGCCCGTCAGCCGCGCGCCGGCGAGCACCGCCGCGCGCAGGCTGCTCTGCGTCAGCCACGCGGAGGTGAGGTCCGAGCCGCGCAGGTCGGCGTCCTCCAGGTCTGCGCGCGACAGGTGCGCCTTCTCGAGCGTACACCCGCGGATGCGCGCGCCGCGCGCGTCGACGCGCTCGAGCAGCGCGCCGCTCAGGTCCGACCCGTTCGAGAGCCGGACCTTCCGGAGCACGGCCTCGGTCAGGTCGATCGCGCGCGCGTTCACCCCGCTGAGCGTCGCGTCGACGAGCGAGGCGCCGCGCGCCCGCGCCGTCGCCAGTACCGCGTCGGTCAGGTCGGCCTCGTCGAGCACCGCCTCGACGAGCGAGGCCGCGCGCAGCTCGGCGCCGCGCAGCTCGGCGCGCCGCAGCGACGCGCCGTCGAGCGTGGCGTCGTCGAGGCGCACGCGCTCGGCGACCACCCCGTCGAGCCGGGCGCCCGACAGATCCGCGGCGGTCAGCCTCGCGTCCGTGAGGTCGGCGTCGGTGAGGTCGGCCTCGCGCAGATCGGCGCGCTGCGCGTCGACGTCGGTGAGCGAGGCTCCGGCCAGCTTCGCGCCTCGCAGGACCGCGTCGCGCAGGTTCGCGCGCGTGAGGATCGCGCCCGCCGCGTCGAGCCCGGGCAGCTCGAGCCCGCTGAGGTCGACCTCGGTGAGGTCTCCGCGGACCGGCTCGCCGGCGGCGTGCGCGGCGACGACGCGCTCGCGCGAGGAGACCTCGGGCTCGGCGGCGGGCGGCTGCCCCGGCGGACCCTCGGGGGGCGCCGCGTGCATGGCCTCGAGGCTGTCGACGAGCTCCACCAGCTCGGGCGGCGGCTCCCGGCCCAGCTCGGAGAACATCGCGTCGAGGCGCTCGCGGGTTGGCTTCGGAGCCGGCCCGACGGCGGGCGGCGGGGCGGCGTCGAGCGCGTCGGGGTCGATCCCCGCCGCCCGCATCGCCGCGTCGATCCGCGCGCGCGCCGCTTCGGCCTCGGTCGCCTCGCCGGCCGGCTCGACCTCTGGCTCGGGCGCGGCGGGCGCGTCGAGCAGCGTTCCGTCGCGCAGCTCGTCGGCGGAGAGCGACAGCGTGCCCACGAACTTCTGGAACGCCAGGGTCCGCGCGTCTGACGCGACCGGCTGCTGCGGCACGAAGCCCGCCGCGCGCAGGGCGCGCTCGCGCAGCGCCGCGTCGAGCTGACTCGCGAAGTCCTCCAGGCTCCTCGACGAGGTGATGGGCTCGTCGACGACGAACAGCCGCGCCACGTCACCGAGGGCTTCGTCGTCGACGGGGGCCAGGCCTCGCCAGACCGCCTGCACCCGCTCGCGCTCGCCGTCGACCTTGATCGTGTCGAGGACGAGCGGGATCTCCTCGAAGCGTCCGACCGGGCCGCGCCGGGTCAGGAACGCGCGCGGGCGGATGCCAGGCAGACGCGTCTGCACGTTCGGCCGCGCCGCGACCAGGTTCGTCAGCGTGATCGGCTCGTCGCCGCGCCAGTAGCCCTCGATGCGCTGGTCCGGTGGCGCGCAGTTGAAGTACGCGTAGCGGAAGTCCGCCGGGAACATGCCGAAGCGCTCCTCGCGCCACCGGGCGTCGTAGGTGCCCATCAGGCGCTGGCGCGCCGGCCACGTCGGCGGGATCGGCCCGAAGCCGATCGGGCGTGGTCGGTCGTCGGTCGATCCCAGCAGCGCGTCGCGCCGCTCGAGGTTGGGCATGGGCCAGTACGACTCGCCGTCGGAGTCCTCGCGCGGCGCCGTGCCCATGCCGATGGGGTTGTCGTCGAGGCCCGGGCCCCCGAACGCCCGCTCCCAGCGGATGCGCACGTGCCGGAACGGCTCGGGATCGGTGGTCGTGCGGCCGAGCAGGCCGCCTCTCCAGCGGCGGTTCCCGAACACCGCGATCTCCTTGCGCACCGCGCCGATCGAGAACGCGGCGACCGACGCGGGTACCGGCGCGTCGCCCGGCGGGTGGCAGCACGCGGCGACCAGGCACTCGCCCTGCGGCTTGAGGATCGCGAAGTCGCCCTCCATCCGCAGCCCCTGCATCGGGTCGTCGTCGAAGTGCTCGTCCCCGCTCACCGGCGGCTGCTCGGGCAGGAGCGTGAGCTCGCCGTCGGTGAGCGCGAAGGTGGCCTTCACGACGAAGACGAGCGACGTCTCCCCGGGCTGCAGGCGCCACGTCATCCGCCCGTGCGCGAGCGGCGTGTCGGCGATGACCTCGAGGGGCTCAGGGTCCGACATTGATCTTCTTCCCCACGATCTTGTGCTCGCCGCCGTCCTTGCGGACCGTCACGAAGTTGCTGTCGTCGGCGACGAAGGAGACCGAGGACTGGTTCACGAGGACGAACGGCGCGTCCGCGCCAGCCGCGATCGCGGCCGACTTCCACGTGACCTCGGCGCGCGGGCCGCCCTTCTTCGCGTAGACCCGGACGCCGTGCAACGAGACGCTGATCGCGAAGCGCTCGTTGTCGATGTGCACCGACGCCGCCTCCATCTGCATCCGGCCGACCGCCCAGCGGTGAGGCCCCGAAGGAGCGGGGCTGCCGAGCTGGAGGTTCGAGTTGGGCGAGTAGCTCGTGGTGTCTCCGAGCTGGATGTGCTGCGCGTTCAGCTGGAGGCTCGTCGTCGGGGGGCGCCTCTCCGGACACCCGAGGT
>Ga0070728_10005115_pt1 | contig 13163 bp, 7 predicted proteins | sample tdDd471_FD_66723 | JGI IMG/M metagenome (GOLD analysis project Ga0070728, IMG submission 66723) | Marine sediment microbial communities from the Atlantic coast under amendment with organic carbon and nitrate - tdDd47.1 | ecosystem: Environmental > Aquatic > Marine > Coastal > Sediment | place...
CTTGGGATTGACTGATCTCATCCACTCGCGAACACTTGAGACCTTACCATCCAAAACAGAAAACACACATGCCTTGTACCAGAGCCCATTTATCGCCATTGCAAGAGACTTTCTATTGGGATATCTAGAGCTTCCATCAATAACACCTTGTATCTCTTGTATGAGGTCATTGTATTTTGCCAACACCAAGTCATGTTTACTCTTAAGATGCGGAAACGTCGCAATGACCTCCATACTCTCGTTTGCCTGAATGATACCAATAAGGCATTCGGTTTGATCTTTACCTGCCCTCATAGAAAACACATGATGATGCGCGGCCACATATCCAGGGCTCTTAATCTTTACTCGATTAAAGGAGGCATCACACACTACAAACCCCTCTTGGACAGACGGATCAAGAGATTTGGCAGCTTCCAAAACAGCATCCATTGTGTCAAACTCAAACGCTTTTGCGACAACCCACCCATGTTGATGGGCATATTTGGCCGCATCACACTCTTGATATGTCTTGAGGCATCGTACTCCATGCAATACGATCTTGGATGTTTTTTGTAAGACAATTATTCTGTTGCTAGGCGTTGCCATCTCGAACATATAGCACTTGGTCTTGTCAATTGGCATTGCGTATCCAAGCATCTTCCATGTGTGCCAGAACAGCCCTGCTATATCGGACCCCGATGCATCAGGTACACCAGATGACGATACATGCCATGTGCCCCCATAATGATACACTGTCATTAGACTACCATCCTCTTTTGCATATACTTTGGATGTTTTCCAGTCTATAGATGCTGCCAAAGGCTCACCATAATTGAAAAACTTTGTGTATGGAAACGACACAACACACCAGTCATTGGCCTCATCTAGAATAATGCCCCTGGACTCGCATACCATCGGCTCATCAAATGAAGATGATATCTGGCTGTACTTGAAGAGCACAAGGTTTGGGTACTTGGTATGTCGCCGTGTGTTTATGGCATATGGGGGTTTTGCAAGATCCTCTAATTTTCCGCGAGTTCTTAAAAACTTTTGCAAATGTAATTCGTGAGAAGTAGACATTATGCTTTTTATTGGGTTTCTAATTGGTGTATATTTATTTGATTTTTAATTATTTTTATTCTTGGGTTTTGTTTTAAATAATTTTATTTGGGTTTCAATTATTTTTATTTCTTGGGTTTTATTTGACTTTCAAATCTGCAGAAAATTCTTAATCAAATTATCTTTGTGACCTCTATATCGAAATGTTTAGAAAACTCTGCAATACAGGCATATGCACAGTTGAAAGCCACAAAGACCGCAGACGCATGATTCGCCAATTCCAGAAAATAGGCCTGGGCCACATGACATTCCAAGTCCCCAAGAAGACAGACTCTGGTCTTGTTGCCTGGATGCATAAGCACATGGCGCGTATTCCCAATAATAACAACGTTGTCATTGCCAATGGCGATGCCGTCTTTATGGCCCCGCCGGTTCTAGAAGAAGCACCACCATTCGACTGGGATGCTCTGTATTTCGGCGGCTGTCCCAAGGCCATTCTAGAGCACACAACGCCCCATTGGAAGCAATGTACCATGGACGTCTGCAATTTTATCATCATACGCAAGAGGATCATGCAACGTCTCCTGCGCCATCTAAAGCACACCAAGGGCAAATCCATCGCCCAGTGTCTAGAGGGACTTGGGCTTAAGACATATTGCCATGCGCCGCAGTTCATTGGCTCACTGGCTGCCTCTAGATCAGGGCAGACGGGCATCTATAAAATGCACCAGACACAACAAACCATCGCGCGCGTGCCCGTGTCGATTAAGGCCAAATGCCCCAATGAAATCCACTTGGTCACCCCGTGTATTGGGGTTTCAGAGACTAATAAGGACCTCTTGATATTTCAGCTCATTCGCATGTATTTGCCAAAGTGCCCTCGTGTCGTATGGCATCATGCCGGGGCTGAATGGGACAACATCGACCTCATTAATAAACACCACAAGCGCATTGACATTGAGGCCCATCCAGATGTGATGCAAACGGCCTGGCATGAACGTGCCAATGTCATTATTGAGACAGTACCAGATGACGCTGCTGTGTTTATCTTGAAGGCTGGCTATGTGTATGATCGCGACTATATTCGTAAGACGGTAAGTGTACTCGAACAATGTTTAATAAACGCTGTTCCAGAAACAGTTGTGTATGAGCGCGAGCACAATGCAACGCGGGTTTATAGGCCGCGTGACATCAATGGGCACTGTGTTGTGCCGGATTATGCCTTCTTGGCCTTTTGGAAGCGCGCTTGGGTGCAAAGGGCACTTGGTGAATTGGCACTGGGCTTTGTGGGCTCTAGATTGGAAGAGTGTGGATGGAGTCCCGACATAGAGGGTTTTTGGGTCGTCGAGCGCACTGATTGGGACAAGTTGGAAGAGGGTGGCCGCGAGTTTCCTATTGATGTTTACAAAGGGTTTATTTAGTGGCATTTCTTATGGATTTCGCAAACATACCCTTTTTAAAGGCGGCTCCCAAATTATTCAAATTTTTTACACCAGGGTTCTTAAAATGTTTTATGGCAGCCGCATGAAGATCACTTCTATCTTTAAATACACCCTTTTTCCATGATATATCGCCTGTTCCACTTGTATTGAGTGCATATTTTTCATTTGCGTTGAATGGAAGGTTACTATGATTTTTATTAATATAATCGATCCATGTTTTTGCGCAAAGTGATCCACATGTTCCGTCCATTATGTTACCTTTAATAGAAGCGCAAGGTTTGTTACAATTGGTCTTTTGCTTTTCAGTAGTCGGTTCTGATGGCCACCCAAGGGTTCCCCACTTACTCGCGGTGGTTGATGTAGCTGTTGTGGTCGCGTTAGAATTTGGAGAAGTCAGTTTTTTCGCTGCAAAAGATAATGCGCTAACACCTGATGAAGGTTGGACAACCTTTTGTTGGGTGGATGTTGTTGTTTGAGTGGTTTTCTGTTGAGGGGTTGTTCTGGAAACCACCTTCGCATAGGACTTATTTGATGATTTTGAGAGGGAAGCCGCGTTGGCGGATGATTGTGTTTGTTGGGCAGACGCGTTTGGGTGGGGAGCCGTGGCGGATGGTTGTTGGACAGACGCGTTGGGCTTATCTGATGATTTTAAGTGGGAAGCCGTGGAGGATGGTTGTTGGACAGACGCGTTGGACTTACCTGGTGGTTTTGGGTGGGAAGCCGCGGTGATTTTTTTGTCATCAATAATTTTACCAGTCCCTTCTAGTAAATAGTTATATTTACTTGTGGTATTGCCGGGTATTACTGGGACATAAGTGATTAAATTAGTATACGTATTCTTTAAATTTTGTTTTTCAGCATTCGTATTAATATTTAAGGATTTTTTATACAGTTCAAGTATTTGCGCTCTTCTAAATCCTTCTTTTAACTGTTTACATTTATTACTTGTACAAGTGTTTTTAACAACAAAAATTGCGAACGCCCCACCACCATAATCCGGTGATGTTGCGAAATTAAACGCATTTTCCATATTGCCCTTGAAAATATCTTTGAAAATATTTTTCTTTTTATCAGATATATCCTTGAAGTTGTACTTTAGAATGTCTTTGGTATTTTGGATAAACCATCCTGTAAATACATCAGTGTCAAGATCAACACCTTTGGATTTTAATTTTCCGCTAGCACTTTGTAACTTCGATATAGCACGAGCTGATAGATGAATATATATTTTTTGGAGGGCGCATTTATATTCTGTACCAACAAGTATGGAGCCCAAGTTAAGATTAGTAGGCTCATAACTTCCATTAAGCCATTTCTTGTTATCACTATTAAAACAGTATGTTTTATATTTTTCCCGTATAGTTTTCTTAAAAGTATCAGTACAATCGTTGTCGGAATTATACGTGATTGATCTAGACACACTTGGTATATTAAACGTGAAACTTCCAAACTTACAGTGGTTTTTTTTCATCTCAGCCTTTCTCTCTTTTGAAAGAATATCGGTAAGTTCTGTATTGTTTGCTCGTAATGCGACTATACTTTTATTTGCTTCCTTTATTTTAGACTGTAAATTTTCAATTGATTCGTTTTTAAGGTCTATTTCACTGGATAATTTTTCTTGGTTTGTTTCCAATTGTTTAGTAAGCGATTTCAAGTTATTTTCTGCGGCATCTGTTGTTTCTTTGATTTTTTTATTAATATTATTCATAGTATTTTTAATATCGTCAACATTTAATTTTGTAAGATCACTGGTTTTTCCAAAAAAGTTACTCAGTACACCACCAATTTGATTGTAATCTTTCAATTTTTGTAATTCTTCATGTAAAGCAATTTTGGATTCTTCAAACTTAGCCAAGTTCTTTACTATGTCGTTAAAATAATTAAAGTTATCTTTCCCCAATAAACCATATAAAGCATCGCCCATATCTTCGTCGTTTAGACCACTATTAGAACTTGTAAGATTACTATATGGTTCAAAACCATCATTAGGTTTTCCTGTGGTAATTAATTTAGATAATATACCTTCTAATTCTTTGAGTGCTCTTTCATCAACTCCTTCCATATTTTTAATATGTTTAAACATTTCAATGAGTATGTTGTTAAAATAATTAAAATTATCTTTACCCAATAAACCATACAAAGCATCAGTCATATCTTCGTCTGTTAGACCATCCTTACCAACGTCATCACCAAACCCTTCAATACCAGACCAGTCCATACTGTTAAAATTCTCCTTAATCTTTTGCTCACTTGTCTTAGCCGCCATAACCCAACTTTTAAGCCCATCCAACTTACTGTCGGCATTATAAAGCTTTACCATTTGTTGCATATTGTATTTAAGAATCTTTCTAACGTCATTTAATCTGATAACATCGTCCTTAAACTGTGGGTAATTATTTTTAAGCAACTCAATTAAATATGCCTTCAAGTCAGAGTCTAACTTTTTAAGACTCTTCGTCAAGACCCAGCGATTATACTTGATGGTTTCTCCTCTTTTTGGCCCCTTTCTAAGAGATCTACTAAATTGCTGAATTGCATATGTTTTGCCATCAAGACCCTTGGCAGTATCGCCAATGTTATATTCTGATGGGCATCTTCCAAGCGCGGTTGGCGTTTTTGTACTGCTCTTAACATATTGGTACTTGCCAGATTTATCACACGTAACAAATTTTGATGGACGTGTTCTACTCATCTAATTGATTATATGATAGATTTATATATTTTTTTTAAAACATCGTTTTATTGAGAAACCTACCAATGTATCATCTCTTGGGTTCCAAAATTATTAAGAGGCATCGATATCGTCATGAGAAACCCCAAGTACATTATTAAGAGGCATCAACACACATCTTCAACACATCTTCAAGAGTCATACGCTTTGCCGGATTCTTTCGCAAACACCCCATGATGACCTTACGCACCCAAGTCGGCACATCTTTAGAAGGCGGAATCCAAGCAACTTCCCTCTGCACACTGGACACAATGGCCGATCTGCTCGACTCGTCAAAAGGATACTTGCGCATCACGAGCACATACAGAAGCACCCCAAGCGCCCAGACATCAGTACTCTTGCGATCCAAGAACATACGCTTATTGAAGCACTCTGGGGCCGAATACATCAGGGAGCCATACTCTATATAGGCCACGCCACATTCGCGCGCATAGCCCAAGTCAGTCAAGTGCAAATCCCCTTTGGCATCCACGAGCACGTTTTCCGGCTTAATGTCGCCATGGATATAGCCCAAGCCATGCATGCAATTGACAGCACGCACCATGCGAATCCAACCATCAATAAGAGGGCCAATTGGTCTGCGCTTGCGCTTGACATAATCATACAAGTCGCACTTGGCAATAGGCATGGCAATGATGCCGAATCCATCGTTTATAGAGACAATATAATCGAGGATGCGTATGATGCCTGGGCAGTGGACGGTTTTGACGAGCAACTTGCACTCGCGCACAAAGGGCTTCAAGTACATTTTGTCCAAGTTTACGATCTTGATGGCAATGCGCTTGGATCGATGGCGATCGTAGCCCTTGTAGACTTTTCCAAATTTGCCCTCGCCAAGGGGCTGCTTGAAATTGATGGCATAGCGGTCCAAAAAGGCCTTGAGAGTCTTGCTTTTAGATTTGGCATTGATGTCTTCTTCTGAAAGTGGCATTTTTCGTTATACATGCGACAAATATCTTTTTTTCCGAAAGGCGACATTCATTGGACCATCCTATTGTTTCTCGCTCAAGTCATGTGTATGTTCCGGCACACTATTAGTCGCAGTCACTAGACCAGTCCTCATCGGAATCGTCTGAATCGTCTGAATCATCCGAATCATTTGAAGATGACCCTTCGATAGACTCTTTGATGCTCTTAATTGTACCCTTGCGCGAGTCTTTCAATGCCTTTGTGTTGACAAGGTCGTCTAGATCAGCATACTCATCGTCGCTACTGCCGAGTTCAGAACAGTCGAATGATGTCTCTTCATCTACAGAGTTGTCATCGTACTCGTCATCTGTAGAGTCGGCCTCTGGGTGCAATTCCATAAACTCGTCAAAGTTGACAACATTCTTCTTGATGTCTATGACGGAATTGGCAAAGGTTCTAATTTGATTCAGCTTGTGTAGGGCCGTTTTGGACAGAAAGGTGCCTGAAATTTCATAATTTTCACTGAGATATTCGGCGATGTCTATATGGCCGCACAGGATACAGATTGCATAGGCCAATTGCATGTCTTTGCAGTTGTCGTCCGTCAGTGACTTTGTTACTATCTCGACGTTGTCAAGGTTGCCAGTGAAACATGCTAGATAAAGGAGATCGGTTGCCATCTATATCTTGACAGGCAATTTTTAAAATGGAGATCAAACGCGGTTGGGCATTTTGGAATTTTCGAAATGAATTATTGAAATCAAAAATTAATAAAAATAAAATTAAAAAAAAATAATTAATTTATTTTCGAGTTTAATTTTAAATTATTTTTTAATTTATTTTTTAATATATGTCTGCCACTGATAACAACAACAACAATACTGTCGATGATGTCGCCAATAACAACAACAATGTCAATACTGATGTCAGCAACAATACTACCAATAAGCTTGCTCCTCGTACAAAACGTTACAATGAAGCAGTTGCTCGTCTAGATGACCCCAATATGAAGGTTTGCAAGAAATGTATCGAGGCCAAACCCAAGTCAGAGTTCTTTGGTATTCGTTTTAAAACAAAAGAAACTGTCACCTGCAAGGACTGTCGTTTAAAAATCAACGCCAAATCCAAGGATTCGTCTAAAGTACCAAGTCAACCTAAAAAGTCTAAATATGTCATTGCTTCTGAAAAACTTGATAGTCTTGCCAACCCAAATGACTATCGTATATGCTCTGGGTGCATCAATGTCAAACCCCTTGAATCATTTATTGGTAATAAAAGCAAAGACAAGGTTCTCAAAACATGCGCCGCATGCCGTCTCAAAAACAAGATATATGATGCTGGTTCTGAAAGAAAAAAACGTAAACGTGAAAGAAACCAAAAACTCAAAAAAGAGGATCCAGTTAAATATGCGTCGTATTCTCAAAAAAGCCGTGCTAAAAAACGCGAAGAGATGGGAGATGCTGCGTACAGGCAATTGATGGCAAAAAAAGCAAGAGAGTCCAGAAAAAGAAGAAAAATGAATGGAAGTTCAAAACCTTATAGAGGCGTCCAAGCACAACTTTCGTATTATAAAGGTGCAGCTAAAACCAAAAATATTCGATGGGATTTGCCCGAAAACACTACAATTGACCTTTTCAAGTCAAACTGTTTTTATTGTGAAATGCGTCCCACAGAAGACTGTTTAAATGGCATTGACCGTTTATGCTCATCGGGGTCTTACTCTAAAAACAACGTCGTTCCGTGTTGCACTGATTGTAATATGATGAAAGGGTGTTTGGATCCTCTTACATTTATTGACTACTGCAAGTCCATTACATACAATATGGGCCTTTCTTTAAACTGTCCTGATGAATGGGCTGCTATTCAAACAGCTGCTTCCATTAATAGAACATCATACAACACTTATGCAAATAGTTGTAAAAATAGAAGTATCGACTTTTCGTTGACAGAGGATGAATACAACAACCTTTTATCTGGTCCGTGTTATTACTGTATGCAACATACAAACAAATGTGGGATTGATAGAGTATGTTCTAGCACAGAATACAAAAAAGACAATTGTGTATCATGCTGCAAATCGTGCAATTACATTAAAAGAGACCTTGATATCAATGTGTTTAAAGATAAAGTTGCATGTATTTCTTTCAATCCAAACATCAATACAGAGTGGTTTAAAGGGATTTCACAAAATCACGACAGAACCTTTAAAACTCAAAACAATAACAACTACACCATGTCAGATGATTTTAGCAAACATGTAGATACTCTCAAAAACACTATTTGCCATACATGCAACTTTCCATCATGTTCAAAAAAAATCCAATATGGCATTACATGTCAAGAGTGCGCGGATCACCGAGAACTATTATCATCCAAAAACAAAAGCATCATGGAGTCAACAAACAAAAAAAAGTGTGCTGGTTTCAGTTCAACAGGCAAACCTTGTAATAAATGGGTAGAAGGAGAATACTGCTGCTTTCATAATCCAACCAAGAGATGTAGAGGGGCATCCAAAAAAACCCATATGACGCGTTGTTCAAAAAACCCTGAGCCTAACTCTGAATTTTGCCGGTATCACAGAAACGTTGGTACTCTTGCCTTTCCAAGTGATACTGAAGAAGATGTTCGATCTAAAATTCAAGGTATCTACAAAGAACATGAAGTATTTTTAAGAGGATCTGATATCTGCCAAGCATTTAGCAATTCAGGCAATCCTTGTAGATACAAGATTATATTTGGGCACGATGTATGTCCATCACATATCTTTGCTCTTGACAAACAAAACAAAAGAGAAGTATGCAAAGCTTACTTTAAATTTAAAAAAAATGAAGGCCGTAATAATCGCCGTCTTTAAAAATAAATAAACAATCTCACTTTTTTTTATTAAAATCTAAAAAATATTATTCTGTCTTCTTTTTGGTTTTTACCAAGTTTCTTTAAATTTTAATCTATTTTTTTGGATTTTTTGTTAAGTTTCTTTAAAATATTATTCTATTTTTTCGAGGGTTTGTAAAGATCTAGAAATACATCTTTAAAATAATATTGTATTTTCTCTGGGAAATGCTATTTAAAATTGGATGGGTTTATTCTTTTTAGTTGTTGTAACAAGTAAATAGAGGTATTAATTTTTCATTGAGGATAATTTGTATCTGTATGCAAGTCCGTGAGGAAAGTTAATTACTGTACGCGAGCCCTCCCATTCCAGACATGATTCTGAGAACATTGTAGTTAACACAGTAGATACGAACCTTTTGGTCAGCATTTGAAGCCATAGTCATCAAAAGCGTTGCGTTATCGATACGTGAGAAATTAACAGATCCAGAAGGTTGATGTTCTTCAGGCTTGATAGCGAAAGAGTAGACATAGATTCCGTTTGATGGAATTCTTGTGTGATGTTGATAAGGTTGGACAAGATTAAAGTAAGCAGCCTTACGTGTGGTGAAACGATCGTGTCCATTCAATTGGATCTTAGCATCGATCATGGTATTTGATCCAGCAAATCCAGCAGCATCAGTGTAGTTGGCCCATTCATTACCATCAATATTCTTTGCGGTTGCACCATCAATGACAGAGTCTAATTGAGAGATCCAGATAAGCTCTTTAGATGGATGATTGAAATTAAGACGGATCTTGACGTTGGTGTTGTTGATAGATTCATCTCCTGTGAATTGAAGTTGCTCGATAAGATATTCATGAGAAACTTGTGCGAAACGACGACGTTCATCGGTATCAAGGAAAATGTAATCGACCCAAAGTGATGCAATTCCAAGTTGTGGTGTTGCATCTGGTGCGTTTCCATCATCTGAAATCCAACAATCTGCAAGACTTCTAAAGTTGATTTCGAATTTGACTTCATGGTATTGAAGGGCGATAAGTGGAAGAGCAAGTCCACAGTTTCTGTTAAACCAAAATTGAAGCGGAATATAAAGGGTCTTTCCGTTGATTGTGGTTGCAAGGGTTGTAAGATCAGATGTTTCTCCGATCATGTTGAAGAAACCAAAACGTTTTTCTTCTGGAAGGGTCAATTCAGACCAGATTGTAAGCCAATCACCATAATGCTTATCAATACGTTGTCCACCAATTTGGACCTCGACATCTTGGATCAATACATGACCAATGTAGCGTGCCCAAGCGAATGTACCACCTGTCTTGGTGACAGTTGGAAGGTCAACTTGAAGGTAGACACGGCCAATAAGATCACCATTACGTGAGATGGTTGCTGTAACACGCTTTCCGAAATCTGCTTGTCCATTAAAGGTTTGTTCGATGGATTCCATTGAGAAATTTGTGTGACGACGGTAAACAACCTTGAAAAAGGTGATTTGTGCTTGACCGGTCAAGTAGATATCTTGTGCACCATAGGCGACTAACTGCATTAAGGCTCCTGGCATTTTGTTTTATACATAGCGTTTAGAAAATATTTTTGAGGATTTTCGATTTAAAACGCACATGTGAGATTGATATACCGAGGCCATAGTGGACCGCCCAATTGAATAAAAAATACAAGATGCAAGCAAAAAATATAGTAGAATTTATCAAAAACAACAAAGGTGTATCAGTTGACGACATCAAGGCATATCAGACGAAAATAATTGACCCTGTAGATAGTGTGATAGAACATGTCAAATCGTCCAACTTGGATGAATTGATTGTTGAGTCCTTGAATGCCATAAAAAAGCGTGTCGACATCAACTATATAATGCATATCGACAATAAACCGTTAAACGCATTAAAGGCTGCCATTCAACACAACCCCGAGTCGATTGTTGCTATTGCCGAAGCGGGATTTGACCAAAAAGAGTTCTTTCGCGAAATTGCATGTATGAACGATAGCGACTTAAAATATCGGACGATTGAGAAAGCCATTGACAAAGGGATAAAGCCCAGTCATGGTAGTGTTGCTCGCATTATTTCCAGTATACGCAATTGCGCCGAGTATGGACACAGATGTATTGAGTCTGTTCTGGAATATATTGATAGAAAACATGACATTAATATTGCCTTGCATCATTCCATTGACGTTATTGATAAATATGTTGATATTGAGAGTTTGGATGCAAAACGCCTGGCAGATAATACCAATTATAATAATATTACCCCAAAGACAGTGGCTTTAACTGATCGCAGCGAATCATATAGATACCACTTAATTAAATCCTATGATTACGCGACGAGAGCCCAGGGATGTAAATATATACCAGAAATGCTAAAAACTCCAACAGTAGAACCGCTTGGAGACTGCCACGCGCTATGGAATTATATTTGGTGTCACTATGATTGTGACGTTTCGCTAATTGACACATTTGTTGAATCTGGGATCAATCTGGAGACAAAAAACGGCCAAGGTTGCACAGTGATTATGTTTGCTGCAAGGCTTTCGCATCCCGACGTTGTGAGTAGGTTATTAGAACACGGGGCAGATGTAAACGCTTTGGATGAGAATAATAGGAATGCGTTGTGGTTTGCCATAAGTTATTTAGACGAAACCTCTAGTATTTACTCTGTTAAAGTTTTACTTGCATGGGGGGCTCGTAGTACATTAATGTGCCCCGAGTCTTTAGTATGGGGTCAGACTATACGCTCTCTAAAGTATGTGACGCAGCAATGGATCAAGTCAAACAATATCGACGTATGCGAAACAAATATGAGAAAGATGCTTATGACTCCAAACTCATATGACAAAGAGATTAAATATACATTGTTTTCGAATTCCAAGAAATAAATACAAAAAACCCATTTTTAAATTCCAAGAAAAACATGAATTGTTTGTGGGACATTGATAGTGTCAAGGATGCCTTTATAAGGTACGCAACTTGCGACAATGTGTTGGTATATATGGAATACAAGTTTCAACTCTATATAGAACTTGGGCAAATGGCCCATCGCCACCCAAAAATCAAGACAACTATGTGCCACATCTCGCGCATCTACGATCTAAATCACAACAACATAGACTATGTGACATTTCCAAGACATAGAAATGTGAATGAGTTTCTAAAAAAAGTCAAAAAATATCGAGAAATGGCAACGGACGTGTATATGAGTTTGCGCCCTAGAGAGGGTCTTGGCCGCATGCAAAACATGATTGATTTTATTCAGAGAACCAAGAACATCACCCCCAATCACATCAAATCATACCAGTCTCGCGTGTCTCAACTTTGTAACGATCTAAAGGCATTGTCCAAAAAGTCCCTTTCAGTGGCACATTTGATTCAAGAGCTCAAAGACATTGGGGACATCAACTATGAAGGGCCAAATACCAATCCTCTAGAATGCGCCATTATATTTAACCAAGCCGCCGTGGCAGCGATATTAAAGTGCGGTGGCAAAGCAAGACATGAGACATGGCCTATATTACTAAAACATGGAACATTAAGCCTTATCAAAGAGCTCGTTCCAAAGTCTTCTTGTGGGCCATTTTCATTGAAAATACAAGATTACAAAGTCATGAATCCTATAAACAATGACACTTGGAAAATTGTTCTTGAAAATGTGGAATTGGATCCTTTGGGTCTTTTGGAATACATCGAGTGCGACATTGACAGGGTGACTTGCAATATGTATTTGTCAGATTACAAATACTACAGGCCTGATATCAAGTTATGGAACTATCTTGAAAGTTATGGCAAGTATCCTTTTGCAAAATCCGGAAATCCTATGTTGAAGATAATACACCGACTTGAAACTCCAGAGTACATGAGATGTTTTATTCGTATGTACATGCAGTGTCCTGATAAATACATAGAGAATGTCAAAAAAGGCATATGCAGGAATGCAACCAGTCTTGATATTATAGAAATGTTTATAGATCCGCATGATCCGTATGCTTATGGGGCTCTTAACAACGACAATGTGGATCCGAGCGATGTGTTGAATTGGATTGGGTGTTACGATCTAGTGGAAATTATTGGATCTGTGGATGAAGAATACGCCATGAAACGTTTTGACTATTTTATGAGTATAGGACCGGGCAACTTTGCGGCAGAGTACTTGAAGATAAGACGTTGGTCGGGTATCGTTGGGTGGATAAAAACATTGCTTAG
>Ga0070728_10005119_pt1 | contig 13155 bp, 7 predicted proteins | sample tdDd471_FD_66723 | JGI IMG/M metagenome (GOLD analysis project Ga0070728, IMG submission 66723) | Marine sediment microbial communities from the Atlantic coast under amendment with organic carbon and nitrate - tdDd47.1 | ecosystem: Environmental > Aquatic > Marine > Coastal > Sediment | place...
TGGGCGATGGCATGGGCTTTTTCGAGGGTGTGGTCCGGGTGTACCGCGATGCGCAGGTCGGCCAGAAAGTAGGATCCGCGCTGACGGACGGCCAGGGCACGAACTTCCTGCACACACGCCACGCCGTCGACTTGACCGCGGATCGCGGCGACCAGCTCGGCATCCGGCATCGTGTCCATCAAGGCCATGGTGTTCTCGCGCAGCAGATCCCACCCCATCTTCACAATGAACAGGGCGATCACCAGGGCGCCCACGCTGTCGAGGATCGGCCAGCCGAGCATGGCGCCGCCGATACCTGCGGCCGCCGCCAGGGAGCTGATGGCATCGGAACGGTGCATGGCGCCGTTGGCCAGCAGCGCCGGACTGCCGTGCAGACGCCCGACGAACAATGTGTACCTGGCCATGACTTCCTTGATCAGCACCGACAGTAGCGATGCGATCAGTGCGGGATACTCCGGATGCATGAACTCGTGGCGAACAATGGCCACCACCGCATTGCGGCAGATCAGCACCGCGGTCAACAACATGAAGACGGCCACCACGATGGCACCCAGGGTCTCGAAGCTGTGGTGTCCGTAGGGGTGATCCTCGTCCGGGGGACGGCTGGAGGCCTTGAGGGCCAGCATGATTCCGATATCGCTCAGGACGTCGGCCAAACTGTGAAAGCCGTCAGCGATCAGAGCCGCGGAGCCGGCCAGGAAACCCACCGCGATCTTGCCGCCCGACAGCAGCGCGTTGCCGATGAGGCCCAGGGTCGTGCAGACCATGGGGCGCAACCAGGCTTTGACGGGCACCGCCGTTCCGTCCGCTCGACGGGGATCGAAATCGCCGGAGGTCATCTCAGGCTTCCTCACCAGGAAGACCGGCCGGATACATGCTCGCGATGACGTCCCGGTACTTGGTGGCGATGGCGAAGCGCTTGACCTTCATGGTGGGGGTCAACTCGCCGGCTTCCAGGGTGAATTCGCGAGCCAGCAACGCACACTTCTTGATCTGGCTGAAGCCCGGTAGTTCATGATTGCTGCGAATCAACAGGTCGTTGAAGAGCTCTTGCACACGAGGTTGCTCGACGAGTTCGGCATCGCTCAGCGACTGGTCGATTCCCTGCTCGCCAGCGAATCCACGCAGGGTTTCGAAGTCCGGGACGATCAGGGCGCTCAGATACTGACGCCGATCACCGACGACGACGATCTGCGAGACGTACTTGTTGCTGCGGAACTGGTTCTCGATGGGCTGGGGCGCGATGTTCTTGCCGCCGGCCGTGACGATGACGTCCTTCTTGCGGTCGGTGATGAAGACGAAGCCATCCTCGTCGATATGGCCGATATCACCGGTGGCCAACCAACCTTCGGCATCGATCATTTCGGTGGTGGCAGCTTCGTTCTTGTAGTAGCCCGGCATCACCTGGGGACCGCGGGCGAGAATCTCGCCGTCGTCGGCAATTCTGATCTCCGTGTCGGGTATCGGTTTGCCGACGCTTCCGAAACGGTAGCCCGAATCGGAGTTGCAGGTCAGCACGGGCGAGGTCTCGGTCAGACCGTAGCCCTCCATGATGTACAGACCGGCGCCGTAGAAGAACTGGTTGATCCTGGCATTCAGCGGCGCTCCCCCGGAGACCATGAAACGGATGTTTCCACCCAGCTTGGCCCGCAACTTCGAGAACACGAGAGTGTCGGCCACCTTGTGCTGAAACCCCAGCCAGGCGCCCACGGGCTTGCCTTCAACCCGGCGGCGCGCGCAACGCATGCCCACTTCCCGGGCCCAGAAGAAAATGTTCTGTTTGACGAAACCGCCGGACTTCGCCGTCGTGATGGTTTTGCCGTAGATCTTCTCGTAGAGGCGGGGGACGCTGATGATTATGGTCGGGCCGACCTCGATGATGTCCTGGGGAACCGTTTCCATCCGCTCGGCGAACGCGATGCCCACACCGTTGTGCACCATGGTGTAGTAGCCGGCCATGCGTTCCAGTACGTGAGACAGCGGCAGGAACGACAGGACCTTGTCGGCGGTACTGAAATGAAACAGCTGGCCGATGGCTAGGACATTTGAAACGAAATTCCAGTGGGAGAGGGTGACGCCCTTGGGATCGCCGGTCGTGCCCGAGGTGTAAATGATGCTGCAGGGAGCGTCCTTGTCCGTCGGTACGTAATCGCCGCCCGGCGGCTCGGGCAGGTCAGCGGCATGATTACCGCCGATCTGCAACAACTTGTCGAAAGGCATGATCTCCGGGAGCATCGTTCTTTCGAACGCGACGACATCCCGCAACGACGGCAGGCGGTCCCGGATCTCGTGGATCTTGGCGGCCTGTTCTTCAGTGGAAACGAACACCACCACGGGCTGACAATCGGCCAGTATGTACTCGATCGTAGCGGGCAACAGCGTGGGATAGATCGGCACGGTGACCGCACCTGCGCACAGGGCGCCGAGATCCGACAGAACCCATTCGAGACGGTTCTCCGAGAGGATCGCCACACGATCTCCCGGGGCCACACCCAGGGATTTCAGCCCGTGGCGCAGGGCGCGTACGCGATGACGGGCTTCGACGCTGGACACATGGACATACTTGCCATCGCTCCCACGGTAGGAAAAGCAATCCTCGCGGGGGAACTGTTCAGTGGCCTCGAGGAACATCTGGGCAAGGGTCTGGGCAGCCATAGGAATCTCCACGGGAAGGCGAATCCGACGGGCTCGACTAGCCCGGTTACGAATAGACAATGCTTACCCGCGTGACAAGGATTTGTCAACGAGCGAACCGGCGTCAAATCTCTTGGCCGCAACGTCAGACGGGCAACTGAACCGATTTTGTTCCGTTTATTGTATCCCCATGTCAGATATTTCACAGCAGTCGTTTGACTTTGGACCGATACCGGCCCTTTTTTGTAATGGAAACCCCGAGGGCCCGCGAATTCCGATGAGGTTAGAAAGCATGATCCAGATCACTCGACAGACTGAATACGCCATTAGAGGTTTGCAGGAACTGGTTCGACGCAACGGCGATGCTCCGGTTCAGCTCAAGCTCATTGCCGGTTCTTGTGAAGTGTCCGAGGCTTTCCTGGCCAAGATCTTCCAGATGCTGGGACAGGCCGGAATCGTGAAGTCCCATCGAGGCGTCAAGGGCGGCTTCAGCCTTGGCCGTCCGGCTGAGGAGATCACGTTGCGTGACGTCGTGGAGGTTTGTGAGGGCGGCATCGTCCTGAACCACTGTCTCCGCAAGGTGGATCCCTGCAAGGACCACGAGACCTGCCAGGTAGCGGACGTTTGGCGGGACGCCCAGAACGCACTGACTGGCGCTCTGGACAAGACGACCCTGGCCGACGTCTCCTGATAGTCCCAGGAAACGATAGGGGGCCGCCGTTCGGCGAGCCCCCATTTTCATGTCCGATCCGAATTATGATTCCCGGTCGAGGCGGAGTTAGCCCGCACCTTGTCTGCGACGCCTCAACTGGCCGCAGGCCGCCGCTATATCCTGCCCGCCGCTCGCTCTGATGAATGCATCCACGCCGGCTTCTGTCAGCACTCTCTGAAACGCGAGAATCGTCGTGGCCGGCGAGGCCTGCTGACTGTCGCCGTCGAGTAGGTTCAAGGGAATCAGATTCACCTTCATGGGCTTGCCGCGCACCAGGGCGGCCAGGCGTGACGCCTGGTCGAGTCCGTCGGTGCTGCCGGCGATCAGAACCCAGGCGACCGTGGCCCGGCGACCGGCAGCGGCGGCGTACCTGGCTGTCAAAGCGACCGCTTCGGTAACGGACGTCCGGCCGGGAACCGGCATGACGCGGCGACGCTCATCGTCGGTGGAGCCGCCGAGGCTGAGGGTCAGGCCGACTCCCGGAGCGGCGGCGATCAGCCGGCGCAGCCCCTCGCCGGGGCCGCTGGTCGAGATCTGGATCCGGCGGCGGGACATGGCCAGACCCTCTTCGTGCATCATGGTCCCTAGAGCAGTTTCCACAGCGTCCCAGTTGTCCAGGGGCTCGCCCATGCCCATGAACACGACATTGAACTGGCGGTCACCGAGGCCGTCCATGGGTTCGGTCGTCAGGTTTGCAGCCAGGCGAAGGATCTGTTCGAGGATCTCTCCGGTTTCCAGATTCCGCACCAGTCCCCCGCGGGCCGTCGCGCAGAATCGGCAGGCCATGGCGCAACCGACCTGTGTCGAAACGCAGAAGGTGGCGTGATCGGTCATGGGAATGATGACGCTCTCGATGGTGGAACCGTCACGCAGGCTGAACAGGAACTTGCGGGTTCCGTCTGCAGAGACCAGGCGTTCCTGCAGCTCCAATCCGACCAGATCGAACTGCCCGGCCAGGTCCTGGCGCATGGCCGCGGGTAAGTTGGACATCTGTTCCCAGTCCAGGGAGCCGTGCTTGAACAGCCATTGAGCCAGCTGCCTGGACCGGTAGGCAGGCAATCCCGACTCGGCGAGGAGCGGCCCCAGGTCAGCCAGGGGTAACGAGCGTATCAGTGGCAGGGGCTGGTCCATGTTCGACGCTCGTCTTCCTGTTTCTTTTCGATGGTTGTCCCGGCTTGACAGCGTCCCGCGAGGCGTTGCACTGTGAGCGCAGGCTAGCCGTCTGGTCGTTCCGGGGGAACCTGGAGTGCCGGAGCGTGGTTCACGCTGTCTGACAATTAACCTGCAACACGGCGCCCTGCGCAAGAGGTCATCCTTGAAATCAGTTCTCATAGTCGACGACGAGATCGCGATCCGCGAAACCCTGGAACAGATTCTGTCCTACGAAGGATACGGGGTATTGAAGGCGGCGTCGGGCACAGATGCCCTGAAGACCGTGGCGGCCGAAGGTCCGGACGTGATTCTGTTGGATATCAAGATGCCCGGTATGGACGGATTCGAGGTTCTCCAGCGACTCAACGATGGCGATTACGGCATTCCCGTCATCGTCATCTCGGGTCACGCCGACATTCAAACCGCTGTCGAGGCGGTGAAATCCGGTGCCTACGACTTCCTGGAGAAGCCCCTGGACCGCTCCCGGCTGCTGGTCACCCTGGAGAATTGCCTGGATCGCCAGCAACTTCTGACCGAGCGGGCCAGCTTGCAGGAGCAGGCGGGCCACACCGTGCCTCTTGTAGGGGAGAGTCAGGGTATCGTCAAGGTGCGCTCGTTCATTGAAAAGGTGGCCGCCAGTGATGCAACGGTCCTGATCACCGGCGAGAACGGTACGGGCAAGGAGCTGGTCGTCAGCGCCATCCACCGGGCCAGCGCTCGCCAGGAGAAACCCCTGATCGAGGTGAATTGCGCGGCGATTCCGCGGGATCTGGTCGAGAGTGAGCTCTTCGGCCACGAGCGGGGCTCGTTCACCGGTGCCGATCGACAGCGCGTGGGCAAGTTCGAGCAGGCCGACGGCGGTACTCTTTTTCTGGACGAGATCGGCGACATGAACGAGGAAGCCCAGGCCAAGGTGCTCAAGGCGGTGGAGGAAAGCCGCTTCCAGAGGGTTGGCGGTACAGAAACCCGCACCGTCGACGTGCGGATTGTCGCGGCGACCAATCGGGATCTCTCGTCCCGGGATTCAGGATTCCGACAGGATCTTTTCTTTAGACTGAACGTGCTTTCCATCCATTTACCGCCTTTGCGGGAGCGTGAAGGCGACGTCGAACACCTGCTGGAGTGGTTCATGGCCGACCTGGCGGCGCGGCTCAAGACCCGTCCCCGCAAGTTCGCCCCCGAGACCCTGGCCCTCCTGCGCGAGTACTCTTGGCCCGGAAACGTCCGAGAATTGCGTAACCTGGTGGAAAGATTACTGATATTGGTTTCAGGAGAGGTCGTCAAGCCCGGCGACTTGCCCTTGTTGCCTGGGGCGGTTAACGCGGCGGCTGAGGGCGGTACCTTCCTGGACTGTACGGATTTCCAGGACTTCAAGACCCGCAGTGAAAGCGCTTTTCTGCAACACAAGCTCAAAGAAAACCTGTACAATGTTAGTAGAACAGCGGAAGCTCTGGGCATGCAGCGGAGTAACCTGTACAAGAAGATCACGAAGTACGACCTGCGAACGCAGCCGGAGATAGATTGAGTCCACGGAACGATTGATTTGACTGATTGGCTGCTGTTTCGTATTTAAACAGAATGCAATGGAAATCCGGTGCCCGATGCGACTTCGGGGCCGTGATTGATTGGTGGAGAGAGATCTATTGAGGAGAGAACCATGAAGAGAATCTCACTGATTCTGGTTCTAGTGGCAACAGGTTGCCTCTGCTCTGCCTTCGTGTTCCAGCCGACGGTCGCTTATGCCGATGCGGACTACCCTGATCCCGCCGTGAACGGGATCGAGGACGCATTGCTCGTTGACGACTTGATTCTGGACATGGATGGAGATCCAGATGGTGCGGGCGACGGGTACGGGGCCGATGACGACGGTCAGTATTCGTACGGCGATCTTCTGGGCGACGAAGGCAGTATTGAGGATTTGATCGAAGAACTGGAGTTCTTCCTGTTGTCCGTGTTTTTACCGATTCCCTAGGGCCGTCCGCTGTGACGGTCCGGGAATCGGACTCTGGGGCATGTTAGTAGAGTCACCGATCCACTTACTCGCCAAGGGATGCGGTTGATGAGAGACCATTTCGAAGGTCATGACAGATCAGACGGAGGGCAGCCCGCCAGGGTCCGGCCCACGAGCGCCGCTGAGTTGAGTCGCCTTGAAGAAATAGGCGATCTGCATTCTCATGCGTCGGCGCACTCGTCTGCACTGGACTACTACTCCCAGATCACGGACGAATCTGTTTTGCCGCTCATGCCGACGCAACAGGCCGTTCGTGTCTTGCGCAAAGCCACCGATGCGATGATTCTGCTGGGTAATTTTTACGGTGCCGAGACGCATCTGGATCGAGCTTTGGATCTTCTCGCGGATGATGCAGACACTGCGGACGAAATGGAACTGGTAGCTCAGCGGGCCGCTTTCCACGGTCGTCGCGCGACGATTCTGCGTGAACGCGGTCAACTTCAGGAAGCTCTGGACCTGTCCAAACGAGCATTTTCTGTCCTCGCTCTCACCGACGAGCACGCTGATGTAGCGCGCTTGCAGGTGGGCATGGGCATTTGCCACATGCGCATGGGCCGGACCGAGAAGGCCGAAGAATTCTACAACGACGCTCTGTCCACGTTCCGGCGCATCGGTAACGAGTTGGGCGTCGCCAACATGCTGAACAACCTGGCGCTGCTGGCGAAAAACCGCTGTCAGTGGGACCGGGCGCTATCCCACATGGAGAAGGCCGTCGAGTTGGCCCGGAAGCTTGGGGCCAGCCACTTGTTCCCGATGCTCTATTTGAATCACGGCATCATTCTCCAGAAGATCGACCGGTTGGGCGAGGCCCGCGCGGTGCTGACCAAGGGGCTCAAGGCGGCCCGCAGTTTGGGTGAGCGCAGCATGTCCGTGCGACTGTACCTGGCCATGGGGCGCCTAGAAACTTTCGCCGGACGCCTGGCCAAGGCCGAAGAGTTGATTCTCGAGGGCAAGGCTCGCGCCGAACGGGATCGATTCCAGCGAGAATCGGTCATTGCCGACGAGTACCTGGGCGATATCCTGTTGGCCCGGGGCGAAGTGGACAAGGCCCGCTTCAACTACAAGCTCGGTCTGGAGAAGTGCCGCACCATCGCCACGGGCAACGACCTGGAAGGCGAATTGCTGCGACGCATGGGCGAGGCTCATCTGGCCGCGGGCCAACTGGACGAGGCCATCTCCGTGAGCCAGGCGGCGATCTCCATCTGTGAGAGCTGCGACGAGCTCTACGAGATCGGTTTCTGCCATCGGACCCTGGCCAAGGCTTATCTCGGTCAGCAAGATCTGCAGCAGGCGGACCACCATTTCCGGCAGGCCATCGCCACATTCAACAGCCAGCACCTGGGACACCTCTGGTGCGCTAGCATCCTCGAGTACACCGACCATCGCCTGGCGACGGCGGCCGAGCCCGAATTGCTACTCCTGCGGCGCTACCTCATGGACGCCCAGGAAAACGGCGCCTCCGCCGTCAGCGACAAGGTCCTGTGCCAGATACTCGAACACCTGGCCCGGGTGCAGATCCGACTGCAGCAGCACGACGACGCGCTGTTGACGGTCTTCGAACTGGAGCGGCACGCCGCTGGTTTCGAGGATCAAGAGTTGTCACGTTCCGTCGTCCAGTTGCGCGACCGCATTGAAGCCGGCCTGCTGGGCGGCGCCGATAACGCCGAAAGTCATTTGAAGGCGATTTCTGGACTTCCCGGCCTGTTTTCGCGGGCTGATTCCTCGATCCCGCGCAATCTCGAGTCGGTGCTGTCTGCGGGCATGGAGCGAGTTCGCGCCGACTCCGGCTTCATAGCCATGGTCGATGCTACTGCCGATAGTGGCGGACTGCGTATTGCCGCGCGAGCGGGGCTCACCGAGAATCTGGGCCAGCAACTGACCCAATGGTTTGACAGTGAACTGGCTTCCGGACGCCGTTCCGGTACCAGTTTCTTCTCTCGCCTGGATGAATTGGATGATCTCGTCCGTGGAGTGCCGGCGGTGTCGTCGATCGCCACCAGCTGTGTGTTCATGCCGATCTCGTTGCGGGATGAACAGTTCGGGTTGCTTTTCCTGGGTAAATCAGGTTCCGGTGAGACCGGAGCGGGGTTCGACCGGGCCTCCCTGGACTTCCTGGCCACCTACATGGGCTTTCTGGCCCTGTTCATTCATGAAAAGGGACGCCATTCCGCTGACGGCGTCATGGCCACCCCCATCGAGCGCATCGAGAGCTTCGAGAACATCATCACCCAGAACGAAAAGATGCTCGACGTTCTGGGGCTGGCCCGGAAGGTGGCGCCCAGTGATCTGACGGTGCTGCTGAACGGCGAAACCGGCACTGGCAAGGGTCTGCTGGCCTACTCCATTCATGCCCTGAGTCGTCGGACGGACAAGAGCTTCTTGTCCATCAATTGCGCGGCGATTCCCGAGACTCTGCTCGAAAGCGAACTCTTCGGCCACAAGCGCGGCAGTTTCACCGGTGCTCACAGCGACAAGAAGGGTTTGCTGGCCGAGGCTGAGGGCGGAACCGTGTTCCTCGACGAGGTCGGCAAGATGCCCTTCAGTATGCAGGGCAAGCTGCTGCATTTCCTGGACACCAAGGTCGTGCGGCCCGTTGGCTCCAATACCGAATTCGAAGTGGACGTTCGGATCGTCTGTGCTTCCAAGTCGGACCTGCATCAGATGGCCATGGCGGGACGCTTCCTCGAAGATCTCTATTACCGGCTCCTGGATTTCCCGCTGGTGATTCCGCCTCTGCGTGAGCGCACCGATGACATCGAACTACTGACGCGACATTTCGTGCAGCGTTTTGCCGGCGAAATGGGCAGCGAGCTACCCATTCTGGACAGCGTGTTCCAGGATCTGCTCGTGGCCCATGCTTGGCCTGGAAACGTCCGGGAGCTGGAAAAGGCTCTCAAGCGAGCCATCGTCCTGGCTCAGGGCGAAGGTGTATTGCGGCAGGAACATTTACCCCGGGAAATTGCCGGAGCGGTCCTTCCCGTCCGCGCAGATCAGAGTATTCCACCGCTGAAGGAAACCCTGGCCCAGATAGAGTGCCGCGAGATCACCAGGGCGTTGAACGTCGCCCAGGGCAACAAGTCTCAGGCCGCCAGATTGCTGAAGATCAGCTATCCGACTCTACTCAAGAAGATTCGGCATTTCGGAATCGTTCCAGACTAGTCTCATCCCTGGAAACATTGTTAACCTTTGTTGGATTCGCCGGATGGCCTGTATCATTTGTTTACAGGTCAACCGCCTGTATTGTATGAAGTTGCCGGCGCTGACGTGAATCTGTAAAAACAATTGATAATATCTGGATAATGATCGCGAAAAGCCAGAATCGGTATCGCTGTAAATGGCTTGTTGGTAAGAAGTTAAAAGTTTATTGGCTTTTCGTTTTCTGGTATGGCCCATGCAATATGCAAGGTGAAGGGGTGAGTTACAGGGATCCTCTTCTAGGTGAAAGCAAGAGATTCGTGTTTTCGGGAGAAGTCGAGGTTCATTCCTCACTGCTTACCGGCACAAGAGGGAGTTCTCAACAAGTCGTGCTGACAGGATGATTGCAAAGAGGTGGGGTCTTTTCAATCAGCTCTGGTCGGCGAGAGAGAACCAGGGACCATTCTCCCGAAACACGAATTTTAGTTTAGGGGATCTGATCACCGGATCCATTGGAAAAGAGCCCTTCTGATCTTGAAAAGGCGAGATTCAAGATCAGGTCGCCGCAAGGCGGGGCTCTTTTTCTTGTATAGAGATATCGTGCGTATCAATCCTCCCCGGTTAGCCCGCCCACTCTGTCCTGTTTTGGACAACGTGTCTCTCAATCGGAACAGATAGATGCCCCGTTTTTGGCCCGAGGTTCGGTGTCAGCAGAGCCGCTGACCCGGAAATCTGTCGCCGCAGCCGGGTTGCTCGGCAGCATTCGTGATATTGTATCTTTCATATACATAACAGGATACGTCGCTTTTAGGCCGAAGTGCATGGCAACTTTTGACCGATTTCAACGTCCGCAGTCTTCGGAACCGGCGCACGCGGTGCTTCTGGCACGGAGTCTGCCTTAATAGGGACAGGAGCGAAGTGCCCCGGAGCTGGAGGTCACGGAATGGAAAACATAAGCATGACAACCATCTCGAAAAACATGATCCACCGGAATCACCCATTGAACCCGGCTCCGGGGTCGGGGCTTGCCCTGGTTGTTTCGCTTTTCCTTCTGGTGGCTCTGGCCATTGGCGGTGCTGGTTGCCAGAGTGACGATTGCGTCAACTGCGTCGAGCTGCCGGCGCCCGTGGTTCCGACCGGTGTGCACAGCATCAGTGGCGACAACGAAGTCATCGTCCAGTGGTACGACATCGCTTACCACCCCTACGATGGCAACTACAACGAGAATGTCACCAGTTACATCATTTACAGTCGTTTCTTCGCCGAGGGAGACCAGAACGATCCCAGTCGCGAATTTTTCTTCATCGGCGAGGTGGCCTGGAATCAGAATTTCGACGCTTACTCGGGGCTGCACTGGTTCATCGACGAAGACGCGGTCAATGGGCAGCGGTACGAGTATGCAGTGACCGCCGTCAACGCCGACGGCCGGGAGAGCGCGCTGAGCTTCGAGTTCGTCATCGACGCTCCCTTGCCGATTTCGAGTTCGGCTGTCCGGCTGTGGGACAGCGAGGGCGATTACGGGCATCTGGGCGGCTTTGACTTCAGCGCTCTCGAGGCCGGTCGCGTGGACCCGGGCACCCCCGACACGACCGCCGACGTGAAGCTTGTCTTTGACAACGGGATCCCCTACCTGCAGACCACGCGGACTTCGGTACACGTGCAGGATTTCGGTGTGTTTCTGGACCCGAGTGGGAATCTGGTTTTCGAGGGCGTTTCCTGGGCGCCGGCAGACGGTTATTCCAGCACCGGTCGATTGGAACTCATCGTCGGACATATCTACGTGGTGGAGATCGTCGACTACGCCGAGGCGACCATCCATTACGCCAAGCTGGGCGTTGTGAACCAGGGACCCGATTCTGTATGGATCCACTGGGCCTATCAGACCATCGCCGGTTTGCCTGAACTATCCCAGCCCGCCGGGGAGTCGTCCCGCGGCAACGAAGAAGTTTCTATCAGCCTGTAGTTCGCCGATTACGTGAAAGGAGCGTGAGGTCATGACGAGGAAAAGAGAGTCCATTGGAATTGGCCGAACCGCGGCCCACGTATACCCGGCGATGATCCTCGTATTTCTGCTGGGTACCGTCGGAGGATTTGGACAGGCCGTGGCCACGAGTCCTGTCGAAGGCATCGACCAGGCCTATGATTACGCGGCCCAAACCTTGCGGGTCGGTGTCTGGCTGGACAAGTCAGAAGATGAGATCTACAGCCGTGGTGCAGACCTCACCGTGGGTTTCGAGACCAACGAGGACGCATACGCGGTCGTCTACCGCATCGATACCGAGGGTCAGGTGACCGTTCTTTGGCCGCGCAGCCGCTTTGATGACGGCTTCGTCTTCGGAGCCCACGAGTACCTCTTGCCGGTGACCGGCGCCAAGAGACTCAGGACGTCGAGCCGCACGGGAGAGGGTTTTGTCGAGGCGATTGTTTCGCGATATCCATTCGATCTGCGCAGTCTGGAAGTGGATTTCCACCACGAGCACACTGCCGACCGGTACGAGTTTGCCGTTGCCGGCGACCCGTTTCTGGCCATGAATGAGATCAACTTCGCGGTGACCGGCCTGGAAGACGCGGCCGACTTCGTGGTGACCAACTACGCCACGTACTATGTCCACGAGAAGGTCGATCATCCGCGCTATCTATGCAATCAGTGCCATTTCGAGGATGACGTCACCTACGATCCCTATCGCGACACGTGCGAGCTGGATATCAACGTGGACTACGGGTGGGCCAACGAGTGGTACGGTACCTACGAGGTCATGCCGGTCTATTGCAATCCCGTGTACGTCTACGTGGACCCGTGGGGCTTCAGGCCCTGGGTCAACTTCTGGTACACGCCCTGGTACCGGTGCCCGCCGGCGCCGATCTACCACTGGTACTCGCCGGTCTATGTGTGGTGCGAGTCACCTCACTACCGGGGCAACGCCTGGAGAGGATCCCACAGCGGTAATGGACGTTATCGGCCGCTGGACCGGGCTCATGGCCAGGATTCCCGGACCAAGACCCGCGAGTACGCCCAAGTTTCCCCGATGATCAACAAGCGTGGTCCCGAAGACGACTCGGGCCCGACCCTGCGCAGCGGTTCGGGGTCGCGAACCGGGGGCCAGGACCCGCGTAGCGACAGCCGTGCGGCGGTCCGAAGCGGAAGCGAATCGGCATTTCGTGGCCAGGCGTCCATTGCTCGGCCCAGGACCGACTTCAGCGACAACCTGAATATCCGCTCGCGAGGAGGGCTGCGCATCCGTGAAGGCGGCAGCACGAACGGCAGCGGATCTCGCCGCAGTGGAACAGGCGTGCGCCATTCCTCCGGCGGTGGAGGCAAGCCAGCTCGCTTGACATCGGTCAACCGGGGAGCATCCATACGGGGCGACAAACCCGCCGGTGCCGGCGAACCGGCTACGGCCAGGGGGTCGCGGTCGGCACGGCAGAATTACGATCTGGACAGATCCGCACGGCAGAATTACGACCTGGACCGATCCGCTAGCGGCGGGCGGACCATCAAACCCGTCGAACC
>Ga0070728_10005120_pt1 | contig 13153 bp, 11 predicted proteins | sample tdDd471_FD_66723 | JGI IMG/M metagenome (GOLD analysis project Ga0070728, IMG submission 66723) | Marine sediment microbial communities from the Atlantic coast under amendment with organic carbon and nitrate - tdDd47.1 | ecosystem: Environmental > Aquatic > Marine > Coastal > Sediment | place...
CACTACACCGACTGGATCATCGGCCACGTCCACGGCGGCGCGCTGGGCTGGAACGGCCTGATGGCGGCGGGGATGTTCTACTGGCTCGTGCCGCGGCTGTACGGCACCAAGCTCTACAGCCGCAGCGCCGCCAACGCGCACTTCTACATCGCGACCCTCGGCATCCTCATCTACATGGTCGCCATGTGGGCCTCGGGGATCACCCAGGGCCTCATGTGGCAGGCGACCAACGCCGACGGCGGCCTGCTGTACCCCGGGTTCACCGAGACGGTCGACGCCATCCGCCCGATGTACTGGGCGCGCCTGGTCGGCGGCACGATGTTCCTCGGCGGCTTCTTCCTGCTGGTCTGGAACCTCTTCATGACCGTCAAGGGCCACGCGCCCGTCGAGGCGACCGTCGAGGTCGTGGTCGAGGACGCCGAGGACGACGTCCCGTGGAAGGACATCGTCTTCAGCCTGCCCGTGCTCGCGACGACCGTGGTCTGCGTGCTGCTCGGGCTCATCGCGGTCACCAACGCGATCGCGTCGACGCTGCTCGCCTTCCTCGCCACGATCGTCGCGATCGCGGCGGTGATGGCGATCCAGGCGGCGAAGTCGCGGCCCGGCAAGAACAAGTGGCACCGAGTGCTCGAGGGCAAGGCGCTCGTCTTCACAGTCTTCGTCACGCTGGGGGTCCTCCTCGGCGGCCTCGCGGAGCTGGTGCCGACCATCGTGCTCGGCGCGCAGGACCGCACGACGAGCGAGATGGAGCCGTACACCGCGCTCGAGCTGCACGGGCGCGACGTCTACATCGCCGAGGGTTGCTACGTCTGCCACTCGCAGATGATCCGACCGTTCACGTGGGAGAACGCGCGCTACCCCGGCGGCGTCTCGAACGCGGCGGACAGCGTCTGGGATCGCCCCTTCCAGTGGGGCAGCAAGCGCACCGGCCCGGACCTGGCGCGCGAGAGCGCGATGAACCGCGGCCCGGTCTGGCACTACAACCACATGCTCGATCCGCGCTCCACGTCGGAGGGATCGATCATGCCGCCCTACACGCACCTGCGGTCCGACGCGGTCGACTTCGGGCAGACCCAGTCGATCCTCGGCGTGATGCAGACGCTCGGGGTGCCCTACGACAACGCGGCGGTCCTCGAGGGCGAGGGCGACGCGCGGGCGCAGGCGCGCAGCATCGCGGACGCGCTGCGCCACGAGGTGGAGCTCGACGGCCCGCCGGATGGAATCGACACCCCGCTCGAACAGAGCGAGCTGGTCGCGCTCATCGCGTACCTCGAGCGCCTGGGGCGCAACGAGTCGGCGTGGAGCGGCAGCACCAGCGAGGAGGCGACCGATGAGTGAGCTGGCAGCCGACTTCTTCGCCAACAACCCGGCCATGGCCGGTCCCATGGTCGCGATGATCCTCTTCATCGCGGTGTTCGTGGCCGCGGCGGTCCGCGCCTGGCGGATCAGCCCCGAGCACATCGACCGGCTGGCCCACCTGGCCCTCGAGGGCGAGCCCGAGGAGGCGAGTGATGAGTGACACCAAGCGCACCGACGAGATCCAGGGCGAGATCATCCACGAGTACGACGGCATCGAGGAGGCGGACAACCGCCTGCCGAACTGGTGGCTGGCGACCTTCTACGGCGCGATCGTGTTCGCGTTCGTCTACTGGTTCGCGCTGCACGAGTACGACTCGGTCATGACGCCGACCGAGGCGTACGCGGCGGAGCTCGCGGACCAGGGCGAGGGCGACGTGGCGTCCGAGGCGGACCTGCTCGCGCTCGCCGACGACGCGAGCGCGGTGGCCGACGGCCAGGAGGTGTTCAGCACCACGTGCGCGGCGTGCCACGGCGACGCCGCGCAGGGCGTGATCGGCCCGAACCTCACCGACGAGCACTGGCTGCACGGCGGCTCCGCGACGGCGATCTACGCGTCGGTCCGCGACGGCATCACCGCGGACCAAGCGCTGATCGAGGGCTCCGCGGGCATGCCCGGCTGGGCCGGGCAGCTCGGCGAAGGCCGAGTGCGCAACGCGGTCGCGTACATCCTGTCGATCCGGAACACCAACGTCGAAGGCGGGCGGGAGCCCGAAGGCGAGGTCTACGCGGAGGGCGGCGACGACGCCGAGGCGGCGCTCGGAGAGGCGGCGCCCGACGACGTCGACGCCGAGCCCGCCGAGGAAGACGCGGAGTCGGCCGCCGCAGAGAACCTCGCGCCCACCGGGGAAGATCTCGCGGCGGTCGAAGAGACCAACTGACCCTACCTCCGCGGCTCCCCAGCCGAGCAGCAACGATGGCGAAACCCAAGGTCCAGCTCCCGGTCGTGCCGTCCTCTTCCTTGAAGGACGACGGCAGCCGCAACTTCGTCCACCCCGCCGACGTGAAGGGCCGGTTCGTGAAGGCGCGCTACGCGTTCTTCGCGGCCCTGATCGTCGTGTGGGCGGTGGCGCCTTGGGTGAAGATCAACGGCAACCCGGCGGTGTTCCTCGACGTCGTCAACCGCCGCTTCTACCTGTTCGGCCTGACGTTCAACGCGCAAGACGCCTGGCTCCTCTTCTTCGTGTTCAGCGGCGTCGGGCTGTCGATCATCTTCATCACCACGATCCTCGGGCGCGTATGGTGCGGCTGGGCGTGCCCGCAGACCGTCTTCATGGAGGGCGTGTTCCGGCGCATCGAGCGCTACGTCGAGGGCCCGCGCAACGCGCGGCTCAGGCGCAACGCGGGCCCGTGGAGCTTCGACAAGGTGTGGCGCAAGGCGCTCAAGCACCTGCTGTTCGTCGTCGCCGCGCTATTCGTGTCGCACGTCTTGTTGTCGTTCTTCACGTCGATGCCGACGCTGCTGCAGATGATGGGCGACTCGCCGACCGAGCACCCCGCCGCGTTCGGCTGGATGCTCGCGGTGAGCGTCGTGCTGTACGGCAACTTCGCGTGGTTCCGCGAGCAGCTGTGCGTGATCATCTGCCCGTACGGGCGCCTGCAGTCGGTGATGACCGACGACGACTCGCTCGTGGTCGGCTACGACGCGATCCGCGGCGAGCCGCGCGGCAAGGCCAAGGACCCCGAGGCCGGCGACTGCGTGGACTGCAAGCGCTGCGTAGTCGTGTGCCCGACGGGGATCGACATCCGCAACGGCCTGCAGCTCGACTGCATCGGCTGCACCGCGTGCATCGACGCGTGCGACACGGTGATGGACAAGCTCGGGCGCGATCGCGGGCTGATCCGCTACGACTCGCTCAACGGCCTCGAGCACAAACCCAAGCGCCTGTTCCGGCCGCGGCTGCTGCTGTACTTCGCGATCATCGCGGCGTGGGCGGTCGGCGCGTTCTTCGCCTTCTCCTCCAACGACCCGTTCGAGGCCAACCTCGTGCGCCTGCGCGGCGCGCCGTACCACCTGATCGAGGAGGGCACGGTCGCGCGCAACCTCTTCACGCTGCACCTGGTCAACAAGAGCAGCGCCGAGGAGACGTTCACCATCGAGCCGGTCGCGGCCGAGGGACTGAGCTACCGCATCGGCCACGAGGAGGTGACGCTCGGCTCGCTCGATGGCCAGGAGATCTCCGTGTACGTCGACGTCGACGTCGCCACGTTCTCGCCGGGCGACCGGCTCCAGCTCCAGATCCGGCGCCTGGGCGACGACCCGCAGGAGCAGGTCGTCGACGCCGCCCTGCTGGGACCACGAAGGTGATCGGCTGGGCGATCGCGACGGCGGCGGCGGCCGGGCTCGCGTCGACCGCGCACTGCGCCGTGATGTGCGGTCCGCTCGCGGCGTTCGCCGGGCGCGACGCCCGCGGCGCGGCCCAGTACCACGGGGCGCGACTCGCCGGGTACGCGACGGTCGGCGCGATCGCCGGCGCGACCGGCGGCCTCGTCAGCGACGCCGCGCCCGGGCGCTGGACCGCGGCGGCGCTGTCGTGGAGCCTCGCGCTCGCGCTCGGCCTCGCGGCGTGGTCGCTGTGGACGTCCGGCCGCGAGCCGCGCCCGCGCCTGGTGAAGCTCGGCGCCAGGCGCCGCCCATGGACCGAGCGCCTCTTCGCGCGCCTGCCCAAGCACCCCGGCGTGGTCGGCGCGCTGACCGCGCTGCTCCCCTGCGGCGCGCTCTACACCGGCCTGCTGATCGCGACGGGCAGCGGCGGCGCGCTCGGCGGCGCGCTGTCGATGACCGTGTTCGCGGCGACCAGCGCGCTCGGCCTCGGCGCCTTCTCGATCGCCGCGGTCCACCTGCGCCGGCGGCGCCCCGCGTGGCTCGGCCGCGCCTTCGCCGTCGCGCTCGCCCTCGGCGCGGTCGTCCTCGTCGTGCGCCCCATCGACGCGCTGCGCGCGCCCGACGCCTCGCCCTCATGTCACGCGGAGTAGGTGCTACCGTACGGCGTGCGCCGATGGATGCGCTGCGTCTTCGTGCTCCTCGCGCTCGGGTGCACCCGGGACGCCACCCAGCTCGTCGTGGTGGTCGGCTCGGACCTGCCGGCCGACGCGATCCGGACGGTCCGCATCCGGGTGTGGCCGATCGACGAGGCGAACCCGACGGTGGACGGCCGCGAGCCGACCGCGGAGCACCGGTTCGAGATCGCGCCCAGCCCCGACGGCGTGCGCGTCACCCTCCCGTTCTCGCTCGGCGTGCTGCCCCCGCGCGACGAGTCCGACCGCATCGAGATGCACACCGACGCGCTCGACGCCGACGAGCAAGTCACCGTCACGCGGACCACGCGGGTCGGGTTCGTCGAGGAGCAGAGCCTGCGCCTACCGGTGTTCCTGTCTTCGCTGTGTCGCGACGTGATGTGTCCGTCCGGGCAGACCTGCATCGAGGGGACGTGCCAGAGCAACGAGGTCGACGCGGCGGATCTCGAGGCGGCCACGCCCGGGCTGGAGCTCGAGTCCGACGGCGGCGCGGGCGCGCCCGACGCGGGCGCGCCGATGATCCCCGACACGGTCTCACCGACGTTCGCGATCGGGACCGGCGTGGTCGAGACGTTCGCGCGGGGGCAGAGCTTCCTGCTCTCGGACTCGGACCTGCTCATCTCAGGGCGCGGCGACACGCCGGCCACGGCCGAGCTCGTCGGCGGCGAGACGGGCCTCGGGATGTTCGTCGCGCGCTACGGCGCGGACGGGACGCAGCGGTGGCTGCGGCGCTGGATGCTCCCGGGGACCGCGATCGAGAACGATCTACAGGGCGTCGGCGTGTCGGCCGTGCAGATCTCCGGCGACGCGATCTACGCGTGCGGGGCGGTCGGCGAGCCGGGGCTGACCGACGCGGGGGACGGGCGCTCGTGGAGCGCCGCCGCGCGCGGCGGGTTCGCCGGGGCCACCGACACGTGGGTCGCTCGCCTCGATGGCGCGACCGGCACGATCACCGCGCTGTCGACGATCTCGCTCGACGTCGCGCTCGGCGACGGGGACGTGTTCTGCGGCGGGCTCGTGAAGACGTCGACCGGGGTGGTCGTGCTCGCCCGCGTCACGAACTTGCCGGGCGACGCGGACGGGCTGCTGCTCGACGGGGCGCCCATCGCGGCCACCGGGCCCACGCCGACCGACGGCGCGCTGCTGCATCTCAGCCCCGGCGCCGGCGCGTTCACCGTGACGTCGGCGCTCCACTTCGAGGCGTCCGGCGGCGGCCAGCTCGTCGCGGGCGCGCCGGACGTCGCGTGGCTCGTGCTCGAGGGGTCCTCGGCGACCCTCGGCGGGCTGCTCGCGAGCGAGCCGTCGCCGCCCGCGGGCGCGGTACAGAGCGCGCTCCTGTACCGGATCGACGCCAACGGCGCGCCGGATCTGATCCGGCCCGTCGCGCACACCGACGAGCAGTTCCAGCAGGCGGCCGTCGCGGTCGGCGGCGGGCGGGTGTTCGTGATCGCCACGGTGGTGGTCCGGACCAGCGGGGATCCCGGGTGGATCGAGCTCGAGGGCGAGCCGCGCGTCGAGGGGCTCGTCATCCCGACGTTCGAGGGCCAGCTGGCCGCGATGGACTTCGACGCGGCGACGGGCGACCGGGGCGCCGCGATCGGACCGCAGCCCGTGCACGTCACCCAATACCGCGCCGGCGCCGACGGCGCCGGCAACCTCTACCTCGCGGGCGACTACTCGATGACCTCGACCCTGCCGCTGCCCGGGCTGACTCCTACCCGGCCCATCGACGGCGTGCGCGACGCGTTCATCATCCGCTACGAGGTGACCGACACCTTCACGCCCCGCTGGCAGCAGTGGCTCAGCGACACCACGTCCGAGATGACGTTTGGAGACCGGATCGACTCGATGGAGGTGTCGCCGCTCGGCGAGATCCTGGTCAGCGGCCAGACCTCGATGAGCGGCATCGATCTGGGCGCCGCCGGCCAGCCGGCCGGCGTGTGGTTCGCGCTGCTGCGCTGAACGTCAGAACCGGACCAGCGGCTGGATCACGACGTCCGCGGAGCCGCCGTACGGATCCTCGACGGGCCCCTGCACCGTGAGCCCGACCACCAGCGCGATCACCCCCAGCGCGAGCACGCCGCCCGAGATGCCCCAGAACAGCGGGCTCTCGAGCACCCCCGGCTCCGATGGGATCGGCACGAGCTGCGCGATCACCTGCACCCGCTCGCCCGGCGGCAGATCGACCTCGCGCGCGAACGCTTCGTAGCCCTCGGCGGTGGCCTCGACCCGGTGCGGGCCGGCGGGGAGCGTCAAGCTCGCGTGCGTCGTGCCGACGTCTTCACCGTCGACGCGGAGCGCCGCGCCCTCGACGTCGGCGCGCAGCTCGAGCTCGCCTGGCCGCAGGCCGAGCCGCACCTCGAGGCTCGTCGCGTCGCGCGCGAGCTCGCGACGCTCCGCGGCGTACCCGGGCGCGGAGACCTCGACCTCGTGCCCGCCCGGGTCGAGCACGATCTGCCGCGTCGCGCCCTCCCCCGGCCGCTCGTCGCCGTCCACCCGCACGACCGCGTCCGGCGGATCGACGCGCAGCGCGAGGGTCCTCAGGCTCTCGGCCGCGGCCTCGCGTAGCGCGCGCGCGTCCCGGACGATGCGCGCGTCGCGCCCGCCCTCGGCCTGCTCGAGGAAGCGATCGATCGCGGCGATGGCGTCGCGCGCGCGTCCGAGCCGGACGAGCACCGAGGCGATGTTGTAGAGCGTGGTCGGGCGCTCGAACAGCTCGTACGAGCGCTCGAAGTCCTCGAGCGCCTCGGCCCAGCGCTCGTCGGCGGCGTGGGCCTGACCCGCTTCGAACGCGGCGCGCGCGGCGTCCTCGTCCTGCGCCAGGGCCGGCGCGGCGAGCAGGAGCGCGGCGGCGAACGCGACCGCGCGCGTCACCATCCGGTCAACCCCGGGAGGCCGCCGCCGGACTCCGGCTCTTCCGCGCGCGGCTCCGGCGCCGGGCGCGCCGGCTCGGGCTCGGGACGCGGCGGCCTCGCGCGTCGCGCCGGTCGCGGGCGCTCCGCGCGCGGCGCGGGCTCGGGGGTCGGCGCGGGCTCGGCGGCCGGCTCGGGCTGTGCGGGCGGCTCGGGCTCGGCCACCGCCGGCGGCTCGGGCGCCGCGACGGGCTCGGGCGCCGCGGCGGGCTCGGCCGCGGTGGGCGTGGGCTCGGCCACCGCGGGCTCGGTCGACCAGGGCGCCGTCGCGACGACGGCCGCCGCCGCGGCGAGCGCGAGCGCGACCAGCGCCCCGACGAGCAGCGGGCCCCGGCTCGCGCGCGGCCCCTCGGGCGCCGCCACCGGGGCCTCGACGGAAGCCACCGCGGGTGACGCGCGCGGCCTCGCGACGCGAGTCACCGCGTCGTCTTCGTCCTCGGCGCGCGGCGTGGCGAGCTGAGTGGCGGCGTCCTTCGGTTCGGTGCGGCCGACGGTCGGGTCGAGCTCGATGCGGCGCGAGTCGTCGAGGCGGGGCGGCGGGCGCGACGACAGCGGGCGCCCGTCCGACGCGTCGAGCTCGGGCACGGGCACGTCGGCGCGCTGGGCCGCCTCCACGAGCGCGTCGATCATCGCCTGCATCGACGCGAACCGCGCGCCGATGTCACGCGACAGCGCGCGGTCGACCACCTCGACGAGCGCCTCGGGGACGCCGGGGTACTCCCCCAGCGACGGCGCCCGCTGCATCATCACGTGCGCCATCACCATCGAGGGCGTGTCTGCCTCGAACGGGAGCCGGCCGCTGAGGCACTCGAAGAGGATCACCCCGATCGCCCAGACGTCGGTCGCCGGCCCGATGTCGTCGGTCGCGCCGCGCGCCTGCTCGGGCGACATGTAGCTCGGCGTGCCCATGACGGCGCCGACCCTGGTCGCGAACGTCGCCGACTTGCCCTCGCGCGGCATCACCTTCGCGATCCCGAAGTCCAGGAGCTTGGGGACGCTGCGCCCGAGCGCGTTGGTCGACACGAAGATGTTGTCCGGCTTCAGATCGCGATGCACCACGCCCCGCTCGTGCGCGGCGCGCAGGGCGCTCATCACCGGCAGCAGGATCTCGATGGCGCGGTCGGGCGCGAGGACCTCGCGCCGCTCGAGCAGCTCGCCGAGCGACTCCCCCTCGAGCAGCTCCAGCACCTGGAACGCCGTCCCGTCCTCCGCGACGCCGTAGTCGAGCACGTCCACGACGTTGGGGTGCGCGAGCGTCGCCGCCGCCTTGGCCTCGCGGACGAAGCGGCGCCGGATGCGCGGGTCGGCGGCGAACCGGCTCCGCAAGACCTTCACCGCCACCGGTCGCTCGGTGCGCGTGTGCTGGCCGCGGTACACCACGCCCATGCCGCCCTCGCCGAGCGCGTCGGTCAGCAGGTACCGATCGTCGAGCACCGCGCCGACGAGGCTGTCCTCGTCCGGCTCGTCGGCGTCGGGCGCAGAGCTGTCACTCACCGCCCACCTCGCGGAGCACCCACCGGCCCATGATGCCCACCGCGCCCCGGACGGTCCACCGATTCAGGGCAGCGGCGCGTCCGAGTCATCGCCTTCGGGAGGCTCCGGCTCGCCCGGGTCGGGCGCGTCGCCTTCGTCGATCGCCTCGAGCTGCGCCTCGGCGCGCTCTTGCACGCGGCGGCCGCGGCGGGCCATGCGCTGCATCTCGGCCTGGCACTCGTCGACGTGCGCGCGGAAGTACGCGCGGTCCATGCACTGCAGGTAGTCGCGCGGCATCTCGCCGCAGGCCTCGCGCATCTCGCGGCGGCTCCGCGCGGGGCGCTCGCCGGGCGTCAACGTCCGGTGCGCTGCCGTCGCGCCCGCGCGCTGCGCCTGCCACAGCTGCATGCACGGATCGTCGGACTCGTCGACCTGGTCGCGGATCTGCGCGAGCAGCTCCTCTTGGAATTCGCGCATCTGCCGTGGGTTGGGCGGCTCGGCGACGCTCGGCGTGGGGAACGGCTCCGGCTCGGGCAGCGCGCCGCCGCCGCCGCCTCCGCCTCCGCCTCCTCGCGACGATCCGGATCCGCCGCCGCCGATCCCGAGGCGCGCGCGCTCGGCCGCCGCCTCCTCTACGGTCTGGCGGACGCGCATGCCCGGGCTCACGACCTCGGCCGGCCGCGGCGCGCTGCGCTCGACGCGCGGGCCCGACGCCCGGATCGGCTGCACCGCGGGCTCGGGCTCGCTGCACCCGAGCAGCAGGAGCGAAGCGGCGAAGACCAGCCGCCTCATCGCGCGTCGAACACGGCCGCCGAGGCGCCGCCGCCCTGCTCGTTGGGCAGGAACACCAGCGTGACCATCCGCTCGTCGCGCTCGGCGACCAGCGTCGGAGGGGTGTCGACCGGCAGATCCTCGGGCCGCGCGAGCAGCGTCCAGCCGCGCTCGGGCAGCGCGCGCCGGTAGAACGCCTCGAGCCCCGCCTCGTCGAGGCGCGAGTGGTAGACGGTCATCGAGTGCGGCTGGCCGCGCTCGAACCCGGTGAGCATCCGCCGCGCGCGCGGCGGGCGCGTGACGCCCTCGACGTCCTGGCCCGGCGCGTCGCCCTCGGGGGGGAACATGCGCCGCACGTTGAACTCGCCCTCGGTCCACAGCGCCACGAAGTGCGCGCCGCGCTCGGTGCGCTCGACGAACACGTACCGCATGTCCCCGATCTCGGCGACGTCGCCGGTCCGGTTGTAGGCGCGGATCCGGCGGAGCACCTCGGTCACCTCGATCGACGCGTCGCCCATGTCGAAGCACGCGACATAGCCGTTGCGACCGCCCTGCTCGCGCAGCGTCGGCAGCGACGAGGGCGGCGGCGCGTCGGAGACGTCGGGGAAGTCCGCGGACAGCTGCGCCATCTGCAGCGCGACGTCACCGTCGGCCTCGGCGCAGCGCGCCTCGAAGAAGTCCAGCACGTCGTCCATCGACCGCGTCGTGGTGCCCGAGCTGAGCTTGATCGTCTGCCCGTTGACCACCAGGTCGCGCGGCGCGTCCTGATGCGCCGCGTGCTCGTAGATCATCATGTGCTCGCCGAGGCCGAGCAGGGTCTCGTCCATCTGCGCGCGCGCCGAGTGGTAGACCCAGCCGCCCGCGACGGCGCCGGCGAAGGCGACCACCAGCGCCCCCCGCCCCAACCGGCGGAGCCACCGGCGCGTGCGCGTCGGGCCCTCGGTGGTCGTCTGGGTGTCGTGCTTTCGGCGCACCTATCCTCCGAAGAACATCCGCCAGGCGGTCCGGGCGAAGCCCCCGTGCTCCTGTGTCTGCTCGTTGCAGAGCATCACGAGGTTGTCTCCCATCGAGACCGAGCCCTCGCCGAGCACGGCCGGGCGCTGGAGGCTGGCGGTCCGCCGGCCCTCGACCTCGTCGAACGCGAAGCCGGGGATCAAGCCCTCACCGAACAGCAGATCCACGATCCCGCTGATCGCGCCCTCGCCGCTGAACCGGCCCTCGGCGATGCGGGTGTTGGTGCCCGGCGTGTCGCCGTCGCAGCCGTCGAACGCGTGCTCCCAGGTGTGGGCGCGCGTGTACTGCGCCATGTTCACGGCCTTGCGGTGGCGCTGGTGCGTGTACCAGATGCCCCCCCAGATCGCGATGAACACGGGGATCATGATCACCGTCTCGGTGGTCGCGTTGCCCGCCACGTCGCGGAGCAGGCCGAGCCAACCTCGCTTGCGGATCTTCTGCGGGGGCGGGGCGCTCATCTCAGTGCACCACCGCGTCGTCGATCGAGCCGCCGAGCGAGCCGAGCGGGCCGCACGCCGAGCCGCACGCCTCGAGCATGCCGGCGCCGCCCGCGCCCGAGTCCTCGAGCCGCCAGCGCCGCAGCCGCGCGCGCCAGTTCATGTGCCAGAGCCACTCGCGCCAGTCGCCCTCGGAGTCGTCGTAGAAGAACTCGGCCTGCGCGAACGACACGCGCCCCATCTCGGCCAGCGTCGTGTAGCGCGAGCCGGCGTCGTCGCCCTCGCCCCACGTCGCGATCGCCACGCCCTCGGCCGTCCACTCGAAGTCCGGGTCGCCGACCATGTAGGCCTGCACCTGGTACTCGGTGTTCCCCATCGTCTGCGCGGGATCGGTGATCCGTTGGAAGTAGCTGGGCTGGCACCAATCGCGCGACTCGCTCGGCGCGTCGATGAGCTCGCCGAGCCCGATCCCGCCGACCATGTAGATCGACGGACTGCCCCACAGCCAGACGAGCGCGGGCGACAGGATGCGGACCCAGGGCAGCACCTTCTGGTCGCAGGGCCAGTTGGTCTCGTCGTCCTGCGCGGGCAGCTCCACCCGCGACAGCGGCGCCATGAACCCGGCGTCGGTCACCGGCGCGTACACGTCGGTCCCGTAGGACAGCACCTTCGCTTGCGACGCGATGGGGACCCCGGTGCGTATCCCCATCGCGTAGCCGTGCAGGCCTTGCATCAAGGCTTCGACGACGAGCGTCGTGGCGGCGGAGTCGGCCGAGGCGTCGACGTACTCTTCGCCGTGGCGCGCCGCCGGCTCGCAGGCGCTGCAGCACGCGCCGCAGTACGGCCCGCAGAAGCCGCACACGAACAGGGCTCCGCTGAACGCCCAGCCGATCATCGCCGCGATCGTCGCCATGGTCGCTTCCACGATGGCGAGCGCCGCCATGACCATGTTGAGCAGCGCCAGCAGGTTCATCCCGCGCGCGTGCATCACCGCGGCGCTGAACGCGGCCGTGTCCGACGCGTCCTGCATCCGCTCGCGGTGCATCACCGCGTCGCCGACGCCCCAGACGTAGTAGATCATCCCGACCAAGAGCACGGCCATGAAGACGCCCATCACCATCGTCGCGCCGCCCTGGTCGAGGACCAGGCCGCGCGCGCGAGGAGTCGGAGCCGTCTTCAATCGCATCGGGTCTTCACCGTACGTCTACGCGCGCACGAAGAGCAAGGTGCGGGCCACGCGGTCGCGCTGGCGTCCAGGCGCGTCGACGCGCGTCCTTCTGGAGACTGACGACCCCGGGATCGGGCGGTCTCGGCACGAATTCTCGGCGCCGGCCGCTCGCCCCCCACCCCGGCCCTCCCCCCGGTGGAGGAGGGAGATCCATCCCCCACCGAGAGCCGCGGCCCTCAAACCTCGCCGAGCCAGGCGACGAGATCGCCGACCACCTCGTCGCGGTTGATCTCGTTGAACATCTCGTGCCGGCCGTCCGGGTAGATGCGCCGCTTCACGTTCGTCAGGCCTGCGTATCGGAGCTGCCGCTCGAGCTCGACCAGCCCCTTGCCGCCGCCGCTCACCGGGTCGCGGCTGCCGCCGAAGATGTAGACCGGCAGGTCGCCGCGGATCCGCGCGAGCCGATCCGGCCGCCCGTTGTCGACGAGCGCCGCGAGCAGGTCGAGCCAGAGCTGGTTGGTGCAGTCGAAGCCGCAGCGGTCGTCGGCGACGTAGGCGTCGACCTCGACGTCGTCGCGCGACAGCCAGTCGAAGTCGGTGCGCCCCTCGAAGCCCTTGTTGAACGATCCGAACGACAGGAACGCGAGCAGCTTGCTCTTGCCCCGCTTGCCCTGCCGCATCCGCTCGAGCTTCGCCGGGCCCTGCGCGACCTTCACCAGCGGCCCGCCGCCGACGTTCGACCCGCTGAGCACCAGCGCGTCCACCGCCCCGCGCGAGTCGATCTGATCGCTGACCGAGATGAACGAGCCCATCGAGTGCCCGAGCAGCACCACCGGTCCGTCCGGCTGCCGCTCGCGCCCCGCCTCGCGGACCTGCCGCAGATCCTCGCGCACCTTCTGCCAGCCGTCGTCGTCGGCGAAGTGCCCGAGATCGGCCTCGGGGCACCCCGGTCCGTGCCCGCGGTGATCGTGGGTGACCACCGCCCACCCCGCCCCGGCGAGCCG
>Ga0070728_10005121_pt1 | contig 13146 bp, 15 predicted proteins | sample tdDd471_FD_66723 | JGI IMG/M metagenome (GOLD analysis project Ga0070728, IMG submission 66723) | Marine sediment microbial communities from the Atlantic coast under amendment with organic carbon and nitrate - tdDd47.1 | ecosystem: Environmental > Aquatic > Marine > Coastal > Sediment | place...
CACCGGTCCGGGCAGATCCTGGCCGGACTGCAGTACCTGCTGACCCGCCGGGGGCCATTGAGCGTGCCGGTCAATCAGGTGGGCGGCTTCATCCGCTCGGAAGAGACCTCCGCAGTCCCCGACATGCAGGTATTCTGCAACCCGGTATCCTATTCGACCCGGCCCAGCGGCGCGCCCCGGATGGATCATGAACCGGGGTTCATCCTGTCGGTTCAGCCCTGCCGCCCGACCAGCCGCGGGGAGATCATGATCGCCTCCGCCGATCCGCGCGATGCGCCGCTGATCCAGCCCGACTCATTGTCCAGCGAAGCGGATCGCGCGGCTGCGGTGCGGGCCAGCAGGCTGCTGCGGTCCCTGGCCAGTACGCCGACCATCAGGCGCGTGACGCGCGCGCCGAAAGCGCCGGACATATCCGCCATGAACGACGCCGAGATGCTGGAGAACTTTCGCGCCCGGGCAGCGACCGTCTTCCACCCCTGCTGTACCTGCCGCATGGGTTCCGACCCTGCCGGTTCGGTGCTGGATGAACGGCTGAGGGTGCACGGGGTCGGTCGACTGCGGGTCGTCGATGCCTCATCCTTTCCCAACATCACATCGGGCAATATCAATGCGCCGACGATGATGCTGGCCATGCGGGCCGCTGATCTGATCCTGGAGGACGCGCGGACCACCGCGCACCGCAGCTGAGAACCGAGAAGGACTGGGAAACGCATGCGTCTGGAAAAGATCGAGACCTTTGTCGTCGGCAATCCCCCGCCCCGTCACGGCGGTCGCTACTTCATCTTCCTGCGCCTGACCACCGCCTGCGGGATCACGGGGGTCGGCGAGATCTACAATGCGACCTTCGGCCCCGACCTCTGCGCCGCCATGGCCGTGGAGGTGTTCGGGCGTCAGTTCGAAGGCGAGGACCCGCACCATATCGAGAAACTGTGGCGCCGCACCTATGGTGCCGGGTTCACGCAGCGCCCCGACGTGACGGTGATGGGCGTACTCAGTGGTCTCGAGATGGCCTGCTGGGACATCATCGGCAAGGCGGCGGACAGGCCGGTCCACGACCTGCTGGGCGGCAGGGTGCATGACCGCCTGCGCAGCTATACCTACCTGTATCCGCCGGAGGGCGATGTCTATCCCGACCCTGATGCACCCAATGTCTACAATGACCCGGACATGGCCGCCGAGGTCGCGGTGGCGATGGTCGAAAAGGGTTTCACGGCGGTGAAGTTCGACCCGGCAGGACCCTATACCGTCTATGATGGCCACCAGCCGACGCTGGCGGATCTGGAACGCAGCGCGCTGTTCTGCAAGCGCATCCGGGAGGCGGTGGGCACGCGCGCGGACCTGCTGTTCGGCACCCATGGCCAGTTCACGGTCTCGGGTGCGAAGCGCATGGCCCGGCGCCTGGAGCAGTACGACCCGCTCTGGTTCGAGGAACCGACCACGCCGGAGAACCCCGCCGACATGGCGGAAATCGCGCGTTTCACCTCGATCCCCGTGGCCGCCGGTGAGCGGCTGTGCACCAAGCACGAATTCGCCCGCCTGCTGGAGGCCGGTGCAGCCTCCATCCTGCAGATGAATCTCAGCCGCGTCGGTGGTCTGCTGGAGGCGAAGAAGATCGCCGCCATGGCCGAAACCCGCCAGGCCCAGATCGCACCGCACCTCTACTGCGGGCCAGTGACGGCAGCCGCCAATATCCAGATCGCAACCTGTAGCCCGAATTTCCTGATCCTGGAGAGCATCGGCACGTTCGAGGGGCCCTACATGTCCATGGTCACCGCGGATTTCACCTGGCAAGACGGCTACCTCATCCCGCCCACCAGTCCCGGACTGGGCATCACCCTGAATGACACCGTGATCGCCGCAAACCCCTACACCGGCACCGAACTGCATCTGGGCATGGCCCACGATCCCGTCGTGCCCTGACCCCACCTCCGACGGATCGAAAGGCCGGGCAGCAACTGTTTCATGGCGATGGTGAAATGGTGGGCGCGGCTGGGATTGAACCAGCGACCCCTACGATGTCAACGTAGTGCTCTCCCACTGAGCTACGCGCCCCCGTGCGTCCCGTGGGAAACGTTGGGACGCGGGCGGTTCTATAGCCGGGGGCGGGCGGGGCTGCAAGGGGTTTTGGTTCCATGGGCGGCACGGAGGTGGCGCGCGTCCCGGGCCTCTGCCTTGTGCAGCCCCCTTATGTCAGGTGCCGGTGAACTTCGGCGGACGCTTTTCGCGGAACGCGGTGCCACCTTCCGTGAAGTCATCGGAGTTGCGGATCGCCTCGATATCCCGGCGCGCCAGACCCGCCAGTTCCGAGGGGCCCTTCGGCAGGGTGGCGGCGACGTGGCGTTTCAGCGTGCGCACCACCAGCGGCGCCATCGCGGCCAGGCGGCGGGCGTGATCCATGGCCACGTCCATCAGTTCGGCCTGCGGCACGAGGCGGTTGACCAGCCCGACCTCATAGGCGCGCTGCGCGGAAAGTGGCTCCCCCAGCAGCATGAATTCCATGGCGATCTTGTGCGGGATGCGCGCGGCGACGGAGCTGATCAGCCCGCCGGAGATGCCCACCTTGGCCTCCGGATAGATGAAGCGCGCATCATCGGCCATGATGCAGAGGTCACAGAACTGCACCAGGATGAAGGCCCCGCCGACGCAGGTACCATTGACCGCCGCCACCACCGGCTTGTCGACGGCGACGCCGACGTCGGGGCTGAAGGGCCAGATCTCCGGCGGGTCAGACAGGTCCGCACCGACCGAGAAGTTCCTTCCCGCGCCGGTCAGCACGGCAGCACGTTCCGGCCCGTCCTGAAACCGGTGCCAGGCGGCGACCAGCTCGTCCCCCAGATCGCGGGAAAGGGCATTGTACCTGTCTGCCCGGTTCAGGGTGATGATGGCGACGTCACCCTCCGTCTCGTAGCTCACGAGGCCCATGTCCGCTTACTCCCCTGCTGCCGGTTTCGGATCCGGATTGCGCTTCTTCAGAAGGTAGCTGTGGCTGCCTTCCAGAACCTGCACGCCGTCCTGATTGTGAATGGTGGCACGGCAGACGACGACTCCCGTGGTGCGCCCCGGGCGCAGTTCACTGATGGTCAGCAGCGGGTACAGCGTGTCCCCGGCATAGACCGGTGCCAGGAACTTCGCCGACGCCTCCAGGAAGCCGACCATGGCGTCCCCGAAGACATGCGGCAGGATACCGGCCCCCGCCGCCGTCTGCGCCATCACCTGCAGCCCGTGCGCCAGCAGGCCGCGGTGGCCGTGACGCCTGCAATATTCGACGTCGTAGTGGATCGGGTGGTTGTCCCCCGACGCCAGCTGAAAGGCCGAGAACAGGCCGTCGGTCTGGGTGCGGGAGTTGATGTAGAATTCCTGCCCCACCTCCAGATCCTCGAACCAGGATGTCGCGCACATCCGGTGGTTGGCCGGATCGAATGTCGTGTCCAAATCAGTTCCTCCCCAGGTCTTCCAGTACGTGCGGCAGCTGCGCCACCGAATCGATCACAAGGTCGGCCAGTCCCTCCAGATCCTGCCGGGTGCCAGTGCCCGACAGGACGCCGACCGCCAGGCCCGCCCCGCCTGCGCGGGCCATCTGCAGATCATGGACATTGTCACCGATCATGACGACCTCCGCCGCCGCAAGGCCGACATGTCCGGCGAAGCGGTGCAGCTGATCCGGCGCGGGCTTGGGATCGGGCACCGAATCATATCCCATCACCAGGCTGAAGCGGTCGAGAAACCCGAGCCGCTCCAGTGTCGCAACGGCGCTGGCATGACCGTCATTGGTGGCAACTCCCAGCGGGTATCCGGCGTCGCGCAGCGCATCCAGGGCACCGGAGAGGCCTGGAATCGCAACTGCACGGGCCGCACCCTCGGTGGCGCAGGCGTGGTTGAAATGGTCGATCATTGCCTGCCGCCGGGCACCACTCAGTGCCGGATGCCAGAGGTCGACGGTCTCGTCGATGGTGCCCGCGGCAATCACCGACCCGGCGCGGAACCGGCCCGTCGCGGGATCCAGACCACCGATCTGCAACAGGTGCGCCGCGCGCGCCGGATCATCCGGTGCTGCCTCTGCCGCCAGCCGCGCCATCACCGGATACCAGGTCCGGTCGAAGTCGATCAGCGTTCCGTCCTTGTCGAACAGTACCGCACGCAGTGCCAAGCCTTGCCCTCCCCCGTCCGAGCATCAAAGATGGGCCATCATGCTTCAGGGAGGGCACCGGATGGAACAGGCAGACTACGGCAAGCTGCTGGATGACGAGATCAGGGCCTTCATCGCGGAGACCGAGAGCTACTATCCGGCGGACGCGGTGGACAGGACGGTGGCGGGCCAGCGCGAGGTCTATGACCGCATGTGCCGGGCCTTCTTCGCAGGCTATCCCGAGGGCGTGAGCGCGGCCGACAGCACGATCCCCAGCGCCGATGGCCATGCCGTGCCGATCCGCAGCTACCGCCGGGCGGAGGGCCACCCGGCTGCGGCTGTGCTGTATCTGCACGGCGGCGGCTTCGTCGTCGGCGGGCTGGACAGCCATGACGACGTCTGTGCGGAGATCTGCGCGCGTACCGGTTTCGACGTGGTCTCGGTCGACTATCGCCTCTGTCCCGAACATATCCATCCGAAGGCCTTCGAGGATGCCATGGCCGGCTGGGCCTACCTGCGGGCGGCCACGGATGCCGCCATCGTGCTGGCCGGGGACAGCGCCGGGGGCAACCTGGCCGCCGCCCTGTCCCATGCGACACGGGGGCAGGACAGACCGCCGGTCGGGCAGGTGCTGATCTATCCGGGACTGGGCGGCAATATCGACGAAGGCTCCTACGTCGTCCACGCCGATGCGCCGATGCTGAAACGCAGCGACATGGACTTCTATCAGGCCATGCGCAGCGGCGGTGCCGATGTCCGCGGCGACGCGACCTATGCGGCCCTGTGGGACACCGACTTCACCAACCTGCCGGTGACTTTCATCGCGTCAGCCGAATGCGACCCGCTGTCCGACGACGGGGATGTCTATGCACGGCGTATCGTGGAGGCGGGCGGCAGTGCGATCTGGCTGAACGACAGGGGGCTGGTGCACGGGCACCTGCGCGCCCGCCACCGCGCCCGCCGCGCCAGGGAAAGCTTCGACCGCATCGTGCAGGCCATCGACAGTCTGGGACACACCGGCAAGCTGCCCTGACGGGGTAAAGGGGAGCAGGGCAGGTTCGGCCCGCGCGCTACTGCGTCGTCACATGGTGGATGGGGCTGTCGGGATAGAAGGCGTGGTAGGCGAAGACAAAGTCGACGCCGTGCTGGACATCGATCTCCCTGCCATTCTCGAAACGGGTGACGGTGAAGTTGCCCACGTCCCGCCCCTCGGCAATCTCGCCGCTGTCCAGGGCCGACGCCTGCCCGGGTTCCCAGCGGATCGTCGTGCCGTCGTCCAGATGCACGGTGCGGTTCCGTTTCATGAAATCGAGACTCCACGCCCCGCGCTCCGCCAGGGTCACCACCCGCATCAGCGGCGGAATGCCAGCCGGCATTTCACCGCGATAGAGGAAGGGACGCTCCGAGCTGTCATAATGCAGGTAGGGATTACCACCATAGGACCGCCGGTAGCGTCCGTTCGGCACCAGCACGTTCGCCTCTGGCGCGCGGGCACGGAAGCGAGCCCAGGACTCCAGCCGTGACGGGATCATGGTCAGGCGGGTGCCGGTCAACTCGCCCACGATGGCTTCACCGAGGAACTGCTGCCACCAGCTCTCGGTCTGGCGGTCCCACATCACCAGATCAGAGCGACGCAGCTTTCCCGTGGTACCGAAATCCAGCACCCGGTCGCCCACGCGCCGGTCGAACACGATGGCCGCATTGCACAACGGGCAGAAGGTCACGGCAACCGGAACACCGCCGATCGAATCGTTGGCGATCTCGTGAAACATCAGCACCTGCAGCGGGTAGGCCTTTGCCTCCCCGTTCACCACCAGCCCGATCACCGGTTCCCGGTCCGCCAGAATTGCGTTGGCTTCGGTGACGGACACGAAGGCCGGTTCATCGATGGGCGGGATACCATCCTTCGGCGGGCCGCCATGCAGGATCTCGGAGAAATCGACCGAGGACTTGCTGAAGTCGGTGACAGGCCATTCCTGTTTCCAGTAGCGGACGTACTGCGCGTCGGTTTGCCCCCAGGCCGCCGTTCCTGCCGACCCGAGCAGCCACAGGGCCGCCGGGAACAGCACGGCAAGCAACAACCCTGAAATTCGACGCATCAGCCCCTCCCTGAATGTGCATCAGCCAACCCTCCACCCACTCTATGTGCCAAAAAACACCGCTTCGACACACATGGGCGTGAATCTGGCGCGAAATATTCTTGCGCGCGTTTCCGGCCAATGTACTGAACGGACGGGAATTCGGCAGTATGGGGAAGGATTCATGCGAATTCATGACACCCACGGGTTAGCGATTGAACAGACATGCAACCAGTGCCAAATCCCCCCTGCCAAGACTCCAGAAATCCACCGTTTTCATCCCAGGAGGCCATGATGGCCGTGTTCAGCTCGCCCGATTTCGACAACCACGAGGAGGTCGTGTTCTGCCGCGACGCCGCGACGGGTCTGAACGCGATCATTGCCGTGCATGACACGACGCTGGGTGCCGGTCTCGGCGGCTGCCGCTTCTGGCCCTATGCCGACGAACAGGAAGCCCTGACCGACGCCCTGCGCCTGTCGCGCGGCATGACCTTCAAGGCCGCCCTGGCCGGTACCGGACGCGGCGGCGGCAAGTCGGTGATCATCGGCGATCCGCGCAGGATCGCCACGCCGGACCTGTTCCGCGCCATGGGCCGCTTCGTGGAACGCCTCGGCGGCACCTACATCATCGCCGAGGATGTCGGAACCTCACCTGCCGACATGGCCTTCGTGCGGGAGGAAACACGTTTCGTGGCCGGACTGGAAGGCGAGTCGGGTGACCCCTCCCCCGCCACCGCGCTCGGCGTCTTCGCCGGCATCCAGGCTGCGCTGAAACATCAGCGCGGCGACGACGAACTGAAGGGCGTCACCGTCGCGGTGCAGGGTCTCGGCCACGTCGGCTGGGATCTCTGCAATCGCCTGCACGAGGCAGGGGCGCGGCTGATCGTCTCCGACATGCGCGACGGCCTGATGACTGCCGCCACGAAGTCGTTCGGCGCGGCAGCCGTGGGCACCGACGCGATCCACAAGGTGCGTGCCGATGTCTTCGCCCCCTGTGCGCTGGGTGCCGGCCTGAACGATGAAACGATCCCGCTGTTGAAGGCCTCCATCGTTGCGGGATCAGCCAACAACCAGCTCGCCGAGGCACGGCACGACGAGATGCTGGCGGCGCGGGAAATCCTCTATGCTCCCGACTACGTCATCAACGCAGGCGGCATCATCAATATCGCCCATGAAGGCCCCGACTATGACCGCGATGCGGCTTTCGACCATGTCACCCGGATCGGCGGCACGCTGACCGACCTGTTCCGCCGCGCGACCCGGGAAGGCATTCCGACGGGTGCCATGGCTGACCGGATGGCACAGGAAGTCCTCGGCAAGGCGGCGCAGACCATGGCCGCCTGACAGCAGCGAACCTGACGGACGCGCGCCTGAGCGGCAATGTCGTCTCATTGACGCAGCGTTCCACCCATAGTCTTCTCCCGCCAACAGGATCGAACGGGGGACATTCCGGTGGCGCTGCAACGCAAGCTTCTGATGATCGTGCTGGACGGGCTCGCCTGGCGGGCTGCCCGGCGGCTGATGGGCAATCTGGAAGGCTGGGTCAGCAGCGGGGAGGCGCGGGTCTGGCGCATGCGCTCCGTCCTGCCCTCCACCTCCGGTCCCTGCTATGCCTCCATCCATACCGGTGTGCCACCGCAGGTGCATGGCATCACGTCCAACCAGACGGTGCGTCGGCTGAACCTGCCGGACATCTTCTCGGCCGTTTCAGGGGCGAGTGGAATCACGGGCGCGGTCACCCATTCGGACTGGTCGCGGATGTTCAACCGCGATCCCTTCGATCCCGTCCGGGACATCGAGTTCGATGATGACAGTCTGCCGATCCGGCATGGCCGGTTGCACACCATGACCGGCGAAAGCCGCGACAACCAGATGACGCCAAGTGACGTGGACCTGTTCGCCACACTGACGAACCTGATCGGTCGCTTCGGCCTGGACTATGGCCTGCTGCACACCTGCACGCTGGATTCCATGTCGCATCGCTTCGGCCAGGACTGTGGCGAGATGGACCTCGCCTGCTACACGGTGGACGCGTCGCTCGCCGCCTTCCTGCCGGCCTGGCGCGCGGCAGGATACGAGGTGATCGTGACCGCGGACCATGGCCACAGCGATCGCGGCCATCACGGCGGCGATGCGCCCGACATGCGCGATTTCCCGGTGTACTATTTCGGCGATGCCAAGGGTCCGGAGGAAGATGCCCTGCTGGACCAGCTGCAACTTGCGCCCACCATTCTCTCCCGCTTCGGACTGCCTGTCCCGGACAGCATGCAGGCGAGGCCGTTCCTGAAAGGCAGCGTGACAAACTGATGTACCGTCTAGCCCATTTCAGCGTCGAGGACGCTGCCACATGCCACGATCTGATCGAGGGCAACGAATTCGGGTTGCTGGTGACGACAGGCCCGGATGGTGCGCCCTTCGGCACCCATCTGCCCTTCATCCTTGACCGTGAAGCTGGCCCCAACGGCACCCTGCTGGCGCACATGGCGCGCGCCAACCCGCAGTGGCGGGATTTCGGCCGGGTGCCGGTGCTGGCCGTGTTCTCCGGCCCGCACACCTATGTCTCGCCAACCCTGTATGCCACCAGCCCGAACGTGCCGACGTGGAACTATGCCGTCGTCCACGCCTATGGCACGCCGCAGGTGATCGGGGATGCGACCGAAGTCTCCGCCCTGATGCGCCGCCTCAGCAGCAGGTACGAGGGCGCGGAGGGCTGGCAGTATGATTCCACGCCGGACAGCTACCGCGCAGGGATGCAGAAGGGCATCGTCGCCTTCCGAATCCCGATCGAACGTCTGGAGGGGAAGTGGAAGATGAGCCAGAACCGCACGCTGGAGGATCGCGCCGCTGTCCGCGCAGGTCTCGCCGCCTCCGACGATGCCATGGCGCGAACAGTCGGCGGCATGATCCCCGGCGATGATCGGGACTGACGGTCAGCCGACCTCTTTGCCGGAGCCATGCGGCGCTGAAACACATTTCAGAAAGGTCCTGTCCTCCCGCAGCAGGAACTTCTCCCGCTGCGCGAATTCATAATTCTCCCGCCCCAGGGGATCGGCGGCCAGCCTCGCGCGATAGGCTTCATAGGCAGCCAGGCTCTCGATGTTGTAGACACCGTAGGCCAGTGTGGATGACCCCTCGTGCGGCGCGTAATAGCCGACCAGATCGGCACCGCAGCGCGGAATGGACTGGCCCCAGTTGCGGGCATATTCGGCAAACTGCGCCTGCTTCGTCGGATCGATGTGGTAGCGGATGAAACATGTGATCATGGGTAACTCTCCGGGTTCGTGTTGTGCCCCGATGAATGCCCGATTGTCGCCTTTCAATGCTTCGGTTATCATCGAACCATGAAAGAAGGACCAGATATTGCCCTGCTCGGTTCCGTCATCGGTGACCCGGCGCGGGCCAACATGCTGATCGCGCTGATGAGCGGCAAGGCGCTGACAGCGACCGAGCTGGCCTCGGAGGCCGGCATCACCGTGCAGACTGCCAGTTCGCACCTGTCGAAGCTGGAGGGCGCCGGTCTGCTGCAGCAACGCAAGCAGGGCAGGCACCGCTATTTCGCGCTGGCCGACGATGATGTGGCTCAGGTGCTGGAGGCGATGATGGGCCTCGCCGCCAGTCGCGGACTGATGCGGACCCGCACCGGGCCGAGGGATCCGGCGCTGCGCCGCGCCCGCGTCTGCTACAACCATCTCGCCGGTGATCTGGGCGTGCAGCTGTTCGACAGTCTGCAGCAGCGCCAGTTGCTGACCGGCACGGAGACCGACTTTGCCCTGACCGACGCGGGCCGCGATTTTCTGGAAGACCTCGGGATCGATGTCGCGGCGCTGGAGCGGGAGCGGCGACCCGTCTGCAAGTCCTGCCTGGACTGGAGCGAGCGGCGTACGCACATGGCGGGCGCACTCGGCACCGCACTGCTGGACCGTTTCATCGGGCTGGGCTGGGCCGAGCGGGTACCGAAGTCGCGGATCATCAGTTTCTCGTCCAAGGGACAGAAGGCCTTCGAGACGCATTTTCCCGCGGTCAACTGATCGGGAAATCTCTCGACCTGCCACAGCGTCATCCCATATGGGAGACATGAAACAGAACATGCTCCGCCCGCTGGCACGTCTCCACATCCTTGTCCCCGCCCTGCTGACACTGTCCTGCGCGGTCGTTTCGCAACCGCTGGGACCGGACCATCAGCAGGTCGGCGAAAGCTTCCATGTTCGCCCCGCTGACCTGCCGCCGCCCTTCGCCACCGACAGCGTGGCCAGTTCCGCCTACCGCGTCGAGCGCCCGGCGGATGCAACGCTGAAGGTTCCCGCGGGCTTCCGCGCCGAGCTGTTCGCGACGGGCCTGCTGCATCCGCGCTGGATGGCCGTGGCACCAAACGGCGACGTCCTGCTGGCTGAATCGAGGGCAGGACAGATCACCCTGTTGCGTGATGCGGATGGTGACGGCAAGGCGGAGATACGCAGCACATTCGCCGATGGCCTCGACGCACCGCACGGGCTGGCGATCCGCGCGGGCTGGGTCTACGTGGGGGAGCAAACCCGCGTCAGCCGCCTGCCCTACCGCACAGGCGACTTGAAGGCCGCAGGACCGGTCGAGCCGGTGACAGGCCCCCGCGCGCTGGGCAATGGTGGTGGCCACTGGACCCGCAACCTGGCCTTTTCTCCGGACGGTGATCGGTTCCATGTCGCGGTCGGATCGCGCGGCAACATTCAGGCGGAGGATCCGCCCCGCGCCACCGTGCAGCAGTTCGCGGCCGACGGATCGGGCCAGACCACCTTCGCCAACGGCCTGCGCAACCCTGTCGGCATCGCCTTCTATCCCGGCACCGATGACCTCTATGTCGTGGTCAACGAAAGGGATGGACTGGGGGACGGTCTGGTACCCGACTATCTGACACGGGTCGAGCCAGGCGGCTTCTACGGCTGGCCCTACAGCTACATCGGCGCCAACCCCGATCCCAACATGCGCGGGCAGGGGGCGGATCTGGCCGCCCGTGCCGTCGTCCCCGACGTGCTGTTCAAGTCCCACTCAGCGCCGCTGGGGCTGGTGTTCTATGAGGGCCAGCAATTCCCGGCGGACTATCAGGGGGATGCCTTCGTCGCGCTGCATGGCTCCTGGAATTCCGGCACCCCGACCGGCTACAAGATCGTCCGCGTGCCGTTCCGTGATGGTCGCCCGGTGGGCAGTTACAGCAACTTCGCCACCGGGTTCTGGGTCGCGGGGCGGGATCGGGCGGAAGTGATCGGACGGCCCGCAGGTCTCGCGGTCTGGACCGATGGCAGCCTGCTGGTGGCTGATGACAGTGGTCGGGCGGTCTGGCGAATATCCTACGCCGGTCCCTGACGCTCCTTCAGGAACGCCTGGCGTGCCTGTTCCACAGGCTCCCGCATGCAGCAGCCCTCCAGATGGTCATTGACCAGCCCCATGGCCTGCATGAAGGCATAGGCAGTGGTGGGGCCGACAAAGCGCCAACCGCGCTTCTTCAGGGCCCTGGAGAGCCGTTTGGACGCATCCGTGGTCGGGTTCTCGCGCAAGGTGGCCAGGTTCACCGGATCCGGTCGCTCCGCATCCTCCGGCATGTGCGACCAGAAGAAGGCGCTTAGGCTCCCAGCCTCCGCCACCAGTTCGACCGCTCGGGCCGCATTGTTGATCGTCGCCTCGATCTTGCCCCGGTGCCGCACGATCCCCGCGTCGCCAAGCAGACGGTCGATCTCGTCCGGGCCATAGAGCGAGACCTTGTGGAAATCGAAGCCGTCGAAGGCCGCCCGGAAGTTTTCCCGCTTGCGCAGGATCGTCAGCCAGCTCAGGCCGGACTGGAACCCCTCCAGGCAGATCTTCTCGAACAGCCGCGTGTCGCTGTCGACCGGCCAGCCCCATTCCGCGTCATGATAGGCCTCGTAGTCCGTGAGGCCACCATGCCAGAAGCATCTGGGACGGCCATCGGCCCCAGCGATCAGGCCCTCGGTGTCACTCATCGGTTCTTCCCCGGCACCCAGAGCACATCAGTCGCCCCATTGTCATTCACCACCCGGCCAAGCTGGAACAGGTGGTCGGACAGTCGGTTGAGGTAGCGCAGGGCCGGATCACTGACCGTCTCCGTCTCCGCCGCGCGCCAGGCCAGCCGCTCCGCCCGGCGCGACAGGGTCCGAGCCTGATGCAGGTGCGCCGCACCGGCGCTGCCGCCCGGCAGGATGAAACTGGTCAGGGGCGCGAGATCGGCATTCATGGCATCGATCTCCGCCTCCAGCCGATCCACCTGCGCATCGACAATGCGCAGCGGTTCCCACTTGTAGCTCTCGGCATGGGGGGTGGAGAGATCGGCACCCAGGTCGAACAGGTCATTCTGGATGCGCGACAGCATGGCATCCGGTTCCCCGTCCAGGTACAGGCGCGCAAGACCGACCGCCGCATTGGTCTCGTCCACGGCGCCATAGGCCTCCACCAGCACATCAGTCTTGGGACGACGGGAGCCGTCCGAGAGGGACGTCTGACCCTTGTCGCCCCCACGGGTATAGATCTTTGTCAGCTTGACCATTGGAACCGTCCCTCAGTCGCCGGTCAGGAACGCGAGCGCCAGGAAAATGATCGCAAGTGCCTGGAACAGGATTCGCGCCCGCATCAGCCTGTTGCTGTTGCGCTTTCCGAACTCGCCGCCCGTGATCATGCTGATCACCCCGACAGCCAGAATGACCGCAACAGCCAGAACCGCCGCAATCGCGAGATATTCGAAGATTTCCATGGGAAGGATATAGCCTATCCCCGAGGCAACCGAAACGTACCCTCGACGGACATTCGGACGCGCTGTTTGTTCTGCTGGAGTGTATTTTTTGGTTCTTGTGCGGTGGATTGGTGAGAGGGATTTGTTTGCAGGCTTTGCGTTGAGCGCTGAGCATTCAATCGTGTGAGTTGGCCTGGCGGTGACCTACTCTTCCGCGGCTTGAGCCGGAG
>Ga0070728_10005122_pt1 | contig 13146 bp, 9 predicted proteins | sample tdDd471_FD_66723 | JGI IMG/M metagenome (GOLD analysis project Ga0070728, IMG submission 66723) | Marine sediment microbial communities from the Atlantic coast under amendment with organic carbon and nitrate - tdDd47.1 | ecosystem: Environmental > Aquatic > Marine > Coastal > Sediment | place...
TCGCTGCGGGACTCGTCGTGCCGACCGAGTTGGGACCGCCACCGCCGCTGGCGACGGATGGTTCGATCTGGGACGCGGTCGCCTGGGCCGGTGCGGTCTATCTGCACGCGCGGCCGGCGGACACGGCGGGCGCGGTGCAGGCGGTTCTCGGGGGTGGCGACAATCCCGTGACGGCAGCGTGTAGGACGTGGGCAATCACCTGGTCGGACGAAGCGACGGGTCAGGTGGTCGAGGAACTCGCCATGGAGATCGACGCGCTCCACCAACAGCTCGCGCGGATCGCCGAAGATCACGAGGTCGAAGCGGGCGAGCTCGACGCACCGCGGGCGTTCGCTTCCGACGCCGCGCGGCGACGGGCGCTCGGCGAAGCAGCCGAGCGTCGAGACGCCATTGCCGGCGTGTGTGGGTTGCTGGATGAGCGGAGCACGGATTCGGCGATGGCGGGTGCTCTCGAGGCACTCGACCACCAGGGTCGCATCGCAGTGCTGGGCGAGGCCGATCTAGCCAATGTACCCGTTCGACGCCGTCACGCGCTGGCGGCCTCGGCGCCGCTGTCGTGGTGGGGCCGGTTCGCATGACGTGGCAAGAATGGGTCGCCCTGCTGCTGAACGAAACGGACTCGTTGGGTGCCGCGGCTCGTGACGCTGCGAGCGCTTGTCCGTGGACATGGCCGCGCGACGCGGACCTCGCGGCTCGCGCTTGCGCCGTGGGAGCGACGCGTACGGCCATGCGCCCCGGGGATGTGCTGCTGGTCGCGTACGAGCGCGGCAACAAGGGCTCCGTGTGGTGCCTGCGGGTCGCTACAGGAGCACCACAGGGGCGCTCGAATCCCGTGCTGCCTCGCGCCACTCTCGCGTGGTCGACGGCGAGTACGGCGGTCGAGCGGACACTGCCGATGCTGGTGCATCCTGCTCCCACGCTCGCCGGGGTTCGAGTGTTCCGACCGTTCGCAAAGGTCGGAACCACCCCGGTGGACGGCGCGTCATATGGGCTGTCGATGGCGATGGCGATGGCGTCGGTTCGCCTCGGCCTGTCTGTGCCGATGGATGTTGCGGCCTCGGCCGAGGTGCTCGACGACGGGACACTCGCCCCCGTGCATGGGCTCGAAGCCAAGGTCGATGCCCTTGCACGTGACGTGGGCGACGTCGGTCGATTCGTCGTTTGTGAATCTCAGGTCGATCTGGTGAAGGGCCGACACGATCACATCGAGGTCATCGGTTGCGCTCATCTTGCCGAAGTCTGGCCAGTGCTGTGGCCAGAGCTGGTGAAGCGAACGGTCGCCCAGGTGCGGGACGTACCGGCTGCGGCCCGGCGATTGCTGGGGCAGGTCCTCGGCGGGCACTACACGACCAGGACGTGGCTGCCGGTGGCTCGGTCCGCCACCGCCCTTGCGGGCAGGGTGCTCGACGACGATGTCGTGACCGCCGGGTTGCTCGGGTATGCAGCGTCGTTCGCGTTTCGTCACGCAGGCGCCCACAGCGATGCGAGAGACTGGCTGGAGAAGGTGGATCGGGCGGCCATCGAACGAGCAGTATCGCCGCTCTGGCGGCGGGCCATCGGGGCGCAGCTGATCCAACACGTGACCGACACCGCCGAGTCGGAGGCCGAACAGCGCGCGATGGCCGATGCAGTTGGTACGGGGTTGATGGCCAGACGCGTTTTCGAGCTCGAGGTCGGCGACCGCAAGCAGCTGGGGGCGCTCGGCCGACTCCGGCACGCGATCGGCGACTTCTCGCACGCGATCGCCGCCTCCGAGTTGGCCACCGCGAGCTGGCTGAAGTCTGGTGATGGGCACGCGAAGCAGGCGAGCTTTCCACTCTCGCAGTGGTTGCTCTCCGCAGGTGCCGCGCTGGACCGTGAAGCCTGGTCGCGCGCCGGCCGCGTCATCGACGCCGCGACTTCGGGGGGCGACTTCGACGAGGTCGGCAGCCCGTTCGTGGCCCTCGCGCGTGGTCGCAGCGCCTTGCAGCTGGGTGATCTCGACGCGGCCGGTCGATGGCTGGTGGCTGCGCGCGATGGCACCGGTCCGGTGCACGTGCGATGCTCTGCGCTGAGGTGGCTCGCACGACTCGATGGGCCAGACGGCGAGGGCGCGCGCGCCGAACTCGGAGCCCTCGCGGATGGGCTGGAACCCACAAACGCGTGTCACACTCTTCGACAGCGGCCCGCCTCGACGAAGCAGCTCTTTGCTGCCCTGCATCTGCTCGATGCGGCGGTGGGCAGCGCACCGACGACGCTCGACCGCGAACCGATCGACGCTGCGCTCGATCGAGTCTGTGCGAACGATACGGCGACGTTCGCAGTTCGGTGGCGCGAACGCGGACGGTCGGCCTCCGAGATTGCAGAGGCCTTCCCGTACTGACACCTGCGGGCGAGTCGAGCCTGCGCGGAGCCGCGCTCTCCGTGAGCGGAGTGAACGGTTGATTGTCCCTCTACCGATCGTCCGAGGTGCCGGGTCGGCGTAGGTTGGGCGTGGCGGTTGGTCGGATCGGGCGAATCGAAGGCGTGCCGGGTCGCGCTCCATCAAGTGGCGCGCGCTGCAGCGCGCCCGGCTCTCTGTCCGGCGCGTCGTCGTCGCTGGACCGGGTCGGCGCGACGTCGCCAGCGAGGACCGGGCGCCGTACCGAGACATCGAGCGTCGGCCGCGCCTGGAAGACCGTTGGTTGCGTAGGCAGGTCGATGTCCACGCGAGGGTTCTCGTGAGCGGCCCGACGTACGAGCAGCGCATGCGTCGCCCGGATCGAGCCAGGTGCGCCCGGGCTCACGATTCGTCGCACCGTGCCGTCTCGGACGACCACGGCATCGACGTCGGGGGGCGAGCCACCTCGTCGCGCGCATTCCGAGTCCCGGAGAGTTCCGAGCTCGACGACCGTGGGCGCGCGCCACTCGGTCAGTCGTGGCAGCAGGGGATCGTCGCCGACCCGGGATTCGACGTGCCATGCTTCGACCCCTCCGCACGTCGATTCCGGCGGCATGGACTCGAGGGGCCCCGTCCACCATTCGAGGCCGGAGCACGTGTCGGCGATCGTCCCCGTGTGCGTGGTCAGGAATCGCGACGTCGCATCGTAGGCATCTGGCCATGCCTGGTGAGAGAACGCCGAAACTTCTGCATCGACGGCCCACTCGAACGGGGCATTGCTCGAACGACGCATTCGGATTGCCTTGTTGTGGGTGCGGCATCCGCCTCGGTGGTGCAGCAACCGCCCCTCTTCGAAGAACACGACCGTGTCAGCATCCGAGAGCGCCGACACGATCCGTAGCTCGTCAATCAGGTACCTGGAGAACGCTCGGTCCTCGCGAAACCGAGCGCCGCGCGCATTGCGCAAGTCGGCACGGGTCAGAGGATCTGGGGTACTATACCAGAGCAGAGGCGCAGAGAACGTGGCAAGGTAGACGCCACCCTCCATGTCATTGAACGCGTCGATTGCGTCGCAGTACGCCATGACCGCTCCTTCAAGCTGAGGCTCTTCGTCCTTTCCTGCCTGACCGGTCCGCCATGCGGTACACGGATCGACGGGCTCTTCAACGGCCGCGGCTTCGTCCGGGACGTGGTGCTGAACTGCAGGCTCCGGTTGCTCTGCACCGGCTGCCGCGGACGCTGTCGTCGGCGTCGGCTCCAGTGTTGCGGCATCTTCAGCCCTACCGGAGAAGGAGTCGGTGTCCACGTCAGCGTTCGCCTCGTCGCTGTCTGCCGCAGCGGCGCTGGTGGTTGCGCGGGCATCTTGTGAAGACGGGTCGGGCGACGTCTGGGCGGAGTCTGCGCTTCCGGACGGCCATGTCACGTAGCCCGCAGACACGCCAAATGCGATGGCGCCTGCGATCGCGCCGGCCCCCACCAGCAGAACGGCGAACACACGGAGGTTGGAGCGCTTCTGCGGAGGCACGGGACTGTCGATGCGCGAATCGGACTCGATGTGCGAGCGAAGGGTCCGTCGCGCTTCGCGCCCCATTCGGTAGAGCGCCCCGACAGCGGTCCACGTCGCGTCGACGACCTCCTGCACAGGGACTACTGGCTCGTGCGGTGTCTGGTCGGCGTGCACCGCAGCGTTGCGCGCACGTCGCACGACATGGAGCGAACGCTCGAAGCTCTCCCGTCGACCGCTGACTCGATTCCCCAGGTGCTCACTCGCGAGCACGCACAGGGGGCCAAGGGTGAGTCGCCCCCCGCCACCGCCCGCCTCACGGCGAGCGTGCCCGATGGCGTCGTACAGCGCACGGCCAGCGTCGGTACCCTGGAGGTCTCGTAGGGCCGCCTCCAGCCTGTCGTCGATGGCGGCTTCGAGTGCTACTCCAGCCGCGCGACAGACCTCTGCACGAACGCTGAGCGCCGAGCCACGATGCATCTCGCGGAGGGCATCGGTCACGCTGGTTGGCGGGGAGTGTGTCATCCGGAGGCTGGGTCCGCAGGCATTGGCCGTTTCGTCGCAAGGTTACTCGACGGAATACAGATGTCGACACCGTGGAGTCGTACGGTCCAGCCGGTGGTCGCATCGAAACGAGAACCTCGATGCGCAGGTGTTGCTGGTCGTCGGGATGGTGAGCTGCGATCGTCCGGCGGCGGGTGCCGTGCCGACAGCATCCGCATCAGTGCTTTGACGACTCCAGATCCACCCGGAGCGCCGAACGACGTGGCAATGCCACCGGACACGCCGGAAACCGCGCGGATTGGGTAACCGATGCTCGAAAGACGTTGCAGTGCTCGACGAAGTGCGACAAATTTGCATTTGATGTTCGCGAACAGCTTCAGAGCTTGGACCCAAGCAAAGTTCGGTGGTCCTGACACGCGATCCGGAGGGGCGAGCAGTGGACGCACTTCCCAGAGACGGAGTGAGATTCAGAGTGCCAAATCAGAACATCCTCTCTCGAGATGGCCGAATCCGTGAAGCAGAGTTCTCCATCACGGCCGCCTGTACCCTACGCTGCGAACACTGCGGATTCTACGTGCCCGAGCAGCCGAACCCCCACGATGGAGATGCCGGCGGCGCGCTGGGACACATGCTTTCCCAGCTCGAGCGGATCGGCGTGCGCATCGATAGCCTCGCGCTGCTCGGTGGCGAAGCCACGCTGGCACCGCGCGAGCTGAACCATGCCATCGCAGCCGCCCGCAGCAGCCCAACGGTCGGCCGCCTCGAGCTCGTCACCAATGGGCTGACGCCCCAGGGGCTACCGCCAGAGACCGCTCGCCGCGTCGACAGGATCTCGCTAAGCGACTACACGCATGACTCTGCGCTGGCTGACGCGTGGCAATCATGGATGCGCCGATTCGCGCCATCGGTGGAACTCGTCGTGAGGCGTCACGACACCTGGGCAAACAATCTGGACGATGTCGATCTCGGCGAAGCTGGTGCGAGCTCCGTGTGGAGCACGTGCTGGTACCGTCGTCACTGTGTGACGCTCGAGCGCGAGCGTATTTTCGCCTGCTCTCGCGTGGCCAAGCGTGGACGCGACACCGAGGGGTTGCGTCTGGCCGACATTCGCGACCGCGCCGAGCTTGCTGCCTACTTGAACGGGAGTGAGCCGCTCGCGAGTTGTCGCACCTGTTCGTTGGTCGCGGGCCTCCCGCCGGTCAGCCCTGGCCGCCAGCCCGACGGCCGTCTGGCCGTACTACGCGAAAGAACGCTAGGCTGGTTTGCTCGCGTCGAGGGAGGTGAGTGATGGGACTTGCGGTCGGAATCTACGGTGTCCCCGGCGTCGGGAAGTCGACGCTCACCCGGCGGCTCGTCAGCGTCCGCCGAGACCTGCGCCAGATCCTCGGTTCGGCGGTTGTTCGCGAGGTAATTGCCCCCGCGAGCTTCGATGATCTCGACCGCTGGTCGCCGGCCCGTCGCGAAGCGGTTCGCGATGCCGCAATCGAGCGTCTGGAGGTCGAGCGGCGGGCCTTCGATGGCCTACTGCTGGTCGACGGGCACTTCAGCTTGCGCAACCGACGGACGGGGGTTCTCGAGTCGGTGATCGGCGACACGGATCGCAACTTCTACGACGCGTGGGTTCTCATCGATAGTACACCGGAGCAGGTCGTCGTACAGAGAGTTGGGGACGGCGACCGCTGCCGCGGCGATGACGTCGATGAGGTCCACGAGCATCTGTTGCTCGAGCGCAGCCTTGCGGAGGCCACTCACCGGTTGACTGGCCGACCTGTGCACGTGGTCTCTGCGCCATCTGTCGACGCCCGCGCTGACGATGTGCTCAGATTCCTAGATAGCCTTCGGGGGGGGGCATGAGGCCTCTTCGGCTGATGGAACCGTTTCCGATGGTCTCCACCGCTCGCGTCGTGTTGCTCCTCGACGCCGATCGTACTCTGACACCGACCGACACAGGTCGCGCAGTCGGTGGCCGACTCGGTCTCAACGACCGGATTCGCGCCGTGTTCGAGCGGCTGGACTACACTGATGAGGCATTTGCCAGAGTCGTCGACATCTGGTCAGCGGTGCCGGTCGAGTCGTTTCGCGCTGCCTGTGACGAAGTCGCCCGAGAGGTGCAGTTGCACGCGGCCTGGAACGATGTCCTTCATCACCTGCCATCCGAGGTGACTCCGTTGGTCATCACGTCGGGGATCGGTCATGTCTGGCGAGCCATACTCGACCGCAACGGACTGGCACACGTCCACCTGTTCGGGGGCTGCCACACCGACCTCGATCACGTCTATGTGACGCCGCTCTGCAAGTCCGACTTCGTTGAACGACTCCGTGCAGCTGGGGCCTACGTGTTCGTGGCTGGCGATTCGCCAATCGATCTCGCGATGCTCGAGGCCGCTGATGTGCGCCTTTTCGTCGCTGACGCGAAGGGTAGCAGACGCCTGCGCGAACGCCTCGAGGGCTGGAGCGGCACCCGTCACTTCGTCACCGACCACCGGCGCTTCGCGGGCCTCGCGCCGATGACCCCCAAACAACTGCTGCGCGAACTCCGCGCGGCTGCAGGAGTTCACCGATGAATGCTGACTACAGCAGCGATCCCGTCGTCCAACTCGCGGTGAACCACACCCGGCTCGCCCACGTGCGAGGTGCCGAACTCGCCGAGGCGCACCGTCGCGTTGGCATCCTTCTCGCGAGGTCGGTTGGTGCCGGGATCGAACTCGATGAGGTGAGCATCGACCACGTTGCCGGGCTATCTTCTGGTGTCGCTCTGCGAGCGGCACGCGCTCCGGTTGTCCTTGCGATGATGCGATCCGGGCTCTTCCTCGCGGAAGGTATCTGGTCGTGCATCCCCGGCGCCGCGCTCGTGCCGTGGAACGCCGACCACGACGAGCTGGCCGATGTGCCGCTCAAGGACCGCCCCGTCATTCTGGTCGACGCGGTACTCAACACGGGCTCGAGCCTCTTGCGCGCACTCGAACTAGTGCGGTCGCGGAATCCACGAAGCATTTCAGCAGTCAGCCTGACTGCGTACGAGGGCGGCCTGAACCGAACCATGGAGCTTGCGCCGGATGTCACTTTCGTGACTGCACGCGTTTCGCAGCGGTCGTACGTAGGAACCGGGAAGACCGATACTGGCAGCCGACTCTTCGGAACGACGGATTGGTCGGCCGAGTCGTGAGTTCAGTGCGCGTCAACGGGACTTTCGAGGACCGCAGCCAGTCCGTGTGTTCGTCATCGAGAGTGCCGAGTTCAGGGCGTAGCGTGCAGCATTTGTCGTGACGGGACTGCCAGCCGACGCCGAAGTGCTTCACGTAGTCAGCGGCTGACGACATGTATCGTCCCGATCCGCCATTCGAGTAGGTGGTGAACTGGGTGCAGGACGACCGCCGGTCGACCCATCAAGCGAGCAACCGGGTGCGGACACGACACTCACGCTATGGCGTCCACAGGCGAATCCACCGGCGCGCGCAGTCCCACAGCGATCTCCGAAAGCTGCTCCGCGATCTCGTGCCAGTGCGTGCCGAGGTCCACGGTCCGAACGACGAAGCGGTGGCCGTGGAGGTGCAGGTCGGCGGTGAAGGGTTCGTCGATGGCGGCGTGGAGGAGGAGGCCTCCGTGCAGGGTGGCTCCGGCGGCTCTTGCGTTTTCGAGGTACGCGTAGAGTTGGTTCACGTAGCTGCCGTGGAGGCGGCGGGCGCCGAAGCGGCCGGCGAGGGGGCTCCGGGTGCACTTGCACTCGACGATCCAGCGGCCGTGGGCGTCGTAGAGGTCGATGTCGGTTTCCTGCGAGGGCAGCAGGCGGACGTCGGGGTCGCTGCCGACGGCCGGCCAGCGCAGGCGGGCGTTGCCTCGGACGCGCCACCAGGTCTGTTCGCGACGCCAGAAGTTGCGGACGAAACGCTCGAAGAGGGTCCCGAGCTCGCGGGAGTCGAGGTCGTATGCCGGGAAGGTGAGGGCGCCGTCGCGGTCGGTCGGCAATGCGTCCTCGCAGATGAGGCGGCACAGGCCGATGGCGAAGCGGTAGGCGCGGTTGTTGCGGTGCCACCGCAGCGTGGCGCCGAGGGCCTCCGCTCTCGTGCACGGCGCGGCCCTGTGAAATCGGGCGGCCAGGCGGATGCAGCGCCTTCGGCGGTCGTCGTCGAGGTCGGCGCGGGCGAGCGATTCCAGCGTGTGGCGCAGCAGACGGTTCATGGGCGTGTCGTACGAGAGCACGGTGAACCGGCAGGCCGTTCGGCCCTGCGACTCCAGCATGCGGCACGCCGTTCGGGTCACGTCCAGCTTGCCGCGCAGGCCCGGGATCTCGTCGGCGACTTCGACGTAGTGACGTTCGAGTCCGCGTCGCAGCAGGGCGCTCGCCTGCGTGCAGAGCAGGTCGGCGAAGAGGTCGGCCGGCCGGGTCGCCGTCACCCGGTCGACGCCTCGCCGCATCTCGGCCGGCGCGACGTCCAGCGCGTACGCGATGAGGTAGTACAGGTTCTCGATGGGGACGGCGCTCAATGCCCCTCCCGCAGAAGCCGTGTGCATGCGTCGACGACGTCCGGTTCGTCGAACCAGTATTCACGGAGCAGCGGCGCGAGCTCGAACCGAACGACGTCCTCGAACCAGTCGGACAGGTCGGTGTCCGGCGGCGCGCAGATGAAGCTGTGGCCGAGCTGGAATCCTCGGCCGAGGGCCGGGTCGTCGGCGATTCGGGCGTTGACCTTCGCGAGCCGGCGGATCCATTCGTCGGCGAGTTCGGCGCCCACGCGTGTCGTGAGAAAGGCACGGAACTCCGGGCGCCCGAACGCCGGCATCAGGTCGGCGAAGACGAACCGACGGCGCAGGGCGTAGTCGACGAGCGCGAGGGAGCGATCGGCGGTGTTCATCGTCCCGATGACGTGCACGTTCGGCGGCACGTGGAAGTTCGCGTCGTCCGGCTCGGCGTAGGTGAGGGCCACGCCCCAGTCGCGAGACCGCTTGTCGGCCTCGAGCAGCATCAGGAGCTCTCCGAAGACGCGGCCGAGGTCCGCCCGATTGATCTCGTCGATCAGCAGCACGTAGTCGTTCTCGGGGTCCTGCAGCGCGTGATCACAGAACGAAAAGAACGTGCCGTCCTGTCGCTCGAAGCCGCCCCCCTTCTGCGGCCGGTACCCCTGCACGAAGTCCTCGTAGCTCATCGACGCGTGAAACTGCACGCGCTGAAGCCGGTCCGTCGCTTTCTCGCCCATCAGCGCGAACGCCAGCCGTGCAGCGACGAAGGTCTTGCCCGTGCCCGGTGGCCCCTGCAGCACCAGGTTCTTCTTGCGTCGAAGCAGGGCGAGCAGGGACTCGAACTCGTCCTGCGGCATGAAGAGGTCGCGCAGCGCGTCCGCGACCAGGAACGGCGCGAACTCGGTGCCCTCGTCGTCCTCGTCATCGTCCGTGCGGATGCAGGCGCGAAGGTCGCGGACGAGCTGCTCGTAGTCCGTGACGTCGGTCAGCGTCTTCATCACGAGCGACTTCTCTCGAGGCCGGACCTCGCCGGTCCATCGCCAGTCGACGGGCCGGATGTGCCCGTGCGGTCCGCGATCGGCATCGAACGCGTAGTCGCCGGTGACGACCCCGTACCCCACGATGAGACGCCGGCCCTTCTTCACGAACACTTCGTCGCCGGGCTGCATCCGCATTGCGAACTCCCAGAGGCCGAGCGCGTCATTGGTCGGCCTCCGTTCGCCGCCTGTCTGTGCGACGAGCTCGTCCAGAACGTCGGCTTTGGAGGCGTAGTCCGTGACGGGTCCGGTGGAGTTCCAGCCGATGGCCGCGACGCCGTCTCGCTGGTCGTCGTCCCAGTACCGAGCCTGGCGGCCCGGTGCGTAGAGCCACACGCGACGTTCGTCGGTCGAAGAATCAGCAGACATCAGCACGCCTTCTGGAGGGTCTGGTCGAGAACTACACCGAGCCCGTAGTCGCCGATGCCAGGGGTCGACTGGGCGGCTCGAGCGCCGGCGCGCGTGTTCGATGCACCCGGGCGGTCGATCGAGCGCGCATCCGACGATGGCAGACATGCGTCGACGCGGGCAAGTCACACCGCCCACGCCCCCCCTCGACGCCCGCACCGGTCATCGCTAGCGTGCCGGCTCGCTGTGTCCCCCGAACGAGGACCTCTGTGAGCATTGTGAATCGAATCGTCGTTGTTGCTGCTGTGGCCGTGCTCTTCGGGGCGTGTGGGTCGAATGAGACGCGGTCGGATGAGGCCGGGGCGGACGTGGGGGTCGATGGGGCCGACGCGTTCGGGGACGCGGGCGATGGCGGTCCGGGGGACGCGTCCGGTGATGGGCTGTGCGCGGCGTCGTGCGCCGTTGACGCCGAATGCTCCGGCGGGGACGTGGATGCCTGCGTGGAGCGGTGCGAGGGGGACCTCGGGGCGTACGGCGAGTATCCGGCGTGCCTGGCGGCCTACGAGGCGGTGCTGGCCTGCACGGCGGGGCTGAACTGTGACGACTATGCCGGCTGGGCGGATGGCTCCGGGGACGCATGTGCGGACGTGACCGCGGCCTTCGTCGATGCCTGTGACCTCGAGCTCGTCGATGCGTGCCGGGACCACTGCGACGCCGAAGCGGCCTGTGTCGATGACGCCGACATCGAGGCGTGCGTGGACCAGTGCGTGGCGGACCGGCAGGCGGCGGACGACGTCAGCGAGGCGTGTGGCGTGGCGAGCGTCGAGCTCGATGCGTGCCTCGACGGCGAGACCTGCGAGGAGCGCGACGCGTTCGCCGAGCAGCCGATGGACCCGCGGCGGGCCTGCGTGTTCGACGGCGTGATGGCCGATGCGGCCTGCGAAGCCGGCGGGGACCGGTGCCGGCAGGCGTGCCTCGTCGCCGACGCGGCGAACGACCTGTGCGGCATCTTCGGCACCGACAAGGCCGTGGAGATCGTCGAGCGGGACGGCACGCGGGTCGCGCTGACCGAGGCGCCCCGCTCGTTCGCCGCTCGGGTCGATGGGCTCGACCACGCGGCGATGGACGCGGTCGAGGCCGCACTGCTCGATGCCTTCGGGGCCGGCGTGCACGTCGGCTTCAACGATGACCTTGGCGTGCTCGTCGTCGACGGTCCGTCCGCCGCGATGAGCGCCGAAGTGGTGGCGCGCGTGGTCGCGATCGAGACGCCGCTGCCGGCGCTCGTCACCGCCGGCGGCCAGCGGGTCGTCGCGACGGAGCAGCTCGTTGTCGCGCTCGAAGACGGCGCAGATGTGGACGCCATTGCCGACGCTGCGGGGGCCAAGGTTGTCGCGGCGCTGCACTGGTCGCTCGGCGCGCACGTGCTCGAGGTCGATGCCGCCGCCGACGTGTTTTCGGCGGCCGCCGCGCTCGCGACGCGCGACGACGTGCGGTGGGCGCAGCCGGACCTGCTGCGCAGCTACGAGCGGCGCGACGTGCCCGACGACCCGCTCTACGACCAGCAGTGGCACCTGCAGAGCCCCGGCGACACCGACGCCATGGCCGGCACCGACATCTCGGCCGAGGACGCGTGGACGCTGACGCGGGGCAGCCGGGACGTGCGGGTCGCCATCATCGACGACGGCGTCGACGTGTATCATCCGGACCTCGTCGAGAAGGTCGTCGAGGGCTACGACGTGCCGGGCACCGAGTCCGCGCTCGATCGGGCGATGGGGCGGGGCGCGGCCACGCACGGCACGGCGGTGGCCGGCGTTGCGGCGGGGCACGGGTTCAACGGCGTCGGCTCGACCGGCGTGTGCCCCGAGTGCAGCATCGTGCCGGTGTTCACGGGCAACTTCGAGAACGACTCCGAGGTCGCGCGGTGGTTCGCGTTCGCGACCGACGCCGGCGCCGCCGTGATGAACAACTCGTGGGGGCCGCAGGACGGCGACCCTCTCGTGGTCGACGAGCCGCCGGGCGGTTGGCTCGACGATGGACTGCCCGCGGTCGTCGAAGAAGCGCTCGAGTACGCCGAAACCGAGGGGCGCGACGGGCTCGGCGCGGTCATCGTGTTCGCGGCGGGCAACGGCAACGAGCTCGTCGACTCCGACGCGTTTGCCTCGCACCCCCTCACCGTCGCCGTCGCCGCGGTCGACGACTCGGGCCGCATCTCGGAGTACTCCGACTTCGGCCCTGCCATCGACGTCAGCGCGCCGTCGAACGGCGGCCGCGCCCACGGCGGCATCTTCACGACCGACGCCCGGGGCGAGTTCGGCTACAACGGCGGCGACCCGGGGGCCGGCGACCGCGAGGGCGACTACACCAACAGCTTCGGTGGCACGTCGAGCGCGGCCCCGACGGCGACCGGCGTCATCGCGCTCGTCATCGCCGCCAACCCCGCGCTGACCGCCGCCGAAGTTCGCCAGCTCGTGCGCGACACCGCCGACCCGATCGACGCGGTGTTCGGCGCATACGATGCCGACGGCCACAGCGACTTCTACGGCCACGGGCGCGTCAACGCCTACCGCGCCGTCCGCGCCGCGCTCGGCGCGTGCACGCCGTTCGAGACCGAACTGTGCAACGGCGTCGACGACACGTGCGACGGGGTGGTCGACGAGGGATGCGCGCCCGCTCGGACGTGCGAGCCGTGCGCCGCGAACGGCGACTGCAGCTCGGGGCGGTGCGCGTGGACGCCCGGCGACGACGCGCCGCGCTGCCTCGATGTCTGCGACGACGACGAGGGCTGCGGCGCCGGGTTCGACTGCGCGAACGGCGTCTGCGTGCCCGACGACGGCCGCTGCGACGACGCAACCGACGAGGTGTGCAACGGCGTCGACGACGACCTGGACGGCGACGTCGACGAAGACGAGGTCTGCGATACGACGACCGCGGTGTGT
>Ga0070728_10005125_pt1 | contig 13142 bp, 12 predicted proteins | sample tdDd471_FD_66723 | JGI IMG/M metagenome (GOLD analysis project Ga0070728, IMG submission 66723) | Marine sediment microbial communities from the Atlantic coast under amendment with organic carbon and nitrate - tdDd47.1 | ecosystem: Environmental > Aquatic > Marine > Coastal > Sediment | place...
TCGCGCTCCTGAAGATGCCCGCTGTCGGGCAACAACACCGCGCATAGATCGCGCGTCGCCTCGGTACAAATGACCCTGCCTTTGAAGCCGTTCTTGACCAGAACCGGCAGGTATCCCGAGTGATCGATATGCGCGTGGGTGATCACCACCGTATCGATGGAGGCGGGATCGCACGGAAATTGCGACCAGTTGAGTTCCCGCAGTCTTTTGAAGCCCTGATACAAGCCGCAATCGACCAGTATCCTGTTGGAACCGTGTTCAAGCAGGTACTTCGAACCGGTGACGGTTCCGGCGCCCCCCAGGAATGTCAATTTGGACATTGATCTTTCCTTTCGTGCTTGGACTCTGTCTTTGATCCTAACAGTTCGCGACAGTCATGGTTTCGATATTCGTCAATTACCCTGGGGGGGGTATGCGGAAGATGCGGTTTTCCCGTTTTTGATAGTTCGGTTATCCGGCCGCCCCCTCCTTTCAGACTCGCGCAACGGTGAGGCTTTTCCGCAAGCGGACCATCGCGAATGCAAAGCAGATCGCACCGATTGCCGCCATCGCCAGGAGGCTGGTCGCCGTATCGGTTATCCCTGCGCCGCGGTAGATGACCGCGTTCGCGAATTCGCTGTAATAGGCGAGCGGCGAAATCCACAGGATCGATCTCAGAAAAGCAGGCATGGCCTCGACCGGCGTCCAAGCGCCGGACAGGAACGCCATGGGCGCCACCACGACGAGACCGATCAATGCCATCTGCGGGACGGACCGGGTGACCGTGGCGAGCACGATGCCAATGCCCGATGTCGCAAGCTGAAACAGCAACGTACCGCCGAGAAACAGCGCCACCGAACCGCGGATCGGAACCTCGAAATATCCTCCGATCACGGCGAAAAGCGAGATTGTCACGCCGACCAGAAGAACAAGGCTGTTGGCCCAGAATTTGGCCAGCAGGATCTCGGCCGGCGTCACCGGCATGACGAGCAGGTGCTCCAGCGTGCCGTGCTCGCGTTCCCTGAGAAGGGCGGCGCCCGGGAGCAGTACGGAGAGCATCGCGATCATAATCAACAACTCCGCGACGCTGTTGGACCAGTTGGACTGCATGTTGGGATTGAAGCGCACCCGTATGGTTGGTTCGAAGCGCGGGTCGATCCGCGAGGGTCTTCGCGACAGGAACCGGTCGACCTGATCGAGGACGATCCGGCGGATGTAGGTGTTGCCGATAAATGCCTGGGAAACCGCCGTCGCGTCGACGAGATTCTGCATTTGCGGTTGTCGGCCCGCAAGCAGGTTCGCCTCGAAACGCGGTGGTATGACCAAAGCGAAGGTAATGCGGCCGCCGTCGAGCGCGCGATCGAGATCCGTATAGGCGAGCGCCTCGACCCGGCCGAACTGCGGCGGCCGGAAGGCGCCGGAAATTTGTCGGGAAAGCGGCGAGTGGTCCTCGTCGACGATACCGATCGAGGCGTTGCGCAACTCCAGCGACAGGCCATTGCCGGCGATGATGATCTGCAGCGTCAGGCCGTAGAAAACGAAAAGCAGCAGCACCGGGTCGCGCAGCAGGCTCAAAAGCTCCTTCACGCCCAGATGAAAGATGTGCGAGAGCATCCGCATGGTCACCGCCTCTGCTTGTCGAGCAGCGCGACGCTGAGGCCCATCAGGACGACGAGGAAGACCGTCAGGACTACGAAATCAACGAACAGCAGATCGGCGGGAGCGTTTTTCGCGAATGTGTTGATGACGACCCTGAGAAACCAGGTCGTGGGAAACCCATAAGCAAGGACCTTGCCGCTCGCCTCGATGCTGCCGACCGGGATCAGGAGTCCCGAGAACAGGAAGGCCGGCACCACCGTGACAATCAGCGTGATCAGGAATCCGGCCATCTGGCTGCGGGTAAAGCAGGAAACGAGGAGCCCGATCGCGGTGGTCGCCAGGATGTAGAGGATCGCGGCGGAGAGCAGCAGAAGGATCCCGCCCTTCGGCAGAACTTTGAAAACGACAATTGCGATGATCGTCAGCATGAGAAAATTGGCGAAACTGATTGCCGCACAAGGCAATTGCTTGCCGACGAGAAACTCCAGCGGAGTCAGTGGCGACGTATAGAAATTGGTGATGGTGCCCAGTTCCTTCTCCCGAACCACGGCAACGGCGGTGAGCATCGCGGGAACCATCGCCAGGATGACGGCGATCAGGCCGGGGACGAAAGCGACGCGGCTTTTCAGTTCCTGATTGTAGAGGAAGCGGGTTCGTATGTTCAGCGGGACGCGGTCGCAGGCGTCGGCCGAAGCCTTTTCGAGACCGCGACAGGCTTCGGTATTGTGGATGGCCAGGACGATGCCTTTGATCGTTTCCGCACGATACGGCATGCTCCCGTCGATCCAGAACGCCACTTCGGGCCGCGAGCGCCCGGCCAGGGCCCGTCCGAAACCCGACGGAATCTCGATGGCGAGGCGGACGACGCCGCCGGCGAGCGCCCGTTCAATCGCCTCTTGCGAGGCGAGATCGCCCGCATGGTCCAGGAAGCGCGAATGGGCGAAGGCCGCGGCGAAGTCCCGGCTTTGCGGCGTCCCGTCCTGATCGAGGACCGCATACGACACCCGTTCGATATCCAGCGTGAACCCGAAGCCGAGCGCAAGCATCAGGCTCAGCGGCACCGCGAAGGCGGAAATCAGGCGGAACCGGTCGCGGGCGATCTCGATTGCTTCCCGCGATGCGACCGTGGCGATGCGTCGTAGGGAAATCATGATCGGGCCTGCCTGTCGGTGCCGGCGTTTTCGGCTTCCGTGATGTAAGCCACGAATGCGGCTTCGAGCGACGGCGCCTGCCTGGAAGCCATCAGGCGGCGCGGCGTCGAGGTCGCCAGCAGTCGTCCGCGATGCATGAGCGCAATCCGGTCGCATCGCGCGGCCTCGGTGAGATAATGGGTCGTCACGAAGACGGTCGCGCCGTGGTTTCGGGCGAGCTCGCGGAGCAGCATCCAGAACTCGTTGCGCGCATCAGGATCGACGCCCGAGGTCGGCTCGTCGAGGATCAGGATTTCGGGACGGTGGATGACGGCGACGGCGAGCGACAGGCGCTGGCGCATGCCGAGCGGGATCTCGCTGGCCCGGCGTTTCATCGCCTGCGTCAGGGAAAAACGTTCGGCGAGTTCCCCAACGCGCGCTGCAAGTTCGCCACCGCCCTGATCGAACAATCGGCCGTGCAATTTCAGGTTTCGCTGCACCGTCAATTCGTCGTAGAGCGTGAAATCCTGGGACATGTAGCCCAGCTTGCGGCGCAGCGACAGCGAGCCGGCCTCGACGGCCTGGCCAAGAACCAAGGCGTCGCCGGCGGTGGGCACGATCAGGCCAGTCAGCATCCGTATGGTCGTCGTCTTGCCGCATCCGTTCGGACCGATGAACCCGAAAATCTCGCCCTTCCTGATGGAGAAGCTGACGTCGTCCACCGCCGTGAACGAGCCGAATTTCCGTGTGAGATGGCGGCCTTCGATCACCACGGGCGGCGTGTCGCGCCGTTCTTCTTCCTTGTCCGCGGATGTCGCGCCAAGGGACAGCGTCGTCTGGGCGCCGTGCGACAACAGGGCGGAATAGGCGTCGTCAAGGGTCGGGGAACCGGCGCGCTTTTTGATTTCGGCGGCAGTGCCCTCGGCCAGCACCCGGGCGTCCGACATCATCACCACGCGATCGAAAGCCTCGGCCTCCTCCATATAGGCGGTTGCGACGACAACGCTGAGGTCGGGCGCCTTCTCGCGCGCGGCCGCGACGATGGCCCACAGGTTGCGCCGCGACAGGGGATCGACACCCGTCGTCGGTTCGTCGAGGACGATCAGGCGGGGTTCGCGGACGAGGACGCAGCAAAGGGCGAGTTTCTGCTTCATGCCGCCCGACAGCTTGCCGGAAGACCGGTTCGCGACCGAGGTCAGGTCGGTCAGCTCGAGCAGTTCGTCGATCCGAGTGCGCGTGCGGGCGGACGTCAGGCCGAACAGGTCGGCGATATGGACGATGTTCTCCCGCGTCGTCAGCGAGGGATACAGCGCCTGTCCGAGGCCCTGGGGCATGTAGGCGATGTCATTGCAGACACGAATCCGGTGCCGCCGGTCGCGCATATCGCCGCCCAGGACGGTGACCCTCCCGACCTGAATGCGAACAACGCCGGCAAGGAGCCCCAGGAGCGTCGACTTGCCCACGCCATCGGGGCCGATAATACCGGTAATGCTGCCGGAATTTATGGAAATCGAGACGTCGTCGAGCGCATGCAGACCCCGATACCCGTGCGTCAGCCCTTCAATGGTTGCAACCGGCGCCATATCGGTCAGTCCAGCTTAGGCGGCCAGCCGGATGCGCCAGCGGTGCGGATCCATGCTTCGCCCGGCATACCCGGCTTGAGAGTGCGGTCGCTGTTGTCGCCGACCCGCAACTTCACGCGGAATACGAGCTTCTCGCGTTCCTCCCGCGTTTCCACTTCTTTCGGGGTGAATTCCGCCTTGTCGGCGACGAGGCTCACCTTCGCGTCGAAAAGACGTTTCGGATAAGCGTCGATGCGCAATACGGCATCCGCGCCCACCTTGACCTGTCCCGCCTGCCGTTCCGGGACATAGACGGTCATGAAAAGACGGTCCAGGTCGACAATGACCATGACAACGCCGCCGGCCGGCACGATTTCGCCGGGTTCGGTCATTCGATAGAGAATGCGACCCGTAGATGGAGCGGACAACACGGTCTCGGACACGATCGCCCGGCTCCGCTCCACTCTTGCCTGCGCAGCCTGGTATTCCGCGTCCGCTTCGATGGCGAGGGCGTCGGCGTTGTCGACGGCGGCGGCGGCCGCGTCGCGCTTGGAGCGATCGGCTTCGATCTGCTGTTCGGAAACGTGGCCGGACAGAGCGAGTTTCTGGCTTCGCTTGAGTTTCGCGCTTAGAAAATCAAGTTCCGAGCGGCGCCGTTTTTTTTCCGCATTGGCCGCGTGCTTGCCATGATAGGCCCTTTGCATTTGTGCCTTGGCTTCGGCGAGTTGCGCTAGCCTTTCGCGGTCGTCGAAGCGGATGAGCACCTGCCCCTTGGCGACCTCGTCACCCTCCTTCGCCAGGACCTCGGTGACCCGGCCGGCATATTTCGCCGTCACCCGAAGTTCGGTGCCCTCGACCCGTCCGTTGCCCCACACCAGACCCTCGGGTACGCCCGACGCTCGCCCCTGATACCAGAGAATGGCGGTTGCCGCCGCGAGCAACGCCATCGCGATCGCCGTTATCGTCGCTATACGCGTCATCGGACATTGCTCCCTTGCTGAGACGGGCTTCGCGATTTTCAGCCCGGGCCCGCACTCCGGATTCGGCGGCACTCTCCCTTCGATCACACGATTTCGACCAGGGTCACTATGCTCGGGCCGAAAGCGATGCGACGATTAAACGGCGCCCTTTGGCCACCTTGGCCGACTTGCCGTAAGCATCCTTGACGGATTTTCGGCATTCTCCGACGTCTGCCGCCATTCCCGCCGCCTCGTCGGAAACTGGCGGCGACGAACGATCGTCAGGTCGCAGCCATCAAGTCGGCTCTTACTCTAGCAAATCCGAACGGCCGCGATTTGACCTGGATCAAATACCCTACCGGGGTATAGGGAAAGGGATATCGTTCCTGGACGACTAGCTTTCGTATGACCGGGTCAGTCGGAGGTAGGATCCGTACGCTGGCGACCATTCCGTACCATTGGTTCCGGTTTGAGCCCGTCGGCCCATTTCCCGAAGCCTGTCGCGCCGGGATCTCTGGATGCAGCCGTCCTGGTGTATTCAATAAACTGGCTTCGGCGCGTGGGGCGTATCGGCTGAAAACGCTCGGCCGCTTCGCGACGGAAAGGAGGAAACGCTTACCGCGCCAACAGGGTTGGCCTTCAGAGCCTGCTGTTGGAGGAGAGGCGGCGACGGCCAACGGGTATAGTCAGTCGACCCGTTCAGACAGGTGGCGGCTCCGGTGCCGGGACCCTAAGCCTTGTACTTCTCGAATATGTCGATGAGCTCGCTGAATTTCGCTTGCTGTTCGTTCGCATCGCCGCTCTCGATCGCCTGCCGGACGCAATGATCGGCGTGGTCCTTGAGGATTTCGGTTTCGACCTTGTTCAATGCCGCTTTGATCGCTCGCAGCTGGGTGAGAATGTCGATGCAATATCGCTCCGCTTCGATCATACGGGCAATTCCGCGGACCTGTCCTTCGATGCGGGACAAGCGGGCGAGACTACTTTGCTGACGTGATTTCAAATCCGGTCATGCTCCTGTTGGTGCGGCGAGATCGCCTCAAACTCCGGTACGTCCAAGCCGGGCGGAGACATAGACGCTCCGTGGGACACCTTTTTCGACCTGCCGACAGAAGGGCTCGGCTTTCCATGTAACAAGGTGGTTCGGTGCCATCTTGATAACGCTTTGTTGATGAGTCCGACTTGATGCATGTCAAATTCATATAGGGGGTAGGGGTATATTTTCAGTTGCTCTCAAACGTAAGGAGTTTTCGGAAATGAAACCCAAATCAACAATCGCAGTTGCGGCCCTTGCCGTCGCGATCGGATCGCTCAGTTTCGCGCCATCCCTCGCTCAATCCGGTGAATCGGGAGCAACGGGGAAAACGATGACCGAAACCGATTCCGGATCGTCATCGGGCAGCACGATGGGCCCCGGGATGAGCGGCGGCCGAATGGGGCCCGGCATGGGCGGCGGCATGATGGGTCCGATGATGGGGCGCATGATGGGTGGCGGCATGATGGGCCACGGCATGATGCGCGACCGCGCTGGCTTCCGTCGGGAAAAGCCGCTCTCCAACGCGGAAATCAAGCGGGTCGTCGACGGCAAGCTGGCTATGGCCGGACTGTCGCGTCTTTCGGTCGGCACCGTCAGCGGTGAGGACAAGGAGGCCGCGAATGTCGAGGTCGTAAGCTCCGACGGTAAGCTCGTTTTCAAACTGAAGGTCGATCGTGATACGGGGCGATCGGCCATCGTCGAATAGCGCGGATCTCGGATTCGGCAAGCCGAAGCCAACGCTTTCGGCGCCTGATTTATCGGCTTCGGTTCGTGAAGTCGTGAGCAGGCGCCGAATTTTTTTATGTATTCTTACCCAATCAATATGCTGCCGTCGAAATGTGTCCGTCGACGGAATACTATGTGGCTTTCCCCTCGCATTACGGGGGTTCGGTTTCCGAACGGCGTGACAGCGATGATTCTTCGTGGCTGCTTAAAGGAGAGTTCGCCTTGTGCCGGAAAAGGAAAGCCTGGGGCATTTGGAAACCGCATGGCTCTTCGGTTTCCTATGTTTTTATTGTTGCGACAAGAGAAATTGGAATATCAGAGTTTTAGCCACATAGAGCCTCGGGTTGCCCTAAAACCGGCCTTTTCAAAACAAGCGCGCGCGCTGATGTTGAAGGCCCAGGATTCAAGACCGATAGATCCGACCCCCTGGCACGTGGCCTGCTCCTTGACATAGTCAAGCAGCTTTGTGGCGATGCCTTGACCTTGGTACTCGTGGGTAACGGCCAGAAGGTTTATATGGGCGATACGTCGTTCCGGTTGGTAAATGGTTTTTGGACTGGTGCCGAGAAAATACTGGACATACCCGATCTCAATGTCATCCAAGCAGCCAAATGCGATGTGTTGATCCGGTGCTTTCAGAACGTTGGCAAAGTATTCCCTGAAAAGGACATCCTTGACTGGTTGCCGAAAAAATTCGGGTTCTGCATCGGCATGGAGTTTTTGGATTTGCTCAAAGAACTTGAAGGTAATATCCGCGTCATCTCTACCCGCAGGGCGGAACTGCAGCTCGTTTTCTTGCATTGCTAGCTTCTTGTGATTGGCATCCAACAATTCGGCAATAGCGTCACTTCATATTTCTGGAGAATGGCTTGGCAAGTGGGGCAAGGCTTCCAGCATCGTGAGCGACCGGAGACATGGGTTACAACTCTGACCGGAGACATGGGTAACAGGTTTCCTATTCTGTTCTCATTGTGCAATTGGCTTTTCGTTGGGTCTGATCAATCCGATTTTGCCTTTGACTGTGCCCAGAACGAGGGGCCCGTATTTAGCTAGCCAAGCCTCCTCGCCGATCCGGTAGAGGCCAACCGGCTCTCCGACAAGCGCGCTCGAGAGATAGATGCTGCTCCCCCGCCACTTGATTTCGCCATTGCGCCTGACCTTGCGCACTTCGACGGTGTCATCGTAGTCGGGCGATCGCAGACGGCCGTCGAAGAGACGTGGACTGGGCTGATAGATCCGGGCCGGGGGCACCTGGTCGAGCGCCTCGTGCGGCCGCTCATGATTGTAGATCTTACGGAAGCTTCTGAAGCGGACGATCTGCTCGGCAAGCGATTGCGCGGGCGGCGAGGCGGTATCCTGTTTCAGGGTCAGATGCATGCGCTCATGCCGGCCATTTTGTTGCGGCTGGCCCGGTTCGATGCGTTCGGGGACGACGCCGGCCTTGATGAGAGTGACGGCCAGGCGCGACAGCCCGGCTACGCCTCGGCCGGCGAAAGGAGGGCCATTGTCGGTGCGCAGGGCGCGGGGCAGGCCGTAGTCGCGGAACGCGGTCTCGAGGATCGGCCAGACATGGGCCGTATCGGTGCGTCCTACAGCCTCGAGGCGCAGCAGGAAACGGCTATGGGCGTCGCTCAGGGTGAAGGGGTCGACCTGGGTGCCGTCGCCGGTGAGGAACCAGCCCTTGAAGTCTGCGCACCACACGTCATTGGGTTGCTGGGCGGTGGCAAAAGGCCGTCCGTAGGGCGGTGTCTTCCGTCGCCGCTTGCGGTGACGGGTGAGACCATGGGCATCGAGGACGGAGCCGATTGTCGAAGCGGCGGGCCATTTGACGGCGGGCTCGTGATCTTCCAGCCACGCCTTGATCTTGCGCGGCCCCCAGGTGGGGTAACGGTGACGCAGCGCTACGATCGGTCCGATCAGAGCTTCGTCAACCGCTCGGGGGTGGTGCTCCGGCGCCCGGCTGCGGTCGGACAATCCGGCGACACCGTCCGCGTAGTAGCGACGCCACCACTTGTAGCCGGTTTTCCGGGAGATGCCGAAATGGCGGCACAGCTCGCTCATGTTCTCGGCCCCTTCTGCCCTTGCGACGACGAAACGCATACGCTGATCCATCACACAAGTCTCCTTCCAGATCATGGTCCACCTCCTTTGGTGAACCAGTCTCAAAAAGTGTTACCCATGTCGCCGGTCTGAGCTGTTACCTATGTCTCCGGTTTGGACCATCGGATGGCGCTTCCTACACAGCCCACCTGGACAGGTAAACCCGCTCGTACAGGAAGACCGCGAGTATGCCCAGAACGGCATAGAGGACGATCATCGGATCGGACCGGAGCTTGATTGCGGCGAAAGCCGCGAGCACCGCGAGATCGAATGACAGGGCGCCGATCATCACCCATACCGCGGCTCCGATCCGGTTGCGAAGGCGGCGCAACACGCCCCAATGGATCAGGATATCCATGACGAGATAAAAGAACGCCCCCAGCGACGCGATGCGGCCGAGATCGAAAAGCACCGTCAACGCTCCGGCAATCACCACAGTGTAGACGAGCATATGCTCCCGGATCGGACCCGACATGCCGAAATGTCTGTGCGGGATCATCTTCATCTCGGTCAGCATGGTTAGCATGCGCGATACCGCGAAAACGCTGGCGATCAGCCCCGAAGCCGTGGCGACGACCGCAAGGATGACGGTGAAATAGAATCCATAATTGCCCAATGCCGGCTTTGCCGCCTCGGCGAGCGAATAATCCCTGGCGATGATGATCTGGTCGAGCGTCAGATTCGAACCGACGGCGAATGCGACGAGCAGATAGGCGACGATGCAGACCGCAATGGAGATCATGATCGCGCGGCCGACATTTCGTGAAGGATCGACAATCTCGGCGCCGCTGTTGGTGATCGTCGTGAACCCCTTGAAGGCGAGGATCGCTAGCGCCACGGAGGCGATGAAACTGCCGATACCGGCCAATTCGGTCGAACCCGTTGCAGGCGCAAACGTAAACCCGCCGACCGCAAGCGCAGCGATCCCGAATAGCAGAATGCCGCCGATCTTCATTGCCGACATGACAAGCGCGAATGCACCGATCGAGCGGTTGCCGGAAATATTGACCAAATAGGCGAAGACGATCAGCGCGACCGCGCAAACCGGAACCAGGACGGCGTGGCCCGACAGATCGAAAGGCCTGAGCAGGTATGTCGCGAATGTTCGCGCCACCAGGCTTTCGTTGATCACCATGGAGAGCGCCATCAACAGAGCAGCCGCCGCGGCAATGGCTCCCGGTCCATACGCCTTTTGAAGGATCATCGCGATGCCGCCGGACGACGGCCAGGCGCTCGACATCTTGATGTAGGTATAGGCGGAGAATCCGGTGACGATCGCGCCGACGACGAAGGCTAGGGGAAACCATGATCCGGCAAGCTCGGCTATCTGGCCTGTCAGGGCGAAGATACCCGCCCCAATCATCACGCTGGTGCCCATCGCGACACCGCCGGTCAGGTTGATGGATGCCTTCTGGTATGAACTGGAGTGGGAGTCTTTCATTGGAGCATGCTTGTCCAAGAACGAGTGTTGCACGGTCCCGATGCAGTTGGCGAGCCCGGTTTGTCCGGGCCCGCCTTTTCGAAAAGGCCTAGAGGCGGATCGCCAGTTTCGCCTTCATTCCCGATTCGTAGTGCCCAGGGAGGTTGCAGGCAACTTCGAGATCGCCCGATTTGGTGAATGTCCATATCAGTTCGCCGGTCTTGCCGGGCGCCAAGGAAATGGTGTTGGCGTCGTCGTGGTCTTTTGCCGTCGGAAGGCCGTCATCATCGAACGTGCCGTCTTCCAGCATCTTCAACATCTTTTCCCGGTGTCCAGCATGCATGGTCGGCGTGCCGATACTGAACTCGTGGCCGTTGTCGCCGGTATTGGTAATTCTGAAGCGGATAGTTTCGCCCTTCTTGACGTGGAAAACGATCAGGCTGAACTCGTTATCGCTCATCGTCACGTTGATCGTCCTGTCGACATCCGCCGATTTGCCGGGTCGACCGATCGCGGCCGCCTCGTGAGCGTGACCGTGATCATGGGCTTGACTGCGTTTGTGGCTGTGACCGGTATCGGCCAGGACCGGACCGGTCATCAGTACAATACCGACTAGACCGCTCGCGAAAGAATTGAATTTCGGCATTTCATTTTCCTTTTGAAGATGGGTGTTTCGTGCGCCTGAGCACATCGACGGCTCGCAATCGCGGGCCGCCTGGAATCCGAATGAAGGCTTAGGGATATCGCAGCCGCTCCCATGATTTCAGGACGGTGGGCGACAGCGGGAAAACGCTAGGATCGAGGTGGTGGCGGATCCAGTTTCCCCCGCCTTGAATACAGGGGGGACGGTCCGACGTTGAACCAGGACGGCCCTCGATCGGGGCCCGTTTCAATGACGCTGCCGGGGAAGATCATGAAGGACGAGAGACAATGCGAAGGTTCGGGGTCGCAAGAACTCTCGTTGTCCACCTGCCGATCGATTTCTTCCGGTTTGCACCGGCCTTCTGCCGGCGACAGGCATGCAACGGCATCAGCCGGTCCCGACGAAATGCGATGAAGTGGAGAGTGCGCCTTTTCGGAACGATGCTCATCGTTGGCATGCGCGAGTCCGTTCGCCGAAATGGCAAGCGATAGCGTCATGATGATGTGAACGACGAAGCGAAGCATGTAGACCTAATTTTCCAGTCGTCGGTTTACGAACGGTTAACTTCCATAAAACGGCGATTTCATCCAATCGGCGGTCAGATAGTGACAGATTGTGGTGAGTCCGCGGCAGCAGGCGGACGGGCTGGCCGGAATTTAGTCGTCCCGGCCATAAACATTCGAAATCCTGCCGACCGCGACATGGCCATGGGGCCTCGGCCACTTCCGATTCGGTTCGGTCCCGAACTCTGAGACTATCCGTGCGATATTCCAGTCAATGGAGATCGTGTTTTCAGGGATCGGAGGGATTTGTGGTATCGTTCAAAGAGGAAGTGTTCCGCAGACGACTTCAACTCTTTGGGCCTGTGTCATGAACACCTATCGAACATGGTGGACGATCGTAGCGTTCATGGGAGCGCTCATTTTCATGCCGATTGCCGCTTGGGGCGATTTTATCGATGGCGAATGGTGCTCCGAAAACGGTGATCATCTTATTATCGAAGCCCGAAAGATCGTTTTGCCGGGTGGCAAGCCGACGCCTGTTGACTATGACCGGCATCATTTGTTTGTAAAATTGCCGCAAACGCGCGCGGACGGAATTACGGCAATCGATATGGTGCTTGGCGAGAAAAATACGATGTACATGCGGTTCTTCCGCGAGTACTCCGAACCGGATGAGGATCGCATCCAAATATGGCGTCGGTGTCAGTCGCAGACCAGTTGACTTGCGAATGCCTTCCTGCGGGCAAACCTTGTTCGGCTTGCGCCGGCCATCTGCACCGATCCGCATTGCTATTTCTGCGGCCGAAATACGGTCGGCTGGCCGCTGCACCAAGCAATCCTGTGATCCCGGAATCGATGGTTTAGGACAGCCGAATGCGAAGGCTTAGTTCGGAAAGCCGGCCGATCGGGACGGAACCCGTCAGGACCTATACGAGGACCGCCGTCGTGCTGCACTGGCTGATGGCGGTTCCGCTCGTCGCCCTCCTGCTCGCCGGCGAGTACACGATGGGAAATCATACGGCGCGTTTCCTGCCTTCGCTCCACGCGAGCCTTGGCCTGGTGCTGTTCGTACTTGCGTTCGCCAGACTTGTCTGGCGGTCCAGGCATCCGGCGCCGTCGCCTGTTTCCGGGAACCGTTTCATGGTTCTGGGCGCCCGCGTCAGCCATGTCCTTCTGTATGCCGGTATGGTGCTCCTGCCAGCGGCCGGTTGGCTGGCTTACACCGAACACGTCCAGCGTTCCTTTGGCATCCAGCCGGCAAGCTGGTTCGGCTTCAAGATACCGCTCTTGCCCGACTTCGGCATCAACTGGCATCTGATTCACAATTGGGGAGGGAAGTTGCTCCTTGCGATCATCGCGGTGCACGCAGCGGCGGCATTGAAACATCATCTCATTGACCGGGACGACACATTGCGACGCATGCTGAGGTTGAGGCATTCAGGCAGAGATTAGCCCGTTTTCGGACCGCATTGGCGGCCGGCCTGG
>Ga0070728_10005127_pt1 | contig 13138 bp, 13 predicted proteins | sample tdDd471_FD_66723 | JGI IMG/M metagenome (GOLD analysis project Ga0070728, IMG submission 66723) | Marine sediment microbial communities from the Atlantic coast under amendment with organic carbon and nitrate - tdDd47.1 | ecosystem: Environmental > Aquatic > Marine > Coastal > Sediment | place...
CCATTCCAAACGCTGCCTGAGACGCCATTAGCTTTAAGCCCAACCGAGTTAGGTATAAAGCTCAACGCGGTACGAGCTGGAAGTGTTGAAATCACAAAAAAAATGAACAGTAAAAAATAAAATAAACGTAATTTAGTAAACATTAGTTTTCCGAAATAAGTCTAACATTCGCTCTCACAATACCGGCATCACTGGTTTGGCTAATTGAAATATACGACGAGGTCACGCCGTATTCATTTTCCAATGTCGCTAGCCAACTGAGCATTTTATCGAATGAGATTGAGTCGAACCAAACACTGATTTCGCCATCATTTTTTTCTTCAAAACGATCCAGTTTAAAGTTTGACTGACGGCTTGTATTGGTTACCAAGTTAGTTAATGAACTAAAACTTTTCTTACCTTGTCCAGCTTGCCCCTGTGGAGACTCGGCTTGCAAAATGACGACCGCTTTTTTATTGGAATCAACTTCTTTTTGCAAGTTAGACACTGCCGCATTAATCGGCAGTATTAAACCGAATACCAAAACCACTAAAGCAGCAATCGGTGCTGCAATTTGAATGATTTTTTTATCTCGCTCAGACAGCTGTCCATACCACTCGTTTAATGCGTTCATGAACCGCTCCTAATAATTAATCGAGTTGAATAGGCATTCCCTTGAGCACTCGCCGAAGACATATCGACCGTCAATCCACTTTTAATCAATTCATCCTTAAACGTATTTAACGATTGATAATCTGGCGCGATGACATCCACTCTCAACTCTCGTTTTCGACCATCAAAAGTGATTGCCGTAGGCTTTATTTTTTCGAGTGACAAGATTTGCGCTGACGTTGAGTTGAGCAATTTTAAAAACTCACCTTCTTTGCTTGCACCACCTGCCTTATTGAGCAAGCGCTCGGTTTGACCGAGTAAGTCACCTGCTCGCGGACGTCGCGAAAACACTCGAGAAAAATATTGTTCACCTTGATTTCGCAATACTTGGTTTTCTTGCGAGAGCACGAAATATCGAGAGCCTTGAAATCCGATAAAAATAATAAAGGCGAAAGACGCTGCCCAAATGGCAGACTTGTATTTACGCCATTGTAAATTTGATTCCTTTTTTGGAGTGTACTCTTGTTGCAACAGTGAGACAGTTGTCTTTTCTAAGTGCTGTGAAATAGACTCAAAATAATCGTCTTGAGTCATAACCTGCGAGATAATCGCTTCTTTTTCATTCCAATAGGATTCGAGTTCGCCAAAATAAAAAACTCGAGTCACTTCATCCGTGGTGACATTTTCTTCATCAGCACTTTTAGTGTCGGCGTGGCGCTTGTCCCACAAAAGAGGCAGTAAGTCGCGCTGACAGGACCAAACATTTCCGTCAACTTCAGAGACAACCGCAAACTGCTCTTTTAAAATAATTTCAGTCGTATCTTCAATAGGATGTATTAACGCCAGTTCACAGACCAGCTGATCGACTTTAATCTCCGCTTGCTCAAACCAATCAAGCCATTGCTTCATATGTTCATGAGTCACCCAATAGACTTCTACCATTCCTTCTTTATCGCGCTTTCCGAATGCAAAATGTAACTGGTCGATTGGGTGAGCTAAATGATCTTCCAAAGTATAGGGCACAGCTCGTTGAATCTGTTTTAGCTGTTTTGCCGGTGTATGAACTTTCTTTCGAGCAACCTTAGATGCTGGAACCACAATGATGGTTTCGCATTGTGCAGATTGCTCTGCTAACGCGATAAGATCGACAGTCAGCAAACTGCCTCGCTCTTTCCATTGCTTCTCATCACTGTTCCACACACCCCAATGAAGCTCATCTCGCGCATCATCGGGTAGTTGAATAAACAACCTATCTTTCATTAAAACTCTCCAAAGTATCGAGTAACCACACGAAACTCAGCTTTATCTTTTTGTCCGCCTGTTCTCTCAACCAAACTGCGCATAACAAACACTGCACCTTTAAGGTTAACTTGAATTCTTATGACAAAATAATTACTGGTAAACACGATTCGGTCCGTGTTGATTTTGGTGTTTTCAGGCAATTGCGCTTTAAAACTGGCATCGTCAAACCCATCTTCTGGACGATTCGCAATAATGGATTGCGCAATAGAGGCATCAATACCATCATCCATTGCCGTTAAAAGTATCGCCTGTTCAGGTAATAACGTATTCACATTAATCGTATTAACGTCGTTGCGCGGTAATACACAAACATAGTCTTTTAATGCCGCATACACTTCAGCTGAATATCCCTTAACCATGCGAAGTTCTGATTTGCTGGCCATTAGTGAGTTGGCGGCACGGTAAGGTACTTCATAGCCCGTGTAGAGTAAGTCTTCGGCACCATCGATCCCAGTCGGTAAATCGTCCTGATCGATCCAATCAACCACTGGAGCGACTAAGGAGTCAGCGGTCACACCCTGCAAATCCGCTTGTTTTAAAATTTCATTGATTAAGTTGCTGTAAATCTCTTGGCTTCTTGGCTTTTTCGGATTATTTGGATCCGATGAAGGCGTGTTGCGTTGAGCATTTTGATCTCGATTAAGCTCTCGTTCGTCGCTTCGAGGTTCATCTCGCGATGAATCATCTTTTGATCCACCACCGCTATTCTGCGCCGCAGTATCTAATGAGTTTAAGTTGAAACACGTCTGTGCATCACGAACCGAGCCTTTGATCATGCCTCCCTCTATTGGAAATTCAAAAGGAGTAGTCGCCCATGGTTGATTTAAGTGCACAACGTCATCGCTATCGAACCCCAAAGCCAGCCAGTTCGATGCTAAAGACTCACCACCTAAAGCTAACTGATACGCTTGGTCGCGGCCAAGCATCAAGGTTGTTCTTCTTTCACTGAAGCTGCCTTGCTCGATTAGCTGCGCTGAGATTAAATTAACCAATGCAACAATAACGATAACAACGAGCAACGTGACGCCACGTTGTTTTGCAGGTACGCTTTTAGGATGACGACTCACTGGCCACCGCCTAGTGGATAGACTTGAGTAATCAATCCAAAGTCTTCAAGTTCTATGATGACTTTTACCGCTTTCGGCTTTAGTGTTGCTAAGTCGTTTCGATTATAGTTCGCCAGATCGCTTTGTGGCCAACTGTCTATCCATTGCTCTTCGGTATAAAATTCAACTTCAAACTTGGTAACTTTTGAAATCAATGGGCGCTCAACAATTTGATCCGTCGAAGCAATATCTAACATCAACCATTGCTCGCGAATAAGGTCACCTTCCTTCAACCGATAGGTGACTCGCTCCATTTCAGTTCTTGGCAAATTCGCTGGATTGCGCTTTCCCTGACGAGTAAGACTTAAAAACGATTCCTCGGCACTTTTATCTCCCATCAACGGAGGTAAAAGATCGCCAAACTCATTACGGACGGCGCGATCAGCGAGCAACTGAATATCTAAACTAATTCGCGTCATGGCGCGTTGCAGTTCAGCTAGCCGCGCATCATTTGCTTCTTGACCTTCTTTAGTATTAATCGCTTGACTTAAAATCGAAAAAGCCGATGCGGCTATAAACGCAGTAACAGCAATCGCGATCAAGACTTCGATTAAACTAAATCCGAGCGTTCGTTTCATCGACCATTACCTCCGCGGATCTTTTTCAGGAGGTCGTCCGACAAAAGCCGTCAGTGTCGCTAAATTATATTCTTCATCATCTTTAATGGTGACGCTAACATCCACTCGACGTAATGAGTCAACCGTTGTCTTAGTCACTACCTGTTTCCAAGTCCACTCTCGATTAAACATCTCTATATTGCCACGAGTAGTCCCTAGTTCTGGCCAAGCATCTTCAACCTTCATTTCACCCAACTGGTTGTTCGCAACATAATGTGCGAATGTTCTCTCAATTTGGCGTGTTTGACCTTTAGTGCTATTCAAAATAGAGGTACTTAGAGCCATTAATCCAGTAGCGAGTATTGCCAATGCGATGAGTACTTCTAAAAGCGTGAATCCCTTAGCTCTTATCGCATTAGGCTTACGATTCGCATTACAAGTTGAGGAAATCATCTTCTTTCACCTCCTCTCGTAAATTACCGCTCATCGCATCAGATAATTGTATTTCGCCTAGCATAGTGCCAGTTACAACGTAATATTGAGGATCATCATCAACCCAACCAATGGCAAATTTAAAATCGTTCATCTCGCCAGACGACAATATAAATATTTGCGGTGGTTCAATTGGCTTTTCGTCTTCTTCTTCAAAAATATTGACATCTTTTTCAAAGATATCGACATCATCTTCATCTTGAGAAAATAATGTGCTCCCATCTACAAGCAATTTTACTTCAAGGGTTTCAGGTATTTCTTTCTCCGTGAAAAATTCATCGTCTTCTATCGGTAGCCACTTTTCATTTTCTGGGTCGAAAAGATAAAACCAATATTTTTGTTCTTCGACTCGAATACCAATATCAATACCACGTAACAAAGTTTCATCTTGAGCTTGCTTGACCAACGCATAAAAACGTTTTGCATTGGTTTCTAGATCAGACTTTCGATTATCTCCAAAGTTAATCGCAGCGATTGACACCAATACTCCAGCAATGACTAATGCAATGAGAATTTCTATCAAAGAAAATCCTCGACTGTCTAATCGCATGTTTCGATGATTGGCAATGCTGGAGTTTGTCATTATCTATAAAGCTTAATTATCTTCTTGCTTTTTATTCGCCTCAATGTATTCATCAACATTCCAGTTGAATACATCTTGAGCCATTCCTTCGCCACCTTCTTGGCCGTCTGAGCCAAGTGAAACAATCTCAAAATCACCGTCTCCATATTCCGCAGGTGATAAATACAAATACTCATTACCCCAAGGATCCTTCTCGACTTGTAAATACCCTCCTCGAGGGTAGTTTTTGGGTTCTGGATTAGTCTCTGGCTTTTGCTCTAGAGCTTTTAAGCCTTGCTCACTTGAGGGGAAAAATCCATTATCATTGTAATAACGCATTAAGCCTGTTTGGTAAGTTTTAAAGTCGCTTTTTAACTTTGTAAACCTAGAATCATCAACAGCACCGATAAAGTTTCCGATAACTAGTGACCCAAGAATACCAATAATCACCAATGCGATTAGAATTTCCATTAAAGAAAATCCACTATGTCGTTGCATAAATTATTACTCCTACTTAAATTAAAATTCGTTTTTATCCAGTCAGAAGTTGATTCATTCTGAATATTGGCAACAAGATAGCCATTACAATTGTTAATACAAAGCCACCCATCACCAAAATCATAACCGGTCCGATCAACGACGTTAACGTATTTATAAAATGCTCAAACTGTCGATCTTGATTATCGGCAGCTTTTTCTAACATTCTATCGAGTTCTCCCGAAGCTTCACCACTGCCGATCATATGCAGCATCATAGGTGGGAAATGCCCTGTTCCCGTCAATGAGGCTTTGAGAGAAGCGCCTTCTCGAACCTTAAACGTTGCTTCGTGCACCGCTTCTTTTAATTCTAAATTAGTCATCACATCGCCAGAAATTTTCAAGGCCTCCAATAATGGAACAGAACTGGAGTTTAAAATAGAAAGCGTTCTTGAAAACCGTGCTGCATTGATGTTTCTACTGACTTTTCCAAATAGGGGTAACTTTAAAATACTGCTATGCCAACTTTTCAGACGTTTCGGATTGCTTAATAACCATTTAACCAGGGCGACCAAGGCAAAGACGCCGATGCCCAAATAAATACCGTAGTTAATAATAAAGTCACTGGTTGCTATTAGTGCCTTTGTTAAGCCAGGTAATTCGCCTCCCATATCACGATACGAATTTACAATTTTCGGAACAACAACTGACAATAAAAAGATAATAATGCCTAAACTAACTACCGCTAAGATAAGTGGATAGGCTAACGCAGAGAATATTTTTGAGCGCATTTCTTCACGACTCTCAGTATAGTCTGCCAACCGATCGAGTACTGCATCTAAGTGCCCAGACTTTTCTCCCGCGGCAACCATTGAACAATAAAGACTGTCGAATACGCGAGGATATTCGCGAAGCGCGTCGGCCATTGTATGGCCTTCAACAACACGCGAGCGAACACCCATCATCACGGTTTTTTGTTTGGGTTTTTCACATTGGTCAGCTACGGCTTTTAATGTTTCTTCAACAGGAATAGCAGCATTAATAAGCGTTGAAAGTTGTCGCGTGATTAACGAGAGATCGGAAGCGCTCATTCCAGGCGAAGAGAACAAAGGTTTTCGCGATTGTTGTTTACGATGCTTTTCAGTGACGGCTTCAACTTCTAATGGAATTAAACCTTTTTCACGCAGATTTTGACGGATTTGTTTAGGTGTATCGCCCTCAACAATGCCTTTCTTTTGCCGACCTTTTTGATCAAGAGCTAAGTATTCAAATGCTGCCATTAGTCTTCTCGCGTCACTCTTAACACTTCTTCAACGGTCGTCATTCCCTCCAGTACACGATTACGACCATCGGTACGAATCGAAGGACTAAACTTTCGCGCATGGCGTTCAACTTTTTGTTCACTCTCACCGTTATGAATCATGGTGCGCATTTCTTCGTCAACTAACAACAGTTCGAACAAGCCTTGTCGACCTTTATATCCCAATTGACGACAATCTTCGCAACCCACCGCTCGATAAATCGTAGGCGGTTGATTACGATCAAATCCCATCAGTTCACACTCAGTTTCATCAGCGGTGTAAGGCTCTTTACAACTACCGCATAAGGTTCGCACAAGTCGCTGTGCCAGTACACCAAGCATAGAAGAAGACAGTAAGAAAGGTTCAACACCCATGTCGACCAATCGAGTGACCGCACCAACGGCCGTATTGGTATGTAAGGTCGATAATACTAAGTGTCCGGTTAACGAGGCTTGCACTGCAATTTGTGCAGTTTCTAAATCTCGAATCTCACCAACCATCACCACATCGGGATCTTGTCGTAAAATCGCTCTTAAGCCACGAGCAAAGGTCATGTCGACTTTGCTATTAACTTGAGTCTGTCCAATACCATCGAGCAAATACTCGACGGGATCTTCAACGGTAAGAATGTTTCTTTGTTTGCTATTTAGCATGGTTAGCCCAGCGTACAAGGTGGTGGTTTTACCACTACCTGTCGGGCCCGTGACCAGAATAATTCCATGCGGTTTGTGGAGTATGCTGCTCATTTGTTGCATCAACGCCTTGGGCATACCCAAATGACTAAAGTCTAATCGGCCGGCTTGTTTATCTAAAAGACGCAATACCACCCGCTCGCCATGACTTGACGGCATGGTAGATACCCGCACATCCACCGCTCGGTTGGCAATTCGTAATGCAATTCGCCCATCTTGTGGAACCCGCTTTTCAGCGATGTCGAGCTTCGCCATAACTTTTATACGCGACACAAGTAACGGCGCAAGTTTACGACTCGGAGATAATACTTCGCGTAATACGCCATCGATACGAAAGCGCACCGTTAATTCTTTCTCGAAGGTTTCTATGTGAATATCCGAAGCATTTTCTTTGATGGCTTCAGTTAGCAATGCGTTGATCAATTTAATGATGGGAGCATCGTCTTCATTTTCGAGCAGATCTTCCGTTTCAGGCAACTCTTCAGCCAATCGAAATAAATCCATTTCTTCGCCGATGTCTTCCATTGCTTGCATGGCTTCGGAAGAATCATTTTGATAAACCATGCCCAAGTGCTGCTCAAACTCGGCATCATCAACAAGCTTTAGAGCTAACGACTTATCGAGGAAACGACGAACTTCGATTAACGCGTCTTGAGTAAAACTTTCACGAGCAATGACTTGTGCAGGCTCACTTGCATCATCAACAACCACAATTCCGCTACGACGAGCAAACCCAAAAGGCAGTCGAGCTCGAATGATGGCGTCATCGACCAACGCTTCTCCATCGCTAATCGTATCCAGTTCATTTACCGGCTGCATATCAGCATCAACAACAGTCGAGTCTTGTTCGGTAAACTCAGTTGCCATCGTTCTTCTCTTGCTTTTTATCTATTTTCTTATCTTCTTCCATCGACTTTTCAAACGACGGCGGCAACGTCAAAGTGTCATCCCATTCTGGCAACATAGGCGTATCATCGTCATCCATTAAGGTTACTCCTTTTGCCCGCATTTCTATTTGCTTGCCACGAATATAATTGTATTTTCGCGAACTCAACTCATGAATTGCCGTATCATCTCGTAAAATTTTTGGGCGAATAAAAACCATTAAGTTGCGCTTTGTTTTCGTCGTTCGATTTGAACTGAATAAACTACCCAGCAATGGAATGTCACCTAACACAGGCACTTTTTCTGTGCTCTCTTGAATGTCTTCATCCATCAAGCCGCCGAGTACAACCATACCGCCATCATTCACTTGAACGGTGGTTGTGATTTGTCGTTTATTAGTAATGATATCGGCACCGGTTGTTCCAGCGATTGACGACACTTCTTGTTCGATTTGTAAACGAACGGAGTTTCCTTCGTTGATCAGTGGCGTTATTTTTAATTTGATGCCCACGTCTTTGCGATCAACCGTAGTAAACGGATTTGAGTTATTGTTACCTAATGCCGAACCAGTAATAATTGGAACTTCTTGACCAACACTAATGGATGCTTCTTCGTTATCTAAGGTGGTAATGCTCGGAGTTGAAAGTACGTTCGATTCAGTGTCTCGTCCCAACGCTTGAATAATCGCTCCCCACTCTACATCACCGCTAGAGTTTGTCTCTCCGAAACCAAACACGACACCTTGAGAACCTGCCAATGCTTGAGCAAGCGCTTGACCATTGTCGCCTTGACGGCGCACCGGATTCTGATAAACGTTACCATCTTCATCACGTACAAACTCGCCACCGGTCTCTTGGCCACGTAACGCAGCAATACCCGCAGCAACAGAAACATTCGAAGTACCCGTATTCCCAAAGTTCGTAAATGCCCCGGCAGCCGACAGGAGCTGTACGCCGAGTTGCTTGAGTCCAACATCCGATACTTCAGCAATTATGGCTTCAACATGAACTTGCGCGCGACGAATATCCAGTTGACGAATGACCGCTTCAAATGATTTCAACATATCTGGCGCTGCGGTAATTACAAGCGAGTTAGTATCTTCATGGGCACGAATCGAATAAGGCTTTGCAGATGATCGTTTCTGCGCTTGGGCTTTGGGATCTTCTGACTCTATTGACTCCCCAACACCTTCTAATAACTGGGCAACTTCCGTCGCTTTGGCGTAATTTAGATAGATAACTTTTGTATTTCCATCACTGTTGTTTTCACTATCCAGTCGCGCTATCAATGCTCGTAATCGCAAGCGATCTCTTTTTTCAGCCGACAATAAAATACTGTTGGTTCGCTCGTCTGCCACGAAGCGAGGTTGTGACGCAGCAACATCTTTCTGGGCATTCTGTTTTTGCAAAGTTTCCATAATGCGCACAACTTCAGAAGCAGCGGCATGTTGTAACTCAATCACTTCTATTTCTTCATTACTTTCATGATCGATTTGTTGAATGACTTTAACAATTCGATCAACGTTCGCTTTCGAGTCATGTAGCAAAAGCACATTGGTTGCACGAATTTGTCCCATATGCATTTTTTGAGGGATTAATTGACGAAGAACTGGAACCAGCTGAGTAACGTCAACATTTTCGACCTTAATAACACGAGTCACTTGCTCATCGGCAGGGGCATCGAGTGATCCTGAGTCAACCCGAGTGGCGTCTTGTTTTACTTCTTGGTCTTGTACGACTTTAACAATATTGCCTTGCTCTATGACACCAAAGTCATTCAATTTTAGAACGCTTAAAAACAGTCCCCAGATTTCATCTTCGTTTAACGGCTGCTGTGAAATTACATTCACTTTTTTACCCTTAACCCGATCGCTTAAGATAATTGTTTTTCCGGTGAGCCGGCTAACCGTCTCTATAAACACTTTGATATCGGTGTCTTTCAGATTAACGGTTGCTTGTCCTGCCCAAGACACCGGAATCATGGCGCACATCAAAAGTCCGGCTAAGCAGCGCTTGATCATGGTTTGGTTCCTTACCTTAAACGTCATAAATAAATACCTGTCTTAAAATTCTTTTTGTTCTTTGCCAATCATCGCTCAGAGCGTTCATCTAATCGGATGACCACTTCTTGTGCCTCGCCATTTCTAAGCAAGCTTAAGCTTACTTCTCGGGCACTCGAGAGCGTTTCTTTTAGCATTAATAGTTGCCCCGGATCATTCAGAGCAATGCCGTTAATATTCGTAACAATATCGTTACGGCGAAGCTTCAATTCGTTGAACAAACGACGTTCTTTTCCGGGAGATATTTTTACGCCTTGCAACATGCCATTTTCCATAACGGGTTCCCAACGCAGCATATCTTGAATGCTGCTCGGATCGGCTTCGAGCTTCCGCTTTATATCTGAGAGATCTCGTTGAATTCTTGGGTTATCGACCACCACACGTTCAGAGCCTTCACGAGAATCGGTCTTTAACAATGCCGGTTTACGCTCTTCATCCATGGAAATAACCGATTCTTCCTGCTCTAAAGTTAAGCTTTCAAGTTGACCTGCTCGGTTTAAAATCACTTTGGTCGGTAAAACTTGATGCAAGGTTGCTCCACTACCGCCATTAACTTTATCACCAATAAAATACACTTCTTGATCACCACCACCGGCTTCAATGATCGCCGCTGCTCGCTGTTCATCTTCAAAAGCGTAAATTCCACGAAGCTTTAATGGTAATCGAGTTTCTGTGGCCGCAACTTCAACCACGGCTTCTTCTTGGGGTTTGGCATCCGCATCACCAAATAAGTGTTTGCTGACGATGGCATCAACGGATACGCGGGTTGGTTGGCTGGCAGTTTGCGCGCGAGAAACCGGCGCTGCTTGAATTTCATAATCCGCGGTGAAGGCATCAACCCACAGCCAAATTAACTTGGCCAGTAAAAACAGGCTAATCACTGTTAACACCAACGCGGCAATTTGAGACCAACGCTCTGGCTTGTTCAGCTTTTGTACTAAAGATGCATCTAACTGCATGTTGTATGTCCTATGGAGTGGCGATATCTGCGTTCGCCTAATCCTCTTTATAATTGTCTGTCATTCCTGATGCGCACTCACGCATGCCTATTCTAGCGCTGTTATTCTTGCTTGTTATTACAGTGCTACTTTTATCTAAAGTGATTCACGGTAATAAATAACCAACTCAACCTAAGTTACGCTGTACATTCCCCTGAAATAAGCGAACCAGACGCAGAATAGACCCCTTAGGATACCAAAAATTCATCTTTGTCGCCCTCATATTCAGGGTAGTATTCACAAATGATATACTGATTCACCATATTTTGTTGAGTTTGCGTACTGTGTCTAGTTTTTAAACACCTTAGTTAACACATTCACCTGCGCAACTTGCTAATTTTAAAGGATAATCAGTTATCCAAGCTAATTCGGTGACATTACTAACGATGAGCGACGAAAAAAAGGTTCGACTCGATAAATGGTTGTGGGCTGCACGCCTGTATAAAACTCGATCAATCGCCAAAGAAGCCATTGATGGTGGCAAAGTACATTATGATAATCATCGGGTCAAACCGGGCAGGATTGTTCAAGTGGGAGCAATCATCAAACTGCGAATTGGCCCGGATGAACGGACGATTGAAGTGCTAGATATTGCCGAAAGACGAGGTCCTGCCTCAATTGCACAGACGCTTTATCAAGAGACACCTGAGAGCATTGAACAACGGCAGCAAGCACAGTCACTCCGCAAAGCCGCAGGTATTACCCATGAAGGAAAGCCCGATAAAAAGCAACGACGTCAAATTCATCGCTTTAAAAGAATCAACGCAAGCGAGTAAAATAGCACGCAACTTCACTTTGCAGTCACAGGAACTAACATCGAATGTCTAACTCTGAATCTTCAAACGGCTCTTCTGACTTTGTACAACGATTTCTCTTTGAGGAACACGCCGTTCGCGGTCAATGGATCAAACTGAGCAATAGTGTGCAACAGCTGACCGCAGGACATGACTACCCAGCGGCTGTACGACAACAGCTGTTCGCCGCTGCAGCCGCAGCCAACCTGCTGGTCGAGATCCTTAAATTTGAAGGTCGTATGACGCTACAAGTACAAAGTGGTGGAGAGCTAAAACTCTTATTAATTCAAGCAAATCACCAACATGAATATCGCGGAGTCGCTCGATATGGCGAAGCGGTGCCTGACTCGAGCAACCTTAAAACGTTAATGCCTGGCGCTCAAATGGCGCTGACCATCGAGCCCGATCAAGGAAAACGCTATCAAGGTATTGTGCCGATGCACGATGAGTCGTTAGCGGAAAATCTTGAAGCCTACTTCCAACAATCAGAGCAATTAGATACTCGCTTGTGGTTGTTCAGCGACGAAGACTCCGTTGTCGGCTTACTTCTCCAAGCCATGCCTGAGCATCAGCACAACTCCGGTCTCGATCATCTCGCACAGCTGGCCGCAACATTAACCGCTGAAGAGGCCCTCAATCTCGACGTAGAGACCTTGCTTCATCGGCTCTACCACCAAGATCCCTTGCGCTTATTTGAACCAAGCGAGATCCGCTATGTTTGTGGGTGTAGTCGACAAAAATCTTCCGCATCACTCGCGCTAGTGCCAAAAGAAGAACTTTTAGAAATACTCGAGGAAGATGGCCAAGTTGAATTGACCTGCGATTTTTGTCAAACCGTTTACCGCTATGACAGCATCGATGTTGAACAAGTGTTGGCAAATTCAGGTCGAGATATGCAGGATAACTCTTTGCAATAGCGTCTAGTCGCGAGGTTTTTACCTAAGAATGAACAAACTTTCATCGACAACGCTTGGTTACAAACATCGTTATAGCCAAGCGTTATTCCTAAACGGCTAAAAATGCAAAAATCCGATTTGTTAATACCTTTGTGACAGGTATAATTCGCGCTCAAAAATTAAGCACAAATAAAAACCATTAATTTACGTCACTCGCGCTATCGCGAGTGCTCAATGTCAGGAAGGTACAATGGCTGGATTAAAAACTCCGTTTCATCAGCTGCACATAGACGCTGGTGCTCGCATGGTCGACTTTGGTGGCTGGGACATGCCGATTAACTACGGCTCACAAATTGATGAACACCACGCTGTTCGTACCGATGCTGGTATGTTTGATGTTTCTCATATGACCATTGTGGATGTGACT
>Ga0070728_10005129_pt1 | contig 13136 bp, 11 predicted proteins | sample tdDd471_FD_66723 | JGI IMG/M metagenome (GOLD analysis project Ga0070728, IMG submission 66723) | Marine sediment microbial communities from the Atlantic coast under amendment with organic carbon and nitrate - tdDd47.1 | ecosystem: Environmental > Aquatic > Marine > Coastal > Sediment | place...
GCATTTTCAGCAAAAGTGGGGACCGGTTTTGCGGTTCGAAAATGCGTCCGCTCAAAAAGCCGCGCCGGGCGCCTTGTGCGAGTCCGGTTCTCCTCAGCCCAGCTTGTCGAAGTCCGGCGGGCGGCGTTCCATGAAGGCGGCGGCAGCCTCGGCAAATTCCGGCGAGCGCAATTGCGCGGCGAATTGCCGGCCTTCCAGCGCGATCCGGTCGGCCAGCGGCTCCGGCGCGCGCCGCATCAGGGCCTTGGCCTTGGCCAGCGCGTCCGGTGCCTTGGCGGCGAGAATGCGAGCGGCGTTGCGTACGGTTTCCATCAGCGCGTCCGGCGTTGTGACGGCGCCGACGAGGCCGGTCTGGGCGGCGCGCTCGGCATTCCAGGTTGCACCCAGCAGCAGGAGCTCGGCGGCAACCGCATGCCCGAATGCGCGCGGCATGGTCTGGCTGGAGCCGTATTCCGGTGCCAGGGCGAGATCGACGAAGGGCGTCTTGAAGCTGGACCGGTCGGAGCAATAGACGAGATCACAATGCATCAGGAGGGTGACGCCGATACCGATGGCCAGCCCGTCGACGGCCGCGATCACCGGCTTTTTCGCAGTGAGCAGCGCCTGCATGAAATGCTGGACCGGGGACACCTCGTTTCCGTCCATCGCCGGCGGCCGCTCCATGAAGTCGACGATGTCATTGCCGGCGGTGAAGATGCCGCCTTCGCCGGTCAGAATGATGACCCGCACAGCCGGGTCCCTGTCGCCATCCTCGATCGCCTCGGCGGCGGCAGAATACATGGCGCGGGTCAGCGCGTTCTTCTTGTCAGGGCGGTTGAAGGAAATCGTGCGGATACGCTCCGCTGTATCGACCAGAACCTGTTCGCTCACACGAGCCTCCCATGGATCGTTTTTCAGGTGTTGTTGCCGGACAGGTTAGAGCGTCCGGTACGGCTTTGGAAGGCCTGTTCCAGTTGACGTAAACGTCAAGAAGCGTCAGTCGCCGCGTGTGACCAGACGGGTGAGTATGTCGTGCAGCCGGTCGGCATCGCCCGTTCCCAGCCAGGCTTCCAGCTCCAGATTGAGGTCGCGCAGCACATGGTCGGCGGCATCGCTGACGGCGCGGCCTTTCTCGGTCAGGGAGACGACAGCCGAGCGCTTGTCCGTTCGCGAGGCCGTCTTCATGACGAGGCCCAGGGCCTCCATGCGGTTGACCAGCCCGGTCACCGCCGGCGGGTTCAGCGACAATGTCTCGCCGATATCGCCCATGCGCCGCTCGCCCTTGCGGGCCAGCAGGAACAGGACGGCGGTCTGGGCCGTGGTGACGCCTGCGGTTTTCTTCAGGCGCGCATCCGCATCCCGGTTCATCCGCCGGGCCGCGATCTCAAGCAAAAGGAAAAGCCGCCGGTCGACGGCACGCGCACGAGCCATGTTCTTCAAACTGCGCCGATTCTGGGGGCGGGGGGAGGCGAGTTGATATACAATTTTAAATAGTATAAATCTTAAACACAATAAATACGGTCAGGCTTCCCCCGTTTCGACGGGGGAAGTGGCCGACTCCGGCCCAGGGCCGGAGAAGGTCGAAGGGGGTGAGTCAAAAAAATGCGAGAGGACGCAACAGTATCGCGCGCTCGGGCGCGCTCCATGAGGCGGTCAATGACCAAAGCGGAGCTCCGGCTTTGGCAGCGCCTGCGTGCGCGCCAGCTCTGCGGTCTGAAATTCAGGAGGCAGCACCCGATCGGGCCTTATATCGCCGATTTTGCATGTCTTCAGTGCCGCCTCGTCGTCGAGCTTGATGGTGCGACTCATCCAACCGACGAAGAAATTGCCCATGACCGAAGACGGACAGCATTCATCGAACGCGATGGCTGGCGTGTACTCCGCTTTTGGAACACCGACTTGTATGACGATATTGACGAGACACTGAACAGGATCGCGGAAGTCGCCAGCGCCCGGACGTCGTCTGCACAGCGTATGCGCTGAAGTTTCAAGCGCCGCTTCGCGCGCTCCCCCTCAGTCCGCTACGCGGACAGCTCCCCCGCAAGCGGGGTGAGCCCTTTCGGTGTAAAGCCGGGGGGAGGTGGACTGTCCTCAGGTGAAGCGCCAGACCTTTGCGAAGCGGACTTCGCGGTCTTCCAGCTCGCGCTGGACGGGGACGGTATAGCGGGCCACCTCCTCCAGCTCGCCCCTGGGCAGAAAGGCGCGGCCGGGATCGCCGATCAGCACGGTGGCGCCGCGCCGGTGCAGGCCGGCCAGCCAGTCGCCGATCCGCAAGGCCAGCTCGGCCTCGTAGAAGACATCACCGGCCAGCACGACATCCCAGCCGTCATCGCGGCCCGCAACGTCATCGAGGCGCGTGGTGAGGGTGACATGGTTGGCGGCCGCGTTGGCCTCGATCGCCGCGATGGCGAACGGGTCCAGCTCGCTGGCATCGACAGACCGGGCGCCGGCCTTCAGGGCCGCGATGCCGGTCACACCGCTGCCGGCGGCAAAGTCGAGCACGTGCTTGCCGCGGACGGTCTCCGGATGGTCGAGGCAATAACGCGCCAGGGCCTGGCCGCCGGCCCAGGCGAAGGCCCAGAAGGGTGGCGGCAGTCCCATCTCGCCGAGGGCCTCCTCGGTTTGCCGCCACAACGCCACGGTCTCCACGGCAAGATGCAGCGGTACTTCCGGGACCAACGGCGGCGGCATCAGGGCGGTGTGTTCGCGCACGAAGCGATGCGGGTCGTCAATGAACGGCGTGTGCATGGGGCGGCGCTTTCACGATGCGTAGCAGGCTGGATAAGAGCTGCTGGTCCAGCGGGCAAGCTGGCCCGCGCTAACAAAAAAGGCGGCCGGACCCCGAAAGGTCCGGCCGCCAGCCATGGCAAATCCGTGATCCGGTTATTCGCTGTCCGGTGTGATGATCCGCGCCCCTTCCAGTTCGGGCAGGGCCAGTACATCGGCCTGGATCGTTTCCAGATCGCCCACAAGCACGAGCGTCATCCGGTCCAGCGGCAGATAGGTGCGCGCTGTTTCGGAGATGTCCTCATCGGACACCGCCAGGATGTTCGGCACATAGGCTTCCAGATAATCGTCCGGCAGGCCCCAGAAATCGCGCTGGGCGAGCTGGTTGATCAGACCGCCGGTCGAGGCGTTCTGCAGGATGAAGATACCGGCCAGCCAGTTGCGGATGCCCTGGGCTTCTTCGTGCGGCGGGGTTTCGCTCTGCAGGCGGTCGATTTCGTAGAAGGTCTCGCGCAGGGCAGCTGCCGTGTCGGCGGCGGTCACATCGGCATTGAAGGTCCACAGGCCGCCGTCCAGCATCCAGGTTTCGCCGGACCCGGGCGAATAGGTATAGCCCTTGTCCTCGCGCAGATTGCGGGTGAGGCGCGATGTGAACGAGCCGCCCAGAAGCGCATTCATGACTTCCATGGCCGGTGCATCCGGATCGCCGATCGCGACACCCGGAAAGCCCAGGCGGATCGTGGTTTGCGGCGCTCCCGGGCGGTCGATCAGCTGGACCACGGGACCGGCTGATGCGGTAGCGCCTTCGACGCTGTCCGGCTCGCCGGTCTCCCAGTCGCCGAAAGCCTCGCGCACGGCGGCTTCCATGGCGGCCTCGTCGAACCGCCCCGCGATGTAGACCCGCGTCCGGCCCGCGCCGAAATGTTCGGCATAGAAGGCGTTGACGTCCTCGATCGTGTAACCGCGTAGCTGCTCTTCCGTCGGCAGGATGTGGCCATAAGGGTGATCGGCGCCGAACAGCAGGTCACGATAGGCTTCGTCGGCGATCGAGCCGGGCTGGGCGCGCGACACATCGACATCGCGCACGAGATTGGCGCGTACGCGCTCGAACTCGTCCGCATCGAGATTGGGATGGCGTACCACATCGGCCAGAAGCGCCACGGCGTCCGGTCCGTATTGCGACAGCACGCCGGTGGAGATGCCGGTCGTGTGTACGCCGACCCCGACATTGATATTGCCGCCCATGGAGGCAATCGTCTCGGCGAGCGCCTCCTTGGAGCGGCCACCGGCACCTTCTTCCATCATGGCGCCCGTCAGATCGGCGAGCCAGGTCTGCGCGCCGTCATCGATATTGCCGGCCCGGACCTGGACCGAGATATCCACGGTCGGTGCCAGACCGAAGGGGATGAAGGTGACCTCCAGCCCGTTATCCAGCGTGAAATGCCGGGTCTCCGGCAGTTCGAAGGCGACCGGCTCGCCGATCGGCGGCTGTTCGTGAATTTGTGCCTGCACCGTCGCTGCCGGCAGGAGGGCGAGGCTGGCCGCGGCCAGGGCCGCGCGGAGAGATGTCTTGGCCATGGGGCTCATTCCCTTTGCGATCCCGATCATTCTTCACCCTCCGGCGTGGTGCCGTCCTCATCGGCGAGGCGCACTTCCAGAACGGTGCGGTTGCCCGGGCGCAGATATTCCTGGGCGGTCTGGCGGATCAGTTCCGGCGTCACCTGCTGGAAGCCTTCGGTGATGCGGTTGATGCGGCTCGGATCGTCGTCGAACAGCGCGAAGGAGGCGAGCAGGTCGACCAGGCCGAAGCGCGTGGAGGTGTCGACGGTGCCGTAGAAATCGGCCAGCAGCTTGGTGCGGGCGCGTTCCACATCGGCTTCGGAAACCGGCTCGGTGCGGATCTCCTCGATCGTCGCATCCAGTGTCGTCATCACGTCGGACACGGTGAACTCGCTGTCGTGGATCAGGCCGACCGTCCACAGCATGGGGCCGTTATAGTTGAAGGCATTGCCCAGGAGGTTGATGCCGCCGAACACGCCGGACGCATAGCCTTCCTCATTGACGATGGCCTGGGTCAGACGGCTGTCATCACCCTGGACCAGCAATTGGTCGATCACGGCCATGGCATAGTATTCCGGCGTACCGCGCGGCGGCATGTGATAGCCCACGGCCAGTGCCGGCTGGTTGGCCAGGTCGTCCTCGATGAAGGCGAACTTCTCTTCTTCCTGGCGCGGTTCGGACGTGTCGATCTCGGGCAGCGGATCGCCGGCAGGAATGTGGCCGAACATCTCCTCGATCCAGCCCAGGGTCTCTTCGCGATCGAAATCGCCGGCCACGACCAGCACCGCATTGCTGGGGGCGTAGAACTGGTCGAAGAAAGTCTGGGCGTCCTCCAGGCTGGCGGCGTCGAGATCGGACAGGTCGCCGTAGAAATTATGGGCGTTGTGCCAGTTCTCGTTGGCGGCCATCGGCAGGTCGATCCAGATCCAGCCGCCATAGGGCTGGTTGATCACATTGACGAAGACCTCGTTGCGCACGACTTCGCGCTGATTGTTCAGCTGGTTCTCGTCGAGGTCGGGGAAGGCCATCCGGTCGGCCTCGGCCCACAGCACAGCCTGCAGGGCGTTGGACGGCACGACTTCGTAGTAATTGGTGAAGTCGTAACGGGTGGAGCCGTTATTCACGCCGCCGGATCCGTAGATCAGATTGTCGAAGGCACCGTGCGGCAAATTGCGTGAGCCCTGGAACATCAGGTGTTCGAACAGGTGGGCAAAGCCGGTGCGGCCGCGCGGCTCGTTGCGGAAGCCGACGCCGTAATAGACGCCCACCGTCGCGGTCGGAACGGTGTGATCCTGCGACAGCACGACACGCAGCCCGTTATCGAGCTGGTGATAGCTGACATCGACCGTGAAATCGGTCGAGACGCTGTTTGCGGTGCTGGTGCCGGTTTCGGCGGCGGCGGATGTGTCGCCTGTTTCCGGCGGCGTGTCCGCCGGCTGGCAGGCTGCGAGAACGAGGGCGCCGATACCGGCAGCCAGGCCTCGTTGGATGTCCATGATGTCCCCACCCGGTGCAATTGATCCGAGCGCATATCAGACGCTGCGGGGGCGTTCCGGTCAAACCGTCATGGAGAAGAATTAATCTTGGCCGCGGCTCAGATAAGCGCGCCCAGCGCCAGCGTGGCAACGAGCAGGAGGCCGCTGGTGCGGTTGGCCTTGAACAGGGCGAGACAGCGCGCGCCATCTTCGACGTCCAGCTTGCGGACCTGGTTGAACAGGTGCGCCGTGTAGGCGGTGAAGGGCAGGACCACCCAGGGCGAGGCGCCGCTCAGCCAGATCGCCAGAGCGACGAGAACGGCATTGGCGCCATAGAAGCCGGCCACCCAGTAGGGTGTGCTCTCGCCGAACAGGCGGGCGGTCGACTTCACGCCGACCAGGGCATCGTCCTCGACATCCTGGTGGGCGTAGATCGTGTCATAGCCGAGCGTCCAGAAGATCGCCGCGGCATAGAGCGCGATCATGGCGGGCTCGATGGCGCCGGCGGCTGCGGTGAAGGCAACCGGAATGCCCCAGTTGAAGGTCAGGCCCAGCCAGGCCTGCGGCCACCAGGTGATCCGCTTCATGAAGGGATAGGCGGCCACCAGAACGAGTGCGGCAAGGCCGACACCGATCGCCAAGGGTGGCAGCTGGATCAGGACCAGCAGTCCCACGAGCGCCTGGCCGGTCAAGAAAAGCCAGGCCTGGCGCAGCGAGACGGTTCCGGCCGCCAGCGGGCGGTTGGCTGTGCGGGCGACCTGCGCATCCAGATCGCGGTCGACAATGTCGTTATAGGTACAGCCCGCGCCGCGCATGGCGATGGCGCCGATGGCGAAGATCACTGCGTACCAGAGATCGGTCCAGCCGAGGCCTTCGCTGGTGCGGGCCAGCATCAGGCCCATCCAGCACGGCAGGCCGAGCAGCCAGAAGCCGATCGGACGGTCATAGCGCGCCAGACGCAGATAGGGCCGCACGGCCGACGGTGCGCGATCCACCCAGGTCTTTGGAAGGCTATCGGCGACTCGCCGGTCGAAGTTCAAAACCATATTTGCTGTGTGGCAAAACCGGCCCGGCAGTTCAAGCGGCACTTGACGCACCGGCGCAGCCCCGCCAAAGCGAGGGCATGTCGACCGATCCCAGACTCTTCATTGGCCAGGATCTCGCCGCCGGACAGGGGGTCGCCCTGCCGAAGGAAGATACCCACTATCTCGTCAATGTGATGCGCCGCGCGGCGGGCGACACGGTGCGCCTGTTCAATGGCCGCGATGGCGAGTGGCGGGCGCAGATCGTCGAGACCGGCCGCAAGGCTGCGATCCTCGAACCCCTCGAACAGACGCGTATTCAGGCCGGCGTGCCCGATCTCTGGCTGCTCTTCGCGCCGGTCAAACGCCAGAAGACCGATCTGATGGTGGAGAAGGCGACCGAGCTCGGTGTGGCGCGGCTGTGTCCGGTTTCAACGGCCCGCACTCAGAGCGAGCGTGTCCGAATCGACCGTTTCCGCACCATCACCAAGGAGGCCGCCGAACAGACCGAACGTCTCGATCTGCCGGAAATCGACGAGCTGGAGCGTCTGGACCGGGTGCTCGATGGCTGGGATCCCGCGCGCCGCCTGATCTATTGCGACGAGGCCGGCGACGAGGCAGGTGAGCCCTGGGGCGGTGCGCGCGGGCGCGGTCAGCCGATGGCGGCTGCACTGGCCGGGCTGGAAACCGGTCCGGCGGCGATCCTGATCGGGCCCGAGGGCGGGTTCTCCGATGCCGAGCGCACCCGGTTGCGGGATCACGATTTCGTCACCCCGGTGACGCTGGGGCCGCGCATCCTGCGCGCGGAAACCGCTGCCATGGCAGCGCTGGTGCTGTGGCAATCCGTTCACGGCGACTGGCGTTGAGGCCGTATCCGCCAACGCATCGCGGCAATCCGCAGATACCGGCCCTTGTTCTCGCCGGAACGCCCACATATCTGTTGCGGATATTGACGACAGAGCGGGGGCGCCTGGCATGAGCGGCACCTATAATCCGGGCGGCGAAGGCGCACCCGTCGAAAGTCTGGACCAGCTGACGGCCTATTTCGCGGCCGGCTGCAAGCCGGAAGCCGGTTTCCGTATCGGGACCGAGCACGAGAAATTCGGGTTTGCGCTCGAGGACCACACGCCCCTGCCTTACGAGAATGGCGGCGGTCCGAGCGTGAGGAAGATGCTGGAGGGCCTGGTGGCCTTCGGCTGGACGCCGATCGAGGAAGAGGGGCATGTCGTGGCCCTCAAGCGCCAGGGTGCCTCGATCACGCTGGAGCCGGGCGGTCAGTTCGAACTCTCCGGCGCGCCGCTTGAAACCATTCACGAGACCTGTGCGGAAGTGAACGGCCATCTGCGCGAAGTGCGCGAGGTTGCCGACCGTATCGGTGCGGGCTTCCTGGGGCTGGGCTTCTCGCCCAAATGGTCCCTGGAAGAAACGCCGATGATGCCGAAGGCGCGCTACAAGCTGATGAAAGCCTACATGCCCAAGGTGGGCACGATGGGCCATCAGATGATGTTCCGCTCGTGCACGGTGCAGACCAATCTCGATTTCACGTCCGAAGCCGACATGGCGAAGAAATTCCGGGTCTCGTTGGCGCTGCAGCCGCTGGCGACGGCGTTGTTCGCCAATTCCCCCTTCAAGGATGGCGGGCTGAACGGTTTCCTGTCCTACCGGGCGCATGTGTGGACCGACACCGACAATAATCGCACCGGCATGCTGCCCTTCGTCTTCGACGACGGCTTCGGCTTCGAGCAATACCGCGACTGGGCGCTCGACGTGCCGATGTATTTCGTCAAGCGCAACAATGTCTATCTGGACGCCACCGGCCAGAGTTTCCGCGACTTCCTCGACGGCAAGCTGCCGGTGCTGCCGGGCGAGCGTCCGGTGCTGAGCGACTGGGAAGACCATCTCTCCACGCTTTTCCCGGAAGTGCGCCTGAAAACTTTCCTGGAAATGCGCGGCGCCGATAGCGGGCCGTGGAACACGCTGTGCGCCCTGCCGGCCTTCTGGGTCGGTCTGCTGTACGATTCAACAGCGCTGGATGCTGCCTGGGACCTTGTGAAGGACTGGACGGCCGAGGAGCGCAATGCCTTGCGTCTTGGCGCGGCGCGCACGGGGCTGAAAACCCCCTTCCGCTCGGGCACGCTGCAGGATGTGGCCCGCGAGGTTCTGGCAATCAGCCGCAAGGGCCTCAATGCGCGCAAACGTCTGAACGGCCATGGTGAAAACGAGTCGCTCTTCCTCGACGACCTGGACGAGATCGTGAAGACCGGCCGCACCCGGGCCGAAGATCTGATCGCACGCTTCAACGGCGACTGGGGCGGTTCGATCGAACCGGTGTTTACCGAAGCCGCCTACTAGCGAACCTCTCCCGACCTCTCCTCATCGCGGGCAATTGATTGTCACAGCCGCGTCACGGGCTTGAGCCCGAATGCTGTGCATGGTCAATTGCGGGCCGGAAATTGGCCCGCCGGTGGGGCGGGGACGGGGAGAACATGGTTATCAATCTGGTTGTTGCCATCGGCATTGTCGTGACCATCGCGACGGCAATTCCGGTGTTTCTCGAGATGCGCAATCACCCGAAAGGGCTGCACATCCTCTTCTTCGCCGAAATGTGGGAGCGCTTCTCCTACTACGGTATGCGCGGTCTGCTGATCTTCTATCTGACCCAGCATTTCCTGTTCGACGACGCCTTCTCCAGCTCGCAATACGGCGCCTATACCGCTCTGGTCTATCTGCTGCCGCTGGTCGGCGGCTATCTGGCCGACAAGTATCTGGGCAACCGCAAGGCCATCGCCTTCGGTGCGCTGCTGCTGGTCGCGGGCCACTTCACCATGGGGATTGAAGGCGAGCCTGCGCGCGAAGCGATTGTCTATGACGGCGGCCAGTACGAGCTCGTGGCCGAAGGCCGCGGCGCGGCGCGGACCGTGCTGCTGGAAGTCGGCGACGCCACCTATGACTTCTCCGCCAATTCCGCGGGCGATCTGGTGATCGAGGGCCTGCCGGCGAGTGCAGCCATTCCGGCGACCCTGCCGGCCGGCTCGTTCGAAACGCAGATCATCGAGCGCGACCGGATGTTCGTGAACATCTTCTACCTCGCCCTGGCACTGATCATCATGGGTGTCGGCTTCCTGAAGGCCAACATCTCCTCGATCGTCGGCCAGCTCTATGAAGAGAACGACCCGCGCCGCGACGGTGGCTTCACCCTCTATTATTACGGCATCAATCTGGGTTCCTTCTGGGCGGCCATCCTGTGCGGCCTGCTTGGCGAGACCGTGGGCTGGTGGGCCGGCTTCGGCCTGGCCGGCGTCGGCATGCTGGTCGGCTGGCTGGTCTTCGTGCGCGGCCGTGCGCTGTTCTTCATGCCGGGCATCAACCTGATCGGCCATGTCGGCAACCCGCCGGAGCCGGAGAAGCTGAAGCAGAAGGTCTTCGGACCGCTCAGCCGCGAAGGCCTGATCTACCTGCTGGGCGTCGCCGGTGTGCTGGTCGTCTGGTTCATGGTGCAGGCTCACACGATCATGTTTGCAGGCACCGACCTCCTGGCGGTTCTGCTGATCATCGGCGGCCTGCTCTTCGTCGGCTACATGATCTACTACATGGTCACCGAGTGTACGGCGGTCGAGGCGCAGCGCCTGATCCTGGCAATCTTCCTGATCGTGACCTCGGTGGTGTTCTGGGCCCTGTTCGAACAGGCCGGTTCGTCGATGAACCTGTTCGCCGCCCGCAATACCGATCTGTCGGTGGCGGAAGCCGCGGTGTGGAATCTCGGCCCGATCGGCATCGAGATGAGCCTGACGGCATCGCAGACGCAGTCCTTCAATGCCGGCTTCATCCTGATTTTCGCGCCGGTCTTCGCCGCGCTCTGGGCTTTCCTGGCCAAGCTTCAGAAGAACCCGAACACGGTTCTGAAGTTTGCGCTGGCGCTGGTCCAGGTCGGCCTGGGCTTCATGCTGCTCGTCTGGGGCGTGAGCTTTGCCGACGACAGCTATCGCGTGCCGTTGATCTTCCTGGCGGGCGCCTACCTGCTGCACACCACCGGTGAGCTCTGCCTGTCGCCGGTCGGTCTGTCGGCCATCACCAAACTGTCTCCGGCGGCCGTGGTGTCCTTCATGATGGCGGGCTGGTTCCTCTCCAGCTCCTTCGCGCAGTACGTGGCGGGCATCATTGCCACCTTCACCGCGACCGACACGGTTGCCGGCCAGGTGCTGGATCCGGAAGCGGCACTCAGCGGCTATGCCTCGGTCTTCCAGGCGATTGGCATTGTGGCGATCGTGCTGGGTATCGTGGTCGGTGTGTTCAGCTTCCTCCTGAAGAAGCTGGGCCATGGCCGCGCCGAGGATCAGGTGAAGATCCCGGCGGCCGCCGAAGCGGCAGGCCCGGAACAGGACGCTCACCCCAAGGCGTGATGCTGTCCTGACATCAACATGAAGAAGGCCGCGGAGCTGCTTGCTCCGCGGCCTTTTTCTTTGTGGCGAGGCTCTTTGCCTCAGTCGTTGCAGGCAAACTCCGGTCCTGCGGCCTCGATCTGGAAGCTGCCGCTCTCGCGATCGACGGTGACTTCGGCGTATTGCAGCAGGTCCATGCCGATCACGATAGCGGGTTCGTCGCGCCAGCCGAGATGGCGGAAAATGTCGAGATCGGACTGCAGTACGCGCAACGCCGGAAAACACAGTCCGCCGATCCTGAACTGACGGAGCGATAGCTGGTCGGCGTCCTCCACATCCCGTCCGTCAATGCCGCCCACCTCGATTGTGCGCAGCATCATGTGGCCGTTTCCGGTCAGACGGCGCAACGGAATGTTCGCAATTGTGCGTGCGCTGCCGCTGTCCAGCATGACATGGACAGGTCGCCGCACGCGTAGCAGGCTGGCCTCGCCGACCAGCAGGCCGGACGGGTCGATCAACCCGTCAGACCTCTCAGGAGGGGCGGGGTCAATGAGAAGCCGCGCGCTGGCGAAGTTCATCTGATACCGGTCTCCGCGAATGGCATCGACGCCCAGAAGCCCAGCTACAGGGCCGGGCTGTCCGTCGGAAACCGGAATGATGACGCTGTGGATGCGGGCTGGAGGTTCTGTGCCGAACTGAAGCGCTTCCAGAGCAAAACGCTCGGCCTCGAACCGGGTCGTCAGCGCCTGCACGTCATCAATGTCTTCCCATTCGGACTCGAAACCCAGCTGCCGGGCGACGAATGCGGATATCGCGGTGTGTGTTGCACCTGTATCGAGAATGAAGGTGAAAGGGCCTTGTCCGGCGATGGTAACTGGCATCAGAAGGTGGCCGCTCGGCGCGCGTTCGAGGGCGATACCGTCGTCCTGAGCCGTTACGGGGTCAGCGAGCGTGGCGGCGGTCCCGAACATGATCATGGAGACGAAGGCTGCACCGGCACACCGGAGACTCAAACGGGCATTCGTCATGGTCCTGCCTCCCTGCAGGTTCGCCAGCAGCCCCTTGCTGGTCTGTGGTTCCGGATTTCGGCGCCTGTCCAGCGCTCTCTTATTGTCTTGTTACTGTCACGATACGCCGCCTTGTGAGGCAGCTGCAAACGGGACCCGGACGTTTCCGGGTCCCGCTGCGATCACTAAAACGTGTCCTGGAACCGCAGATAGGCAACCTGGCCCATCGAGATGTTGCGGTACTCGATGGCCTCGATCACGCCGTCCGCGCGGGATCCGTCATAGAAGATCCGCTGGCGGTCGTCGCCATTGTTGAAGACACCGTCCACGCCGGCGCGCACTGTCATGCCGAACCAGCGCGTGGTTTCGACATAGATGTCGAAATCGCCGTCGGTATTGTCGAACAGCCGGTATTCCTGGGCGAGGAATTCCTCGCCATCGGTGAACCAGTGATAATCCCAGCCCCAGGCGAGCTGTTGCTGCGGGAAAGTCTGCCGGAAATCCAGGCTGAGTTCCCACTCGCGAATGCCGGACCAGTGGCGGCTCTCCCCGGTAAGGGGATCGTCGACCTTGGTGTCGTACCACTCCAGGAAGACGTCGATTACGGCATTGGTCAGGCCGAAGCGGTCGAGCGGCGAAGTCAGATTGCCGGTGACGCGCAGATTGGTGCCGTCGCCGATATTGCCCGGTGCGTCGAAGACACCGTCATCGGTGACGATCGGCACCCAGCCGTCGAGATCCTGGATCCAGTCATAGCCGACCTGTAGCGAGAAGGAGCCGTCATCGCCGAAGCGCCGTTCCCATTCGGCCTCGATGGTCCAGGTGCGCTGGGGCACATAGTCCGGATTGCCGAGAACGGGATTGTCGTCGGCAACGTCGATGGAGCTGGCGAACTTGTCGAATTCCAGCTGGTCGACATCCCGGCGCGCCGTGAAACGCAGCCGGTTCCGCTCGTCCTGGCGCCAGTTCAGCGTCACGCTCGGCTTG
>Ga0070728_10005131_pt1 | contig 13134 bp, 9 predicted proteins | sample tdDd471_FD_66723 | JGI IMG/M metagenome (GOLD analysis project Ga0070728, IMG submission 66723) | Marine sediment microbial communities from the Atlantic coast under amendment with organic carbon and nitrate - tdDd47.1 | ecosystem: Environmental > Aquatic > Marine > Coastal > Sediment | place...
TTAGAGACAGCCTCTGTTGATAACGACCGCGCGGAAAGCCCGGGAACTCCGGGGTTTTCGAGACACTATCTGAAGAGACGGAAATGCCGAAGACTGGCTGGCGGAGACGGAGGGATTCGAACCCTCGATACGCTTTTGACGTATACTCCCTTAGCAGGGGAGCGCCTTCAGCCACTCGGCCACGTCTCCGTGTGGTCGGGATACCGGGATTTCGCCCTATGTTCAAGCGGTCTGCGCAGAAAAAAGCGGGTGTCTCGCGGCGCCCGTCGGGATCGTGCAATGCCATCGCATTGACCGGATGTCGGCACGTCAGGCAAGCCCGGCCGGCCATGGTCGCCGGCCGGCGGCTTCGAAGCCGCATCCCGTTTGATTTCGAAAAATCGGCATCATATGATGCCGCCAACCATTCGGCTGCGGCTATCGTTGCAGTCACCAGACCAACAAAAAGAGCGGACGTGTCCGCTGTTCGAGCCTCCCGCCTTCCCGTTCTCGATCCCGGCGGACCCGGCCAAGATCCAAGTTCGGTGTCCGAAGGTTCCCCTTCAATCGGGTTGCCTGCCTGCCACCCACCGCATATCGGCATGACGACCCGGGATATGGATGACCAATCCGTATGAATGTCCTTTTCATCGTCACCGACCAGCACAACGCGCATGCTCTTCGTTGCTACGGAAACGACACGATCGAGACTCCGAACCTGGATCGGCTGGCCCGGGAGGGAATGCGGTTCGAGACCGCGATCTGCCAGTCCGGGCAGTGCCGTCCCTCGCGCTATTCGATCTGGACCGGCCAGTACACGCGCACCCATGGTCTCTATTCGAACGCCATCAAAGAAAACCCGAACGTGGAGTCCATCGGAAAGCTGTTCAAATCGGCCGGCTACGTGACCGCCACGATCGGCAAGCACCACATGAAACTGTCGCCGCTAACCCATCACGGCTTCGACATTGAACATCTGGGGCGGAATTCCCGGTTCAAGAAGAAGGGACGGTTCCTGCCGATAGACAAGGTTCATCCGGGGGACCTTCCGGTCGGCGAGAGCGACGTCCCCAACGACAGGCATCCCGCCGGGATCGTTGCGAACCTGACCCGGGAGTTCCTGCGCGAAAACAGGGACAACCGGTTTCTGCTCTGGTGTTCCTTCCACGGACCGCACCCGCCCATCTGCCCGTCCCGTCCATGGGCCGTGCAATATCCGCCGGCAAGCCTTCAACTCCCGCCGAACCACGAATACGACAACGAAACCCCGATCCCGGGCATGGACAAGCTGCGGGTGAGCAGCGGCGTGTTCGACGAGGCGACCCACAAGGCCGTCCTGTCGTACTATTACGGGTACGTTTCGCAGATAGACTACAATATCGGGCTGGTGCTGGACGAGTTGAGCCGGCTTGGCCTCATGGACGAGACCCTGATAATCTTCACCTCCGACCACGGCGAGATGATGGGCGAGCACGGCGTCTGGACGAAAGGCAAGACCGGTTACGATGCGACGATCCGCGTTCCGCTGCTCATGAGGTTTCCGCAAGTTCTTCCGGCGAACGTCAGGAAATCCGAGCTTGTCGGCTCGATCGACCTGTTGCCCACCGCGCTGGATCTTTGCGGAATTCCCGTCCCCGGGGGCGTCCAGGGAACGAGCCTGCGGCCGCTCATCGAGGGCCGCACGCCGCCCTGGCGGGAATTCATCGTCTCGGAGATCGGGCCGAGCCCCTACAGAAACTGCATCACCTTGCGCGGCGCCAGACACAAACTGGTCCAGGGCAAACAGGACGGCGAAATCGGCTTCGAGCAATTCTTCGATCTCGAGAACGACCCCTGGGAGATGAAAAACGAAATCGGCAACGATGCCTATGGCGAACTGATCGGCGCGTTCAGGCGCGAGCTGGAAACCTGGGAACGGACCGCGCCGATAACGCCGGCTTTGCAATAGTCTCGCAAGTGACACCAAACGGACGGGTGACCGACGTCAGTCTCCGCCGTCCTCAGAACTTTCCGATGCCCTGCCGCCGGTCCGAATGCCGATCGCATTCAGCACCGCCCGCATTCGCAATGACGGCGTCAACGGCACGCTCCTTTCGGCCAGGGCGCACAGTTTCTCGAAGATCGCGACCGTTTCCCCGGGAAGCCCGACCTCGCTCGATGAGCGATTCCTGCGAATGGACGGCTGGTAATGGGTAAACCGGGGATTGCGGACGGGCAGGTCCAGGTTTTCCGCGATCGTTTTCAAACCCTGACGGTATCGGTAGCCGGGCCAGTCGTACTGGATGACGTCGAAGCCGTATCTGTCATGGGCTTCCAGCATCAATCGGTTGTAGTCGTTCCAAATCCCGAGGATCTTTTCGGCCGGATAGCCGTTTCGCTTCTCGAGCGCCATCACCACCTCGGTCGGATGGCGGAACGTCCCGACCAGACGGGCGCCCGGCAGTGCTTCGAGCCAGCCCTCGAGCGTTATGGTGGTGCGCGGATCCTTGAAACCCCAGGGCCGATCCGTCGGGAAGCTCTCGATAAGCCGGTCCCGTATCCGGCGGTGCTCATCGGTCCAGTCCGCGGTTGCCGGTACCGAATCCCAACTTCCTCCGTTGGCTTCGAGGATCCGGCTGTTCAGCTGGCGGATGTCGACATATTCATTCAACGCGCGATGGGAATGCGAATTGCGGTTGTTGACGTCGCCCAGGAAAAGACCCGCTTCCTCGAGCGATCCGGTCAGGCAGCTCGTGCCGCTTCGATGCATTCCCAGAATGATTACCGGCTGTATGTTAGCCATTACACCCTGCCCGTCCGGCGCCTGCATCCATTGGCGGCATTACCGCAAGTTCGCAAACCGTTCCATCGATCCCGTCCGTTCCGACCCGGTCGGTGCATTTGGTCGCAAGTTCGAAGACGAACGGTATCACCTGCTCCCGCCCCCGAAATTGCGCATTATCCGGCCGATCAGCAGCCGTAGTCTTTGAAGCATGCTCTTCGACTTCGGCCGCCTCGCAAGCAGTCGGCGCGCGGACTCGAACTCCCGCTGCAAATTCTCTTTGGAAAAGACCGGCTGGTTGTCTTTCGAGAAAAGACCTTTCTCCCTAAGCAGGCGGACAAGATCCTCCACGTCGAAGAGAAAGGGTTCTTCTTTCCCGATCCGTCCCGCCCGTTCAGGATAGCGGGTGATGAAAGCGGCTCCACGGTTTCCCAGCAGCAAGTCGATCATCTGGTAGCTGTCGGGAAACTTGTTAAGACGACAGAGGTAGGTGGTTTCGATATTTTCCGGCGAAAAGACGAGGTTGTGCATTGCAGATCCGATGAAACCGGCAACCTGCTTCGCCCCTGCGAACACGACCGCCTGCTCGCCGATGGACAATTCCTGGGGATGCACGACCTGATAGCCTTCGCGTTCGAACATGCGCTCGATGATCTCTTCGCCGAAAATGCGACCCGCGTCATCGGCTTTGTTGTACCTGGTGCGCGAGATGTACAATTTCCCGCTTCCGCCGTCACCTGCCGATCGGCCGCGCGCTTCCTCCGCCGCCTTTCGAAAGGGTAAGAGGAATTCAGGCGTAATGTAGGAACCGAGCATGTGGGACAGTTCGGGAATCCGAATGCTGTCGAATTGCATCCAGCGATCAGCAATGACCACCCGGTCCCGGATCCCGACAAGGTCGAAGAATTCCGCGATGAAAGGCAGCTCCAGTATGCCCGGATCGCGCGTCTGGAAGACGAGCGGACCGCCGAACCCTTCCTGCAGGACCCACCACAGCCTGGCCGTGGACTCGAGAAGAAAGTGGCCGTAGTGGCTGTGCAGCCGGCCGCAATAGGCCGCTTCCACGGACGATCTTGTTTTGGTCGCCGCTCGGACCCGTTCGGAGTCGTATACCGGTTCTTTCGGCTTTCCGTTCTTGAGCCTGGTAACCGACAGGTCGTTCAGTGTTCCGTCCGGTAGATAGACGCCGGCGTAACGTCTGGACCTGTCGGTTGAGGGGATGTCGGCTCGCTCGGCCGGAGGAACGACGCCGCCTTCTATGCGGTCGACCCGCAAATCGCGGCTGAGCGGGAACCGTGAGGCCGGGATCTCCTCGCGACCCGCATCGCTGCGATAGACTGACAAAGATCCCATTCGGCCTGACTAGACTTCCCTCGCCAGCGGCGACATCTCGCTTTCGCGGTTGCGGCGGATTTCACCTGGCATGCGTTTCCCGAAGCGGTCGAGCCCAACCTGGGAAATGCGGGCGAAAATCTCGAAACCGGTCCGGATACGGCCCTTGGTAGCAGGCTTGCGATTTCATAACAACGCGGGAAATTCGGGAGATTTCCGGCACTGAGGCGGCCCCGGCGAAGCCCGGCTCCGGCTATCGCCCCTCCTTGATGAGATCCGCGATCCGCTCGGCCATCATGATGGTGGGCGTATTGGTATTGGCGCGCGGGATCGTCGGCATCAGCGACGCGTCCACGACCCGCAGGTTCTGTACTCCGTAGACCCGTCCGGCGCCGTCGGTCACCGCCTGAGGGTCGTCTTCCGAGCCCATCCGGCAGGTTCCCGAGGCATGCCACACACCGCCGACTCCGGCCTTGATGAAGGCCGTCAAGGCTTCGTCGTCCTTGACGAGATGGCCGAGATCGATGCCGAGCGTGATCACGGTGTTGATCAGCCAGGGACGCAAGGGGCCGGCGACATCGAGCATGCCGGCGAACAGCCCGCGCTGCAGGGTGTTGAACAGGCCGGGCGCCGCGACCTTGGCGACCCGGGCCGAATAGGTCGTCGGAAAGGCCGGGCCGCAATGCTGCCGAAGATGCGGATCGGTCAGGAGCCGGGCTCCGACAAGGAAACCGTCCTTCAGGCGGACGAGGTCGCGCTCGTCGGACAGCAAGCGGAAATCGACCGCGGGCTCGTCCGCGGCATGGGGAGACGTCAGCGTCACCGTGCCGCGCGAATAGGGCTTGTTCAGCCAGATGAACAGCGTGCCGATGCGCTGACCGACCGCATGCCAGCCCGATCGCGCGATCATCGCCAGATGCATGTCGCCTGCCGGAGTGCTTTCGAGCCCCGAGGAAAACCGCAGGATGGCGTGGTCGTGATGTTCCTCGAGATCCCGCTGGCGCAGGGCCGGCGGCAAATAGGTGGAGACCGCCGTGGCCGGATGCTCCATGAGGTTCCGGCCGATGCCGGGACGCGAGGCAACCACCGGGATATCGAAGGCGGGCCCGTCCGAGGGTCCGACACCGCTGCGCATCAGCAGCGCGGGCGAATGGATGCCGCCGCAGGACAGGATCGTCTCGTTGGCGGTGAAGACCTCGGGTTCGCCGGTGCCATCCCCCCTGCGGACAACCGCGCCCGTCGCCCGGATTCCCTCGAAGACGACCCGTTCTGCGATGGAATCGGTGACGATCCGCAGGTTCGACCGCCGGCGAACCTCGTCGGTCAGATAGACGACGGAGGTGGGAACCCGGTGGCCGTTTTCGTCCTTGGCGATGGCGCCGACATAAACCCCGTCTTCCCACTTGCCGTTCTGGTCCGGCCTGGACGGATAACCTTGTGCATTAAGCGTCGTGCACAAGTGTTTGACGAAAGGCGACATCCGGTTCGGCGTTATCCGCCGGATCGGAACGGGCCCGTCCTTGCCGTGATAGTCGCCGCCGAAATCGTGGTCGGTCTCGAGCTTGCGGAAATACGGCAGCACCGCGTCCCAGGACCAGCCGTCGGCGCCCACTTCCCCCCATTCGTCGTAGTCCGAGGGGCCGCCGCGATTGGCGACGAGCGCATTGACGGACGAGCCGCCACCGAGCACCCGCCCCTGCTCGTAGCGTCGCTGCGGCGCCGGATTGCCGTTGGCGTCCGGCGGCCCGAAGGTCGCGACCAGAGACGGCCAGATGTTGTTGTCGTCGAGATAGGCCCGGCCGGGATAGCGGGTGCGGATATTGGGCGGCAGATTGCCGGCGGAAATGTTGCGGCCCGCTTCGACGAGCACGACTTGCGTCTTCGGATTTTCCGACAGGCGCGCCGCCAGCACGCATCCGGCGCTGCCGCCGCCGAGGATGAGATAGTCCGTCATTGTCGCGTTTCCCCTTCCGGCCAACCGCATGCTCGTTGTCGGCCGCGTGCTGGTAACCATCCATATACTTGTACGAACGGACGCGGGTGACAACTGCCGCGACGCGGCCAAGGCTTATGCGCCGGTACCGCTCCATCGGCGGGAGATAGCGGATGCGGGGACGGCGGCGGCGTCTAAGCGCCGGATTCGAGTGCTTCGAGGGCGCGGGCCTGGCGGCGGGTGTCGCGATACTTGGCGATCTGGGTATCGGCGATCACGCCGATCAGGATGACGCTGCCCATGACCGCGAAATTCAGCGAGGACGGGATTCCGAGCAGGTTCACCAGGTTCTGCAGCACCTGCAGCAGCACCACGCCGAGCACCACGCCGACCACCGACCCCTCGCCGCCACGGAGCGAGAATCCGCCCAGAACCGCGGCGGCGATTCCGTAAAGTTCGTAGAAACTGCCATGCGAGGCGGGATGGATCGACCTTGTATACATGGCGAAGAATATCGCCGACAGACCGGTCAGAACGGCGCAGATGACATAGGCAAGAACGATCACGCGGGTCGTGTTGATGCCGGTGAATCGCGCCGCTTCCTCATTCTTGCCAACGGCGAAAAGATGCCGGCCGAAGACGGAGCGGTGCAGTACGAACCAGGCGATCACGGCAACGATGCCGAAGGCGACGATGGAATGCGGTACGCCTCCGGTTCGCCCCGAAACCAGCCATTCGAGCGCCGGAAATTCGTCGCCGAAGGAAAAACCTGCGGTTCCGTCGGCGGTGTAGAAACGGGCGATCCCGCGATAGATCAGAAGCCCGCAGAGGGTGACGACGAAGGGTTGCAGTTTGAGCCGGGTGACGAGCCAACCATGGATCATGCCGAAAATTCCGCCAAGGAACAGGACAATCACCGAGACGATGGGCCAGGGGATTTCGCGAACCACGATCAGGTCGACGAAGATCACGCCGAGAAGCGCGATGACCGAACCGACGGACAACTCGATGCCGGCGGTGACGATGACGAAGGCCTCGGCGACCGAAAACAGGCCGAAAAGCCCGATCAGATTGGCCGTATTGGCAAGATTGATCGGCGACAGGAAGCGGGGATTGATCAGCGCCACGACCGCGCTCACCACAAGTACGAGAACCGCCAGCCCGATATCCTTCTTCTGCATCGCTTCCTCCCAAACCAGTCTCAGCCGACGGCGAGTCTCAGTACCGCTTCTTCGGTGATTTCATCGGCGCCGAGGATTCCCGCGATTTCACCCCGGCACATGACGGCGACGCGGTCGGAGACCCCGACCACCTCCTCCATGTCGCTGGAAATCATCAGGATCCCGACGCCCTCGCCGGCCAGATCCTGCATCAGGCGATAGACCTCCGCCTTTGCGCCGACATCGATCCCACGTGTCGGCTCGTCGAAGATCACCACCTTCGGGTTCATCGCGAGCCATTTGGCGAGCACCACCTTCTGCTGGTTGCCGCCGGACAGCTCGGCCACGGCGCGAGTCAGGGCCGCCGCCTTGATCGAAAGGCGGTCACGGGAACGCCCGGCGAGATCGGTTTCCGCCGCGCGGTCGACGAACCCTCGTTTCGACAGGCGCGGCAGGCTGGGCAGCGCGATATTCTCGGAGATCGGGAAATCGAGGAAGAGTCCCTGCTCCTTGCGGTCCTCGGGCACCAGACAGAGACCACGAGCGATCGAGACGGCGACCGAATTCGCCGGCAGCGGTTCGCCGTTGAGCATCACCTCGCCATCGACACGGACGTCGACGCCGAATACGGCCAGCGCCAGTTCGGTCCGCCCCGCCCCCACCAGTCCGGCAAGCCCGAGAATCTCGCCGGCGCGGACGTCCAAATCGACCCGCTTGTCAGGATAGGCAGCAGTGGCGCAGCCCCGGATTTCCAGCACCGATGCCTTCGCCGCGTGATCGTGCTTGTCGTAGAACTGCCTGAGATCGCGGCCGATCATCATGCGGACCAGCAGGTCCTTTTCGATTTCGCCGGCGGCGAGGTCGCCGGCATTGCGTCCGTCGCGCAGCACGACGACGCGGTCCGCGATCTTCTCCACTTCGGAAAGCCGGTGAGAAATGAACAGCACGGCGACCCCTTGGTCGCGCAATTGCCGGATCACGTCGAGCAGGCGCTGGGTTTCGGACAGAGTCAGGCTCGAGGTCGGCTCGTCGAGAATGACCAGCCGCGCGTTCATGGACAGGGCGCGGGCAATTTCGAGGAGTTGCTGATCGGCGAGCGAAAGGTCGGTGACCGAATCGTGCGGGCCGAAACGGGTTCCGAGCATGGTCAGGATCGGCTCCACCTCGCGCGCCATCGCCGCCCGGTCGAGGAAACGAAAAGGGCCGCTGAGCCGTTCCCGGCCGAGCAGCACGTTGCCGGCCACATCGAGATTGGTGAAGGGATTGAGTTCCTGGTGGACGAAGGCGATGCCACGGGCGGTCGCCTCCGCCGGGGTCAGAGCCGAAAGGCGTTCGCCGTCGATGGAAAGCGTGCCGCCGTCGGGGGAGATCGTGCCGCCGAGAACCTTCATCAAGGTGGACTTGCCGGCGCCGTTCTCACCGATCAGGCCGACCACCTCTCCGCCCCGAATGGCGAGATCGACATCGGCAAGCGCCACGACACCGGGATAGACCTTGGTGACACCCGAAAGCGCCAGCTCGATCGGCCGGCGCTCAACGTCAGGCTCGTTCTCGGCAAGCATGATGGATTGTCCCGAGACTGGAAGCTTCCCCGCGCGGGCAGTGTATACCCGCCCGCGCGGCAAGGTCACATCCGTGAAGAGGCGATCAGCCCTTGATGCGGGCCTTCAGTTCGGCCTCGAACGCATCGACGTTGGATTTGTCGATCACCTTGGTCGGCACGATGATCAGGCCGTTGGCGGGAACGCCCGACTTGTCGCCCTCGAGATATTTCGCCATCAGGTGCATGCCCAGATAGCCCCACTGGTAGGGATCCTGCACCACCGTGCCGGCGAACAGGCCCTTACGGACGGCGCCGAGCGTGATCGGGTCCTCGTCGAAGGCGATGACGGTGATCTGGCCGAGCTTGCCGGCGGCCCGCAGCGCTTCGTAGATCTTCGGCGGATTGTAGGAATAGAAACCGACCATGCAGGTGATCTCGGGCATGGCGGCGAGCACGTCGTCGACATTCGAACGGGCGCGGGCGAAGTCCACGTCGTCGCCACGCACGTCGACCAGTTCGATTCCCGATCCCTTGACCGCCTGTCGGAAACCGGCGATGCGCTCGACGGCGTTGTCAGCGCCGAGGAAGCCGACGAAGCCCATGCACTTGCCGCCCTTGGGCAGCGCCTTCTTGGCGATCTCGCCGGCCTGGATGCCGGCGGCGGTGTTGGACGAGCCGAGATAGGCGATGCGCTTGCTCGCCGGCGCGTCGCTGTCGGTTGTGAACAGCGGCACCTGGGCGGCAATCCGGTTGAACGCGTCGATGGAGGTCTTGGGATCGACCGACGAAATCATGATCGCGTCGGTTCCCGCCGCCACAAGGTCGTCCATCAGCGCGTTCTGCAGGGCCGCGGTGCCCTGCGCGGGATAACGGAACTGCAGTTCGTAGTTGGGCAGTTCCTTCTGCGCCGCCTTGACCCCGGCTTCGGCGAGCTTCCAGAAGTCGGAGGCGGCGTTGACGACAAAGGCGAGCTTCGGCTTTTCCGCAGCGTAGGCGGGGAAAGCCAGGGCAGCGGACAGGGCAGCGGACAGGGCCGCCGCCGCGACGGTGTGCTTGAGATTCATGATTTCCTCCCTTGGATATCCAACGCGCGCCCTCTTCCCGCCAGGTTGAACGACAGCCGTATTCCGGCGCGGCGCGGCACGCTGAAAATAATAATATTACCTATTTATTAGTAATGCAATTCGCAAAACGTCGAAGCGATCGACACCGATGCGGCTCCCTAGCCCGGATACCAGACGACGCGCGGATCGTCGACGGCGCGCTCGTAGGACCAGGCGCGCTCGACGAGGGCCTCGAGGTCGACCTCCGGTGCCCAGCCCAGTTTCAGTCGGGCCTTGGTGTTGTCGAGCCAGTTGCTGTGAAACGGGGTGGCGATCTCGGCCGCGGGCAAGCCGCGGGTCTCATTGAGATAATTCGCCAGGCGTCCGTAATCGACCGGCTCGTTCATGGCGATATTGAAGAGCTGGCCGCCCGCGGACGGATTGTCGAGGGCCAGGCAGATCGCCGCGACCAGGTCGTCCACGTGAACGAAATTCCGCATGAGCGGCTTGCCCGTCGCATCGAGAAGCAGCGGCACCGCCCCGGTTTCGATGTTGCGCGCGATCTCGGAGTCCGAAATCAGATCCGGCCAGAGCGGACCGCCGAACTGCTCCGGGCCGAAGCTCAAAGCATAGCGGAAATCGTCCTTTTCCATGATCCAGGGTGCCCGCAGGATACACCCGTTGAGCCCGTATTGGATCCGATACTGCTCCAGCATCACCTCCTCAATGACCTTTGTCAGAGCGTAACAGCCCGGATAGGCCATGCGTGGCGAGGCCTCGGTGATCGGTTCGGGGTAGTCGTGAAAGATGTGGCCGACGGAGCAGTCGCCGCCGATGAGGATGAATTGCTTCGCGTCCTTCGAGGCGCGGAATTCCTCGAGCAGCAGAAACATTCCCTTCACCGCGACGTCGATCGCCTGCTCGGGCGTTTCCTTCACCGCCGCCATGTGCAGGACATGGGTCACTCCATCCATCGCCGCCCTGACGGAGGCCCGATCGGCAAGCGAGCCGCGTACCACGCTGACACGGTCGGTCTCTTCGATCACCCGATTGTGGCACAGGGCTACGGCCTTCCGGCGGCCGAACTTTTCATCCTCGCGGAAGCGCACGAGGAAGTTCTGGCCGACCTTACCGGTCGCGCCGGTCAGAAGCAGTTTCATCGAACCTCCTGATTGTCGGAAGATAATAATATTTACTAATATTATCTGGTCAAGTTAAACTGGAGGGAACGGGTCGGATGACCGAATGGGAAAGCGGTCCGGTTTGACAAGAAACGGAGGCGAGGCATAGAAACCGTCCCTCCCCGCCAAGGACCATAAAGAAACGGATAGCGCGCCATGTCGAGTAATCAGCCATCCGGCCGTCCGCGACGGCCGACCATGATGGATGTGGCCGCCCGCGCCGGCGTGTCGCAGGCCACCGTGTCTCTGGTCCTCAACAACTCGCCCGGCGCGAAGCTCAGCGACGGAACCCGCCGTCGTGTCAGGCAGGCCGCGGACGATCTCGGATACCGGCTGGTCCGGCGGCCGCCGCGCCAGAGCGGGACGAGGCGATCGGTCATCGCCTTCGTCGCCGATGTCATCGCCAGCGATCCATGGATGGCGCAGGCCTTCGAGGGCGCGCGCGAAAAGGCGCTCGAATTCGGCATCAATGTCTATCTGGCGGTGTCGAACAGCGACGCAGAGATGGAGACGGGGATCGTCAGCCAGATGGACAAGCAGCCATTGCTCGGCATCATCTACGGCACGATCCTGACCCGCAGGGTCGAGCCGCCAACCGAGATCTACCGGCATCCGACGGTGCTGCTAAATTGCTACGATACGCCGCGCAAGCTCCACTCGGTGGTTCCGGGCGACCTGCTCGGCGGCCGCACCGCCACCCAGCACCTGATCGACGCGGGACGGCGGCGGATCGCCTATATCAACGGCCAGGCCGGCGTCGACGGCGCCCGCGACCGGCTGAAAGGATACAAGCAGGCACTCGCAAGCAACGACATTCCCTTCGACAAGGATCTGGTTCGTCCGGGCAACTGGGAGACCTCGTCCGGTTACGAGCACACCAAGGCCCTGCTGCAGCTCGCCTCCCTGCCCGACGCGATCTTCTGTGCCAACGACCTGATGGCTCTCGGTTGCTACGACGCCCTGCACGAGGCGAATGTCCGGATTCCCGAAGACATCGCGGTAATCGGCTTCGACGACCGCGATCTCGCGCAACAAACCCATCCGCCGCTGACGACGCTGATCCTGCCTCACTACGAAATGGGCGCGATCGCGGCGGAGATCCTCATCGAGATGGCCGGCGGCCACAACACGGTACCGATGCAGATCAAGGTGGAATGCCCGATAGTCGAACGGGAGTCGGTCTGAACGCGCGAATCCGGTGGCAATCGGCGGGCGGCTGCAATAGGCTCCGGCGAACCGCCTCTCGAACCGGCCCAGCGCCGACACCGATCTACATGTCCAATTCGTCGATGAGCCTGACCGCCGAAGAACGGCAGATGTTGTCGCCGGACGCCAATCCGGCCGTCGCCATGGCGATGCGGATCGTCGTCGAGACGGCCCGGCTGATGGGCGCGCGCGAACTCGTCGAAATTACCGGCGCACATGTGGATTCCTGCGTCTATTTCAGCGACGCGGGCGTGTATTTCGCCGAGCGTCTGCGCGATTTCGGCGGCAAGGTTGCGGTGCCCACCAGCCTCAATGTCGGCGCGCTCGACCTGGTCAATCCGGACCTGATCCGCGCCGGCGCCGAACAGAAGGCAATGGCGAAGCGGCTGATGGACGCCTGCCTCGACATGGGCTGCCAGCCGAGCTGGACTTGCGCGCCCTACCAGGCCGGCTTTCGTCCGAAACCGGGCGAACAGATCGCCTGGGCCGAAAGCAACGCCATCGTCTTCGCGAACTCGATCCTCGGCGCGCGCACCAACCGCTATGGCGACTATTTCGACATCTGCGCGGCACTGACGGGCCGGGCGCCGAAATCCGGCCTTCATCTCGACGAAAGCCGGGTTGCGACTCTGCTGATCGATGTGAGTCACCTGCCCGACCCTCTGCTGAGCGAGGAAACCTTCTATCCCGTGCTCGGGACCTGGCTCGGCCGTACGGTGGGAAGCGAAATCGCCGCCATCGAGGGCATCCCCGAAGACGTGCCCGAGGACTGGCTGAAGGCGCTCGCGGCCGCCTCCGCCTCGAGCGGCGCCGTGGGACTGTTCCATGTGATCGGCGTGACCCCGGAGGCAAAGACCCGCGATCAGGCCTTCGACGGCCGCCCGCCCCGGTCGACCCTGGCGCCGAGCGTCGCCGACCTCGCCGCGGTGCGCGACAGCATGTCGACCACCACGGCCAGGGAAATAGACAGCGTCGCGCTGGGGAGCCCGCATTTCT
>Ga0070728_10005132_pt1 | contig 13134 bp, 10 predicted proteins | sample tdDd471_FD_66723 | JGI IMG/M metagenome (GOLD analysis project Ga0070728, IMG submission 66723) | Marine sediment microbial communities from the Atlantic coast under amendment with organic carbon and nitrate - tdDd47.1 | ecosystem: Environmental > Aquatic > Marine > Coastal > Sediment | place...
GCGGGATTGGTTTCATCGGTCGCCAGATCCAGCAGCATGGCAGACATCTGGTTCCCGGTGGCTCGGCGCAGGCTGTTGGAACGAACCGAAATCGGTGTCATTGCCACCAGGGACTTGTCGGCATTCGCGCCCTCGCTGATCAGATAGCGCTTCAGGGCCTCGGCACAAAGGCCCAAAACCACATCGTTCAACGTTACGTCCCCGAGAAACGCCTTGATCGCCTTCAGGCGCGAAAGCTCCACGCTGGCGGCGACAATCTGCCGATTTGCCGTAATCTGCCGATTGAAAGGGCTGTTTGGGGCGGAAAACAGGGGCAGCGGGAGTGGCAGTTTGCGTAATTGCTTCTGGATCAGTCCCCGGGCTGTAGCCTCGGCTGCGTTGAACGCCAGAGAGGTGAACTGCAGTGGCGTGCGAATGATGTTCGCACCGGCCTGAAGCATGACCCGTTCTTCCGAGGGTTCTGGTCTGGGCTGCCAGGGTCGAGGTGGCGCAATCGGGCTGGGCTCGGGCGTATACTCCAGCAGTTTGCCAATAATCTCCTCGCCACTGAATGCGTCGATGGCAGCGTGGTGCAATTTGACGATCAAAGCGAAGCCATCACTGCCTGTGTCCTCCTCGTCCAGTTTGAAACCGTCTACGAAGGTGATGTGCCACAGCGGGCGGTCCCTTTTCAGAGGTTCTTCCAGAATCCGTGAGGCCAGCGTCATCAGGCTTGCCTTGCGGCCGTGTTCGCCCAGATTAACGTAGGCAAGGTGGCGCTCGATGCTGAAATCGGGGTCATCAATCCAGTAGGGGCGGCCCAGGCGCAGGGGAATTTCTTTCAGGCGTTGCCGGAAAACCGGCACAACATGCAGGCGGCTTCGAAGGTAGGCGACAAAGGTGCTGAAGGCCAGCGGTTTCTCCCGTTCGGAAGCATCGAAGAGGTAGATGCCTCCGATGTGCATCGGTGTGGTTTCCGACTCGAGATACAGGAACGAGGCATCCAGTTCCGACAGTTGCCGCATCAGAGAGCTCCCTTCGGCGTTGGTTTCAGCTGCAGTATAAACGAAGTGTCGGGTCAAACGGTTGACTCATTTGCCTGGTATGACTCCGAGTTGGAGTCATACCATTTGCTTTATTTTCAGCCTGTTAGCCAGTCTGAAACGGCTCCCTCCGCGCTGAGTCGGTCCCAGAACCACATCAGGGCCTTGCCCTGGTCCTCGGCATGCCTGGCCAGGTGCAGTTTGATTGGCTGGCGAGATTCCTGAACTTCCTTGATGACCAGTTTGCCTTCCTTCAGTTCTGCGCTGATTCGTGCCCTTGGTAACCATCCCACGCCGAGGCCGGCTACCTGTATGGCGATCTTCTGGTCAATGTTGGCCACCGTCAGGGTTCGCTGGCGGTGGAATATGCCGGCGTGGCCCGGAGGCAGGGACCTTGATGTATCTGCAGCGACGGCTGCTGGATAACGTGAGATATCTTCCTCGGAAAGCGGGGCTTGGGCATCGGCCAGGGGGTGATCGGCGGCAACGGCGAATACGAATGTCATGTCGCCCAGGGATTGGGTTGTGTAGTTTCCCGCAGGCTTGCTGAAATTATCGGCGCCGATGATCAGATCCACGCGGCGGCTTTGCAGAGCATCCCAGGTTCCGGCAAAGACCTCTTCCACAATTTGTACATCTACCGGTACGCCCAGCTCATAGAATTCCTGGATTGCCGGAAACAGGCATTCCACCGGCAGCAGTGAGTTGAACCCGATCCGTAACCGCGTTTCCCAGCCCTGGGCGACCTGGCGTGTGGTGTGCGCGAGGTTTTCTGCCGCCTCGAGCAGTGTGCGACCCTCTTCCAGAAGGTAGCGGCCGGCCGGTGTCAGTCGGGCGCGGTGACCGGTTCGGTCGTAAATGGCGACATTCAGGTCCTCTTCCAGCTTCTGCACGGTGTAACTGATGGCGGAGGGAACCCGGAACAGTTCGTTGGCGGCACCGGCGAAACTGCCTTTGCGGTCAATGGCATCAAGGACTTTGAGGGCGTCAATGGTGATGGCTGTATGCATGTTCGAATTATCTGAGGTTGTTGGCCAGAAATGCTTGTTTGAGAGCGTAGCAGGGTCCCCGGTATTCTGCCTGTATTGATTTCATCATGTTCAGGAATTTTAACGGGAGGGCTTTATGGGCCTGCTGATTGATGGCAAATGGCACGACAAGTGGTATGACACCGACAAGACCGGTGGCAAGTTTGAACGGGAAGCAGCGCGTTTCCGGAACTGGGTGACCGCCGATGGCTCGCCGGGGCCGGATGGCGAAGGCGGTTTCAAGGCGGAATCAGGGCGCTATCATCTCTATGTTTCAATGGCCTGCCCCTGGGCGCACCGGACGTTGATTTTCCGGAAGCTTAAAGGTCTGGAGAAGCACATTTCGGTGTCAGTGGTGCACCCTGACATGGTTGAAAACGGCTGGGAATTCCGGCCGGACAGCGAGCAGCACCGGGACCATCTCCATGGATTCCGCTTCATGCATCAGGTCTACACCAAGGCTGCACCGGAATATTCTGGCCGGGTAACAGTGCCGACCTTGTGGGATAAAAAGAAAGAAACGATTGCGAGCAACGAGTCTGCCGAAATCATCCGGATGTTCAATTCGGCATTTGATGGCCTTGAGGGTGTTCGTACCGATCTGGATTTCTATCCCGGGGAGCTGCAAGAAGAGATTGATACTGTGAACGCCCGGGTTTACGACACGGTTAATAATGGCGTTTACAAGGCGGGCTTTGCCACTGCGCAGGATAAGTACGAGGAAGCCTACAATGCGCTGTTTGATTCTCTCGACTGGCTTGAGGAGCGGTTGTCTTCTCAACGGTATCTGGTCGGTGGCCGGCTGACCGAGGCTGACTGGCGGTTGTTCACCACGTTGATCCGGTTTGATGCAGTGTATTACAGCCACTTCAAGTGCAACCGCCAGCGGATCAGCGATTTCCCGGCGCTTTCTGCCTACGTTCGGGACCTCTACCAGGTGCCAGGCGTGGCGGAGACCGTGGATATTGATCAGATCAAACGCCACTACTACGTAAGCCAGAGAACCATCAACCCGACTCAGATAGTACCGGTTGGTCCGGAGCTGGACTTTGACTCACCCCACGGGCGTGAGTCGCTTAGCTAACTCTCGCGACTGCGACCTCGGTCAGCAGTTCCATGGCTTCTTTATGGCCTGAGTCTGGAAGGGGTTGAAGGCAGGTCTGGGCCAGTTCCGCCTGCTCCCGCGCTTTTGCCATGGTGTATTCGATTGCGCCTGAGCGCTCAACAATATCGAGGATGCGGGGCAGATCGTCCAGGCCGCCCTTGCGGATGGCCTGACGGATCAACTGCCGTTCTTCCCCGGTGCCATGGCTCATGGCGTGGATCAGCGGCAGTGTGGTCTTGCCTTCAGCCAGATCGTCGCCCACGTTTTTGCCCATGGCTTCGGCGTCGCCCTGGTAATCGAGGACATCGTCCACCAGCTGGAAAGCCAGGCCCAGATGCTTGCCGTAGTCTTTCAGGCCCAGCTCCTGCTCTGCACTGGCGTGGGCAAGCAGTGCGCCGGTGTGGGAGGCGGCTTCGAACAGCATGGCAGTCTTGTTGTGGATGACCTTCATGTACTGCTCTTCGGTGAGGTCCGGGTTTTTCACGTTCATCAGTTGCATAACCTCGCCCTCGGCGATTACCGCCGTGGCGTGGGACAAAACGTCCATGATTCGCAGGCTTTTCAGCTCCACCATCATCTCGAAAGCGCGGGCGTAGAGGAAATCACCTACCAGAACGCTTGGCGCGTTGCCCCAGCGGGCGTTGGCGGTGCTTCGGCCGCGGCGCATGTCCGAGGTGTCTACTACATCATCGTGCAGCAGGGTGGCGGTGTGCAGAAATTCGATCACGGCTGCGAGCTTGAGGTGGTCGTTTTCCTCGTAACCGGCGGCCTGGCTGGAAAGCAGAACCAGTAACGGTCTCAAGCGCTTGCCGCCGCTTTCAATGATGTACTGGGCGATTTTCTCCACCAGGGGAACATCTGAGGAAAGCCGCTGGATGATCAGATCATTAACGCGGCTGAAGTCGTCGGCCACGGTGTCGTAAATGCGCTGGGCTGTCATGCGGCTTGTGGATCCCTTGCTGGTGTTATCGTCGTTACGATCGTTGATATTAAAGGCAGGTCGCGGCAATGCTAGGTATTGCCGAAGGTAGTGTCAACTTGGCTTGTGTTGCGGTGCGTCTTTTCGTACAATCACGCGCCCAACTCATCCCAACCTGCGCTCCCTGCTATAGGGTCGCCAGAGCGCCTCCCTTAGAACCAGGTGGATAAGAGCAGGGATGGGTCAATCGTGGAGAACGAGTGAATGTACGCAGTTATTGTTAGCGGTGGCAAGCAGCACCGTGTAAAAGAAGGCGAAACCCTGAAGCTGGAAAAGCTGGAAGTTGAAACCGGTGGCAACGTTGAGTTTGATCGCGTTCTGCTGATCGCCGACGGCGACAAGGTTCAGGTAGGCGCGCCGGTAGTTGATGGTGCCAAAGTGACCGCAGAAGTGGTTAGCCACGGCCGTCACGACAAGGTTCAGATCATCAAGTTCCGTCGTCGTAAGCATCACATGAAGCGTCAGGGCCACCGTCAGTGGTTTACTGAAGTCAAGATCACGGGTATCAAGGGCTGAGGCTCTCGAATTACCCCTTAAATAAGGAGGCTGGTAATGGCTCATAAAAAGGCAGCAGGTAGTACCCGTAACGGTCGCGATTCCGAGTCGAAACGACTTGGTGTGAAGCGCTTTGGCGGCGAGACTGTATCTGCAGGCAGCATCATCATCCGTCAGCGTGGCACTCGTTTCCACGCTGGTAGCAATGTTGGCATTGGCAAGGACCACACCCTGTTTGCGAAAGCAGACGGCCAGGTGAAGTTCGAAACCAAAGGCCCGCAGAGCCGTAAGTTCGTGAGCATCGTTCCGGCTGCGTAAGCAGCGGCGATCCGGTTCTGTCGAACCTTGGGTGGCGCTGATATCCTGATATTATCAGGTGCTCAGAACCATCCGGAGCCCCGCAAAGCTTCCTAGAGGCTGCGGGGCTTTTTAGTTTATGCGCATGGCGCAAAGGGTTGATTCATGAAATTCGTAGACGAAGCCACCATCATTGTGGAAGCCGGCAAGGGCGGTCACGGCTGCCTGAGCTTCCGGCGAGAAAAATACGTTCCCAAGGGTGGCCCCGATGGCGGCGACGGGGGCGATGGTGGTTCCGTATATCTGGAAGCCGAGGAGTCGCTGAACACGCTGATCGACTACCGGTTCCAGCGCAAACACAAAGCCCAGAACGGCGAGCCCGGTTCTGGCCGCAACTGTACCGGTAATAAAGGCGAAGATCTGGTTCTGCCGGTTCCGGTCGGTACCACCGTTGTTGATATGGATACCCATGAGGTCCTGGGAGATCTGACCCACGCAGGCCAGCGCCTGAAGGTGGCCCAGGGCGGGTTTCATGGTCTTGGCAACACCCGTTTCAAATCCTCGGTGAATCGCGCCCCGCGCCAGACTACCAAGGGTTCCGAGGGCGAGTTGCGTAACCTGAGGCTGGAGCTGAAGGTGCTGGCAGACGTGGGTTTGCTGGGCATGCCCAATGCCGGCAAGTCTACCTTTATCCGTTCGGTGTCGGCGGCTCGCCCGAAGGTTGCGGACTATCCGTTTACCACGCTGGTACCCAATCTTGGTGTTGTCAGTGTACAGGCGCACCAGAGTTTCGTGATTGCCGATATCCCGGGTCTGATTGAAGGTGCCGCCGAAGGTGCCGGCTTGGGTATCCGCTTCCTGAAGCATCTCGTGCGCACCCGTCTACTGCTGCACCTTGTGGATGTGGCACCGTACGATGGCTCATCGCCCGCCGATGCGGTTAGAGCGATCGAGCATGAGCTTGAGAAGTTCAGCGAAACTCTGGCCAACCGTCCGAGATGGCTCGTGCTGAACAAGGTCGACATGGTGGCCGAAGAAGATCGCGATGCTCATTGTCAGGCCATTGTCGATGAGCTCGGATGGGACGGGCCGGTTTTCTGGATCTCTGCGCTCAGTGGCGAGGGCACCAAGTCCCTGGCTCAGGCCGTCATGCGCTGGATCGAAGAGCAGGCTGAGGAAGAGGCCCAGAATCCGGAATTCGCGGAGCGGGAGGCCCAACGTCGCCGGCAGATGGACGACGAAGCTCGCGCCCGTATTGAAGCCGAGCGTCAGGCACGCCGCGCGGCCCGCGAAGAGGACGATGACGACGACTTTGACGATGATGATTACGATGTCGAAGTGGTCTACGCCCCGGAGTAAACCAAGGACTGATACCAGAGAGATCGCTCAAGCACCATGACTGAACGCCTACAGCTGCGCCAGGCCCGTCGCCTGGTTATCAAGATCGGAAGCGCTTTGCTGACCAACGATGGTCGTGGCCTGGATGTGGCGGCCCTGGGTTTGTGGGTGGATCAGATCGCCGAGCTTATTGAAGATGGCGTGGAGGTGGTTGTCGTTTCCTCTGGTTCCGTCGCCGAGGGAATGAGTCGTCTTGGCTGGACTGTCCGGCCAGAGCAGCTCCATGAGTTGCAGGCTGCTGCGGCAGTTGGTCAGATGGGTCTGGTGCAGACCTGGGAGGCCCAGTTCAAACGGCACGATATCCATACCGCCCAGATTCTGTTGACTCATGACGACCTCTCCGACCGCAAGCGTTATCTGAATGGCCGGGGAACCCTCAGAGCCCTGCTGAACCTCGGTGTCGTGCCCATTGTGAACGAAAACGACACTGTGGTTACCGACGAGATCCGGTTTGGTGATAACGACACCCTGGGCGCCCTGGTTGCCAATCTGATTGAGGCGGATGGCCTGATTATCCTCACTGACCAGCTGGGCCTCTTTGACAAGGATCCCAGGAAGCATTCGGATGCCTGTCTGGTGACCGAGCGCAGGGCCGGCGATCGCGAACTGGATGCCATGGCGGGTGGCGGCGCCGGTGTTCTCGGGCGCGGCGGCATGCAGACAAAGTTGCGTGCTGCGCGGCTTGCTGCCCGGTCCGGGGCTTTCACCGTCATTGTTGGTGGTCGCATTGAGGGCGTGATTGGTCGCCTGCGGCAGGGTGATGTAATCGGTACTCTGTTATTGCCGGAGCAGGGCCGGATTGCTGCCCGAAAGCAATGGCTCGCCAGCCACCTGCAGACCCGTGGCAGGCTGACTCTGGATGATGGTGCGGTGAAAGTGCTGTGCCTGGGTGGCCGCAGTCTTCTGCCGGTGGGTGTTAAAGGTGTGTCGGGGCAGTTTCGCCGTGGCGAGATGGTGTCCTGCTTCGACCAGAGTGGTCGTGAAATCGCCCGGGGGTTGGTTAATTACGACGCCGACGAAGCCAGGGCTATTGCCGGCCGCTCCAGTGACCGGATTACCGAGATCCTTGGCTATATGTCAGGCGAGGAGATGATCCACCGGGACAATCTGGTGATTGTGTGATAATCGCTCGTCCATAAAAAAACCGGCCAGATGGCCGGTTTTTTTGCCTGAATCGAGCTAATTAGGCGCTCTTCAGGGCCTTGATCTTGGCGCTCAGGCGGCTCTTGCTACGAGCAACCTTGTTCTTCGCGAAGATGCCTTTGTTGACCATGCTGTCCAGAATCGGCTGAGCCTGCTGGAAAGCGGCCTGGGCTTCTTCGTAGTTGCCGGCTTCGATCTTGGATTGGATCTTTTTCACATAAGTACGAGCCATGGAACGCAGGCTTGCATTGTGCTTGCGGTTCTTCTCGTTCTGACGTGCGCGCTTCTTGGCTTGCGGGGAATTTGCCACCGTAAAACTCCTGAAAATCTCAAATTCGTTGCTGAATGATTCGTTACATCGCGGGCGCGCCAAAACCAGCGCGTCGAAATAAATGACGCGGAACTATGCCGCTCAAACCTTCAAATGTCAAGGCTAAAACCCATTTCATGCCCCGACACAGAAGGCCTGTGGTAAACTCGCGGCTCACTGAACGCGGGCTTGACCGGGAAGCAGGTAATTCCCGAAATACGAGCGCCAAAAGGATATCCAGAATGCCAAGCAAGGGCCTGCATGTCGTCGGAACCTGAATCAACGCCTGAACAGAAGCAATTACCCAAGCCGCCAGGACTGCTCAGATCGTCGGGGCTCGTCGGTATTATGACCATGCTGTCCCGGGTGCTGGGTCTGGTTCGGGATATGGTCATCGCTCGCTATTTCGGTGCCGGTGCCGGTGCCGATGCTTTTTTTGTGGCTTTCAAGATTCCGAATTTCCTGCGTCGGCTATTTGCGGAAGGCGCCTTCTCCCAGGCTTTTGTGCCTGTCCTGTCATCCTATCGGGAGAATCAGTCGCTCTCGGACGTTCAGCGGCTGGTCAATGCGGTGGCTGGCTCCCTCGGTTTGGTGCTGTTGGGCGTCACGCTGGTGGCCATTCTCGGGGCGCCGGTGCTGACGGCGGTCTTTGCCCCTGGTTTCCTGGATGATGAGGTGAAATTTGCCCTGACCAGCGACATGTTGCGCATCACCTTTCCGTACCTGTTGCTGATATCCCTGACGGCCTTCGCCGGCGGCATCCTTAACAGTTACGATCGCTTTGCGGTACCCGCGTTTACCCCGGTTCTTCTCAATCTTGCGATGATTGCGGCAGCCATCTGGTTGACGCCGTTGATGGATGAGCCGGTGATGGCTCTGGCCTGGGGTGTTTTCATTGCCGGGGCCCTGCAGTTGTTTTTCCAGTTGCCGTTTCTGATGCGATTGGGCCTGCTGCCACGGCCTCGTGTGGATTATCGCCACGAAGGTGTCAGCCGGATTCTCAAGCTGATGGCGCCTGCGCTGTTCGGGGTGTCCGTCAGCCAGATCAACCTGTTGCTTGATACGGTTCTGGCGTCCTTTCTCCAGACCGGCAGCGTTTCCTGGTTGTATTACTCTGATCGGCTCTCGGAATTGCCCCTCGGCGTGTTCGGGATAGCCATTGCGACGGTTATTCTGCCGAGCCTTTCCCGTAAACACGCAGCGGCGTCAGCGGACCAGTTTGCCGCCACCCTGGATTGGGCGGTTCGGGCGGTCCTTTTGATTGGTCTTCCGGCTGCCCTGGCGCTTGCGCTGTTGGCCGAGCCGCTGATTGCCACCCTGTTCCACTATGGCGCGGTTACCGACCGGGATGTGGCCATGTCGGCCCAGAGCTTGCGAGCCTATTCCGCAGGATTGCTGGCGTTCATGCTCATCAAGGTTCTGGCGCCGGGGTTTTTCGCAAGAGAAGACACCAAAACCCCGGTCAAGATCGGCATCATTGCCATGGTGGCAAACATGGTGTTCAACCTGATTCTCATTTTCCCGCTGGCCCATGCCGGCCTCGCGCTGGCCACCTCAATATCGGCCTGGTTGAATGGCTACCTTCTTTGGCGCGGACTGCGTAAGGAAGGGGCCTGGCAGAGCCAGCCCGGCTGGCCCCGGTTTCTGCTACAGCTGCTTTTTGCCAACGGTGCCCTGGCGGCCGTCATTGTCTGGCTCAACGCCCCGGTGTCGGTGTGGCTGGCAAACGGAGGCTATCAGCGTGCAGCGGACATGGCGATGCTGGTAGGGGCGGGTGTCGCCGTCTACTTCGTTGCACTGGCGCTGGCCGGGGTTCGGGTAAGACATTTCCGCCACAGGTAAGGTATAATCGCGCGTTTTCTCACCAGCGTTGCGGTAAAAGTGAGCGCTGAAAGCTAGCTGGCAATTGAAGGTTCGCATTGCATGCGTCTGATCCGGGGCCTGACCAACCTGAAAATGCTTTCCCGTCGGGAGGACTCACCGCTCGCCAACGGGTGTGTCGCCACCATCGGTAACTTCGACGGTGTGCACCTTGGGCACAAAACCATTATTGATCAGGTCAAAAGCAAGGCCAAGGCTCTGGGCGTGCCCTCGGTGGTGATGATTTTCGAGCCCCAACCCCGGGAGTTTTTTCAGGGCAGGGAGGCGCCGCCGAGGCTGATGGGGTTTCGTCAGAAGTTCGAGGCCCTGCTGGCGGAAGGCATCGATATTGTGCTGTGCCTGCGCTTCAACCAGGCGTTCCGTAGTTATTCGGCCATGGGCTTTATCGACGATGTTCTGATCCATGGATTGGCCGTTCGTCATCTGGTGGTCGGCGATGATTTCCGTTTTGGCTGTGATCGGGCGGGCGATTTCGCGCTTCTCGAGAAAGTTGGATACGACGCCGGATTTTCCGTCGAGAATACCCTGACAGTAACCGTCGACGGCGAGCGAGTAAGCAGCACACGTGTCAGGGATTTACTCACGGTGAATGGGCTCGAGAAAGCCGAATCGCTGCTGGGCCACCCCTATCGAATCCGGGGGAGGGTCGTGTATGGCCGCCAACTGGGGCGCCAGATCGGTGCGCCAACCGCGAATATCTTGTTACATCGGACACCCGCCCTGCGCGGTGTCTATGTGGTTGCCGCCACCCTGGACGATGGCGCCCGATTCGATGGTGTTGCCAATATTGGTGTACGTCCGACCGTTGACGGCAAGCGGCCCTCACTGGAAGTGCACCTGTTTGACTTTGCTGGCACACTTTATGGCCAGCACCTGGAGGTTGTGTTCCGGCATGGCCTGCGGGACGAGGAAAAATTCGGTTCTGTGGACGAGCTGAAAGATCAGATTGCCCGGGATTTTGACCAGGCCCGAGCGTGGATTGCCGAAAACGGCTCTGTGAAAAGCGCGGATTGAAACGCCCGGCTGCGCCGCAACGAATAAATGACTGATTCAAACTGACCAAGACCAAAAGAGTACGCACACAAACCATGAGCGACTACAAGCACACCCTGAATCTGCCGGAAACCGCCTTCCCCATGCGCGGCAACCTGGCCAAGCGCGAGCCGGAAATGCTCAAGCGCTGGCAGGATCTCGACGTCTACGGCAACCTGCGCAAGCAGCGTGAAGGGCGGGAAAAGTTCATCCTTCATGATGGCCCTCCTTACGCCAACGGCAGCATTCACATTGGTCACGCGGTCAACAAGATTCTCAAGGACATGATCGTCAAGTCCCGCAGCTTCATGGGCTATGATGCGCCTTACGTGCCGGGCTGGGACTGTCATGGTCTGCCGATCGAGCACAAGGTGGAGCAGGAGATTGGCAAAGCCGGTGTGAAGGTGGATTACAAGACCTTCCGCCAGGCCTGTCGCGACTACGCCACCAAGCAGATTGCCGGTCAGAAAACCGATTTCATCCGCCTGGGCGTCATGGGGGAGTGGGACAAACCCTACCTGACCATGGATCCCAAAGTTGAGGCGGGTATTGTTCGTGCCCTGGGCAAGATTGTCGCCAAGGGCCACCTCGTGCGTGGTTACAAGCCGGTTTACTGGAGTGTGGTGGGTCAGTCCGCACTGGCAGAGGCCGAGGTTGAATACCAGGACAAGACCTCGACCCAGATCGATGTGCGCTTTACCGCGGTTGACCAGGTAAAAGCCCTGTCACTGTTTGGCACCGATAATGGCAATGGCGATGTGTCCGTGGTTATCTGGACCACCACGCCCTGGACCATTCCGGCTAACCAGGCCGTTTCCCTTAATGCCGATCTGGACTATGCATTGGTACAGACCGATGTCGGGCACGGCCCGGAGCGGATGATCCTGGCTGCCGACATGGTCGATGGCATCATGGCCCGCTGGCAAGTTGAGAGCTACGAAGTGCTGGCAACCTGTGCTGGCGCGGCTCTTGAGAATCTGGTTCTTCAGCACCCGATCTACGACAAGCAGGTGCCGGTGATCCTGGGTGATCACGTGTCCACCGACGCCGGAACCGGCGCCGTTCATACCGCGCCCGATCACGGTATGGAAGACTTTGAGGTAGGCAAGGCCTACAACATCGGCACCATCAACCTGGTTCAGGCGGATGGCACCTACACTTCGGCCGCCGGTGAGCTGGCCGGTGTACACGTTTACAAGGCCGATGAGCCGGTTTGCAGCGCCCTCGAGCGCGAGGGCAAGCTGGTCCGCTCCGAGAAGTTCCGTCACAGCTATCCCCACTGCTGGCGTACCAAGACCCCGCTGATCTACCGGGCCACACCCCAGTGGTTTATCAGCATGGATAAGGAAAACCTGCGCGCTGATGCCCTTGAAGCGATCCAGGGTGTACGTTGGGTGCCGTCCTGGGGTAAGAACCGTATCGAAGCCATGTTCAACCAGTCGCCGGACTGGTGCATCTCCCGTCAGCGGACCTGGGGCGTGCCAATCACCCTGTTTATCCACAAGGAAACCCAGGAGCTGCACCCGGACACCCAGAACCTGATTGAGCAGGTGGCCCAGCAGATCGAAGAGGGCGGTATCGATGCCTGGTACGAGCTGGACGCGTCTTCCCTGCTGGGCATTGATGCCGAGCAATACGAGAAGGTAACGGATACCCTGGATGTCTGGTTCGATTCCGGTGTCACCCACGAGTCAGTCCTGCGGGTTCGCGAGGAACTGGGCCAGTTCCCGGCGGATATGTACCTGGAAGGTTCCGACCAGCACCGTGGCTGGTTCCAGTCGTCCCTGAAGACCTCCATTGCCATGAATGGCGTGGCGCCTTACAGGCAGGTTCTGACCCACGGCTTTACCGTCGATGGCAAGGGCCACAAGATGTCCAAATCCCTGGGCAACGTCATTGCACCCCAGGAAGTCATGAACGAGCTGGGCGCCGACATCCTGCGCTTGTGGGTGGCCGCAACCGACTACAGCGGCGAAATGACCGTGTCCAAGGACATCCTGCGCCAGACCGCCGATGGTTACCGCCGGATCCGGAACACCTCCCGCTTCCTGCTGAGCAACCTGACCGGATTCGATCCGGAGCAGCATATGGTCGCGCCGGAAGACATGATCGCGCTGGATCGCTGGATGGTGGACCGTGCCCTGCAATTGCAGGAAGAGCTGGATGAGGACTATGGCAACTACGCCTTCCTGCGGATTTACCAGAAGGTGTACAACTTCTGTGAAGCCACCCTGGGCGGCTTCTATTTGGATATCATCAAGGATCGCCAGTACACCACCCAGGCCGACAGTCTGGCGCGTCGTTCCTGCCAGACAGCCCTGTACCACGTGGCCGAAGCCCTCGTTCGCTGGATCGCCCCGATTCTCAGCTTCACCGCTGATGAAATCTGGCAGCATCTGCCGGGTAAGCGCGGCGATACCGTGTTCTATGAAACCTGGTACGAA
>Ga0070728_10005134_pt1 | contig 13133 bp, 12 predicted proteins | sample tdDd471_FD_66723 | JGI IMG/M metagenome (GOLD analysis project Ga0070728, IMG submission 66723) | Marine sediment microbial communities from the Atlantic coast under amendment with organic carbon and nitrate - tdDd47.1 | ecosystem: Environmental > Aquatic > Marine > Coastal > Sediment | place...
TGTTAATTTGAAGCACGATATCTTCTTCGATAGACGTGGTACAAAACGTTCAAATTCTGCTGTTGAGGGGCAAAATGCACCAGCAAGTCCTACTATTGACGGAACTACCCCTATCGCAGTTGTGACGGATACAAGCACTAAGTTTGGTGATGGTGCTGGTTCTTACTTCTACGGTGTTGTAGCTAAGAATTCAACTGGGCAATCAGCGTTTGTTTCTTTCAATACTACTGCCCAAGCTGTTACAGCAACTCAAGCAGTTGATTTGAAATTTACTATCACTGATAACTCTAACCCAGCGACTGGATTTATTATCTACAGAACTGAGGCGGATGTTACTGATAGGACTTCTGCAACTTTCTATCCTATTATGGAAGTTTCCATTGCGGAACGTACTGCTGGTTATGACGGTGCTGCTGCTGGTGCGGTTAGAGATCGTAACAGAACTTTGCCAAATACTCATTCAGCATTTGTGTTTGAACCTGAAAATCAAATTTGGGAATACATCCAATTATCAAATGCTTCTAAGGTTGAATTCGCTATTACAACTCTTTCTAAGAGATTTGCGATTATCAATTATGGTACTCCATTATTGTATCAACCAGGAAAAATTGCGAGAATAATTAACCTTGGGGAGAGTTTAACTTAAACCAAGATTGTTTAAATAACCTAAAAAGGGGGAGGTCAATCCTCCCCCTTTTTTATAAATAGTAATTTATTATGGTAACTTTGCAAACAGTAAATAAAAAATGGTTCGGAAAATCTATCACTTTTGTGGATGGGATTACCTTAGATTTCAATGGCTTAGGATTAGCAGAAGTTGAAGATGAATCTGTAGATAAATTATTGGAAGTCTACGAAGGGATGCTTTTCAATGAAGGGGAAGTTCCGGAAGTGGGGGTCACTGAAGAAGAAAAACATAAAGTTGATGGGAAAAATATTTCTCAGCTGAAAGATGTGATCGAAGACCTAAAGGGGGATAACGAAGACCTCCAGAAGCAATTGAATTCTAAGGATTCAATCATTAAGGATTACAAAGCTGACCTTGCTACATCCAAAGAGGAATCCGCAAATTGGAAAGCTGAGTTCGAAAAGGCTAACGACAATACAAAATTGGTTGCTGCCCTTGAGGAGAATACAAAGTTAAAAGCGAAGAACTCTGAATTGGAGCAATCTAATAAAGAATTGACTGATAAGTACGAATCTGCTAAATACGAAAGTGAATTACTCCGTTTATCTAAAAACGATGTGAAGAAACTTTGCGTTGAATTAGGGTGTACAGAAGAGGAGATGAAGGGTGATGATGATAAATACCTGACTGCTGATAAACTTGTTGATTTAATTATTGAAAAAAGTAAGTAATGCCAACAATCCAATATAGTGTGAAAATAAGGAAGAATGAAGGGTTAATTATTTCTCCGGAAGAATTACTCTCCATTTATTTGCATGGAGTTAGAATCCAAAGTAATGATGGCACAGAATTAAGTGATGAAGATATAAGGTTCTATATTCAATCTGCCCAAACCGAAGTTGAAAATTATTTTGATATTAGGTTTGAACAGAAATTCATCAACGAAACTGTGACTTTCTTCCATGATGATTATTACAATCGTTTCCCTATTTTGAGATTGAAATTACCTATCCGGAAAGGTTTATCACTTTTCGCATTTTTGAATGGTGTCGAACAAATAAAATATCCTATCACTTGGTTGAATACACATAAGGATTCAGAAGAATTCTTCTACAAGACTTTGAGTATTGTTCCCACTGGGAGTGTAGCTTCTAGAACAAGTGCGGATATTTTGTTAACTGGTATTACAGCCTTTTTAGGGTTGACATCTTATAGAGAAATCCCCGAGTATTTTGATATCCAATATTTGACTGGGTTTGAGAATGTCCCTTTGGATTTATTAAACGTTGTCGGGAAGCTTGCTTCAATTGGATTATTAAATATTGCTGGGGATTTAATATTAGGTGCTGGAATCGCTGCTACTGGGTTAAGCATTGATGGGTTAAGTCAGAATATTAGCACTACAAGTTCAGCAACAAATTCAGGGTACGGTGCTAGAATAGTGCAGTACAATAAAGAGATTGTTGAATCTGTGAAGAGATTAAAGAGGGTTTACAAAGGGATTAATTTAGCGTCTTTATAAAATGCCAGATAGAAAGAATATTGTACAGAATGCGTCTCCGAGCTTAATACATAAGCCAAATGTCCAGTTCATAAAAAGTGATTTTGATGCTTTTATCGAACAACATGGATATGATGTGATTTGGGAAAAATCAGTTCGGTGTCCTTGTAAAACAAAAACAGGGAGCCATCGTGCAGGATGCCAAAATTGCTTGGGGTACGGGTGGTTGTACATAAACGCTGTCCAGACTAAAATGTTGATTCAGAATATGAATACTGAAACGAAATATAAGTCTTGGTCAGAGGAAAAAATGGGGATGTGTAGTATTTCCGCTTTCAGTGAAAATCAGCTGTCAATTTATGACCGAATTACCTTAATGAATGATACTTCAATATTATCAGAATTGAGGGATATTAGGGAATCTTCTGGGGGAATTTTATTTGTTTTCCCTAGTTATCGCCCTGTATCAATCTTTGAGATATATCGTTTTGTGGATGTTAACCAACAACTTGTTAGGATTCCAGAAGCTGAATACACTTTATCTAATTTTACTATTAGATTTACTGCTAATTCGGGGGTAACAAAAGGGAGTATTGTATCAATTAGGTACAGGTACCAAACCCAATACCATATAACAGATATCCCTAAAGAAGTCAGGGGTGGTAATATGGTGAACACAAAAGGTCAAACCGAAAGGGAGAAATACCCTGTACATGCTACTGCGACTAGAGCCCATGAGTCTTTAGATTACCCTGATTTTTCGGAGGTGAATGTTTTTGATAATAGTTACATAGAATGATCCCACCTATCAATATAGATGTTTCTGAAATTATCGATTCTTTTAGTTTAGATAAGGAACAAACAGAAGCTTTAATGAAATCTACTTTGAACGCCATAGTAGATGAGTTTATGAGCATCTGGGAATCTAATATCGGTAGGGAGTTGAAAGGTACTAGGGGGGAATACAAAAGGGCGATATTTGTAGATAGGATTGATGATTTCAATGTTATAGTGGGTTTATCCCCAAGGGCGAGCAAATTAGCTTTGATGCTGGAAGAAGGGGCTTCCCCTTTTGATATCAAAGAGGGTTTTGCAAAAAGTTCAAAAAGGAAATTCAATAAGGATGGTAAGTGGTTTTTAACTGTGCCGTTCAGATTTGCTACTCCTGGGGCATTAGGGGAGAGCTCAGCATTCTCTGGGAGATTACCTAGTGAAGTGCATAAATTGGCAAAAGAAAAGGCTTCTGTAGATCCAGGAAAAGGATTGACGGGTAAAGAATTGCCAAGGCATTTAAGGGAAAGGAAAAAGAGAAGCCCTATCATTACAGGAACGAAAACTTTCGCAGAATACGAGCATAAGAATTCTATTTATGAGGGGGTTGCTAAAAGGACATTTGGTACGGATTCTTCCTATACTTCATTTAGGAGGGTAAGCGAAAATTCAGACGCTGATTCTTGGATCCATAAAGGCTTCGTCGCTAGGAAATTGATGGAGAAATCTTTGTCACAAATGAGAATACAGGATGTGGTGACAGTTACCACTGATAACTTTTTAGATAATATTTAATATGGCTATTTTAATTCCGGAAATAAGGCTTCAAGCTTTGATAGAAGAATTGTTAGAAAAAATTAGGGTAGATGATCGAACTGCCATTGATGGTGGAAATGAAAGTGATTCTTTCCTTTTTAGAATTTTAGATGGCAATGAAATTGATGGGATTAGTTTATTGACCCAAGCTAGGGAGATTTTGAATAAGGGTGATGAGAATAGGCAGAAATTAGAAACCCGTTTAATGTTTGACAGAGATAGGGCTCAATTGCCAACTATCCATATCACGTTACCGTCAGAAGGGAAAGGGAAAGAAAATGCTATTGGTTTTGGTGCTGATGGTAGAAATTTAATCACAAATTCAGATGGTTCTATTTCCCACCAATATTCTAGATCATTCGGCACAACTTATGAATTGGCGATAACATCAAATGACCCTATCCAAGTTGTGATAATTTATAATATAATTAAATCTGGTTTTATTGCCATTGCGGATAGTTTAGAATTATCAGGCATGAAAATACCAGATTTCTCTGGGGGGGATGTCTCTATTAATCAGGATTTAGTTCCAAATGTGTATCTTCGGGCGATGAGGATAACTTTGGATTATAATTATGATGTCCCAACATTTAGGAAGATTCCTAATATTGATAAAATTAATTTTGATCAAGCAACTACATTATAACATGGCAAGCAACAAGAAGAAAGAAAAGGTTTTTAACACCAATGAAATCATTGTTAAGATGGGGTTTAACCTTTATTCCAAAGACTTTGTAAATAAGAAATACAAAGACAAATCCCATACATTGAAGGAATGGGAAAAAATATTCGTAAAAGAAAGGCTAATTTAGATTTTAAATTAATATCTTTATAGCAATTCGGGTTAAAGAATAAAACAATGAAATGGCACAAGAAATTATTTTTAATGGTCGAAGGATTATTCTTCCTGGATCATACTCCACGATAAAATCAGGTGTTAACAACCCTCCCCAATCTTTAGATTATGGTAGGATCCTTGTTATCGACACAGGGGTCGGGGCTGGATTTGGAGGCGGTTCTGGTATAAATGGGGCTGTGAATTCAGGGGTTGATGCAGTTTATCAATTTGAAAATGTATTAGATTATCAAGCTTTCTTGAAAGGTGGTATCCTTTATCAATTGGCAAGACCTTTGTTTAAGCCTAATGGTCAAGACATAGGTGCTAGTACTGTTTTCCATGTACGTGCTGCAACGACAACCGCTGCGACTGTTTCATTCGCACCTACTGGGGGTGGTACCAATGGTGGGAATTTCTCAATTAGGGTTAAAGTGGATGAAGGGGTTATCGCAAATGGTGTTGAAACCAATAGTAAATTAGTTAAGGGTTATGCCTATACTTTTGAAGCAGGTGTTGTAGATCCTACTGCATTCAGGCTTAGATTCTGGAGAGGCACATGGACTGGGAACCATACCGATGGTTTGGCGTTTAATGAAGTCCCCCAAGCTGATACAGAACCTGAAGAATTATTGATATCAGATGAGTTCACAAATGTAACTGAATTAAATGCATGGATGGATTCTGATCCTTTCTTCAATACTTATTTTGAAAAGGTAACATTTACTCTTAATGGGACTGGGGCTATTGATTCTGCTGATTTAACTGCCATTAGTGGCAACCAATTATTTGCTGGTGGGACTGAAACCTATGGAGCAAATGACTTGACTAGTGTATTCGATGTGATTAGGGAATTAGATTTCTCTTTTATCTTGACAACTGATTCAGGTGCTAATGCCCAAAATTCAAGGAATTCGGCTATATTATCACATATCCAAGATCCTGATACAAAGTTTGAAAAATTCATGGTTGTAGCTGGGGGTGCGGATTCTACAGAATTTGCGGAAGGTGTTACAAATAGCTCGATTGAGACAGCTAAATTTTTTAATTCCGATAAAGTTATCGTTGTACATGGGGCACCGTTGACAACTTCTGATAATTCCCCAAGTGGGTTTAGGAATTTTGGGACTATCTATAAAGCAGCAGCTGTATTAGGTAGGATCGCAGGTTTGGCTCCTCAAGTTCCTGTAACTTATAAGGCAATTGACATCGGTGGGGAAGCCCATAACCTTACTTTAACAGAAAGAAGACAAGCTATCAGGGCAGGTGTTTTAATAACGTATTTTGATAGAGATTTCAGGGAGTTTATCGTAGAACAGGGGATTAATTCTTTACAGAATAACAATAACCTTATCAATGCGAATGGGACTTCTTATTCTATCCAATTACGAAGAATCACGTCCCAGATAAATAAAGAATTGATACAGAATTCTAAACTCCAATTGCTTAACCAAGAAAATGGGGTTAATCGTAACACACTTTCAGCGAGAAACGTTGAAGATTGGGTTAAGGGTTATTTACAAAGGATAACTGCCACAGCTACTGTGGATAACTTGATCTTAAGTTTCCAAGATATAACCGTAACAACTGAAGGCGATGCATATCGTGTTCGCTATGGTATCATTGTCAACCGTGAGGTTAACAAGTTACTATTTACTGGATTCATCTTAGGATAATAGAAAATGAATGAAAGTGTAATGACTGCCGTAAGGGCAATTATCAAAGTGAATGGGGTTGCAATAGGGATATTCAGATCTATTCGTACGACTGAAAATATACAGCGTGGCGATGTTAGGGGAGTCGGGAATTTTACTTCTCAAGAACTTCCAGCATTAGGTGTTACTTGTACTTTCAATGCGGATATGTATATGATTGACCTTCGTAATTCTACAATCCCAGGACTTGATCCTAGAAATGTAAGTTCTATTGAGACTTATGCTAATTCCCTTTTGTTTGGTGGGCGTCCTGTAGATTTATATATCTACAAGAAAGAAGCTGTTGTTCAACAGGGACAGGCAATTGTTGATGAAGTGACAGAAGGTGAATTTGCTGTCATTAGAGATTTACATTTGGAATCAAGTGGGTTTGACATCACAGAAGGACAAATAACAGGTAGAAATATGTCAGGGCGTTATTTAACTCCGATTATTTTACCAGCTTAATAAAAATTGAAAAATGGAAAATCTACAAGAGAAGATTGATTTAGTAATCAAGGGGAAGAAGTATGAAGTTACTTTCCCTAATGTTGGACAGCTTAGAAAAATAGCTTCGAACAAAGCCCTTTTATCCAATGGTATGTATCGTTCAATCTATACAATGGCAACGGAGGAAGGCGACCAAGCTTTAAAAGTAATTGATGTTGAAGCTATTTTTTCAGTATTAATCCCTGACCTTATCACGGAATTAAAGCCAGGATCAATAGGTGATTTGGGGTTGAAAGATTTTAAAGAAATTGAAAAGGTGTATGATGAACAATTCACACCTTGGTTTGACGCATGGATGAAAGTTCTTAAATCTTAATATGCTTTTAAATTCTTTGAAGAAGGTGATCTCCTCCATTTTTAAAAAAAGGGTTGCGGAGGTTGCCTTCTCCCATAAAGTGGAGGTATCTGTTGAAGATATCAAAACCGCAATTGAGGAATGGAATTTAAATTTCCCAATTGATAGGTGGTGGAGGAGAAAACACAGTATCCCATTTGGGTCGAAATTACATAATGAGGCTTCTTTGATTGATATGTGGTTTGAATTCCAAGAAGATCTCCTTTATATTGAAGTTGAAAGTTCAAAGGGATATACACCGAATAAGGGGGAATTTTTAAAAGAATCATCTAAATCAAGGGAAATAACAGAAGAAGAAAAATATCAAAACTTCTTGAAAGAAGCTAAAGAAATCGATTTATCACAATTTGATGATATAAAAAATGGCTGACGAAAAAAGGTTAAAATTTAGTGTTGAAGGTGGGAATGAAGTCGACAGTTTCATGTCTAGGCTTAAAGGTTCCGCAGATTCTTTAGCAAGAGATTTGATTGCATCTTCTAGGAGGTATTCCACAAGTGGGAAAGAAGTCCTTAAAGATATAGAAGATCAAATAAAGGCTATTGAGAGGAGGAACAAATTAGACGCTGATTTTGAAAGGAAGCATGTAAGGGTTGGGGTAGCAGCTGGGCTTATAGATCCGGAGGAAGGCAAAAGGAGATTAGAAGGGATTTCTATTGGGGCGAGTGAGGATAAATTGCAAACCCAACTTTTACGAGAGTTAATTGAAGTAACCAAGCAGACTGCCCGTGAAGAAATTAGGGAAGACAGGAAAGATGTTGAGAAACAAATATTAGCGGATAAAAGTTTAGATGATTTAGGTATTTCAGGGGATGAATTTGAAGCTTTAAAGAAAACCATCCAACGCCAAGAGATAGGTGATGTAACCGAAGAAGAAGCTGCCGAGAGAAGTAGGTTCGCAAGAGTAGGGCGTAGCGCACAGGGTGCCATTAATGCTGTTAGTGGGGCACAGAACGAATTTGCTGCCATTGCTGCTTTATTTGCTACAATTCCATTTATTGGGCAAGCCTTATCAGGAATTGCCTCTAAAGGATTAAATCTGGGGTCTAAATATGATACTGCTATTGGGACAAATATTGGATTAGTCGGGGGTGCATTTGGTGACTTCCGTGGATTTGGCTCAGATTTAGGTGGTTCAATAGGATATAATGTTGTAGATGTTGAGAATGCTAGGGCTGCAGCTATCAGGTCTAGATTAAGTGCAGCAGGATCAGGTGAAGCCACGAGGGATATTTTATCTTTACAACGGGGGTTATCTTTAGATCAAGGATTATTATTACAAACAGAAAGGCTTCAGAGAAGTGAAACAGGGGGTGGCACAACAAAACAAATAGTACAAGGATTGATTGGTTCCCTACGTTCAACAGGGGTGAGCACAGGGGATGATTTATCTGCTGTTTCTGAATACCTTCAAATCCTTACTGAATTGGGGCAGGAACAAGTCATGAGGCTTGGTAGGGTGGATTCTGGAATTAATACTAAGATGATTGCTGCCATTGCAAATTTAGATGAAACCTTTCAGAATCCAGATGTATTAAAAGGTGTACTTTCATCAGTCCAAGCAGGTCTGATGCAAGCTAGGACACCACAGGTTGAAGCTTTACAATTTGCGGCTTTATCTAGATTACGACCAAATGCTAATTTATTTGATTTGGAATTAATTAGGGAAGCACCATTTGCGGAGGGGAACACTGAATATTTGAGTGAATTCTTAAAAACACTTAGGGGCACTTCTGGGACGGATGAGAACTTCTTTAGGAATATTCGTTCAACTTTGAATTTACCTAGCTTAAATCTCGCCCAAACGTTTGGTAGAGCCTTTATTGAAGGAGGTGGGGCACTTACTGATGAGCAATTGGCTCAATTTAGGTCAGGGCAAGGAGTAGATATCCAAGGGAGGGCTGCTTCTGCGACTTCACAATTACAAAGATCTACAGCTAGGCTTGATAATATTTTTGCAGAATCAACAAGCAAAATGGTTGAAGAAATGGCAAAATTAATTGATAAGGTTGATGAATGGATTACAGGCTCTGCGGAAAATACTGGAGCTTTACAAGATACAACAGTGGCTAATAATAGAGTTGCGGATGCTTTGGAAAAACAAAATCCTTATTTATTCTCTGGACCGATTTCTGCGTTAAGAGGCGGTGTTGCTGGATTCCCTTCTAAATAAACTGAATTATGGCTAAAAATTATATTGAATTCGTTTTTAATGATACTTTGATCACTTCATTACAGAATTGGATCAATCAACCAGATTCTTTGATAAAGGATTATCAGAATTCTTCTGCTAGGGATTTCCTACAAGAAGTTGGGGAAAATGGGAAAACAAATTTACAGAGGATTTGGGAATCCTATACATTTGAAGAACAAGAAGCCCAGCAGACTAATTATAACGGTGGGCAAGGGCAATTGGATTTGATAAAGCCAGGAATTAAATTTGTTATTCCTAAGAGCAGGGTTAATAGTGAAACAATATCTATTATAGGCAAAAATCAATTCCTTACCCAAGCTACGTTTGAAGCTTTTTGGTCTGCTAGATTAGAAGAACTGAGGAATGATATAAATTATTCCCCAATAGAGATTCCTGAAATTAATAGTGGTGTAAAATCCCAGACCACAAATTGCCGTGTATGGATTTGGATTAGGGCTTTAGACCGCATAATTGATGTGAGTTCTTTTGTGACTAGGTTGAGCACTTTTGTAGATGGGCAGAGTAATAATTTCAATCTCCAATTGCTACCATTCACAAGTTTTGGGGATATAGATTTCATAGGGCAAGAATCTTTTGTTAATTTTAATTTAAGGGGTCAGGATGGGAAAGAAAATATCCCATTTTTTGCTAAATTCTTACAACAAAATGATCTTGTGTTTATCAGGTTTGAAACTTTGAAATTAGAACAAAGCAATGATATTGAAAATAGGAACCCTTTAGAAATAGGGGCGAGTGATGTTCCGAACAAAGTTTATGATATGATTGGGCTTATAGATATCCCAAGGGAGACTACAACCCAGCAGAATAATTCTTCAATAGTTTCTGTTTCCGGAAGGGATTTCTTGAAGCTATTACAAGAAGATGGGAATTGGTTTTTCCCATTACGTTGGATGGAAAATTCTGAAACATTTTTTGCTGCAACACAAGATGAAGAAAATGGCTGGTTCCGTAGAAATATGGTGACTGGGGAATACAATTATTTGTTCTTTTACAATTATAGGAATATTCAAGATACATTAGGATTCATTTTAAACCAATTAGTCAATTTGGGTGTGATAGGGGACAGGAGAGGTCCGTTTTCTAATTACCCTGATGATAGAGTGACAAAAAGGTATGAGATAAGTCAGGATGATTCTAATTATCTAGAAGAAGTTGAAGCCAAAGGGGTTTGGAGGATTATAGAATTTGCAGTGGATAATTCTTCTTTAAATAGGGTTGTTTCTGATTCTTCATTTTCACAGCCTGATGGGACGATTTTACAACAATTCAATAAAATATGTCAACCCCCATTTGTTGAATTTTTTGGGGATACTTATGGGGATAAATATGAGTTTATAGTTAGGCAGCCACCTTTCACGCAGAAAGATATTTTACAGTATTTAGAAAGTGAAAACGGGGTAATCACAATAGATGATTATTTTGATAAAGATCTTAATTATGATGAAAGATTCTTTTCTTGGTACCAATTAGAAGCCCAGCAATCAATAATCGGGACAACGGGGCAGGTTGCTTTGGCTTACCTTCCCATTGTGTATTTCCCTCAATATGCGGAAGTATTCGGGAATCATAGATTGAGCGTCGTGAGTAATTATATCCCAAGAAGTTCTATATTAGGGGATAAACAGACTATAAATCAAGATTTGTTTAGGGAAGCAATAGTAGAAGATTTTAGTTATTTAATTGAATCTAATTGTTACCTCCCATTTACAAGAACAGGGACTATCACTCTGTATGGGGATAGGCGAATTAAAAAGGGGACTTTCATAAGGTTTTCCCCAACTGGAGAAATATTTTATGTATCTTCTGTCAGGAATGATTTAGTCGCTGGTAGAGGCTCCGTAAGTAGGACTACAACAATTGAAGTATCTAGGGGGATGGTGGAAAAATTTATTCGTATTGCTTCTGTAAGTGATCAGCCTTCTGATGTGTCAATTAGTAATTTAGGGGGGACAACAATGACAGGTGGGACGTTCAATATAAATGTGAATGCCACAACGCCAAAATTTAGTTATTTTAATATCATTGATACTAATTTAATTAGGTCGACGTTAATTAATAGATTTGAATCTTCTAATGCGAATAGTAATCAACAAACTGTTAGAGAAAGGAGAGCCACAAAAACAAATTTCGGGGTTAACGAAGAAGTTTTCAATTTCTTTTTACAAAGGAGGCAATTTGTATGAATAAAGGTTACGATATGAGTGGGGTGAGCCGCATGGGTGTTCACGGGCATGATTACCTTGTTGGTCGTGGTTATGTGATTATCCCCCCGAATGTAGATAGGGGGCAGTATATCGCTTCGGCTTTACGGAGTGAGAAATTAGCTATTTCTCTAGAAAATGGTGGGAGTATTGCTTTGAATACTTATATCACTAGAGAAGCCATTCAGGATATTGTTTTCCCAGAAACATCAGAAGAATTGGGGAGTTGCGTTTCTTACATTACAGTCCCCCCGTATAATGTTAGGATTATAGTTGGTATTGTTGGGGACGAAGATGACTCCCAATTGTTACAGGAAGACGAATTTAGGAGAGAAAAGAAAACAAGTAGTGGTATTATAAGCATTTCTGGATTAGGGAGGCGAGGTGAGCTCCATTTAGATTTAGATGGTTTGGAAACTGAAAATGGTGGATTATTCATCAAGATAAAAAATGGGAGTCGGTCTGCCAAAATGAGGGTGGAAGTTTTGGGGGAATCTGAAATTTACACCGAAGGGAAATCTACAATATCTTCAGCGGATGAGATTGAGTTGAAAATAGTCGGCACAGAAAACCCTATCTCCATAAGGTACAAAAAGGGGGAAGGGCTTACATATACGGATGAATTTGAAAATTCAATAACAGTAAATGAAGATGTCGTACAAATCCAACCAAATAGTGAATTCAAACTTTTTGAAGGTGAAGAAGCCATGATAAAAGGTGATGCCCTTGTAACCGAGTTAGAAAAGGCAAAAAATAGGATTGATTCTATAATTAGTGCCTTACAAAATTCTGCAGTTGCATCTGGAGATGGAGGGGCGACTTATAAAACAAATATAACAACTGCTTTGGCTTCTTTAGAAGAAGAGGATTATTCTGAAGTAAAATCTACCAATTCATTTTTATAAGATGTATTTAATTTTTACCTTTATTAAAAAATAAGCAAATGGGAATTTTATCAGCCAGTGAACAAATATTTAGGCGATATGATGATTTATTTCAATCAATAGGGAGGGCAGGACTTAATGCTTTGTTCCCTAATGAATTTGAAGTTTACATGGTTGCCCTAGAACTCGTAACATTTGACGGGCAGCTTATAGATTATTTATCTTTCCCGATCCTGCCTAAGACAATGTCCCAAAGGGAAATGAAGAGGGTTGATGTTAAACAATCTCTACAGGGGATAGTGACAACAACATCTAATACTTTTACTCCCAAAGAATTAACAATGCAGGGTAATTTCGGGAGGGCTTTTAAAATATTCTTAACACCTGAGATCCCCGCAACTGGGGCAGGATTTAGATTTAGTACTAGGAATGGGGTTTACACAGGACACCAAACAAATAATAACATCCCAAGAATTTCCGTAGCTTCTTTTGATTCTACGGTTAAGACAGGTTATGGGTTGATCAAAATACTTCAGAGTATAATTGATAAGTCAACATCAATAGATGGTCGTGGGAGACCATTCAAATTATATTTCCATAACCCTACGATGGGGGAAAGTTGGTTGGCTATACCGACCCCAAACCCCTTAGTTATTAATCAAAGTGTTGATAATAACATGATTCATTCATATGTTGTTAATTTAACTTTGTTAGCTCCGTTGGAA
>Ga0070728_10005136_pt1 | contig 13132 bp, 5 predicted proteins | sample tdDd471_FD_66723 | JGI IMG/M metagenome (GOLD analysis project Ga0070728, IMG submission 66723) | Marine sediment microbial communities from the Atlantic coast under amendment with organic carbon and nitrate - tdDd47.1 | ecosystem: Environmental > Aquatic > Marine > Coastal > Sediment | place...
TGTAAATATATTTGACAAAGAGCCTCTTTATCAGCTGTTTAAAAAACCTTATATGCAATATTTCAAAGAACAAAACTATAATCAATTGAATTTGTTCGACTTATAACGAAACGCTAGTGACTTTTTATTATTGCTAATAATTCAGGTATCCTTCTGATAGCTTCAGAATTGGAGGTATTTTAGTTTCATCTTTATTTGATGAAGCAGTAAAATTTTACCTTGTTTTGCCAATGATGAATTTGGAATACTCAATAAGGGATACCCTCCCTTAATGTTTGTGGATGGCCATTTTCTGTTTTACCAGGGAAGTTTTTGTTTGATCAATTTATGTTGTTTACATGAGAGGGATGGCATCCCTAAATCTTGCACACACTAATTGTCCAATTTAAGACGTCGAACTCAAAACTTCAAACACCTAACGCTTCCTTTCGTACATTTTCTCTCTTAATTCCTGGATCCTTTCATCGACGATATAATCATCGTAATCCATCAATTTATCGATAATGCCATTGGGGGTAAGTTCGATTACCCGGTTAGAAACGGATTGGATAAACTCGTGGTCGTGCGACGACATAAAAATATTTCCCGGGTACTTGATCAGGTTGTTGTTGAATGCCTGGATAGATTCGAGGTCGAGGTGGTTTGTAGGTGTATCCAACACCAGCGCATTGGCATCGGCAAGCATCATCTTTGATATCATGCAACGCATTTTCTCTCCACCCGATAAAACATCAACCCGCTTACGGGTTTCCTCGCCGGCAAAAAGCATTTTGCCTAAATAACCACGGATATAAAGTTCTGTTGTGTCGGTGGTGAACTGACAAAGCCAATCGAACAGGCTCAACTCGCTTCTGAAGAATTCCGAATTATCCAAAGGCAAATAAGCAGAGGTAATGGTTTGTCCCCACTGGTAGGTGCCGGTATCGGCTTTTTGGTGGCCGTTAATAATCTCAAAAAAAGCTGTCATGGCCCTGGTGTCCTTCGACAGGAAGATGATTTTGTCACCTTTGTTTGCGTAAAAGTCTACATTCTTAAACAATACTTTACCATCTATGCTGGCGCTTAAACCATATACATCAAGTATTTTATCTCCTACCTCCCGTTCCGGTGTGAAAATAATGCCCGGGTATTTACGTGTCGAAGGTTTAATGTCTTCAATATTCAGCTTCTCAATCATTTTTTTGCGGCTCGTTGTTTGTTTCGATTTGGCAACATTGGCACTAAACCGCGAAATAAACTCCTGCAATTCTTTGCGCTTTTCTTCGGCCTTTTTGTTTTGTACCTGCTTCTGCCGTAGAGCCAGCTGGCTACTCTGGTACCAGAAACTGTAGTTTCCGGCAAACATCTGAATTTTCCCAAAATCGATGTCAACAGAATGTGTACTGATGGTGTCCAGAAAGTGTCTGTCGTGAGAAACTACAAGAACAGTATTTTCATAATTGGCCAGGTAGTTTTCTAACCACCTCACTGTTTCGAGGTCGAGGTCGTTGGTAGGCTCATCAAGCAAAAGGTTATCGGGTTTGCCAAAAAGTGCCTGGGCCAGCAGTACTCTTACTTTTTGCAAGCCGCTCATGTCTTTCATCAGTGTATAATGGAATTCTTCTTTTATACCCAGGTTGCTTAATAATGTTGCTGCTTCACTCTCTGCATTCCAGCCATCCATTTCAGCAAATTTGTCCTCCATCTCGGCGGCTTTAATCCCATCTGCATCCGAAAAATCCGGTTTGGCATATATTGCATCTTTTTCCTGGATGATATTCCACAATTGTGCATGGCCTTTCATTACGGCATTAAGTACGGTGAATTCATCAAAGGCAAAGTGATCCTGGCTAAGTACAGAGAGTCGTTCGCCGGGCCCCTGGCTTATGTGTCCGTGGGTGGTGTCAATTTCTCCTGAAATGGCCTTTAAAAATGTGGATTTGCCGGCACCGTTTGCTCCAATTACACCATAGCAGTTTCCTGCTGTAAACTTCATATTTACATCCTGGAACAATACCCTGCTCCCAAATTGAATTCTTAAATCTGCAACTGTAATCATTTGAATAATTTGTGTTAAGCTGAATTGCTTTTAAAAAAGTTGGCGAAAGTAGTCTTTAATTAGGGATTATGCCGGATTGCTATAAAACAATACTTTACACCCGGGGAGTAGAATCAATGCTGTTAATCCTGATTTTTGAAAATGTTGTAGAATAAAATTAAACTAGAATATTTTCAAAAATCAATAGCCTGGGTCGTTCATTTTAACCCCGCCATGAATGACAGGGCAATTGAAATCCAATAAGTATATCGAACTCAGGTCAAGAATTTATTGTGATAAACCACATCTCCATTTCACCTTTACCTTTTGCTTCGATCTTACCACGGCTTTCGAAATTAAATAAGGTGTCGTTTTTTAATAGCTCATATGTTACCTGGCTGATGTTCACCCTGCCTATCTCACCATTGCTTTCTATTCTTGATGCCGTATTCACAGTATCTCCCCAAATATCGTATTGGAACTTTTTTATTCCAACGATGCCAGCTACTACTGGCCCGGTATGTATGCCACAACGCATTTCAAAGGCTGGCAGGCCCTCTGCATCTCTTTCGGCTTTCCGTTTGATGATAAATTCCTGCATTTCGAGTGCCGCCAAAACAGTGTTTTTTAATGAATCATGGGTTGGAACAGGCAATCCGCCCGCAGCCATATATGCATCACCAATGGTTTTTATCTTCTCGATGCCATATTTACCAACGATGCCATCAAAGGCTTCGAAGCAGGCGTTTATCTCCATAACCAGATCCTTAGCACTGAGCAGGGCAGAAGCTTGTGTAAACCCTTTAAAATCGGTAAATAAAATGGAGACCGTATCGAAGTCGCGTGCAGCAGCCTTACCTTTATCCTTTAGTTCCCGTGCTATTTCTTCGGGAAGAATATTTAGCAACAAATTTTCTGAACGATCGCGTTCTTTTTCAATAAGAGCTTTTGATTTACGGATATATCGCAACCGACTATAAAGGGCGGTCGCCAGGAGCAAGATAAATCCACCAATACCCAAAGATATATTTCTTGTTTTCTCTTCGGTACGTATCTCCTCCTGGTGTGCAACCTGCACCAAATGTTTTTCTTCAGCCCGTGCAATGCTATCTGTCAGCAATTGATTGTTGAATTCCATTTGCTGGAGCTTTATCGCTATCTCTTCATAACGCAGGCTATCATCCAAATTTTGCATCTTTTCATAGTACTCCAGTGCCTGGTTTCCATCGCCCAGGGCCTTGTAGCCTTCGTACAGGCATTCACAAGCATAGGCTTCTCCTTCAATGCTTCCGATTTCAAGATAGAGTAAATAACCTTTCTCGCATTCAGCTATGCCTTTTCTGTGTTCCTTCTGGTGCTGATAAATCATTCCAATTGATGTCAATGAAGATGCAGCTCCGTTTCTATTTCCAATTTCTTCGTTGAGTTTTAAACTTTTAATGTAATAGTTTAACGCTGTATCATAATCGCCTTTGGATTTGTACAGCGCCCCAATTGATCTGAAGGATGCAGCTATCCCTCTTTTATTTCCGGTCTCTTCGCGGATACGCAGGCTTTGCTGGTAGTAGACAAGGGCACTGTCGTACTGTCCCAGTGCTTTATAAGAGCTCCCGACATTATTGAGTGGTATGGCAATTGAAACTCTTTCCCCTATTTCCTGGGCAATTGTTAATGCTCTTTTGTAATAATATAATGCCGCACTGTGATCGTCCTGTGCATCATAAATATTTCCGATGTTATTCAAGGCAGAACCAATTCCGTATTTGTCACCAACCTTTTCATAGTAATTCATGCTTTTCTGGTAATCATCCAAAGCTTTTACATAATTTCCCTGGCTATGATAAACATTACCAATACTTAACCACGAACCAGCAACTCCTGTTATATCTCCAATCTCTTCATATATTTTTAAGCCTTGTTGAAAATAGGATATTCCCTTGCCATATTCACCCTGATAGTAAACAATGTATCCAATATCAATCAATGTATTTGCAATTTCTTTTTTATCCCCAACCTCTTTGCTTATGGTTAAACTTTTTTGAAAATATTCTGAAGCGGTTTCATAATCTCCAAGTATTTCATAGGTATTCCCAATATTATGCAAGGTGCGGGCAATAGCTTTTCTGTCTGCAATTTTTTCGCTAATCGATAAACTGTGCTGGTAATATTCCAAAGCATTAAGGTAGTTGCCATTTTCATAATACGATTTGGCCTGTGTGTAAAGGGCTTTAGCCATTTGTTTTTCCATACTCTTCGCTTCTGCAAAATCAAATTGCAATTGAGCAAAGTAAAGCGCACTATCCGGTTGACTAAACAGGTATCCTTCGAGGATAAAATTGTGTAACGCTTTTAATCGGGTGGAATCTTCCCGGGTTTCATCCTGCCAAACAGACCACAGGGAGTCGAGGTTGGTTTGTGCACTTAAGCAAAACAGTGATAGTAACAGAAGGGGTAACAGAATTTTTCTTTTCATTGTTAAGGTTATCAACAACCATTTGATGGATTTGGTTCAACAAAATCTGATAACTAAAGTTTGTTGCAGGATTATTAAATCCATTCCGTTCGTATTTCCCGGTTGAGTGAGCGGTAATTTATATATTGAACGATCCGTGGTTGTGTTCCTGAATTTGGTGAACTGCCATGGGGCAATGCATGATGCCAGATAATAAAATCACCGGCCTGGGCCGCAATGGGTTTGGCTCCTAATTGATGCAAATCTTCCTCTCGTGGATGGGCACCTTCGGGTAAACTTTTGAGCCAGGATTCAATTTTTTGATGAAAACCGGGAACCAGTGTAAATGCTCCCTGGTTTTCTGGTGTATCTGAAAGGTACAATATTCCCTGGAGGCCAAATGGAATTGGTGTTTTAAGGCTGACGTCCCAGTGGAGGTCCGGGCCAGGGAATTGATATAATTCATTTTCAGGTGGATTAAAACTAACCCTGTCGATACTAACCAGCAAGTCGTTTCTTTTCCAGAGTTGCAGGAATGCAGTCCGGATTTTTGGTGACAGCCTGTTTTTCATTAGCAAAGGGTGCATAAAAAACTGAACCATTATCCCCTTTTTTGCTGGATGGTGCTTATACCAGGTTGAGTTATCATCCAAATCGATTTCCAGAAACTCCTCAATCAGCTTAACCGTATCCTCACAATCTTGTTTTGGAATGGCATTTTTAACGATCACAAATCCGTCCCTTTCAAACTGTGTTATGTCCTTTGTGCTTAACACTGGTTTTTCAATTTTTGTATCTTCTACAGAATGACCGCCATCCAAAATCGCTGTATTGAAGAATTCAATCAATTGTTTAGAAATTGTGCCGTTGGTAATAATCCAGTCTTCGAATGCTTCAAATGAGGGAGCATGCATAAATAAGTACTGATAGGTGGGTTCCAACCCTATCCCTAAACTATCAAATACTGAGGTAACATAGTTGAGTTTGGTTTTATCTTTAGGATCAAGAAGTCCTTTTCGTTCAAGTATTATTTCCGACCATATCCTCTTCAGATACGTCAGGCCAAGTTTTCCTTGTTCCAGTTTATCAGCTAAAACTATTTGTTCCTGATTCATTTTGTTTAAAATTTTATCCGTTTCAGTAAATGCATATTTGCAGCGAACGCATAGGAGTTATACCGATTGTTATTTAAAATGTGCCATTAATTGATTTCGCTTTTAATGCCACTTTAAATATACATCGGCATTTACCATTTATGCATCAAAATATTGCTTTGGCTCATTTGGATGTTAAATTGGTATTAATTGTAAACCCGGATTATCTCTCCATGGTTTTTTCCCAGGACACTCCTCACATAGGCGTTAACCACCTTTTCTGTTGGAATTGGGTTATGTCCCGGGAAAAAGTCCTTGTACTTGTAGTAAGCATCCTCAACAAGGCCCAGGGAAACAACATTTACCCGAATGCCATTTGTAATTTCTAGAGCTACCGCTCTGACAAAACTGTGTATTCCTCCATTTACCATTGCAGCACTTGATGTCATAACAACGGGATCATCAGCCAGGATTCCTGTTGATAAAGTTATCGAGCCATTCGGATTCAGGTATTTTTGCCCAATGTGAACAAGATTTACCTGTCCCATTAATTTGCTTTTCAATCCAATGTAAAAGTCTTCTTCAGTCAGTTCATTAAAATTAGCCCATTTGGCTTCTCCGGTAACACAAATTATTGCATCAACATTTCCTGTATTACTGAACATTGCCTTTATTGAATCACTATCAGCAATATCTACTTTAACATCTCCACTTGTTCGCCCCGCAATAATTACATCGTTTTCGGCGGCAAAGTGAGCACTAACTCTCTTGCCAATTGTTCCGTTTCCTCCAATTATCAGTATTTTCATTTTGGTTGTTTTAATTTATTGCAAATGTGTATGAGCAGTAAAGCTTTCCCGGGCGCCTCACTACAAAGTGAAATTAACCTTTTACAATCCACTCACCTTGATAAATAATATTTTCATTACAAATATTTATACTATAGCGTGCCTGACCTGAATGGCAAATTTAGTCATGTTCTCTGAGATTAAAAATCAAAGCAGAATAGTATGGAATGTAAACAATCCTTTCCTGTCAGCCCTTCATACCGATGGCAGCTAAGTAAGTCGATAGGTTAAACAACAAAGATATGTTTAATGCATTGTGTTAAAATCTGTTAAATGCAATGATTTGCAAATCTATCGTAGTGCAAATTTGTTGTATGCACAATAAACCTCTTTTATGCTATTTTGATTATATTTGAGCAATTACCTAAATAAAAAAGTAATTGGTACAACAACCCATACATATTAGTTTGGTAATTTTACCACCGCGAGCTCATGCCCGGATTACTTCAATCCCGATAACAAAAACATCATTACTTCTCGTCTGCATTTTATTAACAATTTCATTTTGGACGACCCATTTGATTGCCCAGCACACTTACATCCTTGACAAAACAACCCGTTTTGAAAGGATGCGTGCTGAAGAAGGTTTATCTACCGGATTTACAACCTGTATACACCAGGATAAGTATGGTTTTATCTGGATTGGATCAACGATTGGTTTAAACCTTTATGATGGTAATAAAGTCGAGATATTTTATGCTGATCAAAAAAATCAGGATGCATTATACAGCGATGTTATTTATAACATGTTTGAAGAAAATGATGGAACCATGTGGTTTGCTACATCCACGGGAGTTAGTAAATACAACAGAGCAGATCAAACTTTCCGCAATTATATTCCTGACACAATAGATATTGCAAACCCTCACAATTTGACCCAGAAGATTGTGCAGGATGGAGACTATTTGTGGATTAATGTTCGTGATGAACTATTTCGGTTTAACAAAGTAACTGGGCAGTTTGCTTCCTTTGGTGAGGATGCTTTGAGACCATTAATTGGTAATATTTATAATGGTTCGGGATCCCAACCATTTTACTTTCCAGAAAAGGAAAGAGGTGAAAGGGATTTGTCATCCTACATTTTTATTGATAAATCGTTAACCTTATGGGTCTGTTCGGGTGAAATTACAAAGGGCTTTACATTGAGTAGGTTTAATAAAAAAAACGAATCTTTTATTCATTTCCAGAATATACCATCAAATCCTGAAAGTTTCTCAGGCAAACAGGTTACATCAATGATTGAGAGTAAGGATGGAACCATTTGGTTAGCAACCTGGGGAGGCGGCCTACTGCAAATGTTGGACAAGAAAAAAGGTAAATTCAAACAATTTATCCATTCCAGAGGTGAGCCACGGTCATTATTGGATAATGAACTATTGGTGGTATTTGAGGATTTAAGAGGAAATATTTGGACAGGTGGTGAGGATGGTTTTTCACATTTAAATATAAATACAAGTCAATTTGTCAACTTTGAAATTCCTCCCAATTCGTATGATCAGTCTAAATCAAATCATATTTATGGCATCAATGAAGACCAAAAAGGCGAATTATGGCTAAATACCTACAATGGTTTTTACAGGTATAATCCGTCTACAAAAGTTTTACGGCATCACCTAAAGAATCTTAAAAATGAAAACAGTTTAAGTGGCAACCTGGTGCTTCAAATCATGCATGATCAATCTGGTCAGGCTTGGATATTGACGTATGACGACGGAGTGAATAAACTTAATCATTTTTCAAATTCCTTTCAAAAAAGTGAGATGAATAGCTTTTATCCAAGTACACTTTCAAGCAACATAATTTCCAGAATATTAGGAGACAGCAAAGGTAATCTGTGGTTTGGGACATATGAGGAAGGATTAAACAAAACTACTCTTAACAAAAACAGGGAATTTACAAATTTTGAACACTATTTGCCTGAACCAAAATATCCAAAGAGTATAAATGGAAATAGAGTGTACAGTATTTTTGAAGATCAAGAACAAACCATATGGGTTGGGACACAAAACGGGTTAAACAGGTATAATGCCAAAAACAATGATTTTACCCGTTTTGAGCATGATCCTTATGATTCCACTACAATAGGCAGGGGCACAGTTTCCGCTATTTTTGAGGACAGTTATGGTACTTTCTGGGTGGGTACATGGAATGGCCTATATATTCTGGATAAAAAGACCGGTATATTTTTGCATTTAATCTCCGATAAAAATAATCCTGGTGCCATTGTAAGTAATGAAATAAGAAAAATCCATGAGGATTCCCATGGTGAACTTTGGTTTGCAGGTGATTTTCTTGAGAAATTAAACAGATCGGATACCAGTTTTATACACTACTTTTCAGACTCCATTATTTTTCGGGATTCAAAAAAAACTGATATATGGGATGTGGTTGAAGATGATTCAGCTAATCTTTGGATGACGACTTATCGGGGTGGCTTAATCAAGTATCAAAGAATTGACAGAACCTTTACCACAGTTACTACTAAGGATGGACTGCCCAGCAATACCCCTGCTGCTATTGAGGTTGATGATAAGGGGTTTATCTGGGTTTCTTCAACACAGGGCATTTCAAGGATAGATACTCGTGACTATTCCATCCATAATTATGATGATGCAGATGGTTTAGCCGGTCTGGAGTTTATCGACAATAGTTCATATAAAGACGAAGAGGGTTGGTTATATTTTGGTGGTCGGGAAGGTATTAGTTTTTTTCATCCAGACAGCTTAAAAGATAACACGATTATACCTCCTGTTTATGTTACTTCCTTAACGGTTGCGGGCCATCAAAAATATTTTGATAAGCCATTATATGAAATGGGAAGTGTTGATTTGCAATACAATGAAAATGATTTTAGTTTTGATTTTGTTGCCCTGGATTATATCAATCCCAATAAAAACCAGTTTGCCTATATGCTGGAAGGTTACGATGAAGACTGGAATTATGTAGGAAATAAGCGTACCGCCAATTACACCAATATGAGTCCGGGTGATTATACTTTTTGGGTAAAAGGAAGTAACAATAATGGTTATTGGAATGAACAGGGGGCAAGCCTTGCGCTTACCATTTTTCCACCCTTTTGGAGAACATGGTGGGCTTATGGTGCTTATGTGTTTGTGTTAATTGGTTTATTGTATATACTTCGACGCAATGAATTAAGAAAAATCCATCTGCATCAGGAGTTGGAATTGAAGAATGTACATGCAGAAAACCTTGCCGAATTGGATGCAGAAAAAACCAAATTTTTCGCAAACATTTCCCATGAATTCCGTACGCCTTTGACTTTGATTTTAGGACCTCTGGATAGATTCATTGGCAAGATTAAAAATGAAGAACAAAAGAAAGAACTAAACCTTGTAATACGTAATGCCCGAAGACTTCAAACCCTGATCAATCAATTATTAAGCCTTTCCAAACTGGAATCAGGAAAGATGAAATTAAAAGCCCGTCCCGAAAATATTGTTAAACTAAGCAGGTTGTTCCTGCAATCTTTTCATTCACTGGCTGAGGACAAAGAGGTCAGTATTGAATTTGAAAGCGATGCCGAGGAACATATAGTTTACATTGATGCTCTCAAATTTGAAAAGGTGACAAACAACCTGCTTTCAAATGCTTTTAAATTCACAGAAAGAGGAGGTAAAATTAAAGTTAGTATTCAGTTGGCAGTCCCGATAGCTATCGGGAACAGTCCCCAATCAAGCAACCAAACTGTTCAAACTGCCGAACGTATTCAAATTAAATTCTGCGATACAGGCATAGGTATGAGAAAAGAGAAAGTACAGCATGTATTTGATCGTTTTTACCAGGTGGATGAACAACAATTGAAGACTAATCTTGGAACGGGTATTGGATTAGCACTTACAAAGGAACTGGTTGAATTACACCATGGTACAATTACAGCTGAGAGTGAACATGGAATCGGATCAACTTTTACTGTATTCTTTCCATTGGGTAAAAAACACCTTTCAGAAAATGAAATTATAGAACCCAACAGTAGCCCTTCAGAAATGGAAGATGACTTGCTCAGGGATGATTATTTTTTGGTTCAGGACGAGGTAAGTAAAAAAGAAATAAAAACAGAAGTAACATACAATAGTGAACTGCCAGTGCTATTAATAGTCGAGGACAATGAAGATATGCGTGCTTATATTAAGAGCTACCTCACTGGTTCATATAATATCATCGAAGCAACAAATGGAAAGGAGGGTGCCGAAAAAGCCATCGAGCAAATCCCCGACCTTATTGTTAGCGATTTGATGATGCCCTTTTTGGATGGCAACGAAATGACCAATCAATTGAAAAGTGATGAAAGAACCAGTCATATCCCGATCATTTTATTAACAGCAAAAGCCTCAATTGAAACCAAGTTGGAAGGGCTTGAAACCGGGGCTGATGATTTTCTGACCAAACCCTTCGATGCAAATGAATTGCTTATCAGGATAAAAAATCTTATAGAACAAAGGAAGAAATTGAGGAGCCTACTATCCAAGCATATTGGCGATACTACTGAAACAAGAATAATTAAAGAGTCTTCCGGAAAGGCCTTGAGTAAACTTGATGAGCAGTTTTTAGAGAAAGCAAAAGCCCTTATTGAAAAACATATGGCTGATCCGGATTTCAGTGTGGAGTTGCTTGCACAAAAAATGGCGATGAGCCGGGTCCAATTGCATCGTAAGTTAAAAGGTATTACTGATTATTCTGCAAGCGATCTGATACGGGATGTGCGAATAAATAAGGCAGCTGAACTGCTTAAAGAGGGTGATCTGAATGTTACCCAAATTTCGTATGAAGTTGGCATTTCAAGCCTGTCGAACTTTGCAAAAACTTTTAAAGAGAAATATGGGGTAACGCCTACTGAGTATTCAAAACATTAGCTCAATTTTCATCCACATAGTAGATAATTATCAAACTACTAACCTCTCCATTAATAAAATATAAATCCACATATTTGATAAAGGTTAATTTATTTTCCTCTTCATTTTTCTCCGATGAGAAAAACGAGGCAAAAAGAATCTTGAAAAAACAATGCATCCATCGCACTGGCTTGCTCTGCCAGCCCGTTTTTTCGGGCCACCGCTCAAGTCTTAAATATCATCCTATCCTCAAATATTATTGTCAGGCTGATTAGGAGGAAATCGCATTTGAAGGTAGGGTTTACAACTCTTTTTGAAGTATTATGTGTGATGGCCTTGGTAAGCAATCCAAAAGTTCCGACCGGACAAATCCAGAATATTTGGGGATTATCCAAGTTCGGAACGGCTAGGATTGCGTGAGATGCAAAGAATTAGAGTTGTTGCCTTAGCATCAGAAGCGGGAGATTTTTTGTTTACTTTTTGATCTTCCAAAAAGTAATAGCAAGGGTTTGTTAAGTCTATGATAAATATAATGTTGCATTAAAATTGCTTATGAAAAACAACAACAGAAATTTAGAATTTTTGGTCTGAAATTATACGACTCCTTCAAGTCTCTTTGAATCTAATTGAGTGTCCATTGGTTTAAATAGGATTAATTGAGTGAAATTTTAATCTCTGCTAGCCCATTTTTATCACACTTCCAGGGAAAATAATTGAATTTTAAGGAATTCAATATGTACGTTTTATAACGCCTCGTATTCAGAGCGTTACATGTCTGATTTCAGTTGAAATGTAACGTACGCATTAATCCATGTAACATCCACGCTAATACTTGTAACCTGCAAGATGAGATTTGTAACCCTGCTGTTAGCCAAAAGTTTGCAGCTGATATAATTTTGCTGACAGAGTTTAATCAAACAATTTTCACTTAAAACAAAGTATCATGAAAACAAACATTCTATTTACAGCTTTAGCATTAATAATTGGATTACAATTTACAAATGCACAAAATTTAATCAGTAACAACAAACCGAATCTTGAAGGACTTCCCCCGATTTCTAATTGGGAAATTGTTACGCAAAACGTTAGCCAAAGTGATCTCTTTGCGATCCAGTTTATAGATGACAATCATGGTTGGGCTGTTGGTAATTATGGTACCTTGATTTATACTATTGATGCAGGTTTTACATGGAGGGAACACAATTTTGGACTCAATGTTGATTTGTATGATGTTTATTTTTTAAATGAAAGTTCAGGCTTTGCTGTTGGTGTAAAAAATGTGGGGCCTCAAACGTATGGAATTGTGTTTAAAACAATTGATGGAGGACAGAATTGGGAATTATCTTATCAGAGCAAATTCCATATGGTTATAAATTCTATCGCATTTACTGATGATAATAATGGATTTCTGGCAGGCTATAGTTATGGCCATCGCTGCTCAAGCGGAATTGTTTTGAGAACAGATGATGCAGGAAATTCCTGGGAGAATGTACCGGTAAGTATTCCCATTTCAGAAGTTGATAATATCATGTTCAATACTAATGTTGGTACTTCACAATTTCCTCAAGGTTGGGCCACAGGAAAGTTGAATGTTGGGCCAGGTGAGCTTGCTGTAATTCTAAAAAGTGAAGATGGGGGAAGCACATGGGAACCAAGCTATACAGATTTTGGAAGTAAAATTAGCTTTAGTGATATTCATTTCAATGATTTGCAAAATGGTGTTGCCGTTGGGCAAAGTGGAGTTGTATTAACAACAAATGATGCCGGTAAAAATTGGACAACTCATAAATTTGATCAGCATGTGCTTAACGCAGGACTAATTGGAATGCATGACTATACTTGTGTTATCGGAGATAATGGTGCAATACTGT
>Ga0070728_10005141_pt1 | contig 13117 bp, 15 predicted proteins | sample tdDd471_FD_66723 | JGI IMG/M metagenome (GOLD analysis project Ga0070728, IMG submission 66723) | Marine sediment microbial communities from the Atlantic coast under amendment with organic carbon and nitrate - tdDd47.1 | ecosystem: Environmental > Aquatic > Marine > Coastal > Sediment | place...
TTGCGTTGGTCGCGTCTTGGCCCTATGAATTCCGCCGTTCGGGGCGTAGCGCAGTCTGGTAGCGCGCCTGCTTTGGGAGCAGGATGTCGGGAGTTCGAATCTCTCCGCCCCGACCATTTCCCTTACATTTTCAGATGCTTATCTCCTGTGTGGCGCATGGGTATTCTATCTTGCCTCCCTCAAATGGGTGATGTAGAGGACGTTTAGAATGATTAAACTAAAAGCTCGCGTTGGTGATTTTGGGGGTGCTTATGCACGGCTTGAATCTTGAGGAAGTGAGCTTTCTTGTCATTGAGGACAATCCTTTCATGCGCTCGCTCATCAAGACCATTCTGGTCGCTTTGCGAACGGGGCCTGTGAAGGAAGCTGTGGATGGTGCGGACGCCCTGAAACTTCTTCAGTCCGGCTATGCACCCGATATCATCCTGCTTGATCGCGATATGCCGGTTCTCGACGGTGTCGAGTTCGTCCGTATGCTGCGAACCGCAGAAAATCTGGCCAGCCAGTTCACCCCGGTTATCATGGTCAGCGCCCATGCCGATATGCATAAGGTTTTCGAGGCCCGGGACGCTGGGGTGCATGAATATCTCGTCAAGCCGCTATCGGCTAAGTCGCTCTATATGCGCATTTCGGAGGTGGTCAGCCATCCACGGACCTTCGTCAAGGCCCAGCGCTATGCCGGGCCTTGACGCCGCCGAAAAATCCTGGAGAGCTTACCGTTTATCGACCGCCGCCAGGAAGCTGCTTACGCTTAACTGAATTTCCGTTTATCTGGCTTCCCTGGAATTTTGTCGTCCCCTTAGCGGTGCACTAGTGTTTTATAGAGAATCCTCAGGGCGTCGTCGGCGACCGATTGGTTAACACCCACATGGAAACAAATTTGCGATGGACTTTGGTCCAGCAGTTCTAGCGGGATATGTTCCTCGCCCAGTGCATGAATGGCATCGACGATAGGGTAGGAATTGCGGTGCAGTCCGTGACCGACCGGGGTGAGGATCGACAGGTTATAGACGATGTTCATGAAATCGGGCTTAAGCCGTTTATCGATGGCGCGGCGGAGTTCGTTGATGTTACCGCGAAGGTCGTCTTTCTCCACCAAGACGGCAATATCGTCCTTATCGGTCGGATAGTGGTAGGTGTTGACGCCGAATTCACCGAAAATCCGCAGCAATTCGGCCGTAAAGCCGATCTCTTCGCCCAGCATGTCCTTTTCAATATAGATGTAGGCCATGTTGTCCAGTCGGGCGATGCCGACGACGCCTTCTTCGGGGACCCTCTCGTTCAAAATTAGCGTTCCCGGATCGTCCGGCCGGTTTGTATTTCGGATGTTGATGGGAATCTTCCGAGCTTTGCATTTGAGCATGGCGTCCAGGTGGAAGACATTGAAGCCTTTAGACGATAGCAGGCGAATTTCTTTGAACGTCAGGCGGGGAATGACCCTGGCTTCCGGGATAATTCTGGGATCGACTTCGAAAACGCCTGAGACGTCGGTCCAGTTTTCATAAAGTTCGGCATCGATGGCGTAGGCCAACTCTCCTCCTGTGAGATCCGAACCACCTCGGGAAAACACGGCGATTTCTTTCTTTTTCGTTATGCCGTAATAGCCGGGGAAGACATGAATGAGCCCTTGGCCGCCGGTCTTGCCTTTTTTCCTCTCCGAAGCTTTCAAGGCGGTATTGATTTTGGCGTAGGTCGGTTCGACAACCTTGGCGTCCAGGTAAGCGTTGCTGACCAGCAATCCGATGTTTTCGGGCAGTTGCAGCTCTGCATCCATGCCTATGGAGTTGAGGTAAAGTGCGATGATCTGGGCATTGGTTCGTTCGCCGCGAGATGCTAAAAAAGCAATCCTTCTGTCGCCTTCCAGATCGGTCTCCAGGTCGGTGCGCAACGATTCGAGAATGCTTGCCGCATCGACTTTCAACTCTTTGGCGATCGAATTGAATTTCGAAAGGACCGCCTGCTTACTATCCTCGGGTGAAATCTCTTTACGTTGATCGAGAAAGTGCGCCCCCTGGGTTGCTATGTTGAGGAGGTGATCGGTTACTTTCTCCTCGCCTTCTTGCGAGCGTCCTGGCGCCGAAACGACGATAACCCGCCGTTTGTCATTACGGGCGATGATATCGCAAACTTTTCTGATCTGGGCCGCATTGGCGACGGAAGAACCGCCGAACTTGCTGACTCTTGTATCCTGCATCTTTTTGTCCAAATGATTTAAGTAGAATGGCGGGACCATACAGGAAGCGGTGCGGGCTGTTTGTAACCTATGATAATGACGTCCTTTTTCACCGGGCTCCGATTTCTCGGCCCGGAATTTTCAAGGGACGCTGCGCGGTTTTGGTTTTTAAATTGAAGTATTGATCTAAGGTGTTGATTTAGAAGGTTTAGTCTCCCTTGACTTCAAGGGCTTAATCGGCCAGTCTCCTGTTCCTTCAAAACCAAGTTTTAGGGTGTTTACGTCATGGACGTCAAAATTTACCAGCCGGCGAAAAACGCCATGCAGTCGGGAACCGGTAATTCGAAGAAATGGGTGATGGAATTTGAGCCCGTTTCCGCCGTACAGGCCGAAGAGCTGATGGGTTGGATTGGCGGTGGCAACACCAGAAACCAGTTGCGCATGAGGTTCGCGACCAAAGAAGACGCCATCCGTTTCGCCGAGCGCAAAGGGATGAGCTATCAGGTGATTGAGCCGCACAAGCGCCGTGTGCGGCCGAAAAACTACGCCGATAATTTCGCTTTCGACAGAGTGCGCTAAAAAACATTGCGGGGCCGTCTCTGCGGCCCTGCCGCATTTATCTAAGGTCCCGTAGCTCAACTGGATAGAGCAGCTGACTTCTAATCAGCAGGTTGCAGGTTCGAGTCCTGCCGGGATCGCCAATGATAAGCTCCGGGTATGCCTGGGGCTTTTTGTTTTTTAGATGTCGTCCAGTTGGGCGGCCAGTTGTTCGGCGATCAGGGCTTCGATGTCGTCTTCGGCCACCTCGTCCAGTTGGAAAGCCCGGCGAATGGCGGAGATCAGTTTGGGCATAAAGGTGATATCGGTATCCGAAGGTTCTAGCGGCGCGGCGTAGAGATTTTGGCAAATATGCTGCAGGGTCAGGCAAAGTTGTCCCGCATGGGCATAAGGAGTGCCGTTAATGCGGCGGCTCATGTCCTTGGCGACCATCAGCAGATGCCGAATCGCCGGTACGACGGACTCGTCAGGAGAGCCGTTTTCGTAAGCCGGAATAATCTTGTTGGCGATCTGGTCGATTTGCTGGGCCAGTTGCGTGAGTTTCAATTCGTTCAGTTGACGGCAGGCGACATCGACGGAGCGGTCGAACATCTTCGCATCCGATTTGCTTGAACCGCGTCCCCGCACCGCATTGGGAACATCCATTTGCGGTGGAGGGGTTCCGGCGGGCGTCATTTCATCCCGTTTGCGTTTGTCCGGGCCGATATAATCGTGGGTGATCACATAGCGCTTGCGGGAGTTGGCTAATTGGGCGATGCGGTCCAACAGAAGGTCCGGGTCGACCGGCTTGAGCAGAATGGCGTCGGTGCCTGAATTGATCGCCCGGTTGACCATTTCGTTATCCGATGTGGTCAGTAGTGTGATCACGACGATGAATGGGTTATTGCCAATCATGGAGTGGCGGGCACGATAAGTTACCGGACTGATTTCACCGTCCGATAGCCTGTAGTCGCTGACGATCAGATCAAGTTCGTTGTTAACGATCTTGGCGTGGACCTCTGCGGCCTTGTCGGTTTCCTGAATGTCCTTGAAACCCGCCAATGAAAACGCCTGCGCATGCCCCTTTCGTTCGTCGGGGAAATTGCTGGCGATCATTACGCGGACATTGCTGAAGTCAAATCGTGCCATGTCTCATAACAGCGAAGGCGGGATACCCCTTGCGCCTTCGACTACTCGTCGCCCCTTCCGTCGCTTATTTGCCCGGAGTTTAACAGATATAACTCGTTTGTATTGTCCAAATTTCACGTTGAGGTGGTTGTTTAACCATAAGCTCTAAATTTTCCGTTGCGCAGGCGGTGTTTTTTTCTCCAGAGGCGGCTGGCTATCTTTGGGATGTTTTCGGCGGATAATGATATCGCCGTTTTCAAGGATTTCCGGGGTCTGATACTGGGGGATAGCCATAACCAGCAATTCCAGCATGCTCAAAAACTGCTTGGCGGTTTCCTCCAGCTTGGGAAGGTGTTCTTGAAGAGGGGAATTCTGCGATTCTTCGGCTTGTGCTGAAAAAACCAGGCTGAAGGTCAGGGCAATGGCAGGGATGATTTTTCCAAAAGACATGGGGGCTCCCGTTTCTGTTATTCCCTTTTAGTGTTTATCCGGCTATTTCGGTTCGGTTAAAACGACGATGCCTCTCTACTCTTCCCGTTTCCGGCCTCCTCTGCGGCCCATGGAGGGGCGATCAATGGCGATGGCTTTGATCATCGCGAAGATGGTTTTGCCGGGCTTTAGATCGAGATCGTGAGCGGCGCGCCGGGTGACTCGGGCGATGATCGGCGCACCGACATTGATTCGTACCTCGATCTGAGACGGCCCCGTTTCATTCATTTCCTCAATAACACCCTCTAAGATATTTAAAATGCTTGTGTTTGAGTGTCTGGTTAGGCTGAGAGAAATGTCTCGAGCGCGAACCCTCAAACGTAGTGAGGCGCCGATAGGAAGATCGATTATCGGTACTTTGAATTCCCTGCCAGCGAAGGCCAGAGTCGTTAGATTGAAGTCTTTGTCGTGGGCCGCAATGGTTGTTGAGAGGGCGGCGCCCGCTTCGTAGCGTCCGGTCAGAGGGTAGAGGTCAAGGCGGCTTGTCAGGTCTTCCACCGGCCCGACGGCGGCGACTGAGCCATCTGAGAGAAGAACCATGGTATCGGCCAGTCGGATCACTTCATTCAGGTCGTGGCTGACATAGACGATGGGTAATGCCAATTCATCGCTCAGACGTTCGATGAAAGGTAGAATTCCGTTTTTCCTTGTGGCGTCGAGCGAGGCGAGGGGTTCGTCCATTAGCAGTAAGCGGGGGCTGGAAAGTAGGGCGCGGCCAATGGCGACTCGCTGACGCTCGCCGCCTGAAAGCTTTGCCGGTCGGCGATCCAATAGGTGTTCGATGCCCAGCAGCCCAACCACATGGTCGAAGTCGATGAAGCGTTCGCCGACTGGCGTGAGGTTCATCCCGTAGGCCAGGTTTTTTCGCACGATCATATGGGGAAACAGGCGGGATTCTTGAAAGACGTAGCCGATGCGTCGTTTTTCAGGTGGTAGATTGATCCCTTTCTCGCCATCGAAAAGGGTTTCGCCGTTTAAAGCGATGCGGCCGCCGTCGGGGAGGGAGAGGCCTGCGAGCAGGTTGACGAGAGTTGACTTCCCCGACCCCGAACGGCCGAACAGGGCGGTAATGCCGCTTGGGTCGGTCTCGAAGTCGGCATTGAGCGTAAATCCCGGGTAGAGTTTAGTGAGCTGGATTGTGAGCATGTTTCTACTCCTCCAGCTTTCGCGCCAAGTGGCGGGCGAATAGTTCCGATCCCATAAGCGCGGCCATGGCGAGAACGACCGAGATTACCACAAGCCGAAAAGCCGCTTCTTCTCCGCCAGGGCTTTGGACCATGGAGAAAACGGCGAGCGGTAGGGTTCGGGTTTCGCCGGGGATGTTGGAGACGAAGGTGATTGTTGCGCCAAATTCGCCCAGGCTTCGGGCAAAGGCGAGGATGACGCCAGTCAGGATGCCCGGCGCGATCAGCGGCAGGGTGATGGTGGCGAATACACGCAATGGGCTGGCGCCTAGGGTGCGGGCGGCGGCTTCCAGGTTGCGGTCGACCCCTTCGATGGAAAGGCGAATCGCCCGAACCATTAAAGGAAAGGCCATGACGGCAGCGGCAATAGCCGCACCCTTCCAGGTGAACGCGATGGTGATGCCGAAAACGTCATGAAGCCAGCCGCCCAAAGGACCGGATCGGCCGAGTATGACCAGAAGCATGTAACCGACAACGACAGGGGGAAGCACCAAGGGAAGGTGGATCAGGCCATTCAGTAGGTTTTTGCCGGGGAAATTGCGCCGGGCGAGAAACCAGGCGGTAAGAACGCCCAGGGGAAGGGAGGCGAACACGCTCCAAAGAGAAATCCGTAGGCTTAAAAGGAGCGCCTCAATTTCCAGTTCGGTTAAGGCCAAGGCCTGCCGCTCCGTTAATGTTGTTCGACCGGGGAAAAACCGTAGCGCTCAAAGATTGCGCGGGCTTGTTCTCCGGTCAAGAAGTGGAGAAACTTTTGCGCCGCCGGTTTTTTTGCGCCCTTAAGCGTTAGGGCGACGGGATAAAGAATAGGCGCGTGACTTTCCGGCGGAAAGACGGCGACGATTTCGGTGTGCTTGGCGATGGGGGCATCGGTGGCGTAAACGATGCCAGCCGCCGCTTCGCTGCGATCAACCAGGGTCAGGGCGCTTCGCACATTGGACATGCGCGCTAGTTTGTTTTTGACGCTCTCCCATAAACCCAGGTTCTCAAGAGCCTGCTTTGCGTAAATGCCTGCTGGAACGTGGTCGGGATCGCCTAGGGATAGGCGATTGTCTCCCAAATCGGCCGCCAGGGTGTTTAGCGCTATGGAGTTCCCGCCTTTGGGGGCAATCAGCACAAGGCGGTTGGCGAGCAGATTGCGGCGGCTTTTTGTGTCTATTGCGGCGTTTTGTTCGGCGAAATCCATCCAGCGGGTATTGGCGGAAAGAAAAATGTCGGCGGGAGCGTCGGCGACCACCTGTTTGGCCAGTGCGCCGCTTCCGGCAAATGAAGCGACGGCTATAATGCCCGTCTGTTCCTTAAATGCCGCAATTGCTTGGTTAACCGCATCAGTCGTGCTGGCGGCGGCAAAAATCATCACCCGTTCGGAGGCGTGAGAAGCGGTCGCCTGAAGAGCCCAGAGGAAAAGGCATAAAAACAAGATTTTGAAATGGTGTCGCATCATGGTTCTCGTTATATCCGGTGAAATATAACGGTATAGAAATGCAAATAAAATCAACTGTCAAGACATCTCTAATAGATTTAAAGAAAAGCGCCGAGCAGGTCTTCGATTCCCTGGCGGCTGAGATCGCGGGTGATAAAAACCAGCTTGGTTCGTCTGTCTTCATCGGGCCACTCAGGCAGAGGGACCGGAGGATGAAAAACGTGCTGTACCGCATGAAGGGCGACCGGGCCGTCCTGGGTTTCCAGATTGGCGACGCCTTTGAGCCTTAAAAGCTGCTCGCCGCGCATGGCGACTAATAGCTCCAGGGCTTCCGATAACCTTTCCCAGCGTAAAGGGGTGTCATAGGTAAGACAGAAAGCCTCAATCCTCTCGTCATGACGATTGGCGTCGTGGTGGTGATGATGACCGTGGTGATGCTCGTTCTCGTCCTTATAAGCTTCATCGCGCAGCCAGGCGGCGACATCGGGAATTTTTTGATTGGGCTGGAATAAGCCGCAGTTGAGCAATTTTTCCGGATCGACCTGGCCGTTTGCCGCTTCCAACTGCGGTGCGCCGGGATTGAGGGCGCTGAGGCGCTTCTTCAAGGCGGTAAGACGCTGGGGGTCGGCGATATCGGTCTTCGTGAGCAAGATACGATCCGCAATGGCAGCCTGTTTAACCGATTCCATTTGGGTGTCCAGAGTTTGGTCGCCGTTGACGCTGTCCACGGTGGTTACGACGCCGTCGAGCCGGTACCGGCTGCCCAACAAAGGGTCAGTGGTGAGCGTATGAACGATAGGGGCGGGGTCGGCCAGCCCGGTGGTCTCGATCACTACCCGCTGAAACTCCGGCACGTCGCTGCGCACCCGTTTAAGAAACAGGTCTTTCAGTGAATTAACCAGATCGCCGCGGATTGTGCAGCAGAGACACCCCGAATTGAGCATCACCACGTCTTCGCTGATCTTTTCGACCAGTAAATGATCGATCCCGACCTCGCCGAATTCATTGATCAGAACGGCGGCTTCGCCCATGGCCGGCTGGTCGAGCAGGGCATTCAGAAGAGTCGTCTTGCCGCTGCCGAGAAACCCGGTCAGAACAGTAACGGGAATGGCTTGCGCAGCCTCCGCACCCAGGTCTCTAGCCATAGAGCTTGTCCGGATCGATTTCGACCTTGGCGATTTCGCGGATTTCGCCGTCGCGCACCGCATTAAAGAAACAGTTGTGGCGTCCCGTATGGCAGGCGACGCCGACCTGATCGACCTGTAAGAGCAGGGTGTCGGCGTCGCAGTCCCAGCGCAGTTCTTTCAATTTCTGAACCTGTCCCGAGCTTTCCCCCTTGCGCCAGAGTTTCCCGCGTGAGCGCGACCAATAGCAAACCTGGCCTGTCTCGAGGGTTTCTTGCACCGATTGAGCGTTCATCCAGGCCATCATCAAGACCTCGCCCGTATCGAATTGCTGGGCAATGGCTGGAACCAGGCCGTCGGCATTGAATTTCAATGCATCTATGACGGTTTTTGCGGTCTCTGCTTGCTTGGTTGACATAGGTTTCGCTCCGAGAGGAAGGTTTCGGCCCATTAAATCGGCGTTTTTCCAAGGACTGTCAATGCTCAGGGCTTGCCTGAAAGACAGGAGGTGAAGGACTGGCCGATGGTTTCGATGAGTGTGGGGAAGAAATCCACGCCCAAAGGAATATCCGTGCCGAGAGGGTCGAGGGTGCCTATCCTGACTTGTGTTCCTTCAGTCAAGGCCTTGGCCAGTTTGGGTTGAAATTGAGGCTCCAGGAAGAGGCACTGAACATTCTGGCTGGCCATGGCGGCGCGTAAAAGGGTTGCCCGTTTGGCGCCGATCGGACGTTCGGGGTGGGCGGTTACATAGCCTCTGCTAGCCAAGCTGAAGTCTCTTTCAAAATACTGAAAGCCGTCGTGGAAGGTCATAAAGGGAACGGTCGCATAGGAGCGTAAGTAGACTTCCAGACGGCGGCGGACCTTATCCATTTTGTCGCGGAATCCCCGGGCGTTCTGCAAGTATGTTTCGCCGTTTGCTGGATCCATTTTGGCCAATTCCTGGGCGATTATCCGGGCTATTTCGCTCCCGTTCCGGCTGGTCAACCAGAGGTGAGGGTCGATCTCGCCGCCATGCTCGTCCCCCTCGCGTTGGTCGAGAAGCAGGAGATCGTCTTCTTTCAATAGTTCGATGGTTTTTGCGCTTTTCCCCAGTGTTTCTATTGCTTTGGGTAAGAAATTCTCGAGGCTTGGCCCTACCCAGATAATGAGTTCCGCTTCACTCAATTCTTTGGCTTCAGAGGGCTTCATGGCATAGCTATGGGGCGAGGCTCCGGCTTTCATCAGCAGTTTCGGAGAGCCGACGTTTTGCATTACGTTGGATGCGATGGAGTGCAGCGGCGCAATGGTTGTGACGACCTTGGGGGGGGCGGCTTGGGCCGTTCCGATAACAAAGGTTGCAAAAAATAAAGCAAAGAAGAGCGGGTGAACGATGCGGAAAAACAACTTTTAAACTCCAAAAAGGACTTGGAATGCGGTATGCTGAGTTATGTTATAACATAACATTTTTTTGATCATAACAAGCCTTAAGAAACAATTTGGCCTATTCTGTGGCAACTCGAAAACCAACTAGCCGAAGCATCGAGATGACAAGCGAACAACTCAATCTCTCCAAGCACGATCATGCCCGTTGTGTCGAAGACGCCCTTGAAGCAGCCGAAACGGTTTGTGCGCAAAGGGGGGCGCGGCTCACGCCGACTCGCAAGCGGGTGCTTGAGTTGATCTGGCAGGAGCATAAACCGGTCGGCGCTTATGATCTGCTGCGTTTTTTGCAAGATGAACGTAAGGGAGCTGCCCCTCCTACGGTCTATCGGGCCCTTGAGTTTCTGCAAGAGCAGGGGTTGATCCATCGTATCGAGTTTCTCAACGCCTATATGGGTTGCGACGACCCGGAAAATCCTCATGTGGGTCATTTTCTCGTTTGTCGGGAATGCGGGAATGCCGTTGAACTGGCCGACAGCCGAATTGAGGAAACCGTCACCGAAAGTTCGGCCGCCCTGGGGTTTAAGGCCGAGCAGAGCATGGTCGAGGTGAAAGGCGTCTGCGCCGATTGCCGAAAAGGTGGGTGATGAGCGTCGAGACTGGTGAGGTCCTTGTCCAGGGGCGAGGCATAACCCTGACCTATGGGGAGCGGGCCGTACTCGATCAGGTAGCGGTTTCAGTACGACAAAACGAAATCGTCACGGTGATCGGCCCCAACGGGGCGGGAAAAACCTCTTTGATTAAGGTTCTGATGGGCTTAGCCGATCCGCAAAGTGGGACGATCGAGCGGAAAAGCGGCTTGGTTATCGGTTATGTTCCCCAGAAGATTTTGGTCGATTCGACCATGCCCTTGACGGTCGAATACTTTCTTCGCCTAGGACTTTCACGGAGAATGTTGGGGCAGGGACGTCTCGATAAGGCGCTGAAAGAAACCGAGGTGACCCATCTGCGCTATCAGCCGGTGCAGAGCGTTTCTGGCGGTGAGATGCAGCGGGTTTTGCTTGCCCGGGCTTTGTTGCGTGATCCTCAGTTGTTGGTGCTGGATGAACCGGCCCAGGGGGTTGACGTGACTGGTCAGGCAGAGCTCTATGAACTGATTGGCCGGATTCGGGAAAGCCGGGGCTGCGGCGTTTTGATGGTGTCGCACGACCTCCATCTGGTGATGTCGGCGACCGATACGGTACTTTGCCTTAATGGTCATGTCTGCTGTGCCGGGCACCCCGAAACGGTTAGTGCAGACCCGGCCTATGTTTCCCTTTTCGGTCCCAAGGTCGCTCAAACCCTGGCGCTGTATCATCACCACCACGACCATACTCACGATTTGCATGGCGAAGTAATCGGGGGCGAAAAGGGTAGTTGCGATCATGGATGATTTTATGATCCGCGCCCTTGCCGCGGCATTGGGAGTCGCTTTGGTCGCCAGTCCTTTTGGCTGTTTCGTCGTTTGGCGGCGGATGGCCTATTTTGGTGATACGCTCGCTCACTCTGCTCTGTTGGGAGTTGCCTTGGGGCTGGTGTTTAACATGGACCCGACGGTTGGTATCGTCGCTGTTTCCTTCGGGCTCGCACTGCTTATCGCCATCATGCAGAAAAATCAGGATATTGCCGTTGATACACTGCTTGGCATTATGTCGCATGGCGCGTTAGCGTTCGGGTTGGTTGCTCTAGCCTTTTTTGATAACGCTAGGCTAGATCTCATGGCCTACCTATTCGGTGATATTCTGGCCGTATCTTTGGCCGATGTCTTGTGGATCTGGGGCGGCGGGGGTGTGGTCTTGGCAGGGCTTGGCTATCTCTGGCGGCCTCTACTTTCCATGACGGTCCATGAAGATTTGGCTCATGTGGAGGGTGTTGCCGTTGGCCGTCTCCGTGTCGCTTTGATGCTTCTCGTGGCTTTGGTGATCGCCACGGCGATGAAGGTCGTTGGCGTACTGCTTGTGACGTCCTTGCTGATTGTCCCGGCGGCAACGGCGCGACGATTTGCGCGCACACCGGAGCAGATGGCGCTGATTGCCTGCGCCGTCGGTGGAGTGGGAGCCTTTGTCGGCCTTTGGGCGGCATTGGAGTTCGACACGCCAGCCGGCCCCTCGATTGTCGTGGCTGCGGTTCTTCTTTTCCTTTTCAGCCGAGCCGCTCGGATCAGGTCCGGTTAAGGCGTTCGAGCCCTTTTTCCAGGTCGGCAATTAGGTCGTCCGGGTCTTCCTGGCCGATATGAAGGCGGAGGGTGCGCCCCTCGTGGGGCCAGTGGGTTGCGCTGCGTACGCCTTGTGGATCGGCCTTAATCATCAGGCTCTCGAAGCCGCCCCAGCTATACCCCATGGGAAAATGCCGCATGCCGTCGAGCATGGCGGTTAGGGCTTCGTTGCTGTATCCGCCTTTGAGCACCATGGCGAACAGGCCGCTTGAGCCGGTAAAATCTCGTTTCCAGATTTCATGGCCGGGGCACTCGGGAAAAGCCGGATGAAGCACAGTCGCTACTTCATCGCGGTTTTTGAGCCAGGAGGCGACGGTTAAGGCGTTTTCCTGATGGCGGGCTAAGCGAGCGCTTAAGGAGCGGATACCGCGTAAGCCTAAATAAATGTCATCGGGCCCGGCGCAGCTTCCCAGGCCAATGGCGTTCCATTTAATCGTCTCGTAAAGAGTTTCGTCTTTTGTCGAGATGGTTCCCAGCATGGCGTCGGAATGGCCGACGATATATTTGGTGGCTGCCTGGAGGGAGATATCGACGCCTTTCTCGAAGGGCTGAAAATAGAGCCCGCCGCTCCAGGTGTTGTCCATGACCACCAAAGCGCCAGCAGCATGGGCGGCCTCGGCGATGGCCGGAATATCCTGAACTTCGAAGGTCAAAGAGCCGGGAGCCTCGGTAAAGACGATTTTTGTTTCCGGTTTGATCAGTTCTGTAATTCCAGACCCAATCATCGGATCGTAATAAGTTGTTTGAACGCCATAGCGTTTCAAAAAAACGTCGCAGAACTTGCGTGTCGGGGCATAGACGTTGTCGACCATCAAGACATGATCGCCGGCTTTCAGTAAGGCGGTCAGTGTAACCGAGATGGAGGCCATGCCCGAAGGGACGGTAACGCAGTGGTTTGCCCCTTCCAGTTGGCAAATTGCGTCTTCAAAGGCGAAGGCGGTAGGGGTCCCATAGCGCCCATAATAGACATGTTTGAAAGGTTCTTTCCCAATGCGTTCAAGGTCGGCGACGGTGGGGAAGGTTACCGTTGAGGCATGATACACGGGAGGGTTGATAATCCCGTGGTTGGAAGCGGGGTCGCGCCCGGCCTCAGTCAGTTTTGTGTCTTTTTTCATGGCGCGCTCCAGTGTGATTTGACGTCGGGGAAACAAGTATTTACTAGCCGCTCACCTACGCAAAAGGCAATATCCCGTCAGCTCAATTTGTATTTGCAGTTGCGAATTTCCGATATTATCCAAAGGTATAATTTGTGTAGTTATTAACTCATGGTTATTGTTTTTGTTATATTTTTTTGTGGACAGCAAGTGTGGAATCTGCTCTGCTGCACCGCAACATAAATAAGAAAATATCGTGGGAACTGGGCGTCTGGATTTTTTTGAATTCTGGTCAAACAGTGGAGTCTCGGACCATGTCTTCTGAAACGACCGCACACCTTGCCATGACGAAGTT
>Ga0070728_10005142_pt1 | contig 13116 bp, 8 predicted proteins | sample tdDd471_FD_66723 | JGI IMG/M metagenome (GOLD analysis project Ga0070728, IMG submission 66723) | Marine sediment microbial communities from the Atlantic coast under amendment with organic carbon and nitrate - tdDd47.1 | ecosystem: Environmental > Aquatic > Marine > Coastal > Sediment | place...
GGGCCATCGGTGCAGTCCCGACCGTGCGCCTTGATGCACCAGGGAGCTGTGGCATGCCCCCGCCCTGCCTCGGGCTCACGCCCGAGCCGGTCCCTCCCCGAGGGAGGGACGGGGGGACAGCCGGGTGAGAACCACCGACGGTGGCTCTCACCCCCTCAGATCACACCGAAATCGACCCCTTGCGGAAGTCGCTCCTCGCGATCTTCACGTTCACCAGCGCGGGCTTGTCGCTTGCGAAGGCGCGCTCCAGCGCGGGCACGATGTCTTCGGCGCGTTCGACCCACTCGCCGTGGCCGCCGAGGGCTTCGACGACCTTGTCGTAGCGGGTGTACTCGAGCTTCGTGGCGACGCAGCGGTCCTCGCCGTACATCTCCTCCTGACCGCGGAAGATCTGCATCCAGCAGGCATCGTTGCCGACGATGCCGACGACCTTGATGCCCTGGCGGGCCATGGCCTCGAACTCCATGCCGTTGAGGCCGAACGAGCCGTCGCCGAGCATGAGGATCACGCGGCGGTCGGGGTGGGCGAGGGCCGCGGCCATCGCGTAGCCGGGGCCGACGCCGAGGGTGCCGAGCGGGCCCGGGTCCATCCACGTACCGACGCCGTGCACCTTGAGCGTGTACGCCGCGGTCGCCACGAAATCGCCGCCGTCACCGATGACGATGTCGCCGGGGCGCAGAAAGCGGTTCACCTCGTTGCACAGGTGCAGCGGGTTCGGCGGGTCGGTGTGCGAGGCCATCTCGGCGCGCATCGTCGCCCACTTCTTCTCTTCGGCGACACGGATCTTCGCGACCCACTCCGTGAGGTCCTTCGCGTCGGCGCCGCAAGCGTCCACCAGCCCGTCGAGGGCGAGCCCGGTGTCGGCGATCAGGCCGACGTCGACGCCACGGTTGCGACCGATCTCTTCGGGGTCGAGGTCGATCTGGATGACCTTCGCGTCCGGATTGATCACCGGCTGCGTCATCTGCAGCAGCATCGAGCCGACCGTGCCGGACTGCGAGCCCGGGGTCGGCGGCGACGCGACGCCGTAACCGAGGCGGAAGTCGAAGGGCGTGCCGCAGATGATCACGAGGTCTGCGCCCTTGAGCGCCGCCTTGCGCGACCGGTTGAAGAAGTGCTCGGAGTTCGGGTCGACGAGCCCGCGCGCCATGCCGTTGACGAACGTCGGCATCTTGAACGTGTCGAGAAAGCGCTCGAGCGTGGACTGCGGGTCCGACGACCAGCGGATCTGCGAACCGACGATGGCCATCGGGCGCTCGGCGGCGCGCAGCAGCTCCGCCGCCTCCGCCATTGTCACGGGATCCGGCGCGATCCGCGACGACGTCCGGTAGTTCGTCGGCAGCGGGTGCGCGCTGTCGTCGACGTACTCCATGAGCAGGTCGAGGGGCAGCTCGAGAAACACGGGGCCGGGCACGCCGGTCGTCGCCTTCCGGAACGCGATCGAGATGTACTCGGCGAGCCGGCGGGTCTCGGTGCAGGTCGCCGCCCACTTCGTCACCGGCTTCATCAGCTCGATGTGATCCATGTCCTGCAGCGAGCCCATGTGGCGAAACACCGTCGGGCCGGCGCCGCCGATCATGACCAGTGGCACGCCGGCGCGCAGAGCGTTCGCGGCAGCAGTCACCGCGTCGGTCACGCCGGGGCCGGCCGTCACCGCGCAGACACCGGGCTGCCCCGTGGCCCGCGCCCAGCCGTCCGCCGCGTGACCGGCGGACTGTTCGTGACGGGTGTCGACGACGCGGATGCCCTCGGTGAGGCAGCCGTCGTAGATCGCCTGGATGTGCCCGCCGCACAACGTGAAAAGGTGGGTGACGCCTTCGGCCTTGAGCGCCTTCGCGACGTAGTGTCCGCCCTGGATCATGGTGCTCGCTCCCTGCTGGTTGCGCGGGCCGCACCCGCGCTGTGGCTGTGTGGACGGCTCAGGTGGTACCGCGCGCGGGCCGTGCCGTATATGGTGAAGCGACGCCCGGGGGTGCCCGCGCCTCCGTTCGACCGTTCTGCGGTCTGCGGGTCCCCGGCGATCTCTGACGACGGCCCTCGACAGCAGTGGGGCCCGTGCGCAGGATCCGGGCGCTTCGCCGTCGCTCTACCGATGCCCCCCCGAAGGCACGATGACTCGCCACAAGTCCCACGACGAACGCCGCGCCCAGATCCTCGGCGCCGCGCGCACGTGCTTCATCCGCGCCGGCTACGCGCACACCCGCGTGGACGACATCGCGAAGGAGGCCGGCCTTTCGAAGGGCGGCATCTACTTCCACTTCAAGTCGAAGCGGGAGATCTTCGACGCCCTGCACGGCGACCAGCAGGCCCAGACGAAGGCCCTCGTCGAGCAGGCGCGTTCGGTCGAGGGCTCGGCGTCCGAGGCGCTGTCGACCCTCGCCGCGACGATGGTCAACCACCTGCTCTCGGCCGACGACCGCCGCAAATTCCTGATCGTGCTCGCCGAGATGGGCATGCGCGATCCGGAGATCCACCAGAACATCGTCGACGCCCACGACGCCTACGTGGACGCCCTCGCCGCGCACATCCAGGCGGGCATCGACGCCGGCGAGTTCCGCGCGGTCGACGCCCACCAGACCGCGATGTTCCTCAAGGTCCTCATCGACGGCGTCGAGCAGGGCATGGCCATCGGCTACCAGTTCGACGCCATGCCGCTGATGCTCACGACGATGGACATCGTGTTCAACGGCCTGTCGAACGAGAAGCGGGACAGTGGGGGGCGGGTGAGCTGAGGGGGGGCGAACGACCTCCACGGTGCAGAACGCGTCCATTGAACCTGCAGTGGTTGTGTCCTCGCCCTCCCTGCCTCGCGCTGCCGCGCGAGCCGGTCCCTCCCTGAGGGAGGGACGGGGTGGCTGCGGTGGATGAACTGCCGGTGAGGGTGGCTTGCGGGCGGACCACCGGTGGCGGTTGTTCAATCTCCCACGTCACCCCGTCTCTCCCGCGGGAGAGACCGGTCCGGCGAACGCCGGACCAGTGAGGGCGGCCGAACGACCTCCAGAGGCCACCCTGCGCCCGCCCCCGACCATTCTCCGCTTGAACCCGCGCCCGGCGCTCGCTAGCTCGATCTCACCTCGAGCCCCGACTCGCCTGTGCCGACCGATCCCACCGACCGCTTCGACGTCGTCGAACAGCTCACCCGCAAGCGGGTGCACGTCGTCAGCCTTGGCTGCCCCAAGAACCGTGTGGACGCCGAGCTGATGATCGGGTCGATGCGGGGCGAGGGGCACGTGCTCGTCGACGACCCGGCCGAAGCCGACGTGATCGTCGTCAACACCTGCGCGTTCATCGAGTCCGCCAAAGAAGAGTCGATCGACACGATCCTCGAGATGGCCGACTTCAAGGCCAACGGGTCCGCCGAGCGCCTCGTCGTCACCGGCTGCATGGCCCAGCGGTACGGCCACGAGCTCAGCGGCGAGATGCCCGAGGTCGACACCTTCCTCGGCACGAACGAGTTCAAGCGCATCGGTGGCGCGGTCGCCGGCACCCTGCCCGAGCGGGAGTACATCACGTACGGCAGCGCGCTCTACACGGCCGACGAATCGCGCATCAACACGATCCGCGGCGGCAGCGCGTACCTGAAGATCGCCGAGGGCTGCAACCGGACGTGCTCGTTCTGCATCATCCCGAAAATCCGCGGCAAGCAGGTCTCGCGCGGCATCGACGACCTCGTGCGTGAGGCTGAGATCCTCGGCGCGAGCGGCATCAAGGAGGTCTCGCTCATCGCGCAGGACCTCACGAGCTACGGCGTCGATCTCGGGCTCAAGGACGGCCTGCCCCAGCTGCTCGAGCGCCTCGTCGACGTGAAGGGCCTCGAGTGGATCCGCCTGCACTACGCGTACCCGTGGGGCTTCACGGACCGGCTGCTCGAGCTCGTCCGCGGCGAGCAGAAGATCCTGCCCTACATGGACATGCCGCTGCAGCACGTCACCGACCCGATGCTCAAGCGGATGCGCCGCGCGACCCGCCGCGACACGCAGGAGACGCTGATTTCGCGCCTGCGCGAGATCGACGGCATGGTCCTGCGCACGGTGTTCATCACCGGGTTCCCCGGCGAAACCGACGACGACTTCGACCAGCTCTACGACTGGGTGAAGGACGTGCAGTTCGACCACGTCGGCGTGTTCACGTACTCGCGCGAAGAGAACACGACCGCGTACGACCTGCCGGATCCCGTGCCCGCCGAGGTCGCCGAAGAGCGCCGCGACGCGCTGATGGAGCTGCAGTCCGGCATCGCGCGCTACCGCAACGAGCGCCGCATCGGGTCGACGATGCGCGTGCTCGTCGACGGCGTCAGCGAGGAGCACGAGTACGTCATGGAGGGCCGTCACTACGGCCAGGCGATCGACATCGACGGCGTCGTGTACCTCTCGTTCGAGGACGGCGCCGACCCGGTCGTGCCCGGCGAGTTCGTCGACGTCGAGATCGATGACGCCAGCGAGTACGACCTCGTCGGGCTCGTGCAGGCGCGCGTCTGACGTGGGACGCGGACGCCACCGTCGCCCGCGCCACGCCGCGCCCGCCACCGACGGCCCTGTCGTCGACCTGACGATCGAGCGCGTCGCCCTCGGGACGGGCGACGCCGTCGCCCACCTCGACGACGGGCGGGTCGTCTTCGTCGACCGCGGCCTGCCCGGCGACCGGGTCCGCGCGCGCCTCACCCAGCAGAAGAAGCGCTTCGCCCGCGCCCAGCGGGTTGCCCACCTCGACGACGGGCCGGACCGCGTCGCCGCGGAGTGCGCCGTCGCCGATCGGTGCGGCGGCTGCCGGTACCAGAGCTACGCCTTCGCTGCCGAGCACCGCGACAAGCGGGCGGCGCTGGCAGCGACCGTTCGACGCATCGACCGCGACGTGACGTGGCCCGAACCCGAGCTCGTGCCGGACGCGTCGCCGTCCCGCTGGCGCGAGCGGGCGAAGGTGCACGCCGGGCCCGACGGGTTCGGCTTTCGCCAGCGCCGCGGGGACGGCGTCGTCGCCCCGAAGTCCTGCCCCGTGCTCGACGCCCGGGTCGACGCGGCCCGCCGCGTCGCCGGCCGCGCGTTCGCCGACCTCGGCGACGTGAGCCTGCTGCTCGAGCTCGACCGGGTGCGCGACGCGGTCGCCTGCACCGTGCGGGTCCCCGACGACCGGTTCGAAGCCACGACCGAAGCGCTCGGTGCCCAGCTCGCTGACGACGACCCCCTCGCGCCCATCGGCACCGTACGGGTCGCCAGCCGGCGGCGGTCGGCGGTCGTTCGCGGCGACGGCGTCGTCGTCCGCGAACGCCCGATGGGGCCCCGGTCCGTCGCGGTGAACGAGCCCACCGGCGGGTTCAGCCAGGCGAACGGCCGCATGAACGCGGTGCTGCAGGCGCTGGTCGTCGACGCGACGACGGCGGGCGACCCAGGCGCCGCGCCTCGCGTGCTCGAGCTCTTCGCCGGCGGCGGCAACCTCAGCTTCCCGCTGCTCGGCGCGGGCTGCGCGGTGGACGCGGTCGAGGGCGCCAGCGGCGCCATCGATGCGGCGCGCGACGCATGGCGCTGGGCCGGGGGCGGCGACGCAGCCCGCTTCTTCGTCGCCGACCTCGCCCACGGGCTGCCCGTCGAGGTCGAGGTGTCGCTGCCGACCTACGACGCCATCGTGGTCGACCCGCCCCGCGGTGGCCTCGCCGAGCCGCTGATCGCGCCGCTCTGCGCGAGCGCTGCGTCGCGCATCGTCTACGTCTCGTGCGACCCGCCGGCGCTGGCCCGCGACGCCGCACGCCTCGCGGCCGCCGGCGGATTCGCCGTCGCCCGGTGGTGGGCGCTCGACCTCTTCCCCCGCAGCGCGCACATCGAAGCGGTCGCGGTGCTCGAACGCGACCGGCGCGCCGATCGCTGACTGGCCCGGATCCCCCGGATCTGGCAGGCTGCGCCTCGCTCTGTCCCCGGCTCGCCATGCGCACCCGCTCGCTGCTCTCTGCCTTCGCCCTCGCGGCCGCCCTCGTGGCCTGCGGCGACTCGGACCCGAACACGACGCCCGGCGACACCGGCGCCGTCGACGACAGCGGCATGGATGCGGGCGACAGCGGGGGCTCTGACGCGACGGACGCCGGCGGCACGGACACATCGGATGCCGGACGCGACGCGACCGCCGACGCGGATGCGGACCCGGACGCGGCCCCGGACGTCACAGGCGACGCCGGTGACGCCTCGCTCGACGCCGAGGACGCAGCGGACACCGGGGTCGACGCGGCGGACGTCGACGACTTCGACGCCCTGAGTTTCGACCTGTCGACGGTGACCCTGCCGAGCGAGGGGGCGACCCTCGACGGCGCCCTGCCCGGCGGATTCGACCGACGGGTGTACATCGAGGCGGCCGACCGCGACGTGCTCTCGATCACCCTGGCCCCGGCCGGGCGCCGGGTGTGGTCCCCCGCCCTCGAGCTGTGGGAAGCGGACGAAGCCGCGCGCATCGACACCGCCTCGGCGGGGGACGACGGCATTGCGCGGCTGCCCGAGAGCGGCGGCGTCACCGTCGTCGGCGACCAGCGGCTCGAGCTCATCCTCATCAACCGCAGCGGCGACGACGGAGCGTACCAGCTGACGATCACCTGCCTCGGCGGGCCGTGCGCGGGCACGGTGGACGCAGACGGTGACTCCTTCGGCGACGAGGTCGACAACTGCCCGACGGTCTTCAATCCGGACCAGGCGGACGCGGATCGCGACGGGTTCGGCGACGCCTGCGACGGCACCGACCCGTGGGCCGACGCGTCCGGCGACGCTCTGCTCGCGGAACTGCAGGACGTGCACGACGCGACGCACGTGACGCACGAGTACGAGGACGCGCGCGAGCACATGTTTCTCGTCGTGGACCGTGACGACGACGGGGTCGAAGGGGTGTACACGGGCTTCGTGTTCGACGAGCCGGGGGTGCCGGACTTCACCGTGATGAACGCCGAGCACACGTGGCCGCAGAGCCGAGGCGCCGGGGTGATCCCGATGCAGAGCGACCTGCACCACCTGTACCCGGCGCGGTCGGACGCCAACAGCCGCCGCGGCAACCTGATCTTCTGCGAGGTGGTGTCGTCGTCGTGGTCGGACGGCGGCTCGTCGCTGGGCGAGGACGCCGACGGCGTGTCGTGCTTCGAGCCCCGCGACGTGCACAAGGGCGTCGTCGCACGGGCGGTGTTCTATTTCGCGGCGGTGTACGACGAGGCGATCGCGCCGGACGAAGAGGCGACGCTGCGCGCGTGGCACGACCGGTACCCGCCGCTGAGGGCGGAGCGCCTGCGCATGGCCCGCGCCGCGGCGTACCAGGGCTCGCGCAATCCGTTCGTCGACTTCCCGCATCTGGTCGATCGGATCGCGGACTTCTGAGGCGAAGGGTCACCGGGGTCGAGGATCTTCGTGGGACGAAGTCCTCGAATTCGGTGAATACCTCGCGGCGGCGGTCGTCTGTGACCGCGACCGTGAAACGCAGCGCCCATCGACCTTGTCGACGATTCCGAACGAAGAGTCGGGACGAACCCCTTGCGTCTGTCGTTCGAACCGGTCACGATCCGCCGGCGCCATGGGACCGGCGCAATTCCGACACGGATTCCCCGTCCGCTCCGCATTCAGGGCGCGTTTGCGCCAGGGAGACCCCTCATGAAGAACATCCTCCTTCGCAGCCTTTTCTCGCTCGGCGTGGCCGCCGGTGTGTTCGCGTTCGGTGCCACCGCCTCGGCGCAGTGCACCAACACCTGCGCGACGGCGAACGACAACGAGTGTGACGACGGCGGCCCCGGCTCGCTGTACGACATCTGCGCGCTCGGCACCGACTGCAACGACTGCGGCCCGCGTGGCGGCGACGCCCTCTGCACCAACACGTGCGCCACCAGCGGCGACAACGAGTGCGACGACGGCGGCCCCAACTCGCTGTACGACATCTGCGACATCGGCACGGACTGCGACGACTGCGGCCCGCGTCTTTGTACGAACACGTGCGCGACCGCGAACGACAACGAGTGCGATGACGGCGGCGAAGGTTCGCTGTACGACATCTGCGACCTCGGCACCGACTGCAACGACTGCGGCGCCCGCTAAGGCCCGCACCGTCGCAACGGTACGGCACGGTCGAGCTTCGGCTCGGCCGTTTGCCGTTTTTGCCCACCCACCGAGGCGCCCTTTTCTCTTGATCCCCGCCCGAAGCCCATGCTAGCTACAGCGCCCCTCACGGACGCTTAGCTCAGTGGGAGAGCACTGCCTTCACACGGCAGGGGTCACTGGTTCGAACCCAGTAGCGTCCACTTCGACCGCCGCGCACATTGCGCGGCGGTTGTGGTTTTTGGGTTCGAACCACCCCAGGTGCTGGAGTGCGCGTTGATGGGGCTGAGCCGGTCGTGCGGGCCACCCCGCCCCGGCGCTCCGCGCCGTGACCGGCCCCCGAGCCACGCGCCGGACGCCCAGGGCGGCCGTGCTGCGTGGCCAGCAAGCTCCGGCCTCCGGAGGCCGGCGGTGCTCGTGGCGAGCTGCGGTGCAGGTGCACGTGCACGTGCACCTCGGGGCAACTCGACCGCCCCCCGCCCCGGCGCTCCGCGCCGTGACCGGCCCCGCAAGGGGGCCTCCGGATGTCTGAGATGCGCGAACTACCGGCAATGCAGGTCCGAGCACCCCGAACCACCACAGGTGCCTGACCGAAGTCCAGGCGGCCTCCGGAGGCCCCTCCGGGGGGCCGGCGGCTGCGCAGCAGTCGCGGGGGGGCTCGTAGTGGCGCGGTGCAGGTCCGAGCACCCCGAACCACCACAGGTGCATGACCGAAGTCCAGGCGGCCTCCGGCGGTACTCGTGGCGAGCGGCGGTACCGCTACAGCCGCGGGTCGACCGGTTCGCTCTCCAGCGCGAGCACGCCGAACACGCACTCGTGCACGCGATGCAGGGGCTTGCCGGCGACGAAGCGGCGGAGGCCTTCGAGGCCCAGCGCGTACTCCATGTCGGCGAGGCGGCGCTTGCCGCCGACGCGGCGACGGCGCAGCACGTCGAGGCGGGACGGCTCGAGGTACTCGGGGCCGTAGATGAGGCGCAGGTACTCCGGGCCGCGGCACTTGATGGCCGGCTGGATGCGGCCGCCGCGGCCGTCTCGCTCCCACCGCAGCGGCTTCACGACCATGCCTTCGCCACCGCCGGCGACGAGGGCGTCCCACCACGCGGTCGCCTCGGACTCGGCGACGCCGTCGTCGAGCGCGACGACGCGATGGTCCGTCGCCATCAACACAACGTCGTGCTCGGCGAGACGGGCGAGGGTGCGCATGTGCCAGCCATGGTCCCGGCTCGTGTGTACCACCCCGTCAGACGCCATCAGGTGAAACGGCGCGATCCGCAGGTCGTCCATCGACCCGACCGGCCAGCAGTACGGCCGGTACGATGCGGCGTACGCCTCCGCATGCTGCAGACGGGCCGCGAAGTGATCCCGAATCGCCGCCGCTTCGGGTTGACGGCGCGCAGCGTCCTCGAAGACGCGCACCGTCGCCGACAGGCCCGCGCGGGCCGCCGCAGCCACGGGAGCATACTGCCGCTGCAGCAGCTCCTGCGCCTTCGCCGACCAGGGCATCAGTTCGGCGTCGAGGCAGAGCCACGTGGCCCCGAGCTCGTCCCACAGCCCTGCTGCCTCGGCCGCCGCCGCGACGCGATCCACGATCGCGCCCTCGGTGGCTGCGTCCCGAAAGAACGGGCGCCCCGTCCGCGTGTACACGACGCCGCGTCGGCCCGTGCGTTCGCCGAACGCCTCGACCGCCGCCGCATCGTCACGGCACACCACGAGGACCGCACGCGAGCCCATGTGCTTCTGCTCGCAGATCACCTCGTGCACGCCACGATCCCGGAAGTACGCGAACGCGTCCTCGGGATGCTCGAGCACACCCTCGCGGTCGCTCGCGCGGGCCGGCGACATCGTCGGCGGCAGGTAGATCAGCCAGCGCGGGTCGACCGCGAACCGGCTCATGACCTCGAGGGCCGCAGCAGCATGGTCCGCGTGGATCGTCACTGCGCGATCGCCGTCCGCGTGGATCACGCGCCGGCCGGTGACGTCGTCGAGCGACAGGGCACCGTCGGGACGATCGGGCTCAGCGGCGGCTTCGACCGCTTCGAGCGGGCGCGCCGGCTCGACCCACGTCTGGACCGCCGGCACCGAGACGATCTCACGCTCGGGATACCGCAGCGCGGTCAACGCGCCGCCGAACACGCAGCCGGTGTCGATGCACAGCGTCTCGTTCACCCACTCCGCGGTGCGACGCGGGGTGTGACCGTACACGACGGTCGCGCGACCGCGGTACTTCGCCGCCCAGTCGCCACGGACCGGCAGGCCGAACTCGTCGGTCTCACCGGTCGTCTCACCGTACAGGCAGAACTGGCGCACGTGTCCGGACGCCCGCCCGTGCATGTGCTCCGGCAGGCCTGCGTGCGCGACGACGAGGCGCCCCTCGTCGAGGACGTGGTGGCTGATCCGGGTGCGGATGAACGTGCGGACGCGCTCGAGGAACGCCTCATCGCGCGCACCGAGCTGTTCGACCGTGGCGTCCAGCCCGTGGGTGAGCTTGACGTTGCGACCGTCGAGCCAGCGCCCGAGCTTCGCCTCGTGGTTGCCGGGCACACACAGCGCCGTGCCGGCGTCGACCATGTCCATGACGAGCTCGAGCACCGCCGGGCTGTCGGGACCGCGGTCGACGAGGTCGCCGACGAACACGGCGGTGCGCCCATCGGGGTGCGTCCACACCCCATCGACGTCGGCATAGTCGAGCGTCTTGAGCAGTGTGCGCAGCTCATCGATGCAGCCGTGGACGTCGCCGATCAGGTCGAAGGGCCCGTGCTGGTCGCGCAGGTCGTTGTAGAGCTTCGTACGCGTGAACGTCGCGCCGTCGACCTCGTCGACGCCGTCGAGCACGATCACGCGGCGAAAGCCCTCGCGCTTCAGCCGACGTAGCGAGCGGCGCAGCTCGGTCACGTGACCACGGACTACGTGAGGGCCGAACGAACGGTCCGGACGCTCCGAGTTGCGCGCGTGACACACCTTCGCCGGCACGTTCAGCACGACCGCCACGGGCAGTACGTGATGCTCCCGCGCGAGGGCGACGAGCGGTTCACGTGCCCGCTTGTGCACATTCGTCGCGTCCACGACCGTCAGGCGACCGCGAGCGAGCCGCTTGCTGACGATCGAATGCACGAGATCGAACGCGTCCTTCGTCGCAGACTGATCGTTCGGGTCATCGGCCACGAGGGCACGGCAGACGTCGGACGACACGACCTCGGTCGGCGCAAAGTGACGCGACGCAAAGGTCGACTTGCCGGCGCCCGACGCGCCCATCAGCACGACGAGGCAGGTCTCTGGCAGGGAATGGTTCATGAGATCGTGTCCCCGACCGTCCGGGTGAAGACGGCCATCTGCGTCGGGGAGCCGACCTCGGGGTCGACGTCGCCGACAGGGGCGAAGCGCACGTGGTAGCCGTGACGGGCACAGACGCCGTCGGCCCATGTGCGAAACTCGGTACGCGTCCACTCGAAGCGGTGGTCGCGATGGCGGAAGCGGCCGGCGACGAGCCCGTCGAACCGCACGTTGTATTCGATGTTGGGCGTGGTCAGAACGACCGCGCCCGGGCGTGCCGCGGCGAAGAGAGCGTCCTCGAACGCATCGAGGCGCCACGGGTCGAGGTGTTCGATCACCTCGACGACGCAGGCGACGTCGAACCCGGCGAGGCGTTCGTCGCGGTACGTCAGCGAGCCGTGGATCAGCTCGACCGGCAGGGCCGTCGACGGGGGCGGTCGGTCACCGTCGAGGCCCAGTCGCGTCGCGGCGCGGTCGAGCACCCGCGACGAGACATCCATCCCGACGAGCCGGGTGAGCCCGTGCTCTCGCTTGCGAAGCCGCCGCAGCAGCTTGCCCTCGCCGCACCCCACGTCGACCACTGTGCGCGCGCCGAGGGCTTCGACCTCGGCGACCACCGCGTCCATGCGACGGGTGTTGAGCCGAACGGGCTTCTCGAGTCGCGCCTCGTCCGCGGCGCCGGTCGAGGCATCGAAGAGTTCGTCGGGCGCGTCGTCGAGCGCGGCGAGACGCGAGAGGGCCGTCTGCGTCAACCGACGCTGCCGCTTCAGAGCACGGCTGACGATGGCGTCACGCTTCGGGTGCGCTGCGAGCCAGTCCCCGCCGCGGGCGAGCAGCTTGTCGATCTCGTCGTCGCCGACGAAGTAGTGCTTGTCGTCGTCGAGGACGGGCAAGAGCACATAGACCTGCTCGAGCACACGAGCGAGCCGTTCGGTGATCGTGAGGGTGATGTCGACGTAGGGGCTCGTGCCCCACGCTGCGAAGTGCGCATCCATCGGGTGGGCCGTCACGTCGACGGCATAGCCGAGCGGCTCGAAGAGATCGCGTACCAGCCTCTCGCCTCCACGGGCCGGGACGGCGGCCAGCGTGACCTCGAGCGGGATCGCCGACTCGGCGAGCTCGGCCCGCTCGCGGCTCGATCCGGACAGCGCGCTGCCGAGCACGCGGGTGATCGCGACGCTCATGAACGAGGACGCGACGTACGGCCGATCGTTGACGTACTGCGTGAGTGGCGCGTCGTCGTTTCGCCGCTTGCGCGCGGACCGGACGAGCTCGAGCGGATCGAGGTCGAGGACCATCGCCATCGTGCAGCGTTCTTCGGACGCATGGGGGAACGCGACGTGCGCGGCGCCGAACGGCAGCTCGAAGCGCTGCACCCGGTCCGGGTGCTTGCCGACGAGGTAGCCGAGATCGGTCGCCGGCCGATGTGTGGTCGAGATCGTGAGGAGCATGACGTGCTCGTCGATGAGAGGGCGCCCCCACCGGGGCGGTCGACATGGGGTCCCGCGCGTGGCGGTCCCGAGAGGCAGCCAGCAGGTCCGCGAACCGGGACCCATTGGCTACGTTGGATGGACGGTTGCACAGGACGCTGCGGTGTGTCCATCGAAAATGTGTGGTGTGCCGCGAACCACCGCCGGTGCTGGAGTGCGCGTTGATGGGGCAGAGCTCGTGGTGCGGGCCACCCCGCCCCGGCGCTCCTCGCCGTGACCGGCCCCCGAGCCACGCGCCGGACGCCCAGGGCGGCCGTGCTGCGTGGCCAGCAAGCTCCGGCCTCCGGAGGCCGGCGGTGCTCGTGGCGAGC
>Ga0070728_10005145_pt1 | contig 13112 bp, 6 predicted proteins | sample tdDd471_FD_66723 | JGI IMG/M metagenome (GOLD analysis project Ga0070728, IMG submission 66723) | Marine sediment microbial communities from the Atlantic coast under amendment with organic carbon and nitrate - tdDd47.1 | ecosystem: Environmental > Aquatic > Marine > Coastal > Sediment | place...
TGAATAGTCGCCGCAAAGCTTGATTGTGCGCCAATCGTGGCAAATCCATTTGTTCCAATAATTTCTAAATCGACAATTTCATCATTTTCCAAGATGGAATCTGTCAAGATCGTAAGCGAAATTGAAGTATTGGCGGGACAAGTACCACTGCTACAATCAATCGTAAGTGTTTGCGGATTAAAAGCCGTATAATCACTGCCTGATGTTGCGCTCCCTGTTAGAGCATCCACAACATATACCTCTGCAACGCCAGCAAAATTACTCGCTCCTGAGATCGTCACTCCGATATTGACTGTACCGTCGGTCTCATCATAAGTTGTTCCAGTCGAGCTAAATTGTATGGTGGGATAGGTTGGATTTACGCCAAATTCATATGCGCCAATATCGCGGGTGGATTGTGCAGGTACACCCCGTTGATCGGTCGCGAGTGCGCCCCCGCCAGAAGCATTTATCGCAGGACTACTCCCAACTAAAGCATGAGTTTGGGTCGGTCCGCCATTATTGGCAAGTCCGCTTAAAATCGTACCAATTGCACCTGCTGGTACAATATCAGATGCGCCATTGGTACATCCACCATTGCTCCCACTGCTTCCCAATATATTATTGGCATCGCTATTAAATGTTCCTACGCCAAACCAACAATCCGGTGTACCGGGTGCAGTATTACCCGATATAATACTGTTGTTCACGTTCACAGTGCCATAAACGATTATCCCACCGCCACTAGACGCAGAATTATTAGATACTGTGCTGTTGTTTATGGTTATGGTGTGCCCCGCTACGTTACGAAAGCCACCACCGCCATTAACCGCAGAATTTCCGGAAATCGTACTGTTGTTCACTGTTAGTGTACCCGCGTTATACATTGCACCACCGCTGTTGCCCGCAGAATTTCCGGAAATCGTACTGTTATTCACTGTTACTGTATCATAGTTGCGAATTGCACCGGAGTAAGCATCCGCAATATTGCCGGAGAGACTACTGTTGTTTATCGTCAGTGTACCAAAGTTGTTATTAATTGCACCACCGCTGCTAGTTGTATGATTGCCGGAGAGGCTACTATTGTTTATCGTCAGTGTGCCCTCGTTATAAATTGCACCACCGTAGTCAGTACTTTCTCCATTCTGAAGGCTTAGTCCAAAAATAGTGACTGTCCTATTTAATGATATATAAAAAATACGATCATTGTTGTTACCATCAATCGCCAGATTGCTTGATCCCGGTCCGATAATCGTCAAATTTTTGTCTATTAGAATTTGCCCAGAGGTGAGTGTAATCGTACCTGTGATAGAAAAATTGATGGTATCTCCACTGGTAGCATCAATGACTGCTTGGCGTAATGAGCCTGCGCCACTATCGTTGTTGTTGCTCACGCTTAATGTGGCGGCAGAAGCTGATAGTGACGAAAAAATGAGGATGATCATTAAAATAGAAAAACGCGGCGCTAATTTATACATGGAATTCCCTGTCTGTATGGACGACTGACTGTGATGTAAATAGGAAAATATGATGCTACGAATTGTTGTGTATAAATGCTGACGCACTAGCCCAGTTTCGGAGATTTATCTACTTCACTGACACCTTCTAACAGCAATATCTAAAACATAAGGTATTTTTCCAGAGAACTGTAATATAACCTTTTATTGTGTAATGTACAAGTAATGTTCAAACGAGAAAAACGATAGAGTTTTTGACGCTTCCAACTTGTAAGTCTTGCTGTTCGTCTTTATCATCAGGTGATAATGAACTATTGTTGGGTTGGACGCTGGAAACAAAATGATGAGTAAGTACGTGATCCGTTCTTCAAATGCCGAAACATTCAAAGCGGCTGGACATCTGGTTGCTGAGGTGTTTTCGGGTGATAACCCTCGCCTGTATGAACGGATGTCACATGATTGGGTTGCCAACCTGCCGACTAAACCGAACTTTTCCTATAATTTATGTCGGGTAGGGGTTATCAATGGTGAGGTTGTCTCGCAAGTATTGATTGAAAAAGACACCATCTATTATGGTAAAACTAAACTCAAAGTAGCCATGATTGGTAAAGTCGCTACCCATCCGCAATATCGGCATATGGGATATTCCTCAGCTTTAATCCGTGACACATTAGCAACTGTTGCCGAACAAGGGGCACATCTTGCGCTACTCAATGACTTAGGCAGTTTTTATCATCATTTTGGATTTAGTACGGTGTTACCCGATACCGTGTTAGAAGTCGATAGCGAAACGGCAATGCACATGCCACGCCCGCTAAGAATCCGTACTGCAACCATTGAAGATTTAACCGAAATCGCGCAATTATACCAACGGCATTGGGGTGGACGGGTCAGCTTTCGGCGCTCAACCCATTGGTGGGAATGGAAATTTAATTCAAGCATCGATCCGATTCTCGTAGCTGTGACGCAAGGAGATCGGGTACAAGGGTATCTCTGGCGCGAGACAATGGGTAATCAACTGGAAATTGTGTGCGATACATTACCTGCTACGATGTCGCTTCTCTCGTTTTTGGGCAAACGGATGAACAATATTCATGAGCCAAGTATCCAATTGATGATTCCGCCCGATGATACGATTTTGTCGTTTGTTCGCCAGATGATGACAGTCAATGTGCGTGCAGTATATCGGTATAACTCAGGTTGGATGGCGCGGATTATTGATAGTACTGCTCTCTTGAATGCACTCTTACCCGAAATCACTAGTCATGCTCGTACATTAGTCCCTGACTTTAATAGTCGTGCGCTTTATCTAACATCTGATGTCGATGCGGTTACTATTGGCTTACACACTCAGCCGAATTCGGGGCTACATCTAAGCCACAGGGACTTTATTCAGGTGATGTTTGGGTCATTGCGTCCGATGATGCTGGCGCGGCGCGACCAACTGCCTGATGATATGGTGCAATTATTAGAGGTGTTATTTCCACCGCGTATTGCTTCTATCGCTCCATTAAATTGGATGTAAATTGCATCAGCCATCAAAATTTACCGTCAACCTTAATCACCAGACTCTTATATTGATGATATGCTAGAATCATGCCAGTTTTGGATATGATGAAATGAAAAACAACCCAATTTGAGGGATATTACATGACTTTAACAGATTTACAGAAACGCAAACTCACACGCTTTTTTACGATCTACGATCAAAATAATGACGGGGTCATTGAACGCTCAGATTACATTATGTTGGCGGACAATATCTCTAAAGCGAAAGGCTTTGGATTAGATTCGCCATTAAGCGCACGGTTACGTGAATGTTTGTTACGAGTGTGGGGCAATCTGGAGCTCATCGCAGATAAAAATCATGATGGTACTGTCACTTTGGACGAATTCCTTGCTTACCGCGATGAACTGCATCAAGATGAGCCCAAATACAATGATTTAGTCTCTGCTGGTTTGACCTTATTTGATGTGATGGATGATAATCATGATGGTCAAATTGAGTTGCGCGAATTTAAGTTGTTCTATAGTTTTTTTCAGCTGGACGAAGGTCTGGCGACGGATGTTTTTGCACAATTAGATGTCGAAAAAACGGAGTATCTCACACGCGAACAATTACGAATCTATTCCCGAGAGTTCAATTTAGGTGATGACCCTGACGCAATCGGGAATAAATTATTTGGACCGTATTAGACTTCGCCTGTACCTGATGTAGTATCTGCAATCAAATCATGCAAACTTTCGAGTTGAATATCGCCATTACGCAGGGCTTTTAATGCCGCTGAGTTACGATCTTTAGCTTGAAGTTTATTCATGATTTTGGCAAGGGATTCGATAATGTCCGTCATACTCATCGCCAATTGTTGGGCAATGACCGAATTCTCATACCCACCTGCGACATATAACAAGATCTGGCGTTCCATATCTGTCAAACGATTTTTGCTATCATCACCGAGCAATCCCGTTACGACTTTTTCGGCAACACCTCGCCCGAGGACTAATTCACCACGCATGACTTTACGCATCGACTCAAAGAGTTCTGCTTCATCAGCCGTCTTCAAGATATAGCCATTTGCACCTGCGCGTAATGCTCGCACAATATAGGCATCATCATCGCGTCCTGTCAGGACTAATACTTTAACACTTGGAGCTTGTATTTTGATCAGTGGCAATACCTCTAAGCCACTCATATTAGGCATGTTCAAATCTAGGATAAGCAAATCAGGATGAGTTTCTAATGTTTTTTCAAGTGCTTCATTGCCATCTGATGCTTCTGAAATAATAATATATTCATCGCGGGTTTCGATAAAACTAGCGAGTGTTTTACGTAAAATCGTATGGTCATCTGCTAGCAGGACACGCACAACATTGCCACGACTGCGATTGGAGGGGGCACGTAAATTATCCGCCTCAATCGTTTTTGCCCATTCTGGTTTCGGACTCTCAGTATTTTCTGTTTCATCTAAAGATCGTAATTCGGCAGTTGTTGGTAATGATGCCCGTAATGCCCGTGCGAGTGCTTCCATAGATTGAAAGCGCCGATTCGGATTTTTCTCCAATACCTTGAGAATCACTGTCTCCAAAGCGATTGGTAAATCCGGTACGATTTTGGATGGGGGCTCTGGAGCTTGCTGAACATGCTGAAGCAATAATGCTGTGATGTCATCCGCATTAAACGGCAATTCCCCTGTAATCATTTCATAGAGGACGATGCCGAGGGAATAAATGTCAGTACGGCTATCGAGGTTATGACCTTGTGCTTGTTCTGGTGAAATATAAGCTGGTGTACCAATCACCATACCCGGTGCTGTTACTCGTTTACCTGCACGTGGACGAGCGAGCCCCAAATCCATAATCTTGACTTGACCTTCGGGCGTAACTTTGATGTTGGCGGGCTTAATGTCGCGGTGAATAATGTCATTATTATGAGCATATTCCAGAGCCAATGCAATTTGTGTGCCAAGTTCGACCACAACATCAGGTGCGGAGGGGATATAGTGCGAGAGTGAATCGCCTTCTACATACTCCACCACCAGAAAATGCCGTCCGTCATCTTCCCCAATATCGAATATCGACATAATATTGGGGTGGTTGAGGTGGGCGGCAGCTTTAGCTTCTTGGAAAAACCGTTGTGCTGTAGTTTCCCGTACATGGGGTAACAACACCTTTAGTGCAACTTCTCGTCCCAGCATAGTATCGTATGTCTTATACACAGTTGCTGTCGAACCATCGCCAAGATGAGCGCGTACTTCATAGCGGTTGTTAAGTCTTGTTCCAATCATAAGTTTCAAACCACTGTTTCATTATCAAAACAAATATCCGTAAATTAGGATAGCAACTCATCCATGCTACTAAAAATAAACGTGGATGATTGAGTTGTCACATAGTTTAACACAGTCCAACTTATTGCACATCAATTATTGATACGATTTTGTTACATTTAAGGTTAAAAGTGAAGAGGAAGATGAAAAGTTGGTGAGCGGAGGTATCATAACCCCCGCTCATAGCCATATTTGGAAGATTACTGTTATACTACCGGTTCGATACGGATTGGCTCTATGAACCCTTTAAGGATTTTTTCGAGTGCCATTGTGTGGCTACAAACGCCGCGTTGTTGGAAGAAAGAGGCAGTACTTGTCCATGCGCCATTATCGTATGTGACTTGATGATTTTTGTTATACCCTTCAAATGTACAATCAAATGTCAAAATACGGATGCGATCTACTTCTTCGGAATAGCGTTTGGCTTTTTTAACATCGCTAACAATATTTTGACCGGGTGCGTATGGTACAGGTTCCCGTTTGAGCATCGGTTTAAACAACTTTTCGATTGCCATTATATGGGGGCAAATTGCATATTTATGGAAACCGGGGCAAGTGCATGACCATCCATCATTACTGAGTGTTACGCGGTAAGTGCTGTTATCCCCACGGAATTCGGCAGTGAGGCTGTTGAAGGTCGCACGCTTGGGTTGGCTGGCGTATTCTTTCGCTTTTTGTATTTTATTAATCATACTTGCGTCCATTGTTTTTCCTTTCTCCTGTTAAGATAAAGTGTCCGAAAAATAAAAACGCGGTGCAATATTACTTGGCAACCGCGCTTAGTGTTTCCTATGTGATTTGTATATGAATTTATTAGGTATCATAAGTCAATTTCATTCCCAATCTTTATCTATCTGTAGTTTAAGTCATGGTTAAGCCGATGTCAAATTAAGAGTTGGTTTCTTAACCAAAATAGATGACATCTGTCATATATTCTTAAAATACCACCAAATGAACTGGTAAATTATGGTTGTTTTTGTTACGAAATGACCCAACCAACAATTCATGCTAATCATATAGAATGATGATTAATTAACAGATTTAAGAACATCAGAAATCCCAGTACAAGTAGTAGTTCATCTTCGAGTCCTCTCATGCGATAGACTATTAACGTATTGTCATCGCAAATATGATTACACTGACAAAAACTAATACTGCAACAAACACTGAAATTCCTCCTAATTCCTTATATTCTATTTAGCATATAACAAGATAGCGTGGCTGTGTCCCCGAATAATTGGGGGATATGTTCTTAATAAATACTGTATGGGAGGCAATATAAGGGTTGATGGATTTTTCTAATCGATGAACAATCCATAACAGACAAGTGGTTAGCTCACCTGCTATGGATTGTTATGTGTTATGGGACAGTAAAAACGATGTCGGTTGCTTGTACCATATCCGAGCCTCTGACCAATGCAAGCCGTAGCGTATACGACCCTGATTGGAGGGCATCGGCGTGGAGTTCTTCTAATTGTCCATTCACGACAGGGCTATTATGCGGTTGCCCTAACGGTGTCCAATCTGTAAATTGACCACCTGTGATGAAGAAGTGATAAATATCGGCTTGGCTACCATCAAATTGGGCTGTCCCGATAATTGGGATGACTCCAGAGATACTCTGACCGTTGGCGGGTTGTTGGATTTGTAGAATACCTCCTACACCTGCAATCGGTTGGAAGTTATAGACATCTGCCCAACAATCAATCGTCGGTAAAAATGCTAAACCACGTTCACGGGCATAGCGTTCCGCTTCAACAGAATCGGCTTGTGATGTAGCTGGACCACCTGTAAACCATAGATTTTGTGCGCCTGCCGCTGATGCAACTTGAGCATCTTGGACGGGAACTCGGCAATATTTGGGTGGTAGCGGTTGCTTTTCACCGGGACCAACATTGAATTGAATCCCATTGGCAACATCTGGCGGTATCGGGAAGGCAAGGGTGCGATAAACACCGGGAGACATCTCCTCAACGACTGATCCCTGTGTTGGGACTTGTGTTTGTTCAATCGTTTGTTGTGGGAAGAACAAATTACCGTCAGCATCAGGGATACCTGCGGGGCTATCTAAAAACCACTCATTAATTGTCCCCGGACAACTAAGCGATGGATCTGTTAAACGGGTAACATCACAGATTTGCTTGAGGGTCATACCATTAGGAGGTAGGGGTTGATCGTTTTGTAACTGTCCATTGGTGGCAAATGCACCTAATAGATTTTGATTGTTATAGACCCCTGTCATCACGGCATTCCAGATTGGAGCAGCACCCGTTAAACCTGATGAATTGACCATTGGCTGACCATCATTATTGCCAACCCAAACACCAATTGCGAGATTACGAGTATAGCCGACTGTCCAGTTGTCTTTAACATCATTGGTTGTGCCTGTCTTGACTGATGAAAAGATGCCATCGGTCCGTAAGGGGCTATTTGCACCCATGACCGAACTTCGGGCGTTGTTATCCCCTAAGATGTCGGTGATTAAAAATGCGATACGTGGGTCAAGTACTTGTTTGCCGAAACCCGTACGATTCACAGTATTGTCTGTTGGACGACCTTCGGGACAGCTATTTTCGTATTGATAAATGATTTCATTATCACTATTGACGATACACAAAATCGATGTGACAGGGACATATGCCCCTTGATTTGCGAACACAGCATAAGCATTGGTCAACTCAATCAGCGTAACTTCACCACCACCGAGTGTCAGTGATAAGCCATATTGTGATGCATCTTCATCAAGGGTAGTCACACCAAAGCGGCGCATCAATTCGAGTAATGCTTCAACGCCGACAAGCCGTAAAGTTTGTACCGCAGGGATGTTATAACTGCTAGCTAACGCTCTTCTCATTGCCATCGGCCCGTGGAATGCACCGTCATAATTGCGTGGTGTATATAGAGCTTGTCCCGGTATGCCGATTTCGGTACGAGTATCCCAGATGACATCTCCAGCAGTCATTCCACGTTCAATCGCGGCAGAATATGTGAACGGTTTCATGGTACTGCCCGGTTGACGGAAGGCGGTTGCGACATTGACACTACCATCAATAGAATCATTGTTATAGTCGATACTCCCGACCATCGCCACGATTTCACCTGTGAGCGGTTTAATCGCAACCACCGATGCGTTAGTGACATTGTTACCTGCGAGGCGTGAGACTTGATTCGCGGCGGATTGTTGCGCCAGATTATTCACATTCTGGTCGAGCGTGGTATATACGCGTAATCCACCTCGTGTGATTTCTTCGGGACTATAACCTAATGTCGTCATTAAGCGTTCAAGTTCTCCCTGTGCATACACTGTAAAATGCGGGGCATTTAATGACACATCGGGGGCTACAAATGAGAGCCCATCACTGAGAGCTTGATTGGCTTGTTCTTGCGTGATATATCCTTCTTCGATCATCTCACCAAGGACTTGCCGCCAACGTGTATCAACCGCGGCTTGAATGGCTGGGTCAGGGTTAAGTGGGTCGAGTGTTGCAGGGGCTTGTGGCAATCCTGCTAGCAATGCCGATTCACCAAGTGTCAAGTCTTCGACATTTTTACCAAAGAATGTTTGTGCAGCTGTTTGTGCACCATAAGCTAAGTTCCCATAGTAAATCTCATTGAGATACATCTCTAAGATTTCTTCTTTGCTCTTGGCTTGTGTCAATACAATCGCCAGAACAATTTCTTCTAATTTACGGGCAACACTGCGCTCAGTTCGTTTTTCATAATCGAATAACACATTCCTCACCAACTGCTGGGTAATGGTACTACCACCTGCTGTATTTTCGTCTGCTTCCGCTCCAACATAATTTAAGAACGCGACGAGAGTTGCCCCTACATCAATGCCGATGTTATCAAAGAAAGAATCATCTTCAATCGATGTTGTTGCTAAAATTAGGGAACGTGGAAAACGATCATAAGTGACCCGACTACGGCGACCTTCCCCGAAGGCTTCATATAAATCATTGCCATAACGGTCATAAATAAAGGTACTTTCAAAACCACGATAATTATCAACTTCCTCGATTCGGGTTGTCCATTCCGCTTCGATTTGTGGTACAAAAATCATTGCCGCCAACAAACTAAGCAAGGTCAAGCCCCCGCAGAACGTGACAACCAAACCTGCGATGACCCAGATACAACCCGATGGCATTCCCAAAATTTTACGGCGAGTTCGTTTTCGCGGTAGATGCTGTGGGGCATGTCTTTGTTGTTGTGCGGGTGGCATCGGTGGTTGCTGATGAGACGAGTCCCTAAATTGTGGATTCATCATGGTCTGTTGTGACACGGGTGGTGGGCTAGCGTGTTGGGCGCGCACTCTTGGGTTCATCATTGTTTGTTGGGCAGGTGCTGGGGGTGGTGCTTGTTGCATCTCTGGACTAGGATCGAGCCCAAATGTGCCGGGTAATGTGGGTTGGTCGCCACCCTTCGGTGTCATATCGCCATAAACAGGCATCGTAATCATCTTGTTAGAATCACTACGCTCATCCAGCGCGCCATAATCATCTAACTCTGACACATGCGGTAGATGGAACGGAACATCCGCATCTACATCTACTTCAACCATATCCGTTGTCAGTGTTTCATTATTTGCTCTTGGATTTTCCTCATCATCACTATCATCAGCTACTGTATGCTGGCCAGTATCTTCTCCTGCTTGTGTCGTTTCGTTGACATATGCCTTAACTGATGCAGGGTCGATGATGGTCTCTTGATTTGGAATCGCCTCTTCTGGTGATTGCGAGTCTATTTCCTGCGAATAAATAGCATTCGGCATGGTTTGCTCGGCATCATAATCTTCAATTTGTGTCATGTCCTCATGGTGTTGCGTTGCGCCAACTGTTAATCCATCATCTCTATAGAATTGATGCTGAACAGTATTTTCACTATCTTGATCTTCGATTGGCTCACTGTCTTGATTTCTATTTTCGTCTGCCATGTATCTTTCCCCGATAAACCTCTACAAACTTATTGTATCAGTTTAGCCAAATCCTACCTAGCTTGCTTGTGTGTTACCTGACGTATTCCCCACGCAAACTATACGTAAAATTATTCACTGATTTTAGATTTCTTTGCCAATATAGCGTACAATAAAGCTATACATCAAAATAACAACTAGGATTTATTATATGCGATATAGATTGACATTCTTACTGGGATTTGTCATATCCATGACTTCGATGGGATTATTGTTAGCACAAGGAACATGCCCTGCTATTGTTGAGCAAGCCCTATTGTCGATGGGGGAGAGCTGTGACGAACTTGGGCGCAACAGCGTGTGTTACGGCTATAATTTGGTCACTGCTGAATTTTCTAAGACGGTTGATGATGATTTCTTCAATCAACCATCAGATATTGCAGAACTCGGCATCCTCGAAACGATCCGTACGTCCGAAATGAATACAACAACCTCACAATGGGGTGTAGCGGTTATGAGTTTACAAGCTAATGTCCCGAATTCGATTCCCGGACAATCTGTGAAATTTGTATTGTTGGGCGATGTTGAAGTCGAAAGTGCTGTTGAACCTGATAGCGTATTTCAGGCGGTGGATGCTATTTCTGTCACGACGAATAGTGAGGCAAATATCAGAAGTGGTGCTGGTCTGACATTTAACGTCATTGGTGGTGTCGGTGCAGGTGCGGCCATCGAAATTGATGGACAAAGTGCCGATGGGAATTGGTATCGTACTGTTGTTGGGAGTCGTATTGGTTGGGTGTTTGGTAATTTGATCGAACCCGATGATCGCCTTGCGTCGCTCCCTGTGATTGATGGTACACAACGCACATTGATGCAATCTTTCTATTTACGCACGGGATTTGGTACACCTGCTTGTGAAGAAGCCCCCGAAGATACGCTTATGATTCAAGGACCAGAAGGCATTGAAATTGATTTAACCGTCAATGGTGCGGACATCCGCTTGGGATCAACGATTACGGTTCGGATTTTGCCTCCCGGCGACATTATGGAAATCACTGTAATTGACGGTAAAGTGGTTATACCGGGTGCAGGACCTGACGGAACGGATTTGATTGTATATGAAAATCAACGTACAACGGCTTGCCTGACAGAACCAGATGATCGTGGGGTAGATGGCAATAATAATGATCGGGTTGTCGGTTGTGGCGAGGATTCATGGACTGCTCCTGAAATTGTTCCTGAATCATCTCTAGGAGAATCTTTCTGTGTACTGGAAAATGTGCCAGAAACATTGTTGAATTACGCGGTAGATTTACAATGTCCAAGTGAAGAACCTATCCAGATCATTATTAATGAATCGACAGGTGGTAATAACTCACCTAATCCAGTTCCCCCAGAAGCCACGGACGAACCAGAACCCATAGTTGATAATAACTTGTGTAGCGAAGGCAATGCATGGGATGACGGACGGTGTAATTCCGATTATTGGTGGCAAGCAGGATACTATTTTGGACAATATGAAGCCGGTATTATTGATTTAGAAGATATTCCTGATGCATATTATGTTCCTCCTACAGAAGTTCCACCCTCTGAAACAAAAGAAAAAGATAAAAAAGAACTCATTGTGGAAGCAAGAATGTACTGTGATGATGGACTCCTTTTTGTAGACGTGACAGCTGCACCTTCAGGTGATACAACTGCACGGGTTACGTTTTTTGATACATATTATGAGATGTCCGATTCCACTAGTAAATTTTCGATTCCGGGTTCTATGAGTATTGGGAGCGGCTTCGGAGCCGAAAAAGTGAAAGTAAAAACATTCCCATCTGGCACGACCAAGAATCTAGGGCGTAAAGAGTGTATACAAGCTGAGTAGACTTCAAATACCTCTGGATTTTGATTCAATTTGAGGATTGAAGCGTGTCTAATGTTGAAAAGTTAAACACCAGTAACTAATCACTATCAACACCTGTTCTTATTGGACAGGTGTTTTGATTATGCCTGTTACCTAGAATCCCGTTGCTATGAGTGTTAGAATATGTGCGACGAATCCATATGGAGAAGATACATGCCGATTCATCCTGAAGTAATTGATCATCCTGAACTTGATATTTCAGTTGTCATTCCAATATACAATGAGGAAGGCAATATTGAGAATCTATATAATGAATTAACAGCCGCCTTAGAAAAAATTGGACGGTCTTACGAAGTGGTTGCTGTCAATGATGGCAGTCGTGATAATTCCTACCAACTGCTTAACGATGTCCACGAGAAAGATAGTCGCTGGCACATCATTCACTTCCGTCGCAATTTTGGACAAACTGCCGCCATGTCCGCAGGGTTTGATGCGGCACGTGGGGAAATCATCGTTACGATTGATGCCGACTTACAAAATGACCCCAATGACATCCAGAAAATCCTTGATAAATTTGATGAAGGTTATGATATTGTCAGCGGTTGGCGACAAGATCGTAAAGAACCCTTTTTGTTACGTCGTTTGCCCTCTATGACAGCCAATCGTATTATCTCCAATTCAACAGGTGTCAAGTTACACGATTATGGTTGTACACTCAAAGCCTATCATTTTGATGTGGTGAAGGGCGTTAAGTTATATGGTGAATTGCATCGCTTTATCCCTGCTTTGGCGAGCCAAATGGGAGTCCGTGTGACGGAAGTTCCCGTTGTTGATCGTGCTCGTCTGTGGGGGACAAGTAAATATGGTTTTAACCGTACATTTAAAGTAATGCTCGATTTAATCGCTGTGACATTTTTGCTGAGTTATTTCAATCGCCCCTTGTATGTTTTTGGAGCGGCAGGCTTTATTGTTGGCGCAATTGGTACGTTGATGGGATTGTATTTGACCGTCTTTAAACTGTTGACGGAAAATAAAATTGGGGATCGCCCTCTGCTTCAACTAGCTGTCTTGTTGATTGTGCTAGG
>Ga0070728_10005146_pt1 | contig 13110 bp, 6 predicted proteins | sample tdDd471_FD_66723 | JGI IMG/M metagenome (GOLD analysis project Ga0070728, IMG submission 66723) | Marine sediment microbial communities from the Atlantic coast under amendment with organic carbon and nitrate - tdDd47.1 | ecosystem: Environmental > Aquatic > Marine > Coastal > Sediment | place...
TCACGCTGCGGCGCTGGCCGAGGCCACCGCCGCCCGCCAGTGGTGCCAGACTACCTTCGCGGTTCCGATCACGGCCGTGGCAGGAATCGATTTTTCGGGAGGCACCGCCCTGCGGCTGGTCCACGCCGAGCCCGAGCGGATCGAATCCTTGATGATCCTGGCTGGCAGGCACCTGGATCCCTGGCCCGGCGCTACCGACGCGTATCTGCTGGATCAGCTGGGACCGGCACCGACGGACCTGCCGGTCGCCTGGACGGGTTTCCCGGCGGAAACGGAGATATCCGGCCAGGCCGACCGTCTGCTCTCGGTGATCAAGGTGCTGGGGTACCAGATCGTCGAGGAGGTGGAGGTCAAGGGCGGATTGAACCTGGTCCAGGCGGCCGACCGCATCGTGCGCTGGGCCGAGTTGATACGCTGATCCCGTCCGGGGGTGAAACTAATCCGACCGGACTCCGTAGCGAGGGGCGGCCTGCCTCCGAATAGATTCCCTGAGATCGGTGTAATCCGAACGGTTCAACGCTGGCGATTTTCGCCCGGATCAGGGACAATCCCGTTTTCAATCCCGCCAAGGAGGCGCCATGATTTTCCACTGCGATAGAAACGTTTGGATTGACCCGTCACGGGGACGCGTCGGCCACATGATCCTCGTCATGGGGCTGTTGCTGGCGGCTTTGCCGGCCGGAGCCGGCCAGGAAATGGACGTGGACGGTGTGCTGCACATCCGCAACAGCGATACGCCCGCCAACGGCGTCCAGGATCTGGAACTTGAAGAGTTGTGGCGGATCGGAGGCGAGGACGACGAGGACGTGTTGCTGGGCATCATCAGCCGGGTTCTGATCGACGACCAGAACAACATCTACCTGCTGGACGGCCAGCTTTCCCAGGTGCAGGTCTTTTCCGCCGACGGCGAGTACCTCAACACCATCGGCCGCGCGGGCAGCGGCCCCGGCGAGATCACCAATCCCGGCGACTTCGTATTCATGCCCGACGGTACCCTGGGTCTGGTCCAGATCTTCCCGGGCAAGATCGTCAAGCTGGACATGGAAGGCACACCGGCCGGGGATTTCAATCCCATCACCGGCGAAGCCACTGCCGGTGGATTCCTGGCGCTGGTCAACTGCCGGGGCGCCGGCGGCAACCTGGTCCTCAGCGGACTGCAGATCGCCTACAACTCCGAAACCCAGAGCATGGACCGCAATCACTTCGTCCGCAGCTACGGTATGGACGGCCAGATGGTCGCCGAGTACCTGACCAAGTTGGTCCACTGGAATTTCAACGAGAATTTCAAGCTCACCGAACTCGACAACGATTTCATCTGGTGGCGCATGGACGTGGGCCCAGAAGGCAAACTGGTGGTCTGTGAACCTCGTTACGGGTACGCCCTGAGTGTCTACAGCCCCGATGGCACGCTCGAACGGGTCATTGATCGCGAGTACGAATCGTGGACCCGCAATGAAGCGGTGTTCAAGCGCTGGGAAACCATCATGGCGGCCCAGGCCGGACAGTTGCCCCCGGGCACACCTACCGAGGCCGAGAAGATGGAGCAGGATGTCACCGATCTGCGGGTCGCCCGCGACGGCTCCATCTGGGTTCTGCCCAGTCGACAGATGTACGAACCGGATCCCGGAACCTTCGCCACCTACGACGTCTTCACCCCCAGCGGTGACTTCGACCGGCAGGTCAGGGTCTCCTGCGAGGGAAGCTCGTCAACCGATCGCCTGTTCTTTGCCGGCGGCGATCGCCTCTTCCAGGTCAAGGGATTCTGGGACGCGGTGTTGTCGGCCAGCGGCGGCCCCGCCAGCGACGACGAGGAAGAGCCCGAGCCCATGGAAGTGATCTGCTATCTGATCAAGTGATCGTTGGCCGTTTTTCGGCGCTGGCAGATCAACTGCGCGGCGTTTGGTCGGATGTTGACCCACCCGTTACCGGCGCCGGATCGTCTGGTGGGTTTGCGGAGAGGAATCGAGTTTGATGACACAACGTCCTAGATCAGCGGCGACCCTTGCGGCGCTATTGCTTGGCGCCGCCCTCTGCGTGACTCCCCGGGTAGAGGGAGCCGTCGCCACTGTCGACAACGGCGCCGAACCCGCTGAGGGTCAGACGGTCCTGCAACTGGAAGAACTCTGGCGGATCGGCGGCATCGACGATGAGGAGAACCTGCTGGGGGTCGTGAACCGGGCTCTGGCCGATGACGACGGCAACATCTACCTGCTGGATATTCAGCTCACCGAGGTGCTGGTCTACAGCCCCGACGGCCAGTACCTGCAATCGCTGGGCCGCGCCGGCGAGGGGCCGGGAGAGATCCGGCGGGCCTCCGACGTACTCTTTCTGCCCGATGGCACCGTGGGGCTGGTACAGGGTTTCCCGGGCAAGATCGTCAAGGTCCAGCTGGATGGGACGCCGGCAGGCGAACTGCGCCCCGGTGGAGGCGACCCGTCCGCCGGCGGATTCTTCGGCCTGCGGGCCGCTGCTACCACCGGCGACCGTCTGGTGCTCAGTGGGCTGCGGGTCAGCCGGGGCGAGAACACCCGCACGGCTCGCCATTTCGTGGCCGATTTCTCCCTGGACGGCGCCCAGTTGCTCGAATTCGCGGGCAAGACCTCGGAACGGGAGTTCCGGGCAGCGGAGCGGTCGGAGATGACCGAGTTCTTCCCCCACGCCGGCGGCTGGGCTCTGGCCCCCGACGGCAGGGTCCTGGTGGCGCCGCAACGCAATGCATACGCCATCGACGTCTATGCTCCCGACGGCACTCACGAACGCACCTTCGGCCGCAGCTACGAGTCATGGAAACGGACCGACAAGGAGCTCGAACGGGCCCGGGATTCGCTGACACCCCGACGCAGACGCAACCGTGGCCAGATTTCTCTCGTAATGGAGGCCACTGAAAGGGATATCCTCAAGATTCGCTGCGACGACGCCGGCCGGATCTGGGTCCTGCCCAGCCGGGGTATTCGCGGGCAACCCGCGGGCATCCACTCGACCTGGGATGTCTTCGGAGCCGACGGTCTTTTTGAGCAGCAGATCCGGATCTCCTGCGATGGAGACGGCGAGCGCGATGCGCTGTTCTTCGTGGGCGATGACCGGGTCATCCTGGTCAAGGAACACGCTGACGCCCTGCGAGCGTTTGCCGGCGGTGGCGGCGACATCGATACCGAGCAAGCGGACCTGGAGGACGTTCGCCCCCTGGAAGTGATCTGTTATCGACGAGCGCCCTAGGCGCCCCGGCGACGCGCCGACCGTGTCGCCGGACAAACTGTAGACGGAGGGAACCATGTCCAACCATCTCGCCCAGTCATTGTCGCGGTCCCGCAGCCTGTTCGCCTCACTTGCTCTGGTGTCGGTATTCTCGATCCTGACGCCGGGTATCGCCGGCGCCGAGCCGGCGGTCATAGAGAATGACGCCCCGGCTTCGGGAATGGTTGCAGCGAGTCTGCAGGAGTTGTGGCGCATCGGTGGCGAAGACGATGAGATCATCTTCGGTTCGGTGGCCAACATTCGACCCGACGCCGTAGGCAACCTGTATCTTCTGGATGGTCAGCTGGCAGTGGTACACATTCTGGACCCTGACGGTCAGTGGTTGCGCACCATTGGCGGCGAAGGCGACGGGCCCGGCGAAGTTCGCCGCCCGAGCGACATGTTCGTCGCCGGAGACGGCACGATCTGTCTGTTGCAGGGATTTCCCGGCCGCATCGTCAAACTGAATCCCGACGGCACGCCTGCCGGCGAGGCCGCCTATGCCCAGAGCGCCGACGCCCAGGGACAGTTCGGCGTCCTGGTTCGGGGCCTGGCCGACGAGCAGGGCATGACCCTGGCCGGCATCCGCATGACCTTTGGCGGCGGCGGCGTCAGCAACCAGACCTACTTCCTGTCCCGTTGCACCGTTGACGGCCTGCAGACCCAGGCCCTTCTGGAGAAAGCCCATCAGATCAACTACAACGAGTTCGCCCTGGATGAGCTGCAGATGGATTTCGTCTGGCAACGCATGACCTCCGGTCCAGGCGGTCGAGTGTACGCGGCGCCGGAGCGCAACCGCTACGAGATCCAGGTCTTCGCTCCCGACGGTACGGTGGAGCGGATCATCCGTCGGAAGTACGAACCGTTGCCGCGCAATGATCGGCAGAAGAAGCTGGCCCACCAGGTGATCGAAGCTGTCGGCGCCAACTACCCGACGCCGCCCCGCGAGATCACCACCGAGGACACCGAACCCGATATCGGGGCCCTGTGGGTTACGGGCGACGGTCGTCTCTGGGTCCAGTCCAGCCAGTCGGGCGCCGACACTCCCGACGGCAGCTGGGCGGTGCTGGATGTCTTCGACACCGAGGGACGTTTTGAGAAACAAATCGCCCTGCCCGGCGATCATGATTCGGCCAAGGACGCCATCATACTGCTGGATGACCTGCGACTGTTTGTGGTCGTGGGCGCCCTGGACGCGTTCCTGAGCCAGCAGGCCGTCGGCAGCGACGCCGATTCCGAGGCCGAGGAGGCCGATCCCCTGGAAGTGATCTGTTACCGACTCGCAGAGTGATGATCGACAGTGCCCTGCCCGATAGCGGGGCCGGAACCTTTGATCAGCCGCGCCCGGTGATTCGGGCGGGCATTCAACCGACTCAGGAAAGGTTGGAAATGCTGCATTCCGAGACAGTCAACCGTTCGCGCCGCCAGACATGGCGAGGCTCCGCAACGATTCTGATTCTGTGTATCGGCCTGCTGGTGGCCATACTGGCTCTCGGTGGATGTCTCGGCTCGGGCGGCGATGGCGCCGACGCCGATTCGACCGCCGCCGCTGACAGCGCCGCTGCCGACACCTCCGCCGTGGCGAAGAAGCCCAAGAAGGAGAAAGCCATCCGGGTGAACGTCGGCGAGATGCGCCAGGGCAACCTGGTGCTGCCGGTCTATGCCGACGGCGCCATCCGTACGCCGAAATCGGTGGAGGTCAAGACCAAGGTCGGCGGCCAGATGATGGAAGTCCTGGTCCGTGACGGAGACCGCGTCCGCAAGGGCCAGATCCTGGCCCGAATCGATCCCCGCGAGTACGAGATCGCCCTGGAAGAGAGCCGCTACCGCCACCTGCAGGCACTCAGCCAGATGGCCGCCGAAGCGGACACCTTCTCCGTGAACCACCAGGCGGTGGCCGATTTCTCGAACAGCCGCGAAGAGCTGGAGCGGATGCGCGATAGCGGCACCATCAGCCGGGAGGAGTTCCAGAACCGGCTCCTGGAACTGGAAATGAACGCCCTGCAGGAAGGAGCTTTCCGGGAGGCGGTTTTCCAGCAACGGACGGGTCTGGCTGAAGCCCGAATGGCCGAAGAACGCGCCCGCTTGAATCTGGAGTACACCGAGGTGCGGGCTCCCTTCGCCGGCGTCATCCAGGGCATGCAGATGGTTGCTGGCGAGTTCGTGACCGTCAGCGCCACGGTCTGCACGATCTTCAACAACGAACACCTGGAAGCCTCGATCAACGTTCTCGAGGCGGATCTGGGCAACCTGTCCACGGGCCGCCCCGTGCTGATGGCCGTGCCCGCGACCGGTGACACCCTGAAGGCCAAGGTGGATGTCATCAGCCCCGCCCTGGACCAGGCGACCCGGACCTGCGAGGTGATCATCCGCTTCGACAACCCGGATGACCGCTACCGGCCAGGCATGTTCGTGCGTGCGCAGATCGCCGGCTGGGTGTACCAGGACAAGCTGCTGGCCCCTAAGTCGGCGCTATTGATCCGGGACAACCGACCCCTGGTCTTCAAGAAGGAAGGCGACCGGGCCCGCTGGTTGTATGTGGATATCGGCTTGGAGAACGACGAGTGGGTGGAGATCCTGAAGGTCCATAGCGGTGGTTCCCTGGCCCCCGGCGAAGAAATCGTCGTCAGCGACCATCTGACCCTGGCCCACGAGGCGTTGATCAAGGTCCGCAAGCGCGTCCCTCCCACCGACCGCTGGGGCTTCGCCGCGGATGATCTGGTCGCCACCGGGAAGGGGACCAGGTAATGATCATCCAGACCGCCGTCCGGCGCCCCGTCGCCATTCTGATGCTTTTCGCGGGCCTGGTGCTGATCGGTTTCCAGGCCCGGCAGCGACTGTCGGTGGATCTGTTGCCGTCCATCAACTACCCCAACCTCACGGTGATCACCAACTACAGCGACACGCCCGCCGACGACCTGACGCGGCTGGTAACCGAACCGCTGGAAGAGGTCATCACCGGACTGGCTGGAGTGCGGCGGGTGATCTCCAAGACCCGTGAGGGCGTCTCGACCATCACGGTGCAGTACGAGTGGGGCACCGAGATGGACTTCGCGAATCTGCACCTGCGCGAAGCCATCGACCGAGTGGCTTATCAGGACGATTTCCCCGAGGCGGCGGACCGACCATTGATCCTGCGCTGGGATCCGGGTGCCCGGCCCATCGCCATCATGGTCCTGCATGGTGACGACCCCATGGCCCAGATGACGGAGTTCGCCCGTGAAGTGGTCAAACCCGCCCTGGAGCAGATCAACGGGATCAGCCAGGCCGAGGTCATCGGCGGCGCCGAGCGTGAGATCCTGGTGCGGCCCGACTTCGGCAAGTTGCGCCTGTACGGCCTGACCATCGACGATCTGAGCACTGCCCTGCGCATCGCCAACATCAGTTTCCCCGGAGGGCGCATCCGCAAGGGGCCCTTGCACCTGCCCCTGCGCATCCTGGGCGAATTCGAGAGTCTGGACGAGATCCGGCGCACCGAGATCGCGGCGGCGGGACCAGGCATCACCATCGGTGACGTGGCCGAGGTGCTGGACACGGTCAAGGAGCCCGAGGGCTTCACCCTGATGAGCGACGAGGAGGTGGTCTCGCTGCACCTGTACAAGGAAGTGGGCGAGAACACCATCGAGGCTACGATGGAGGTGGACAAGGTCCTCGGAATCCTGGGCGATCAGTACCCGGATTTCGACTTCTCGTTCATCTACCGCGACGCCGATTTCGTGTCGGCATCCTTCAAGGGGATGGAAGATTCCCTGAAGTACGGCGCCGGCCTGGCTTTCCTGGTTTTGTTTTTCTTCCTGATGGACTGGCGCAGCCCCATCGTCGTGGGCCTGGCCATTCCCGTGTCGATCTTGACGACCTTCGCATTCCTCTATTTCGCCGACGTGGGCCTGAACCTGATGTCCCTGGGAGGTCTTTCGCTCGCTGCGGGTATGCTGGTCGACAACTCCATCGTTGTCCTGGAGAACATCAACCGGCATCTGCGGTTGAAGCGCGGCAGCGGCGAGTCGATTGGCGGCATCTGCGCCCGGGCAGCGGGAGAGGTCGCATCGCCGGTGGTGGCGGCCACTTTGACCACCGTGGCCGTGTTCTTCCCGGTGATCTACGTGCCGGGTATCGCCGGTGAGTTCTTTCGGGACCAGGCGTTGACCGTGACGATCAGCTTGATCGTCTCGGTGTTCGCCGCCCTGCTGCTGCAACCCATGTTGTCAGCCCACATCCTCAAGACTCCCGGCGAACGGCCCGGCATCCTGTTCCGACCGGTGGAAAACCTCTTCCAGGCGGTGATGAGACACTACCACGCCGCCCTGGAAAAGGTCATGGACCACAAGACCGTCTTCATGGTCTGTCTGTTGCTCGCCATGGCCGCCGCCGCCTGGCTGGGCACCCAGATGCGCCTGTCCTTCATGCCGGATCGGACCCGGGGAGACTTCACCCTGGGCCTGGAACTGCCGGCCGGCACGCCCCTGGAACTGACCCACGACTATGCTTCGGATCTGGCGTCCGTCATTGCACCGTTGCCCATGGTCGAGACCGTCTACAGCCAGGTGGGCGTGACCGAGAAGACCCTGGCCAGCCTCAAGGAATACAGCGCGGCCAACACCGCCCGCATCCGGGTGATGCTCAAGCCCACACGTCACGGTCGCCAGGACATGATGACCGTGAAAGACAGCCTGATGGTCCAGCTGCGCGACATCGAAGGCGCCGTCTTCGTCTTCCGGGAAGAGGGCGTGGGCCTGCGTGAGATCCTCGCCAGCGGCGAGGCGGCCTTCACTCTGGGCGTCGTGGCCGAGAAGTCTGAAGAGGCCCGGGCCATGGCCGATGATCTGCTGTTGCAGCTGCGCCGGATCCCCGGGCTCGAAGACGTGGAGATGGATCGGGTGCTGGGTAACCCCACGGTGGAGATCACCGTCGATAGGGAGCGAGCTCTGCAGTTCGGTCTAGAGCCCGAAGCCCTCGCCCGGGAGCTGCGCAACCGCATTCAAGGAACCGTGGCGACGACCTACAACGAGATCGAGCAACGAATCGATATTGCGGTGCGTCTGGCCCGGGATGAACGCTACGATCTCCCGGCCATTCTGGCCTCGCCGGTGGCCGTCGGCGACGGCAAGACCGTGCCCCTGGGTTCGTTCATCATTCAGACCACCGGCACGCCGGTCAGGGAGATCGTGCGTCGGGATCAGCGGCGCCAGATCACCATTTCCGGCGATGTGAACAACCGCAGCGTCGCCGACGTCTGGACCGACGTCAACGACCTGCTGGCTTCCCTGGAAACCAGCGAAGGCGTGGCCTTCGTAACCGGTGGAGAGCAGGAGGAGATCAACAGTAGTTTCCAGGACCTGGGTTGGGCGCTGCTGCTTTCTGCGTTGCTGGTCTACATGATCCTGGCTGCCCAGTTCGAGTCGTTCCTGGACCCGTTGATCATCTCGGCGGTGCTGCCGGTGGGCATCATGGGCGCTTTGCTGACCTTGGTTCTGACCGGTCAAACCCTGAACATCATCTCGTTGATAGGTCTGATCGCCTTGCTGGGTATCGCCGTGAACGACGCCATCGTCAAGGTGGCAACCATCCGACGCCTCCGGCACGGCGGCATGGGTGGCCGTCAGGCCATCATGGAAGCCAGTGCACTGCGTTTCCGCCCCATCATGATGACCACCGTGACCACGGTACTGGCCATGGTGCCGATGGGTCTGGGTTTGGGAACCGGCGAGCAGATGCAGCGTCCGCTGGCCATCACCATCATCGGGGGTCTGAGCATCGCAACGCTCCTGACTCTCTTCCTGACGCCGGTCGTGTACGAGATGCTGCACCGGCGCACCGATCGGGAGTACTAGGTCATGATCCGCTTTGCCGTCGACCACCCCGTCGCCACCTGGATGCTGTTCGCGGCCTTGATCGTCACGGGCGTGTACTCTTTGCCTCGCTTGAACATCGAGGCCATGCCCGAGACCGATCTGCCCGAGCTGTCGGTGATCACGTCCTGGAACGGAGCTTCACCCAGCGCCATCCAGCGCTCGATCACCCTGCCCATCGAGGAAGCGGTGGCGGGCTGTCACGGTGTCGAGGATCTGGATTCCCAGTCCCGGCACGGGCGCAGCTCGGTCACGGTGAAGTACAAACGCGGTACCAACATGGAGTTCGCGCGATTGGAGTTATCCGAGCGCCTGGGCGCGGTTCGGCGCAATCTGCCCACTCAGGCCGGACAGCCCTACATCCGGCCCTATGTCCCGGAGGAGTTGCGCACCGAGGAATTCTTCTCGGTCAGCCTGATCTCCCCCCTGTCGATGAACGACCTGCGTGAACGGGCTGAAACCTGGTTGTTACCACGTTTCCTGTCCATTCCGGGTGTTGCCGACGCCGAGTTGCGGGGCGGCGCCCGGCCACTGGTGAAGATCCTGTTGAATCTGGAACTGATGGAGCGCTACAACCTGTCCGCCGACGGAATTGCCGGCCGTCTGGATGCCCTGGACGACATCATACCCGCCGGTGCGGTGCGCCGTTTGGGCCGTGAACTGACCGTCAGCGTCCAGGACAGCGTTTCGATCCGCCAGCTGAGCAACACCGTTCTGGGCACCATTGGCGGCCAGGTCATCACGCTGGGACAGGTCGCCAGGGTCAAACCCGATTTCGAGGACGTGGTCTACTTCAGCCGGATCAACGGTGAGAACGTCATCACCTTGAACATTACCAAGCGCAGCGGCCAGAACTCCATCACCGTCAGCCGCCGGTTGCGGGCCGAATTGCCGGCCATCGAGAGCTCGGCCCCCTTCCCGGTGACCTTCGAAGTGGACCAGGACGAAGGCGAGGACCTCGAAGACAAGCTGCAGGAACTGGTGGTGCGCTCGCTGGTGATCCTGGGGCTGCTGTTCATCCTGCTGGCCATCGCCTTGAAACAGGTTCGGTTGACCGGCATCGTCATCTTTTCGATCTTGCTGGCCATCGTCATCTGCCTGTCGCTGTTCTACTTCTTCGGCGTGTCGGTGAACTTCATCACCATCAGCGGACTGACCGTTTGCTTCGGCATGCTGCTGGACAACAGTATCCTGGTGCTGGATGCCATTCACCGGCGACTGTCAGGCAAGTGGGAGAGCGAGAGCAGGTTGGCCCTGATCCGCGGTACCCGCGAAGTGTCGTTTCCGATCATGGCCACCACCCTGACCACCGTGGTGGCGTTTCTTTCCTTCATCTTCATGACCGACCGCCTGTCGCTGTTCTATGTACCGCTGGCAGTGAGCGTGGGCATCGCCATGCTGGCTTCGGTCTTCGTGGCGTTCTGCTGGATACCGGTCGCTTTGCGGGGCACCGCCGCCCGGGAAATGCGAGAATCCCTGGCGGGCGCCGACGAGTTCGGCACCACGGGCTGGAGCCTGCTCTGGCGCTGGGGCCTGGGCGTGTTCGTGCTGGCGGTCATCAGCCTGGTGGTGGTCTTGATCTGGAAGGGTAGGTTCTCGGCCGAGGACGCGATACCCTGGGTGGGCGCAGGGGGTGCGATCCTGCTGTCGGTGGGCGTGTTCGTGGCCTTTGTCGCCGGCATCACCCGCTTGCATATCCGAATGTGGTTCTACCCCACTCTGCTGATGCTGGGCCTGTTCGTGGGTACATTCTTCGTGTTCAAGGACAAGGTGCGTACCGGTGGTTTCTGGCGGCCCCAGTCGCGGGAACAGATTGTCGTCTATCTCGAGCGTCCCGTGGGTACGGACGTGAAGCTTTCCAGTGAGACGATCAAGCTCTTCGAAGAAGAAGTGCTGCCGCTGCCCGAGGGCGCCCACATGCGCTCGGGGGCCTACAGCAACCAGGCCTGGATCAACCTGGAATTCGAGGACGAGCTGCTGAAGTCGGCCTACCCGGAGCTGTTCCGCAACAAGTTGATCGTTTTGGCCGAAGAAATGGGCGGCATGTTCATCTGGATCAACGGATTCGGCGACCCCTACATGAAGGGCGGCCGCGGCGGCGGCATGAGCAACTCGACCATCCGCATCACCGGTTACAACAGCAAGGAACTCAAGGGCATCAGTGACGGGGTGCTGGATCGCCTGGGGCGCAACCGGCGAGTCCGCAACGCCCGGCTGACCAGTGGCGATCGTTTCAGCCGCAATGCCACCGACGAGACGGTGATCATCCTGGACCGCGACGCGCTGACCGAACACCGGCTGAGCATGATGGAGGTCATGGGCCACATTCGGCGCATGCTGGGCGTGGAAAATCCGTGGCACATGGTGGTCGACGGTGAAGATCAGCGACTGATGCTGACTTTCGACGACTCGGAGGAGATCGAATACGATCAGATCCTCGGCAAGATCATGACCACCAGTCGAGGACAGAAGGTACGCCTGGGCCGCTTGATCAGCATCGAGAGCAGGCCCGAAATCAGCTCCATCAATCGCCACGATCAGCGATACAGCCAGCAGATCAACTGGGAGTACATCGGCACCGACCGGATGCGCCGACAGTTCATCGACGACATCATGGCCGGTATCGAATTGCCTTACGGCTACACCGCTGAGGACATGAGCGGACAGCAGATCACCGAGGACGAAGAAGAGGAATTGAAGCAGACTCTCTGGTTGACCCTGGCCTTCATCTTCATGGCCCTGGCTGCCATGTTCGAGAGCTTCTTCCTGCCCCTGCTGGTACTTCAATCCATCCCCATGGCCCTGGTCGGTGTCGGTGCCATCTTCTGGGCCACCGGCAGTGAGTTCGATTCGTCGGCCAAGATCGGCCTGATTCTGATGTTCGGGATCGTGGTCAACAATGCCATCCTGCTGGTGAATCGATTCCGGTTGCAGGTGCGCGAGATCATCGCCGAGGAAGGGATCGGCGAGGAACTCGTACCGGCCAAGCGGCGCCTCGGAGGCTTCGACCTGTGGCGCCTGCCCGGTGACGACCGACAACGGATCCTGAGGCGGGCCATCGTGGACGGAACCCGTATCCAGATGCGCTCGATCCTGTTGACCAGCGGTACGACCATCGCCGGATTACTGCCGCTGCTGTACAAGCATGATACCACCGGCGGCAAGGACATCTGGGAGAACCTGGCCCTCAGTTCGATCGGGGGGCTGACCAGCAGCACGGTCTTGATCCTCAGCGCCATTCCAGCTCTGTACTGGATCACGACCCGCTGGGGATGGGGCCTGGCCCGCCTCGGCCGCTGGATCGGGACCCGTCGCCAGGGACCGCAAGAGACCCTTCTCGACGTACAACCCTCCGAATAGCCGGGAGGGCGACTGCTACCGACTACCTGCCGAACATAGGGCCGCCCCCAGGGGGCGGCCCTATGTCGGATCCAGAATCCGGATCGCCGGTTTGCTCATCGGCGACTATTGAATCGACGAGCAGGGAACGGTATCGGTGCCCGAAGCCTCGTAACCGGGGGCTCCCAGGGACCACGCCACGTTGCCCTGGCCGTCGTACAAGGCACCCAGACGGTACTGGGCTGCTTCGACCCAGGCGGATCCGCTGGGGCATCCGTTCAGCGGCACGCTCAGGTCCATGCCCCAGGCCATGTCGAAGCTCATGTTCTCGGTCTGGCCGCCCGAGCTGTAGCTGGCGTCGATGCCGGCGGCGCCTTCGCCGTCGACGTTGTAGCCGCCGTCGACATACTCGACGAGCATGGTCGTCTCGAGGTCGTAGTCCAGGTCACCGGTGCCCTGGGAATCCTCGTTGTGCATGGTCATACCGCTGCTGAGACGGTATTCCAGCTCGGTGGCACCCAAGGCGGTTGGCAACGGACCGTCGTCGTTGCGGAACTGGATCCAGATCGCAACTCGCATCTCGCCATAACTGTCCGAACCGACGCCATCACCGAACTCAGCTGTTTCGTCCATGATCCAGGCCTGCTGGTCGCCGTCCCAGATCGGCGCCTCGGCGTTCTTGCCCACG
>Ga0070728_10005148_pt1 | contig 13108 bp, 13 predicted proteins | sample tdDd471_FD_66723 | JGI IMG/M metagenome (GOLD analysis project Ga0070728, IMG submission 66723) | Marine sediment microbial communities from the Atlantic coast under amendment with organic carbon and nitrate - tdDd47.1 | ecosystem: Environmental > Aquatic > Marine > Coastal > Sediment | place...
AATCGAATGGGTCTGTAAAACGCATATAGGGTTCATATAACGGGATTGCTGGTGCAATTTTGAACCCTAACCAACCATCAATATAGACAACAAGGAGAACATGAATGAGTGAAGCAGAACGCAATGTAATGGATTTATTGAGCCTCAAAGGGAAAGTTGCTATCGTCACAGGCGCATCGGGATGGTTAGGGTCAGCGATGAGTCGAGCATTAGCAGAAGCAGGGGCGCGCCTCGTCGTAACCAGCCGTACCGCATCACAAGCAGAAGCATTTGCATCAACCTTACCCGGTGAGGGTCACATTGGCTTAGGGTTCGATCAAGGCGAGACAGATACCATTCCCCAATTTGTGGCAGATGTTGTGGAACGGATGGGGCAAATTGATATACTGGTCAACAATGCGTATGGTGGTCCACCTGCTAAAATTGATACTGCCACTGCTGAATCGTTCGATCAAGCGTATCATGTTGGTGTGACCGCATATTTCATCTTAGCACGGGACGTCGCGTTACATTTACGAGAACGTGGTGTTTCTGGATCAATTGTGAATATCGGCAGTATGTATGGGGTCGTAGCCAGTTATCCCGATGCGTATGAAGGCTTAGGCATCAATAGCCCTCCTAATTATCACGGCTTGAAGGGTGGCATTGTTCATTTAACCCGACACTTAGCGGTGTACTGGGCGAAAGATAATATCCGCGTCAATTGCCTGAGTCCCGGTCCTTTCCCGAAGATGCCAGATATTGACGAGGCGCATCCAGAATTTCTAGCACGTCTAAAAACGCGTGTTCCAATGGGACGTATGGGAAAACCAGAAGAACTAAAAGGACTCATCTTGTTATTGACAAGTGATGCTGGCAGTTATATTACCGGACAAAATATTTTGGTGGATGGTGGATGGACAGCTTGGTAATCAAATCACATATTTAGTTGGAGGTAAAATCTATTTTGCTTAAACCTGTTTCACGAGACACACTAACCCGTCAAGCGGCAATTACACTTAAGAAGTTTATCATTGTCGAGGACTTGCCGCATGGCAGCCAATTACCGAGTGAACGCGAACTCAGCGAGACACTTGCCGTCAGCCGTAATATTATTCGGGAGGCGTTAAGCTCGCTCGTTGCAGAAGGTGTGGTTGTCAAATACGCGGGTAAGGGGACATTTGTCTGTGATTTTGATCGAGACAATGCCCTGACAAATCTACCACTTACGATTGGGGGAGGTGAATCGTCGGCACAAGACTTACGTGAAGCACGGGCAGCACTCGAAATTGGGAGTGTGGGGTTAATCGTGCAACGGATCACAGATGAAGAAATCCAGTCTCTGATTGAGATTTTAGAAATATACGAACAAAAACATGCCGAAGGTAAAAGCACAATTAAAGAAGATATTGATTTTCATGTTGCCTTATTACAAGCGACCAAAAACTCTGTCATAGCAGAAATGACCCCGTTAATTACAGATGTATTCCGCCGAACTTTAGCAGAAGATGTTACCGCCATTCGTCGTAATCCAGAGCGTATTATCGTTGAGCATCGGCGGATTATGCAGGCATTACAAGACCGCGATATTGATGCGGCACGTAAGGCAATGCACGCGCATTTTCGCTTACAAGACTTTCCTGTTTAGCATTACTGAATTGGAGATACCATTATGGAGATCATTTCACCAACTGAACAAGTGGATATGGCAACCAATAAACGCTTGCTTAATCGCTATCGTTTTATTGAGTACGAGACCATCCGTATTTTAGCGGCATGGCTTCCTGCGACTGCCAAAATGGAATTTAAACTCGCTATGGGACGCTTACTGTGGGAAGACGCGCAACACGTCCAACATCTTTACCGACGACTACGAGAAGTACAGACCCCTGCCTTCCGACCACCCGGGGATGATGCTCTCGAAGACCTCATGCACGAAGCCATCCATGCACCCAATGAACGGGACTTGTTGGCTGGCATATTTCGTGTGATTAAACCCGAATTGGTTAAGGCATATCAATGGCATATGGGACAAACCTTTGCCAACCCCGATGCACCAACCCTCTATGCGATGAAACATATTGTCTTAGATGAAGCCGAGCAGTTGATCTGGGCAGAAAAAGAACTTGCCGATCATCCTGTAAGTGATTGGGAGACCTATATCACAGCTTTATTGTCGGCAGCGGGTGGTGTGACAGGCAATGAGCCACGCGGGGAAAAACCTTCTCCTCCATCATGCCGAACTGAATTTTCTGCGCCAAAAGTGGCGGCACGTGATGAGCGTTTTCAGATCATGGGGCGGACTTGGGGTGATAAAGAAGCCCGCACCAAAACAGAAGTTGTGTCGCGCCGTTTATCCGAATTTGAAAATTATAGTCAAGAGATGTTAGCGGCAGAAACCGTCGCGCTGGTTATTTATCAATCACCAGATATGCCGTGGCAATTTGTATATGATTCCGCCCGACATTGTTATGATGAAACACGGCATTGTATGCTCGGTATCGAATGGATGGCGCATCATGGCTTAGATTATAAAACTGTCCCTCAGAATACCTTGATTTATGAATGGCGCAGTCAATATGATCCTGCTACACAATATTGTTTACTCACACGCGGTAACGAAGCACATGTTTTCCCCTATCGTCAAGAAAGCCTTAACCAATATGAGGCGGCAGGTGATCAACTTTCAGCACAATACGTCAGTTATGATATGGCAGATGAACGCCAGCATGTCGCCTATGGGACAAAGTGGCTACCTGAACTCATGGAAAAGAATCATATTACAGTGCCTGTTGATCAATTTATAGAAGAAACCGTTGCCTTATGGCACGAAGAATATATGTCTGGCAAATTACCAATTCATGCCAAAATCAAGGAAGATGAATAATGGCTTTTACTACTCGTTACCCACAAGCAATCTTAGCATCCTGCGAAATCCCGTGGGATGAAAACGGCGAGATATTAGAAGATGTGTTTCGTCGATCTGTACAACTCTCTTTAGAATATTTCAAGCACGTTTATATATTTGGAACGGCTGGAGAAGGCTACGCGGTTGATACAGCTCAATTCCAAAATATCGTCAATATATTCTATGAAGAAACACGTGGAGAAGGTGTTCACGCGATGGTCGGGCTAATTGGTATGTCCACACCGATCATCTTAGAAAAATTACACTATGCCTATAGCGTTGGATTCCGTACATTTCAAATCTCATTCCCATCATGGGGTGCACTGACCGATGCCGAAGTTATGATCTTTTTTGAAGATGTATGTGGTGTATATCCCGATGCACAATTCCTACATTACAATTTACCGCGAACGGGTCGGGTATTAGAAGCCAGTGATTATCGCCCTATCGTGGATGCGATTCCCAACTTAGTTGCTACAAAAAATACAGCAGGTGGACATAAACGCGCGGCAGAGTTGGTTAGTCAAGTCGGTGAGTTACAACACTTCTTAGGCGAAGGAAACTTCCTACAGGGGTGCATGTATGGTGAATGTTCCTTATTAGCGACCTTTGGATCATTAAGTCCTCTCAAAGTGAAGACTTATTTTGAAGCCGCCCAGCAGAACGATTTCCCGACGATGCTCATGTTACAAAAAGGCTTTCACGACATTCTACAAGATTTGTTCAAAAACTTAGGAAGTGAACGGCGCATTGATGGTGCATACGATAAGTTGTGGGTACGTCTTGGCGGATTTGAGGAGATGACCTTACGTTTATTATCTCCTTATCAGGGATTTTCTGAGGCACAATTTCAAGCTTGTAAGCAACTGTTGCACGATAAATATGCTGATTGGTTGGTTCAATAAATATGCATAAAGTTCAACGTGACCAAGCACACCATCTATTGAAAAGCAAAAATATCAACCGCGCCCTATTCGCCCACCCTGCCAATGTAACATGGCTCACGGGGTTTGCCCGTCCGTGGCGCGCAGGTGCTGATCTCTACGCAGGTGGTCCGGCTCTGGTCTGGTATGACGATGGTGTATTTACCTTGATTGTGATGGATGCTCAGGTTGCTGAGGCACATGATTTTGCAAAACAGGCAAATTGTCATGTGATAGGTTATCAAGGCTATTCCTATGAAGAACAACCTGCGGGTGCGGACTTACTGGCATCGGCATTAAATAATCTTGTTGGTACATCCTCTAAAGCTGATATTGGCATTGAAACACGCCATCTACCCCATTTTCTAGCAAATACGATGCGTCAATCTAATCTCATCCCGATAGATAACTGGTTGACACCATTTCGTAGCATACGGACACCTGAAGAATTAGACAAAATGCGTCAAAACTTCGCACTCATCAAGATAGGGCAAGAGGCGGCGCATGATGCGGTACAAGTCGGTAATTTAGAATTAGATGTTTGGTACGCAATTCACCAAGCGATGCAACAATCAGCCGAAAAGACATTGCCTCTGGGGAATGATTGTACAGTTGGGAGGCGCATGGGTGGTCCTGCACTAGCTGTCGAAATTCTGCCAGATGACTCGTTTATTGTGGATTTAAGTACACAATTACATGGCTATTGGAGTGATAGTTGCGTCACCTATTATGCAACCGAACCCTCTGCTAAACAGATCAAGATGCACAGAACAGTGGCTGATGCGCTGGATTTAGCGATTTCTCTAGCGCGTCCGGGGGCAATTGCCAAAGACATCGACCAAACTGTGCGTCAGTTTATTATCGATGCGGGGTATCCATCTTATCCCCACCATACAGGGCATGGGATTGGGTGTATCGGTCATGATGCACCGCGTATTGTGCCACATAGTAATGAAGTCCTACAAAGTGGCATGGTGATTATGCTCGAACCCGGTATTTATTATCCTGATGAAACAGGCGTGCGTTTAGAACATGCCGTTTTGATTACTGACGATGGTGCAGAAATACTGACGCAATATGATCTAAATATTCCTTAAATCGGCATTTCTGCACCACATAAACAATCTACTCTAAAATACTATCTAGCTTTGCACTGGCTTCTTTTAAGACGTTCATCAAGCTAAAGTCACCACCAAAAGGCACCATCTGCGCACCTTGCTTGCGATAACCATCTAACTCTTCGATAGATGAGGCTGTTCTTGCCCAAACTTTATTATGTTTGCGGGTTGCTTCTGCTACTTTTGCAACGGCTTCTTCCATAGTCATATTAATCGAGGGATCAGCCGCAAGACGTAGACCTAAATCGCCAGGTCCGACAAATAAAGCATCAATACCGGGAACAGACGCAATTTCTTCAGCATTTGCAACAGCTTCTGGTGTTTCGATCTGTGCGACGATAAAGGTTTCGCGATTAGCATCATCAATCCATGTGCTATTCGGTACCCATGTATACCCGCCAAAATCACTATCCAAGCCTGCCCCATCAAGTCCGCGATTACCAATCGGTGGGAATTTGGTTGCGTTGACAATATCTTGTGCCATTTGCGCATTATCCACAAAAGGAATCATCAAACCTGCCGCCCCATCTTCTAAGTAACGGTATAAACGACCACGTTGAACAGTAGGAGGGCGAACCATACAATCAATATCATAGAGATGGCAAAGTGCCTGTAAATGTTGGACTTCGCGCGCATCCATATTACGATGTTCGAGGTCAAGCCAAATACCATCATACTTATAATGTGCGGCATAGCGAACAAAAAAAGGTAATACATGTCCCATTGCACAGAATCGAGCAAATTCACCATTACGCCATTTAGCTAAGACCTTACTTTTTCTCATTGCGGTGTTCTCCTTAAGTTGGTATTGCTTGAAGATGAAAAATGGTTGTTGTCAAAATTTAATGTGGTGCAATGGTACTATAAGTGAACCAATGCCGCAACATTTTAGACTAAGATCAGGTATCTTTGTGGATATAACCACCATCAACCCGTAGAATCGTTCCTGTAATGTAATCCGCATCATCAGATGCCAAAAACGCCACCGCATTACCAATATCGGCAGGTGTACCGAGCCTCTGCCACGGTAAGGTTGCACCTTGTGCCTCAATATCAATTTCGGGGAATGATTCACGCTCGCCATCTGTATCAATCCAACCAGGTTCAATGATATTGACATTAATTTTGTGGGGCACAAGTTCACGGGCAATTGTCTTCGCCATATGATTCAACCCAGCTTTGGCGGCATTATAAGCAACAGCAGTACGATACGGCATCTCGGCATGGACACTGGAAATAAACACTATTTTCCCACCCTTCTGCTGTTCAACCATGTGGCGCGCGACCAATTGGCTCATATGAAAGCCACCGATCATGGTTGCTTGGATGATTCGCTCGAATAAGTCAGGGTCAAAATCCAAAAAATTCTGACGAACACTTAATGCTGGATTACTAACTAAAATATCGACAGAATCTACCACCAATAGGGTTTTGCGTAGCAAGTTCTCGCAACCTTCACGGCTAAACACATCCGATTCGATGGGAATTGGTTCGCCACCGACGGCTTCAATCTCTGCAACCGCTAATTCTAAATCAGGGCTATCGGGTCGATCATTGATGATAACCTTTGCACCATGACGTGCCAACGCCAATGCACATCCTTTGCCGATACCCCGCCCCGCACCTGTAATTAATGCTGTTTTACCTTCAAGCTTCATTGTTCATTCCTTTAGGGTTGGTTGATTTCTATGCGTTGTTTATATTTCCATGATGCCATCGCCGCTTCAACAATTCGCATCGACACAATTGCTTCATCCGCAGGACTTTCGGGGGAACGTTTACCATCAACAGCATCTATAAAGGCTTGATGTTCTGCCACAAATAAATCATCGCGGTTCACTGCAAAATCTTGGATACTTACCGTCCCTGTAGCATAATCAGACGTGTGGATTTCGCCCGTCATCATGTCATACAACAACGATTGTTTGTCCCCGATAATTTCACAATAGGCGCGTTGAGGATGTTGGGCGTAATTGAGGTGAATCGTCGCCACCAAGTTATCAGCATATTCGATGGTCATAATCATGACATTGGGGTTTGACTGTAATGCTTGGTTGCCACCTTGATGACCTATCGCAAAAATAGCTGTCGGATGTTTACCGAGCCACCAATACAGTAAATCGGGCTGATGAACATAATCCAACAATAGTGCGCCCTCGGTTGTGGATTGATAACGCGACACACTATTCATCAGGGTGATATATGTTCCGATATGCCAATGTACATGAAGGATAGTACCTAAGTCACCCGATGCAATCACGTCCTTAATGGCTTTCATTGCTGGATAGAAATGGAGTGTAAAGCCGACGCTAAAAACGGCATCACTTCCTTTAACCACATCTCGCATCCGTTGTGCATTTTCCAATGAGTCGCTCATGGGTTTTTCGCACAGAACATGAACCCCAGCAGAAAGTGCCGCAATTGATTGGTCTGCATGTAAAAAATGTGGGGTTGCGATGATGACCATATCGGGTTTTGTGGCGAGCATCTCATCAAAAGAGGTATACGTCGGAACATTACCGACTTCATCAAGAGCAAGTGATAAATTCGCAGGATCAGGCTCGCACAATTCAAGTGAGATATTCGCGCGATTTTTGAGGACTCGTGCATGACGACGACCAATTGACCCGCAACCGACAACAACAATGCGCCTTAATGCCATATGGAAAATCCCCCATCAACAACCAGATTATGACCTGTTACATAGTCGGAAGCAGGTGACGCTAAAAACAATGCCGCACCTTTAAGATCAAGACCATCCTTGCCCATGCGTCCCATTGGTGTACGATCATTATACGCATCAATAAATGCTTGTGGCTGACCACGCTCGAATCCACCCGGTGAAATGGCATTGACCCGCACGCCATACGGTGACAGAAATCCAGCAAGGTCTTTTGTTAGCCCAAGGACACCTGCTTTTGCTGCCGCATAATCAATCGGTTGTCCTGATAATTCACCCTTTTCATACATTCTTCTATCACGCCCCACCATCCCTGCAATCGATGCAATATTGATGATCGAACCCGATTGTTGCTCAACCATAATCCGTCCAAAGGCTTGGCAACTAAACAACGTGCCTGTGAGATTGGTATGGATAAGTTGTGCCATGTGTTCGGGTTTGCGTTCAAATAAATTAGTAGGCGATAATCCCAAACTGCCACCCGCATTATTGATGAGAATATCTACATGTCCGTGCCATTGCTTGGCTTGATCTGCTACCGCGTGGACTTGAGCATGATCGGTAATATCGAGCGCAAGACCTAAAACGTCAACATCATATAAACTCTGTAATTTCTCTACAGTCGTATCTACACTCTCTTGTGATCGTGATGTAACCAGCACATTGCACCCTGCATCCGCCAATATCTCAGCCATATCATAACCGAGATCACGCGCCCCACCGAGCACAACAGCAACCTTACCTTTTAAATTAAATAGTTCCTCAACAGTCATCATTTGCCCCTCAATTACCGATTCAATAAGCTAACTTTACATCCCGTGCGATTGCTTTCTTCTAGTGCCTGCAAACAATGGAGAATTTGAACACCATCACTTAAAGAGTGATACCACGCTGTTCGATTATCCAGCCCATTAAGAAATGCCTCAAATTCATCGAGATAACATTGTTCAAATTCATAATTTTCGGGGGGATAGACGATTTCATATTGGGTTGTGGCATTAAGATACCGACGCGTATACGGCTTGGGTAGAAAACACACTTCGATAACACCTTTGTCACTGACGATCCGATACTCATACTGCTGTTTGTCCTGCATCAAATCCATCTGAAACGTGACTGTCATTCCATCCCGTGTTCGTGCAAGTAACTGAACATTGTCGGGACCGGGAATATCCAAAGACCCTGACTTTTGAAGTTGTCCATAAATTTCGGTAACGTGTGTACCCAACACAGTATAAAGTGTTCCTAACTCCTGCGAGATAACCCCCATAATCTGAGTTTCGTCATAAAAATCCCGATAATCCTCCCACGGATGCCAATTGGGGAGATAATTACCAAATGCCATATGATAGGTGAGGGGTTTACCGAAGGATTCCTCTTGTAGCCATTGTTTTGCTTGTTGCATCGCAAAATGGAAAGGATTATTGATACCCAATGCGCCGATTAACTGGTATTCCTTGACTAAAGATAGTAATTCATCAGTTCCTTCAAGCGAATCTGACAGAGCAATTTCGCACCAAAAATCTTTTTTTGCTTGTGCCGCAATCAAACAATAGTGCATATGCAATTTGCTCGGCAAGCAGATCACAAGAACATCAGGATTCCAAGCCCATCCTTCTTCAAACGACGCAAATCCATCAACATCATACTTGGATTTACTTTCTAATCGCCGGTCTTCTCGTTGGTCAAATACACGAATATCTTCTGTAAGTACACCGTGCGCTTGCAGACAACGTACCCTCCGCCGACCCATTGAACCTGCACCAAGAATGAGAAACTTCCTGTCTTGAGTCATATCCCCTGTCCTTATTTAAGGCAATATTTGACAAATTTTTTTAGCACGTTATACTCTGTCTCATCAGATGCGACTGGTCAGACCAGCAGACAGTAGCACAATTATGTCGCATTTAGACCGCTTGTCAAATATTAGCATTAGAAAACTTTTCAAATTTAGATTTCCCTCATCAGATTATTTTTGTAAAAAAAGTATTTTTGAGTGTGTAATGACAGAATCAAAAATTACATTCAAGCAACCTAAAAAAGTAACAATTGTTGAGTCAATTGTTGAGCAATTAGTGGAGAATATCCAAAGTGGTTCACTCAATCCCGGTGACAAATTACCATCTGAGCGGCAGTTAATCGAGATGTTAGGCGTGGGACGTTCCTCCGTACGGGAAGCCCTTCAAGGGTTAGTAATGATGGGGTTAGTAGAGATTCGTCCGGGGCAGGGTACATTTGTTAAAGATAATTTATATACCTATATCCCTGATCTATCGAAGCCAGATTTATCCACCAATTTACAACGGGAAATGCGACTCCAGTTAATTGAAGCAAGGCGACTGCTTGAAGTCAGTATTGCGGGACAAGCGGCGGAACACGCGAAGAAAGAACAAATTGAGCAATGGCATTCGACTTTTGATGAATATGTTTTATATATCGATGATTTTTCCGATCCGCGTTATCTTGCTGCTCATAGTGATTTTCATCTGCGTTTAGCGGATATGACCCAAAATCTGTTTTGTGTCATGCTCGTTAAAGATGTTTTACAAGCTATTCCGCAGACATTACGGGAACGTGAATTTGTGTTTCCAAAAGACCTTGACCTTCAAAATCTTCGGCAAGCACAAGTCGATATCCATCGGGCTATCTTTGATGCTGTTGCTAGTGGTGATCGTCAACGCGCACAAGATGCAATGCAAACGCATATGAATTTTGAACGCGAACTTGTCTTAAAAGTTTATCCGCCTCAATCGGATTCTTGATGATGGGATTTACTCTTGGAGTGCTAATTAAGCATGACAGGATTTACTTTAGATACTGGCTTCTGCTGTGCTTAAGCATTGAACTCTGCGCTGCAACTGTAGTACACAGAATTAGTAGGTAGTTAATTATAGTCTCAAAAGCTGATTTAAAGGGGAGGTGACAAGCAATCAAGTGGAAATATATAGAACTACCCTAACGTTTATCAACAAATTAGATCAACTATGCTAGCAGTTTTCAGTCTATGTTGGCACGCTTAGTCAATATTTAGGAGATCACATGAAACACTTGAAATTCATCTTAGTTTTATTTGCATTAGTGATGGTGCTTGTTGCGCCCACAATGGCACAAGATTTAGAACCTGTCACAATTACCTATTGGACAGACCCCGCATTGGCAAAACCAATCACATTGCCAGAGTTTACAGAATTAGCCGCCTTTGAAACTTGGCAAGCCGAACAATTTATGGAAATGTATCCCCATGTAACAATTGAAGTTCGTGGTTTAGATTGGCCCGATCTATCAACCGTTGTACCGACAGCCCTTGCCGCTGGCGATCCACCTGATATTCTCAAAGATTATCTAGGACGGACATCTGGCTATGGTAATCAAGAAGTGACTGTTGATTTGTTCACCTTGCTTCCACAAGAAGAAATTGATGATCTATTACCAAGTCTCGTTGATCTCTATACCATTGATGGTAAGCTTCATGCCATGCCAACCTACTTCTGGAATCATGCGATGATTGTCAATAAAGCCCTCTTCGATGAAGCAGGCTTAGGCGATATGATCCCTACGGATGACCGTGATTGGACAATGGATGAATTTCACGCTGCGTTAGCTGCAATCAAAGCGGCAGATATCGGCGTTGATGCTCCATTTACATTACAAGTTGCATCAGAACAAGGCGACTACAATTTCCATCAATTTATCTGGGGTGCTGGTGGTGAAGTCTGGAATGCAGATTGTACACCGGGCTTTGATAATCCGAATACATTGGTCGGACTTGAATTCGTTAATACATTGTATCAAGAAGGTTTAATCAATCCTGATGCAACCACTGCATCACAAGCCGATCATGACAATAACTTCTTCACAGGTCGCAGTGCCGTCATCGGTGGTGGTATGGGTGTCCTTAACAATACCATCGGAAATGCTGTTAAAAATGGCGAAACCACAGTTGATATTGATCCTGTAGTTGTCACCTATCCTCATGCTGAAGGCGAAGTACCCGGTTTAGGTGTTGGTCCATCAGGCTTTGTCGTCTTCGACAAAGGGCGTTCAGACTACGAAATGGAATGGGTCACTAACTTCCTACTCTATTTGAATTCAACCGAAGCAGAGATCACTTATACACAAAATAATGCGCAATTCCCTGCCCGTATATCAGCTGGTGTTCCATTGGAAGATGATGCCAACTATGCTTTAACACTTGAGTTGATTCAAGAACGTGGCACAGAAAATCTAGGGCTCGCATGTCCCGGTTTTGGTGAAGTCCGTGTTGCTCAACCACCACACTGGCAAGCAATGTTCCTAGGACAAGAAACCCCAGAAGAAGCACTTGCAGCACTCAGTGCAGAAGCAGAATTTATTCTGGATCAATAAATAAACAGTCATACCCTAAAGGCATCTGGAAAACACCAGATGCCTTTAGAATCGTTTTGTAATGAGAACCCAATCAACATTATTAGTAATTTTCGGCAAATAATTGGATTTGTGTAGGCTTGAACCTGTGCGATCAACTGCGCTGGATGACTTATATCGTACTGGATTAGATCGATAACAGAGAGGTTATGAGATGCAAGGGCATTTTATGAAAAGAGTCTGGGATGGGCGTTGGGGTTATATTTTTATAGCACCTGCCATGATTCCATTTCTGATATTTACCGGTTATCCGCTAATTCAGGGTATATTGCTGAGTTTTTACAATGCAGGTGTCAACCGTGATAAATGGGAGTATATCGGTCTCAAGAATTATACGAACTTATTGACCCGAGATCCCGTCTTCCCGATTGCGATCAAAAATACCTTTCTGTTTGTGCTAGGGGTCGTTCCCACCGCAATGATTATCTGTTTGTTTGTTGCCGTACTTATCTTCCCTATGAGTCAACGTAAGCAAACCTTTTTTCGCGCGGCATTTTATATGCCAGTGGTTTCTGCTGGTGTCGTCCTCTCTATGGTCTGGGTTTATATCTATAGTCAAGAGTATGGACTATTAAATTATATTCTGGAAGCAACAGGGATTTTAAATCTCATCAATGGTGGCGAAAAAATTGGCTGGTTAGCCCAAACAGATACGGCACTGGTATCGTTAGCTATTGTCGTTTTGAGTTGGAGTCTAGGGCAACCACTTATTTTGTTTCTTGCTGGATTGGCGGCTATACCAGAAGCCCTTTACGATGCGGCCAAGATTGACGGTGCAAATTCGTGGCAAGCCTTTTGGCGGATCACCTTACCGTTATTGCGCCCAACAATACTTTTTGTACTTGTTGTAACCACAATCGCAGTATTTCAGGTCTTTGTTGTTGTACAACTTATGACACTCGGGGGACCCGCCAATGCGACACAAACGATTGTCTACCGCATCTGGGTTAGCGCATTTACGACATTTAAATTTGGTTATGCTTCTGCAATGGCAGTGATCTTATTAGCGATTGTCAGCGTGTTGGCAATTATCCAGTTTAAGTTACTAGATCGACAATTAACCTAGTCGCGGAAGTCCTAAGGAAGGAATATTGCT
>Ga0070728_10005154_pt1 | contig 13100 bp, 10 predicted proteins | sample tdDd471_FD_66723 | JGI IMG/M metagenome (GOLD analysis project Ga0070728, IMG submission 66723) | Marine sediment microbial communities from the Atlantic coast under amendment with organic carbon and nitrate - tdDd47.1 | ecosystem: Environmental > Aquatic > Marine > Coastal > Sediment | place...
AATCTGCAGATGAAAGACGGTCAGGATGGTTCCGACATCGCTCCAACCCTCTCCCTGCAGGAAGGTAATGATGAAGTCCTGCAGGTCCTCTTCGACGATTTTTCCGATGGCAATGCCGTGCAACGCGGGGTCCCGGTCCGCTATATCGAATCTGCTACGGGTCGGACACCGGTCACTACAGTTTATGACCTGTTGATGGCCCAGTTCGGCGTTGACCGCGGTCTTCCCGGCGATTACCCGGCAGATTATGACAGTGATGCTGTCTACACGCCTGCCTGGCAGGAAAAATTTACCGGTATCGATCGTGCCAACGTTGTCCAGTTCGCCCGTGAGTGGGCGTCAACTGCCGAGCAGACCGAGGGCAAGTGTTCGATCATCATCGGTGCCGGTATCAACCACTGGTATCACGCTAACCTGATCTACCGCGCCGGCATCGTGTCACTGATGTTGTGCGGCTGTGTCGGTAAGAACGGTGGTGGTTTGAATCACTACGTTGGCCAGGAGAAACTGGCTCCGGCGGCCCCCTGGGCATCCATCATGGGTGCGCTCGACTGGTCGAAGCCGCCACGTTTCCAGAATGCTCCTTCCTACCACTATGTTCACACCGACCAGTGGCGTTATGAAAAGACTTCAGACGAACTCAAGATCAACCCGGTCGCCGAGAACAGCAAGATTACAGAAGGCCACACCATAGACCACCAGGTTCGCGCCGTACGTAACGGCTGGCTGCCTTTCTACCCCCAGTTCGATCGCAGTCCGATCGACGCACTTAAGCAAGCTGAAGCTGATGGTGCCAGCAGTAATCAGGAGATCGTCGACTGGACCGTCAAGCAGCTGGCAGAGAAGAAAATGAAGTTTGCTGTCGAAGATCCTGATGCGCCCGAGAACTGGCCGCGCATGTGGATCATCTGGCGTGGCAATGCCCTGATGTCAAGTGCCAAAGGGCATGAGTATTTCCTCAAGCATTATCTCGGAACTCACACCAACACCGTCGCTCCGGAAACCGCTGAAGAATTTGTCAAGGATGTGAAGTGGCATAAAGAAGCGCCAGAAGGAAAGCTCGACCTAGTGGTCGATATCAACTTCCGTATGGACACTTCGGCCCTCTATTCGGACATCGTTCTGCCAACAGCAACATGGTATGAGAAGAACGACCTCAACAGCACCGATATGCACACCTTCATCCATCCGCTGCAGGAAGCCGTACCGCCCTGCTGGGAGTCCCGAAGCGACTGGAATATCTTCAAGTCTCTGGCCAAGAAAGTCAGTGAACTGGCCGAAACCCATCTGCCGGACCCGGTTCGCGAGATCGTCGCTGTGCCTTTGCAACACGACACTCCAGCCGAGATGGCTCAGCCCGAGATCAAGGATTGGAGCAAGGGCGAGTGTGAGCCGATTCCTGGCAAGACCATGCCGAACTTCGTGGTGGTCGAACGTGACTATGTCAACCTTTACAAACGGTTTATCTCTTTCGGGCCGAATGCCCGTAGCGGCGGAATTGGCGCCCATGGCCTCAGTTGGCAGATTGAGGATATGTACGACGAGCTGGTCGAAAAGAATCCGACCGAGAGCTGGGGTGGCAAGACTTACCCCTCTCTGGCGGATACGGTTGACACCGCAAACATCATCCTTGCCCTGGCCCCGGAAACCAACGGCGAAGCGGCATACCGCGCATTTGAGGTCGAAGAGAAAAAGGTTGGTTTGCCATTGACCCATCTGGCTGCCGGCAGTCGCGATGTGAAGACCACCTTTGCCGATCTTGATCGACAGCCGCGCCGTTTCCTGAACAGTCCCATCTGGTCAGGCCTGGTGACTGACGGACGAGCCTATTCCGGCTTCTGTATCAATGTCGAGCACCTGGTCCCCTGGCGGACTTTGACAGGGCGACAGCACTTCTACCTCGACCACCAGGGTTATATCGCCGCTGGAGAGCACCTGCCGACCTACAAGCCAAAGCCGGACCACAGTACGCTACAGGACTTTTTGGTCACAGAGACTGAAGAGAAAAGCATCATGCTCAACTACCTGACTCCTCACGGCAAGTGGAGTATCCACAGCACCTATGGCGATAACCATCGCATGCTGACACTCTCGCGGGGCTGTCATCCTTTCTGGCTCAATGACCAGGATGCCGAGCAAATCGGTGTTATCGATAATGACTGGGTCGAGGTTTACAACGATCACGGAGTCGTTGTTACACGCGCAATCGTCAGTTCTCGCCTGCCGCGCGGCATCTCGTTCCTTTATCATTCTCCGGAACGGACGGTCGGTGTTCCCAAGTCACCCCTGCGTGGCAACAAGCGCGCCGGGGGTCACAACAGCCTGAACCGGATCCGGCTCAAGCCGAACCTGATGCTGGGTGGTTACGGCCAGTTCACCTATGGCTGGAACTACTGGGGGCCGACCGGTGCCAACCGGGATACCTACATCATGGTGCGAAAACTCAAAGGGGAGCCGAACTGGTAAAGGAGATATGATTATGAATATACGCGCACAGGTGTCATCGGTTTTCCATCTCGACAAATGTATCGGTTGCCATACCTGCAGTATAGCCTGCAAGAACCTCTGGACCGATCGCAAGGGTGCCGAATACATGTGGTGGAACAACGTGGAAACCAAACCGGGAACCGGTTACCCGACCAAGTGGGAAGATCAGGAACAGTACAAGGGCGGATGGGAAAAAGATGGTGATTCTTTACAATTGAAGATCGGTGGTCGTGGAAACCTTTTAGGAAAAATTTTCCATAATCCGAATCTGCCGACCATGGACGACTATTACGAGCCATTCACCTATCGTTATGGTGACTTAACCAGCGCACCGGCTGGAGATGACCAGCCAACGGCACGTGCGGTCTCCATGGTTACCGGTAAGCCGATGAAAATCGAGGCTGGTCCCAACTGGGACGATGACCTCTCGGGTTCGAATATCTACGCAGCCAATGATCCGGGCGTGGTGAAACTCACTGCTGAGGAGCAGCGGCAACTGTTCGCCATAGAGAAGATGGTCTTCTTCCATATGCCACGGATCTGCAACCACTGCCTGAACGCCGGTTGCGTCGCCAGCTGCCCATCCGGAGCGATTTACAAGCGAGGCGAAGACGGCATCGTTCTGATCAACCAGGACAAGTGCCGTGGCTGGCGGATGTGTGTTTCCGCCTGTCCTTACAAGAAAACCTACTATGGCTGGACGACTGGCAAGTCGGAGAAGTGTATCCTCTGCTATCCGCGCCAGGAGGCCGGCGAGGCGCCGGCCTGTTTCCATTCATGTGTTGGTCGTATCCGCTACCTTGGTGTTCTCCTTTACGATGCTGATCAGATCGAAACGGTTGCCAAGCGGGACGACAAGGATCTGGTCGCGGCGCAGAGAGACATGATCCTTGACCCCTTTGACCTCCAGGTCATTGCGGATGCCAAGAAAGCGGGTGTGCCTGAGGAAGTCCTTGAAGCCGCGCAAAAGTCTCCGGTTTACAAGTTTGTCAAGGAATGGGGCATAGCTCTGCCGCTTCATCCCGAATTCAGAACTCTGCCGATGCTCTTCTACGTTCCACCACTTTTGCCCGTCATGTCAATGGATAACCAGGGGCAACAGAAGCTGGCTGATGATTTCTTCTCGACTCTGGAACAGGCCCGGCTGCCGATGCAATATCTTGCCAGTCTGTTTGCGGGCGGGAATGAGGAGGAAGTCAAGGCGGTCTATCGCAAGCTGATCTCAGTACGAATCCAACGTCGTAGTGCCACGGTCGGAGATCTTTCCGCCGAAGAAGCCGCCAAGGCTTGCGCTATCGCTCAGTTGAGTTCAGAGACCGTTGATGCCATCTATCGCATGACCACACTGACCAGGATCAAGGAACGCATAGTTGTTCCACCGATGCTGCGTGAGCAAGCGATCGAAGCCGGTATGGACCCCGAACAACACAAACAGGAGATGGGCTTCGGCAGCCGTCGCCCACCGAAGAGGCGCTGGTAACATGACCGGACTGCAACAGCATCAGAAACTCTGCCGGCAATTTGCTGCCCTGCTCAGTTATCCCGCCCCGGGAGTCTCAGCGGAGGCTGCCGATTGCATTGCTGGCCTGAGAGCAATCAACTGTGCAGCATCGGTCCGTCTGGAGCACTTTGTTCGCTTCATCGAGACCAGCGAAATCAGCCGTATTGAGGAAGCCTTTACCGGCACATTTGACCTGCAGTCGCTTTGCCATCCTTACGTTGGCTACCAGCTTTGTGGAGAGAGCCAGCAGCGAACCATGTTCATGATCAAACTGCGCGAGCTCTACAGTGAATATGGTTTTGTTCCCGGCAACGAGCTGCCTGACCACCTGGCTGAAGTGATGCGCTTTGTCGGGTCGATTGCGGACCAGGGCTGTCGGAACGAGATCATTCAGGACGGGCTCCTGCCGGCTCTGGAGAAGATTTCCCTGGGTATTGAGAAAGACACACAGCCCTATCTTGCCCTGCTCGAAGCCCTGCAACTCTTTTTGGCAGAGACCACTTCGACTGCTACTGAACAATTGCCAGATGAACGGCAAAAGGAGTGTTTATCATGACTGACATGATTCTGTTTGGCGTGTTCCCATATGTGGCCGTGGCCCTGATGATCGGCGTCGGTATATACCGGTATTGCGTCGACCGTTACTCTTGGTCGTCACAATCCTCGCAGTTCCTGGAAAGCAGGGTGCTCTTCTGGGGGTCGGTCCCTTGGCACTATGCCATTCTGATCATTCTTCTGGCTCATTTTCTGGCCTTCTTGGTTCCGTCCGGTTGGGGTGTGGTGCTTGGTAACCCTTTGCGCCTTTATCTGCTTGAAGTGACCGGGTTGGCGTTAGGCATAAGCACTCTGATTGCGATCGTCCTGCTGATTTTTCGTCGCATAGGTAATGCCCGGGTTTCAGCTGTCACGACAGTGGTCGACTGGTTGGTGCTGGCAGCATTGGCCCTTCAAGTAGCAACCGGCGTCTACATTGCATTCACATTGCGCTGGGGTTCGGTTTGGTATCTGCACACCGCCTCGCCATGGCTCTGGTCGCTGGTTAAGCTCGACCCTCAAGTTCATTATCTTGCAGCACTGCCAGCAGTGGTCAAGCTGCACGCTTTCAACGCATTCCTGATCCTGGCATTATTCCCGTTTTCGAGGCTGGTCCATGTCATCAGCGTGCCATTGACCTACCTGTCGCGGCCTTATCAGATTGTGATCTGGTACCGGGAGCGCCGCGCAGGGTGATTTGATGTAAAGGTCTCAGATATTCTAAATCCACAATGACGTTGAGGGGCCCCTGATGCTAGAAGTCGCCACAGCAAAATCACATAAAGTTCTGTTCCTGAACACGCTCGCCTTTACTGTCTGTTTTGCTGCCTGGATGTTCAACGGTGTGCTGGTCACCTTCCTGGCCGACAACCAGGTTTTCGACTGGGGACCGATCGAGATTGGCTGGTTGATGGGCATCCCGGTTCTGACCGGCTCGATCTTCAGGTTGCCTGCCGGGATGTTGACTGACAAGTTCGGTGGCAAACCGATTTACGGTACCCTGCTGTTTATCTGCGCCATCCCCATGTACTTGCTCTCCAAAGCTGACAGTTTTACATCTTTTGCGCTTTGCAGTTTCGGCTTCGGTCTGGCCGGTGTGAGTTTCTCCATCGGCATTGCTTTCTCTTCGGTCTGGTACCCGCGTGAACGTCAAGGGACAGCCCTGGGGATCTTCGGTGCCGGCAATGCAGGTGCCGCCCTGACGACGTTGCTTGCACCGACCCTGCTCAATCGTCTGACCAACAATGGTACAAACCTTGAAGGCTGGCGCGATCTGCCCGTTTATTACGCGGCGATGCTTGCCACCATGGGTGTAATTTTCTTTATTTTTTCAGAAAACAGAAAGCCCGCCTCTTCGAATAAGTCGTTCAGCCAGATGTTAACTCCCCTGAAAGATGTGCGCGTCTGGAGGTTCGGTCTTTACTATTTCCTGGTGTTTGGCTGCTTTGTCGCTTTCTCGCAGTGGTTGGTCCCGTACTTCGTCAATGTTTATTATCTGCCGCTGGTCACTGCAGGTATCTTCGCCTCGGCATTTAGCCTGCCTTCCGGTGTGATTCGTGCTCTGGGTGGCTGGATGTCTGACAAGTTCGGCGGGCGTACAGTTATGTACTGGGTTCTCGGTGCTTCTGTGCTGATCAGCTTTCTCGTCATCATTCCAAAGATGGATGTGTATTCTCCGGGACGCGGCATCATGGCAAAGAAGGCCGGAGTTGTCACTGAAGTATCTGGAAGCACAATCGCTGTCGACGGCAAGTCATACGGTGTAAAGATTAAACCTGACCCCCTGGAGGATTTTGATAACCAGATGCTGGTTTTTCCGGGCAAACAAACCTGGCAGGAACCAGTGGTCGAAATCGGCCAGAGCGTTAAGAAAAAGGAGTTGCTGGCAAAAGGCGTGACCCGGATTTTCTTCCAGGCGAACGTATGGATTTTCGCCGTATTTATTATTCTGCTCGGCAGCATATGGGGGATCGGCAAGGCGGCCGTATACAAACTGATTCCGGATTACTTCCCGGAAGAGGTCGGAGTTGTCGGCGGGATGGTTGGCGTGCTCGGCGGCCTGGGTGGCTTCTTCTGCCCGATCATTTTTGGCTATCTACTCGAATATACAGGGCTATGGACCAGTTGCTGGATGTTCATGTTTATTTTGTCCCTGGTTTGCCTGGTCTGGTTGCACCTGACTGCCCAAAAAATGATGAAAGAAAAACACCCTGAAGATATGAAGCGGTTTGAAGAAGATAAAACAACTTTATTTGAGGATGATAGCAAGGAGGCAGCACATGTCGATTAATCTTGATAAATGGGATGTCGAAGATGAGCAGTTCTGGAATTCTACGGGCAAGAAAATAGCCACCCGTAATCTCTGGATTTCGATCCCCAGTCTTTTGTGCGGCTTCGCCGTCTGGCTCTACTGGGGCATCATCACCGTGCAGATGATCAACCTGGGCTATCCTTTCAGCCAGTCTCAGCTCTTCACTCTGTCAGCCATCGCCGGCCTGACCGGTGCAACCCTGCGTATCCCCAGTTCATTCCTGATCCGGGTTGCCGGAGGCAGGAACACGATCTTCTTTACCACGGCATTGTTGATGATCCCTGCCATTGGCACGGGTTTCGCCCTGCAAGACAAGTCGACACCGATCGAGGTTTACTACTTTCTTGCCCTGATGTCCGGTTTCGGTGGCGGCAACTTTGCTTCCTCCATGTCCAACATCAGCTTCTTTTTTCCGAAAAGGGTTCAGGGTACTTCTCTCGGACTCAACGCCGGGTTGGGCAATTTCGGTGTCACCACCATGCAGATTTTGATCCCTCTGGTGATGACGTTTGGCGTTTTCGGCGGCAAATCGCAAACCCTGATTAACACCAGCGGCACCCTGATCGGCAAGATTCCGGCCGGGGCTGAAACCTACATACATAATGCCGGCTATATCTGGCTGGTGCTCCTGATACCGCTGGCCTTGGCCGGCTTCTTCGGCATGAACAACATCACCACCAAGACAGTCACTCCCGATCTAAGTTCGACCGGCAAGTCCTTTGCCATGATCACCGGTCTGTTGTTGATCGCTTTCGTGACCGCCAGTATCGGCCTGTACCTCCTCCTGCCGGCGCCGGTGGGTCTTGGATTGCTCAGCAAGTGGATCGTGCTGCCTCTGGTCATTACCGCCACGGTCCTCGGCATGAAGTACCTGACCAAGGGCAATCTGCGTTCCAACCTCGAGCATCAATATAAAATCTTCAATAACAAGCACACCTGGGCGATGACGGTCATCTACACCATGACCTTCGGCTCCTTCATCGGCTACTCAGCAGCTTTTGCCCTGTCGATCAAAGTCATCTTCGGCTTCTCCCACATCATGGTCGATGGCGTCATGACCCATAACACGGTCAATCCAAATGGTCCCAGCGCCCTGATGTTCGCCTGGATGGGCCCGTTTATCGGGGCCTTGATCCGTCCGATCGGTGGCAAGATTTCCGACAAGCTCGGTGGCGCCATCGTCACCCAATGGGTCTCGATTGTCATGATCATTTCGGCGCTTGGCTGCGCTTACTTTATGAAGGCGGCCTACGGTTCGGCGACACCGGAGAGCTATTTCGTGCCGTTCCTGATCCTCTTTATCATCCTGTTCGCTGCGACCGGCGTCGGCAACGGCTCAACCTTCCGCTCGATCGCCATGATCTTTGATGCCGAGCAGGCAGGCCCCGTCCTTGGCTGGACTTCAGCGGTTGCCGCCTATGGTGCCTTCATTATCCCCAAGGTGTTCGGCGAACAAATCAAGGCGACCACGCCTGAATACGCACTCTACGGATTCGCAGTGTTTTACTTTGTATGCCTGATGCTCAACTGGTGGTTCTACACGAGGAAAAACGCATATATCCAGAACCCGTAGATGACCATCAGGATCAAGCGCGCCTATGACACGGCGGAGGACGTGGATGGTTTTCGCGTCCTTGTCGATCGACTCTGGCCGCGGGGGGTATCAAAAACCTCTGCCCGGTTGGACTTCTGGGCCAAAACGATTTCACCCTCTGATGAGCTGCGTCGATGGTACGGGCATGACCCGGAGCAATGGCCCCGGTTCCGGGAGCGGTACTTTAAGGAGTTGGACAGGCAGCCGGGGGAGGTACGGGAGCTGGTCAACATGATCACGGGACGTGAAGCGACCTTCGTCTACAGTTCGAAGAGCACATGGAACAATGCCCTTGCATTGAAGGAATATCTTGAAACCAGGTACCCCAGTTGTGCTGACCTCTATGAAAGTCAGCGGGGGACTTCAGACAAAAGGACGACACATGAATAACCCTGATATCAATACCATGAGTCAGCAGATTCTCGCCCAGGCTCCGGACGCGATTATGTTTGCTGATCGTGAAGGCATCATTCGCCTGTGGAACAAGGGGGCGGAAAGAATTTTCGGACATTCGTCGGAGCAGGCTGTTGGGCAGTCACTTGACCTGATTATCCCTGAAAAACTCCGTGAACGTCACTGGGAAGGTTACCACAAGACCATGGCGACGGGCGAAACCCGTTACGGCACGGAGCTTCTTTCGGTCCCCGCCATGCATCAGAGCGGTTCAAGGCTATCGACCGAGTTTTCCATCGTGATGCTGGTTGATGATGATAAGCAGCCTCTCGGTGTCGCAGCGATCATGCGTGATATTACCGAACGCCACCAGAAGGAAAAGGTGATGAAAGAACAATTAGCTAAATACGAGTCTTCGAAGGTGTAGCTTTAAATTGACACATAAAGCGATCATGGCTGTAGCTTTATACTGTTTCCATGTCGTCCATATATTTCCGGAAAGAATGTCATCACACGCGAGAGGTTGTTGGGTCAATCCCAACTACTGGCACCATTATGAAAACAGGGCCTTGGCTATTAAGCTTGGTCCCTTTTTTGGTAATTTTCTGGGGCGCTAAAGGTCTTTAATGTTGTAATGATTACGAACTATCGTAGTATCTTATAAGCACATATCGTCTGCAAGGTACCTGATTTAGAAGCAACCGGCCTGTAGATTTTGATGTCCCATCCCCTGTGTGCGAGCGAGTATTTACATGCCCAATGTCAATAACCAATCAGTGGTGAGCAGAGACCGTTTCGGGCGGACGATCAATTATTTGCGGCTGTCTGTGACCGATCGCTGTAATCTGCGCTGTTTTTACTGCATGCCGGAGGAGGGCGTTCCGCTTTGTTCCCATAACCAGATCCTTCGTTACGAAGAGCTGTTGCAGATTGCCCGGGCAGCTGCCAGGCTGGGCATTGAAAAGGTCCGCGTCACCGGCGGCGAACCGTTGGTGCGCAAAGGTCTGGTCGGCTTTTTAGCCCGGCTCAGTGACATTCCTGGCCTTGCCGAGGTTGTGTTGACTACCAACGGCCAGCTGCTTTCATCTTTTGCCGGTCAACTGAGGCAAGCTGGAGTCGACCGGGTTAACATCAGCCTCGATTCACTGGATTTTGACAGATACGCCGAGATCACCCGTGGTGGTGACCTTGCTGAAGTCCTGGCCGGTATCAAGGTTGCCGAACAAGCCGGTTTGCAGCTGAAACTGAATATGGTGGTCATGCGCGACGTCAATGACAGTGAAATTGAAGCGTTTGCAGAACTGAGCCTGGACCGGTCCTGGTCGATACGATTTATTGAATATATGCCGACTATCCGTGCAAAAGCATGGCAGACAAGAGTAGTGCCCGGCGCCGAGATCCTTGAACGTCTGCAGAAAAAATACCGGATGGTGCCTCTGGCTACGGGACGTATGTGCGGCCCGTCCCGGCCATTCAGGATCGAAGGTGCACAGGGTTCGATCGGCGTCATTACACCGATGAGCGATCATTTTTGTGGCTCCTGCAACCGCATCCGGGTGACCTCAACCGGCCTGGCCAAGAGCTGCTTGCTATCTGAGCAAGCAGTTGATCTCAAGCCTTATCTGGATCAGGATGACGATCTGCTCTGCCAGGCATTACGGCAGGTTATCGGCAACAAAGTTGATCATCATCAGATGGCCGATGATGTTTCAGGACCGGCAACCTTTACCATGTCCAGTATCGGAGGCTGATATGGCTGCGCGTATCGTTGCGGTCTGCGTCAGTCGCAACAAAGGAGAAAAGAAGACCCCGGTCGCGCAGGTCGAGTTGCGAGCTGAACACGGCATTGTTGGTGATGCCCATGCCGGCAACTGGCATCGCCAGGTCAGCCTGCTTGCCATCGAAAGCATCCGCAAGATGCAGGGCATGGGACTGGCTGTCGACGCCGGGGATTTTGCCGAGAACCTGACTACTGAAGGTGTCGAACTGGTCACCTTGCCACTCGGTACCGGAGTGAGGATCGGTGATGTCCTGCTTGAGATCACCCAGATCGGCAAGGAATGTCATACCCGCTGCGCCATCTATGACCAGGCCGGCGATTGTGTGATGCCGAAAGAGGGCGTTTTTGCCAGAGTCGTCAAGGGCGGCAAGGTGCAGGCAGGAGACAGGATTGAGGCTCCGGTAACGATATGAACGACAAGCTTGACAGAAGATATATGTCTCAGTGATGTTGAGTGGCTTTAAGGAAGAGGTCAGTCAAAGTGGTGCCTGCCGGAAAGAGGGAACTCCCGTATGAGAGCAGCGATACTGACTCTAAGTGATAAAGGGGCCCGGGGAGAACGAGAGGACTTGAGTGGCCCGGCCTTAAGTGATTGGTTGATCCAACAGGGAGTGGTCGTGGAATGCATGTCTTTGATTCCGGATGATTTCGAACAAATCGTAACAACACTCGAGAAATGGATAGACTCTCTTGCCCCAGACCTGATCCTGACCACGGGTGGCACGGGTGTCTCGCCGCGTGATATCACCCCTGAAGCGACAGGCAAGGTGATAGATCGTGAATTGCCCGGTTTCGCAGAGAGGATGAGGCAGGAAAGCCTCAAGAAGACGCCGCATGCCATCATCTCCCGGGCGATTGCCGGCATCAGGCACCGCACGTTAATTGTTAACCTACCGGGCAGCCCAAAGGGGGCAGTTGAAAACCTCGAAGCAGTCTGGCCGGCGATCCCGCATGCAATTGCCAAGATCCAGGGTGATCCGTCCGATTGTTCTCCTTTGTGAGATAGACGCTAGTTACATCTGTGCCCCTTGGCAACCATCGGAAATTGCGCAGAAAAAGGCTTGACAGGGCGTGCTCCCTCTGTTAAATGTATCCGGCATTTTGGGTGCAGGCACGTAGCTCAGTGGGAGAGCACTACCTTGACACGGTAGGGGTCGGCAGTTCAATCCTGCCCGTGCCTACCATAATCTTCGCCCAAATCTCGCAGAGGCATCCATGGATGCCTCTTTTCGTTAGGGATACCGACATGTCGACGTTGAACGTAACACTGCCGGATGGAACGGTTAAGGAAGTCCCGGTCGGGACAACTCCGCTGGATGTAGCGCGCTCAATCGGTGAAGGCCTGGCGCGCCAGACTGTTGCTGCATACTTTGGTGATGATCTGGTTGATGCGTCGAGATCAATTGAGGCCGATGTCCGGTTGCGTCTGGTGACACTGAATACTCCGGAAGGCCTGGAAATTTACCGCCATTCGACCGCTCACCTGATGGCCCATGCGGTCAAGGAACTCTTCGGTCGCGAGGTGCAGGTTACGATTGGCCCGGCGATCGAGTCCGGTTTCTATTACGATTTTTACAGTGACACCCATACCTTCAGCCCGGAAGAGTTCGACAAGATCGAGCAGAAGATGTCTGAACTGGCCAAGGAGAATCTGCCGATCGAGCGCCAGGTTGTCAAGAGTGCCGAAGCGATCAAGCTGTTCAACGAGATGGGTGAGGATTACAAAGTTGAGCTGATTGAAGACCTCGGTGAAGAAGAGGTCTCCCTTTATCGCCAGGGAACTTTTGTCGATCTATGCCGTGGTCCGCATATCCCCTCTACCGGGATGTTGAAAGTCTTCAAGCTGACCAGCGTGGCCGGCGCCTACTGGCGTGGCGATGAAAAGAATGCCATGCTGCAACGTATCTATGCGACGGCGTTCACCGACAAGAAAGAACTCAAACAACACCTGCATCGTCTCGAAGAGGCAAAGAAGCGCGATCACCGCAAGCTAGGCAGGGAACTGGACCTTTTTTCTTTCAATGATGAGGCCGGAGCCGGCCTGGTGATCTGGCACCCGAAAGGGGCCTTGCTCCGCACCATTATCGAGGATTTTGAAAAGCGGGAACACTTCAAGCGCGGCTACGATATCGTCATGGGCCCGCAGATCCTGCGTACCGAACTGTGGAAAACCTCTGGGCATTTCGACAACTACCGTGAAAACATGTACTTCACGGAAGTCGACGGGCAGAGCTATGGGATCAAGCCGATGAACTGCCTGGCCCATATGTTGATCTTCAAGTCGAAGAAGCGCTCATACCGCGACCTGCCGCAACGTTATTTCGAACTGGGCACAGTCCACCGCCACGAGAAGAGCGGGGTGCTACACGGCCTGCTGCGAGTGCGCGGGTTTACCCAGGATGATGCACATATCCTCTGCACGCCCGAACAGCTTGACGGCGAGATCAAGAAGGTCATCGGTTTCGTTCGCGATGTGATGGGAATCTTTGGTTTTGAATAT
>Ga0070728_10005155_pt1 | contig 13100 bp, 10 predicted proteins | sample tdDd471_FD_66723 | JGI IMG/M metagenome (GOLD analysis project Ga0070728, IMG submission 66723) | Marine sediment microbial communities from the Atlantic coast under amendment with organic carbon and nitrate - tdDd47.1 | ecosystem: Environmental > Aquatic > Marine > Coastal > Sediment | place...
GGAAATAGTTGGGGTGGTGTATCTGATATTGGTGTTAAAGATATTGAAAAAGGTAAATACCTATTACCTGGGATAGATTTGCCCGAGGCAGCTAAGAATAGAAAAACTAGCTTCGCATTAAAGTATAGTACATACTTGAAAGTGGATAAGGATGATATATATACTTTTTCTCTATTATGCGATGATGCTGGGGTGTTAAAAATAGGAGGAGAGCTTGTTATAGATAATGATGGAATGCATGCACCTAAATTAAAAACCGGTCAAATTGCCTTGGCTAAAGGTTTTCATCTTTTGAACTTAGATTATATTGAAGGAGGTGGAGGTGGAATTCTGAAGCTTAAAATGCTTGATAACAATAAAACCTTTAAAGAGATTGATCCTTCTGTTCTTTATCATTAATGGTATATAGATATACAGGTTAAAAATAGTAAAGCGGGTTGCAAGTTCATTTAGTAACCCGTTTTTTATTTATTGAATAGATACCATTTATTTCTATCGATGTACTCGAGAGACCTGCCAATGTTCTTGTGAGACCTGTTAAAGTAGCCCTCATTGTTAATAAGTGTACCGTAAGACCTGCCATCTGCATCGTCAGACCTGCCATCAGCAAGCTCATTGTTAATATCTGCACCGTCAGTCTTGATAACCGCACCGTCAGACCTGTCATCTGCATGGTAAGACTAAGTAAATGCAGCGTATATGTTGATATCTGCAAGCTACATGTTAATAAATGCATTGCAGATGGAAGGTCTCACCATCCATTTTTCTGATCTGAGAAAACCATTTGTAGATATAAGCATTCCAATGGGAGAAGTGATGGTGCACTTGCCAGGTCTCACGATAAAATTGACTTTAATTAGTTATCCATTCATTGGTTTAAACCTTCCATTGGTTAAAAATTGGTTCCCGATTTGGTAAATGAACTGGAATTTTATTGCTCTTAGAATAAATTTTCCCTCGCAATCGGTTGAAATTTCAAGTGTATTAGAATATTAAAGAAATAATTCTTTAATTTGTAAAAGATAAAAGAGTCTTAAATCTGAATAGATAAGATTTAGTCTTATATCTAATGATTTACTTATTACAAATACAGAAATGGATACCATAAAACACATACCCGAAAATGGGAAAACAAGAATTGTAATTATTGGAGGTGGTTTTGCTGGTTTAAAATTGGCAAGGCAATTGGCTAAAACAAAATATCAGGTGGTGGTGATTGATAAAAATAATTTTCATCAGTTTCAGCCTTTATTTTATCAGGTGGCAACATCAGGTTTAGAGCCAAGTTCAATTGCCTTCCCGTTGCGTAAAATATTCCAGAAGAGAAGTAATGTTCATTTCAGAATGGCAGATCTATTAGAAGTGAATACCAATACTCAGGAGATTTATACAACATTGGGAAAGTTAACGTATGATCATTTAGTTTTGGCAACTGGTGTTGATACAAATTATTTTGGGAATAAGAATATTGAGGAATTTGCTATTCCAATGAAGTCGGTTTCTGAAGCAATTTTTCTGAGGAATTCAATTTTAAGAAACTACGAAAAAGCTTTAAACGAATCTGATCCTCAAAAGGCAGCAAACTACATGAATATTGTACTGGTAGGAGGTGGACCTACGGGAGTTGAATTGGCTGGAGCTTTAGCAGAAATGAAAAGTGAAATCTTACCAAAAGATTATCCCGAATTGGATTTTTCTTTAATGAACGTGTACCTATTCGAGGCATCGGATCGACTATTGAATGGTATGTCTGAGAATGCATCTACCAAGGCAAAATCTTATTTGGAGAAATTAGGCGTAATTGTAAAGACTGAAGCAAGAGTTGCCGATTACGATGGATTAAAAATTAACCTGGCAGATGGAGAGGAATTTTTCTCATACACTTTAGTGTGGGCAGCAGGAGTATCTGCACGTCCAATTAAAGGAGTATCCGAAATTGCAGCAACAAGAGGAGGAAGACTTCGAGTAGACTTATTTAATAAGATCTCAGGTTTGAAAAATGTGTATGCAATTGGTGATTTGGCATTTCAACAGGAAGGTGATTTTCAAAATGGACATCCGCAGGTTGCACAAGTTGGCTTACAGCAGGCTGGAAATCTGGCAAAGAATTTAAAAAATCAACTTAAAAATAGTAAAGCAAAACCATTTCATTATAAGGATAGAGGATCGCTTGCAACCATTGGAAAGAATCTTGCGGTTGCCGACTTACCTGGAATGAAAATGCAAGGATTTATTGCGTGGGTACTTTGGTTGTTCGTTCATTTAATGGCAATTGTTGGTGTGAAAAACCGATTCTTTATTTTAATCAACTGGGTTTGGAATTATTTTACTTCCGATCAGTCATTACGAGTATTGATTCGACCCAAAAAAAGAAGTTTTACCGATAGAGCTAGCAAAAAGCATAAGAAATCAACTACGATCAATTTAAATTAGAAAATATACAAGCATGAAAAGCATTGAATTCGAGAGGTTTTGATGCTTTTTTGTTTTTGGCACAAGCTTTGCACCTTCTTAGACAAAGTAAACCGGTAAATTACTTTACAAGATTCATCCCTACCAGAGGATGGCACTAAATTTAGCCTTAAACATTTACATTGTATCTGTTTTACTCTTGTTCTGCAAGAACACATTGGCTTTTCACATTTAAAAGTTAACGCCATGAGAAAATCCGCATTTTATAAGATGATAACCGGTATAGTACTGGGATCAGCAATAATAGCATCGAGTTATACAGTTAGTGCGCAAAGAAGATCGAATGATGACAATAAATATCGATACGAAGAGCGTAATAAAACAAAGCGATTAAGAGAAAACAACCATAAGGATAAGCACAATAAGAGTAATTATTCTGATAGAAAACGACATTCTCATGATCATTCATACAGAGGAAAAAAGAACAAATCTAGTCATTACAGGCACTCTCAATCAAAGCATTATAACAAGCATCATAAAAACCATGATTCCTATAATAATGGACATTATTCCAGTAAGCATTATAGCAAACATCATCACGGGTACCATTATAAGCACAATCATAAGCATCATTACAAGCATGTTTATCCACATCATAAGTATCGTCATTATTACAATGATTACGGTCACAATTGTTATCATCATTCAAGATATGGTGATGTTGTTGTAAGATTTGCCTGTGAACCAGTTGTGATTCGACACAGACATGGAGATTTCTATTTTTCAGATGGTTTTTATTATCGATTTTATCCAGAAATAGGATTTGTAGTGGTTGATCCTCCTAGTTCAATCTATTTTTCTAATATCCCGGACAATTGTCACAGAATTACTCATCATGGGAATGTTTACTATTCGAATGGAAAACAGTGTTTTGTGAGACACAGAAAAGGGTTTAGGCTAGTTTCTGCACCTTCGGGGATACATTTATCATTTAGATTTTAAAAAAAACAATAAAACTTAACAGTATTAAAAATGAAAATAATGTAATGGATTCAAAAATGAGGGGTGTGGTTCTAAAATGAGTAAAAAATCTCTTTAAAAAAATCAAAAATACACCCCTTGAGATAGAAAAATGACGTTTTGAGGATAGGTTGGGTTAAAATGGGGTACTTTTGAAAAGTAATTTTTTCTTTATAGATCATACTCCTCCATTTTAGATGGTAAGATTAGAAAAACAATACTTTTTAATTTCGATACTATTCTTAATTTGGGGGTGTTGTGAAAATCTTTAAATTTTACACTTGAAAACGTTTTCGGAAAGCTGTTGCAAAACAGCTTTTTTTAGTTTCTAAAAGTACGGTATTATTCGTGTAAGTGTCTGATATTAATGATTTTTCGGCGATTTTGATAGCTTGAATCTAAATGTTACTTACTTTTTGGAAATCCGCTTTAATCTCGGCTATTTTATCCTCAGAGAACTAAAAATTACAACAAACATTATAAATAGGGATATCATGACAAGTGAAAATTATTTATTGGACCCGAACAAGCTAGTTAAATATTTACAGAAGCCAAGTTGCGAGTTTACAAAGGAAGATTTGATTAAGTATATTGTTGAGAACAATATTGAAATGATCAACTTTCGATACGTGGCTGAAGATGGTAAATTAAAGACCTTGAATTTTATTATTACAGGTGCTGATCACCTTGATAGTATATTATCAACAGGAGAAAGAGTAGATGGATCGAGTTTATTCTCATTTATAGGTGCAGGATCGAGCGACTTGTATGTTATTCCAAGATTTAAAACTGCATTTGTGAACCCATTCTCAGAAACTCCAAGTTTGGATATTCTTTGTTCATTCTACACTGCAGAAGGAAAACCTCTTGAAAGTGCACCAGAGTATATTTTAAAGAAAGCTAACAACTCTTTCACCAAAGCAACTGGATTAAAATTCAAAGCTATGGGTGAGTTGGAATACTATATTAAAAGTGAAAACCACACATTGTATCCTGATGTGGACCAAAAGGGATACCACAGCTCTCAACCATTTACTAAATGGGAAGCTTTGAGAAAAGAGGCAATGGTTTTAATTGCACAATGTGGTGGTAAAATTAAATATGGTCACTCTGAAGTAGGAAGTTTTACAACAGGAGATGATGGTTACGAGCAGCACGAGATTGAATTCTTGCCTGTTGATCCTGAAGAGGCTGTTGAGCAATTGATTATTGCAAAGTGGATCGTAAGAATGCTTGCTAATCGTGAAGGTGCTTTGGTAAGTTGGGCTCCAAAAATTACTGTTGGTAAGGCTGGTAGTGGTCTTCATATTCACATGTTGGTTGAGAAAGATGGTAAAAACATCTGTATTGAGAATGGAAAATTAGGTGATACAGCTAAGAAAATGATTGCTGGAATCATGGATCTTTCAGGTGCATTAACTGCTTTTGGAAATACTATTCCTACTTCATATTTACGTTTGGTTCCTCACCAGGAAGCACCAACTTACGTATGTTGGGGAGATCGTAACCGTTCTGTATTGGTTCGTGTACCTCTGGGATGGGTTGGAGCATCGGATATGATTAAGGATGTTAATCCACAACAAGCTGCTGATCCAAGAGATTTCTCAAGTAAACAAACATTTGAATTTAGAGTGCCAGATGGATCTGCAGATATCTATTTGCTAATGGCAGGTTTAATTGTTTCATGTCAACATGGTTTGGAAATGCAAGGAAGTCTTGAGATGGCTGAAGAGTTGTATGCAGATGTTGATATTTTTGCTGCAGATTATAAGGAGAAGTTAGATCAATTGAAGCAATTACCAACATGTTGTTGGGAAAGTGCAGATTCTCTTGTAGAGAAGCGTGAAATTTTCGAAAAGAATGGAATCTTCCCTGAAGGAACAGTTAATGCTATTGTGAAGAATCTTAAAAAGTATGAAGACAATGGCTTGAACGACCGTATTCTAGGAAAAGTAGATAAGATAATGGAGATTGTAGACAAGTACATCCATTGTATGTAAGAATTTAGATTAGATATTAGTTATACTTTGAAGGTCCTGTAATTATTTACAGGGCTTTTTTTATGGAATACATTTTAGTAAAACAAATTTTTTAAAAAAAAGACCCCAATAAATTGGGGTCTGTAATTTTTAATCTTTTTCGATATTCAATTGATGGACAATGAATTTTCCATTTTGATTTTTAAGTAGAAAACTAACTCTAAATTTTCCTTTCCTGGTTTGCAGATCTCCCGTAACATATCTTGCTCCAGGTTTTCCACCAGTATGTTTTCGGTTAAATCCTGTAGGAGGAAATTCTCTAAAGAATTTCGCCATGATCTGTTTTGCCTGCGATTTACTATAGCTCGCTTCCTTATCCTGAATAGATAAAGCAACTCTGTCGCCAAAGAAATTAGCAAGTTGATTGCTATTACCCTGCTTAAATGCAGATATCAACTCTCTTGGTAAATCATTTTGATTCTGAGATAAAGCATTAGACAAATTGCCTAATATAAGAATCCCAATAAATATGTATTTAATAATTCTCATCTGAATAGTTTTAATCCAATATCATTTACCTTTACACAAATTCTGTGCGAAAAACATATCGCAAGATAAAAAAAATCTCATCGCCAACCTGAATGTGTGAGAGTTATTCATTATTATGATTCTCATTTTGATTGTACTTTTATTTGATACGGATAGGTGATGGCTTATTATCTGATCATAAGTGTTTGTGTTGATCTTGTAATTAAAAATAGTAAAATTAGATAGAAATGAAAATTACACTTCTTGTTATTGGTAAGACTGATAAGGATTTTGTTAAGAAAGGGATAGAGGAATATCAAAAAAGATTGGTGCATTATCTTCCTTTCGAATTGAAAATAATTCCTGATTTGAAGAATACAAAAAACTTATCTGAAAATCAGCAAAAACAAAAGGAGGGAGAATTAATATTAGATAAAATAAAATCTTCTGATACCTTAATTTTATTGGACGAAAATGGAAAAGAATTTTCTTCGGTAGGTTTTTCGAAGTATGTTGAGCAAAAAATGATAGGTGGAATAAAGAATCTGGTTTTTGTAATTGGAGGACCTTATGGTTTCTCTGATGAGGTCTATAAAAAAGCTCAGGGGAAGATTTCCTTATCGAAAATGACCTATTCTCATCAAATGATTAGAATGATTTTTATTGAACAGTTGTATCGTGCAATGACAATCATAAAAGGAGAACCTTATCATCATGTTTGATGATTTGAATGAATTATGCTAATTTGTGAGTGGTTTAGCATGAAATTTGTAAATCATATCAGGAATTTCAAAAACTCTCTCAATTGAAAAAAAATAAACTTCTCAAATATTTATTAGGATTTTCTGCGCTGGTATTTTTATTTCTAGCCATTTCAACAACATACTTATTTAATCGACAGGATAGCCTAAAACTATCGGCAGAGCGTATACAGCAAGTATTTAAGAAGAAAGAACTCTTACTTAAAAAAGACCTGCGTGAACTTCAAAATGGAATAGGAGGAGGAGGTAGTTTAAGTAAATATGAGAATTTTTCGGAATTTGAGAAGGATCTTAAAAAGGATGGTTTCGTTCTTCTTGGAATGAAACAAGATAGTTTGGTTTTTTGGAGTGATAATTCCTTTATTCTTCCACGACATTTTACTCTAAAAAGCATAAGTTCACCTGTGGTTCGTATGCCCAATGGATGGTACTTCGTGCAAAAGAACAAACAGGATTCCATTGATCTTTATGGATTACTTTTACTTAAAAAAATCTATCCATACCAAAATAAATTTCTAAGAAATAGTTTCGATGAGGAGTTTAAAACACCAGCAAAGTATTCTATTTCATTAGACAAGGAGAGTGGTGAGCCAATTTTTGATAATTCTGGAAAGTATTTGTTTTCGTTAACGAAAGGAGATTTTGGTTTTGAACCCGAAAAGGTTAATAATAAAATAGGAGCTTTATTTGCTGCATTTTTCTGTGTATTGTTAATTTTCTTAAGTGTTTTGATTCGTGATATTCGAAATGTTAAGCTTGGATTTACAACTCTTGCAGTTTATGGTATTGTGTTATTTTTATCGCGCTATTTCATGTTGCTTTGGAGTTTTCCAAGTGTGCTTTCCGAACTTGAATTATTTTCTCCTCTTCATTTTGCCAGCTCGTTCTTTTTTCCATCATTAGGCGATTTTGTGATTAATGTTCTATTCTTGTATGCCTTTGTTTACACTTATTCTGCTTATTCGTTAAAGAATAATATAAGCAAAGGATTAAAACAACATTGGTGTTTGATTTATATTATATGTCATGTTTTGTTGTTTTGGATTTTGTATTGTTGGAGTGTAAAACAAATTGGCAGTCTAGTAGTTGATTCCAGTTTTAGTTTGCAGATGTTTGTGTTCCAGGATAAAGGAATATACGTTTTTACAGGCTTTGTAACACTTATTTTACTGTTGTATTCATTAGGGCATTTTGCATATCTGATTGGAGAAATGGCAAAACACCAATGGAGCAGAAATAAGTATTTTGCTTATTTATTTCTAATATCTGTTCCAGCAGGTATTATTTCTTATTTTTTCGAAGCGGAGAATAAGGATGTCATCTTTTTTCTTTTCCCCGTTGTCTTATTGCTTTTTACCGGATTTGTTGCCTACCGGGAGGATAAAAATGGAAAATATTCGTTTTTCATTTTATTATTGTTGCTGGTTTCCATAGCAATTAATAATCAGATTAATGTTTTTTCGGAGAAAAAGGAGGTGCAAAATAGGTTGGTTGCAGCCATGAATCTATCAACTGAATACGATCCTACTTCTGAAAACCTGTTGGTTGATATGCAAAGTAAAATGGATATTGATATTGAGCTAAGAATGCTTTGTAATCGACCATTTAGGAACGAGATGCAGATCATGAAGCATATTCAAAATAAATATTTTTCAGGATTTTGGGAGCAGTATCATTTGCAAGTCACAATTTGTAACGACAGTGATGATTTGAATATAGAACCAGATAATGAAATTCGAAACTGTTTTGATTTTTTCCAGGAAATGATTCTTAAATCTGGTGAGTCCATTCCAAATACCAATTTCTATTATTTGAATGAATTCGACGGAATGGTTTCTTATCTTGGTGTTATCACTTCTAAATCATTGAGGAATGAGTCTGTTAAAATTTATATCCGATTGGATTCTAAAGTTGGAGACGAAGGCTTGGGATATCCAGATTTGCTGCTTGACGAAAAAGTGGCTCTTCGAAAACGAAATACAGAATATTCATTTGCAAAATACAGTGATGGCAAATTAATTACATCATCGGGTGCTTTTACTTACTATATGAACAGTAAGGTTTTCGATGGGAAAAAAGACAATACCTACAGATTAGAATTGGATGGATACGATCATTTGGTCTATAAATTTGAGAACAATATTGTTGTTGTGAGTTATCAGGCAATAACCTGGTATAATAAGGCGATTACCATTCCATATCTTTTTGTACTATTTTATTTATTTGGTCTTATCATTTGGTTATTTGAGAAGTATCCTTGGAGGTTTAAATTTAATATGAGCTTTAAATATAGAATTCAATATTCTATAGTAGGCTTGTTGATGATATTTTTCTTGTTATTGGGCGGTGGAACTGTATATTATACTATCGAGCGCTCAAAGGAGCTGAATAATCAGAAATTGCAGGATAAGCTTGAGCTTGTTAAGCGGGAAGTTATCCTGAGTTTAAATAATGATATAAATGTTGATTTCTTATCAGATAGATTACAACGATTATCTTCTTTGATTTATGCAGACATTCATCTTTATGATCCTTCTGGAAGGTTGATAACTTCATCTCGTCCTGAAATATTTGAGAAGAATTTGCAAAATACTAAGATGAATTTTGCTGCTTATTTTCAGCTTTTTTTTCAGGAAAAAACCAAATTTATTCATCACGAGGAAATTGGAAGTATGTCATATTTATCAGCATATGAATCCATTGTAAATGAAGATAATGAATTGATAGCTTTTGTAAATCTTCCCTATTTTCTAAAAAGTCAGGATCTAGAAAAGGAAATGTTTAACTTGGTTTTAGCAGGTGTGAATCTTCATGTCTTCATGATTTTATTTGCCATATTTTTATCGGTATTCATATCTAATAAAATTACTTACCCATTAAGAATGATCCAAAATAAATTAAAAGCAACTCGTTTTGGTTCCTATGGTGATAAAATTGAATACACTAAGGATGACGAAATTGGAAATTTGGTAAATGAGTACAATCAAATGTTGACCGAATTGGAAGAAAGTGCAGAGCTTTTGGCGCGTTCTGAACGGGAATCTGCATGGAGAGAAATGGCCCGACAAATTGCTCATGAAATTAAGAATCCTCTTACGCCAATGAAACTTAGCATACAATTTATGCAAAAGAGGTTCGAAGAGAAATCTGAGAATAGAGAAGAGCATTTAAAACAGGTTAGCAAAACATTAATCGAGCAAATCAATGCACTTTCATCAATTGCAACAGCCTTTTCTAATTTTGCGAAAATGCCGACTGCTAAAAACGAACAATTGAATTTAATAGATATACTTCAGCATGTGATATCATTGTTTAGAAATGATAGTTTTGATTTGAAATTGCAATTAAATGATATAGAAAATGCTGATGTGTTTGTTGATAGAGAGCAGTTTGTACGTGTTTTTGTGAATTTAATAAACAATGCCATCCAATCTATTCCGGATGATAGAGAAGGGCAGATTGTTATTGAAATAGAGGAGCAGAAAGAATACTATCAGGCTTCTGTTATTGATAATGGGCTTGGAATTAAGAGTGAGGTTAAAGAGAAATTATTTTATCCTAATTTCACCACTAAATCGGGTGGAATGGGACTTGGCTTGGCTATCGTAAAAAATATTGTAGAAAACGCCAAAGGCAAAATTTGGGTTGAATCTGAAGAGAATGTTGGTTCATGCTTTTTTGTGAAAATTCCTAAATATAAATTGTAAACATGAATATTAAAGTATTGCTTGATAATACAGCTAAATCGGGATTTGAATCGGTTCACGGATTTTCCTTACTGATTGAAGCAGATAAAAAAATCTTGTTTGATCTTGGACCCAATGAATTGTTTAGAAAGAATGCAGCAAAATTGGGAGAGGATTTAACGGATGTAGAAACTGTGGTTTTAAGCCACGGACATTGGGATCATGGTGATGGTTTGGCTTATTTGAATGGAAAGCAATTGATTTTACATCCAGATTCATTTACAAGGCGTAGTGGAAAGATAAATGGGACTAATGTTGGTTTGTCTTTTTCAAGAGAAGATATTCAAAAGGATTATGAGATTCTTGAATGCAAAGAACCATATTGGATTTCGGGAAGTATAGTTTTCCTGGGTGAAATTCCACGAGAAAATGATTTTGAATCAAAAGATACTTCTTTTGTATTATCGGATGGATCCTCCGATTTTGTATTAGATGATTCAGCTATTGTTATTAAATCGGATAAGGGATTAGTCGTAATTAGTGGTTGTGCACATTCAGGTATTTGCAATACTGTTTCATATGCACAGAAAGTTTGCAATACAGAACAAGTTTATGCTGTTTTGGGTGGATTTCACTTGAGAAAGTTAGACCAAGTGACTCAGAAAACCATTGAATTTTTATGCCAGCAAAAAGTAGAACTTGTTGGACCAACTCATTGTACTGGATTTAAAGTTCGAGATGAATTTAAAAAACACTTGAGTGTGCTTGATTTAAATGCTGGAGATCAAATTGAATTGTAGTTATTTTACTTCATCCATTGAAATGATATTGTGTAAAATAGCATAAACCGTTAATCCTGAAACTGATTTAATACTCAGTTTTTGAGTGATGTTTTTACGATGAGTAACCACAGTATGAATGCTAATAAACAATTGATCAGCAATTTCCTTATTGGTTAAGCCTAAGGCAATATGCTTCAGAATATTCTTTTCCCGAGTACTTAAAGTATCATTCGATTTATCATCGTTTTTATTTTTTTGGATACCACCCACTATTTCCTGTAAAATATCCAGAATTCTATTTTCAGTATCCTTATAAAAAATATGAGCATCTGCCTTATATTCTTCACTGGTGCTTGGAGAATCCGAAATTAGAACCAATCGTAATTTATTCCCATTTACAAATGATTGCTTTAAATCCTCACAATCTGATTGTAGCATGTCAGGATTTGCAATCAAAATTTCTGGTTTGATTTTATTCACAATTTCGCACAACTCGTCCTTACTATCGATAGTTTGAATGACTTCTGTGTTTTCTAGTTTTTGCAAAACAGAACGCAAGCCTTTTCGTATCAAACAAGAGTTTTCAGCGATGAGTATAGAGATTCTAGGCATAGATGAGGAGTTAGAATAGGTTTTTAATGGATTTTTCCATCAGAATAATTTTTGGAATTAGAACCTTGTCCTCAATTCTGGAATGATAATTCAAATCTTCCTCAAGCCTAAATAAATCCTGAATAATTGAATGATATAAAGTTACGTTTGCAGGTGGAGTAAGGTATTTGATCATTATGGTTCTTAAATCCATTAATTTTTCCTCCACATCATCGTGACCTTCTTCGTATTTCTCAATTGAGAAAGAATCGAAAATTTGTTGATTTTTATCCGAAAAGTCTTGTTTTTTAATGATCTCATCAACAGTTAATACGTAAGGGAAAACGACATCTTCCTCGTGCATTATGTGAGCGGTAAGTTCTGTTTTATAGCCCTCAAAGAAGTTTCGAATTAATTCGATGTATTTTTTGTCCTCGGTATCTTCCGAAGCTAAAGAGAATATTTTTTGTTCTATCTCACTTAAAGTGGTATTCAAATAACTTGCATGCGTCATTTTAAGATAAGCCACAATGTCCTTAACAGGAATGGTTTGCAATTCTTCTTTTGGGAAATAATCCTGATCGTGATAAGCATTTACTAGTTGAAGAAAAAAGTTCAGATCAACTGCATTCTCCTGACACACATCATTCACAGTTTTGTCTCCAAAACCCAAATTAATACCAAATCTATGAATTACCGGAATTAGCATGTAATTCATTTGAATCACATCAGCCAATTTCATATTTTCTTTTATGCGCATGCTCTAAATATTTTTAATCAATCTAAATTAATAAAAATTTAGAGATTTTTCGAGAGGTTGACAAATAAGCAATCGAAAACCGAAACCAAATGAAGAATTAACACTAAAAAAGAAATATTATGGCAAAAGATTTCTTGTATTTCAATTGGTCTCAGTTGTCGGGAGCATGTTTTTTATGTCATTACAAATGTAGAATGTAAGCTTACTTGTTGCAATACCAATATGTAGGTATAATTACAATTTACTTTACTTTTCGAAATGTATTTTCTCTTTGATATGAAGAATTCGTGATTTTGCGTATTCATATCTTTCATCACCCTTATTTTCGGTTTCCCGCATATATTGGGCATAGTATTTTAATGCCTCTTCCTTATTATCTCCATACTCCTCATAAGTGGTTGCGATCTCATATAGCACTTCTATATTTCTACCATCCAGCTTAAAATGTTTTTGGTATTGATCTACTGCTTTTTCAAACTCACGATTTGAATTGTAAGCTTTAGCTAAATGTAAATGCATTGATGCTTTAATAGGTAAAGTTACGTAGGCAATAGCATTTTCGAGATATTTAATTCCTTTAA
>Ga0070728_10005156_pt1 | contig 13095 bp, 10 predicted proteins | sample tdDd471_FD_66723 | JGI IMG/M metagenome (GOLD analysis project Ga0070728, IMG submission 66723) | Marine sediment microbial communities from the Atlantic coast under amendment with organic carbon and nitrate - tdDd47.1 | ecosystem: Environmental > Aquatic > Marine > Coastal > Sediment | place...
ATCATTCCAAGTTTTGCAGTGGAACGCACCCAAACATTGATGTACTTGCTATGGCAACTGCAACAGAAGAAAGCCATTCCTGATATTCCGCTCATTATGGACAGCCCGATGGGAGCCAATGTGCTGGATGTATTCCATAAGCACCGGGAATGGCATAAACTGCCCGTAGATGATTGCACGAAAATGTGCAACACCTTCCGCATTGTAAGAGAGTTCAGGGAAACCTGGGAAGTCATTGATAATAAGAAACCTAAAGTGGTAATAGCGGGAAGTGGCATGATGAGCGGAGGGCGTGTATTGACTTACCTCCAGCAGTACCTCCGACATCCTGAGACAAGTATCTTACTGACCGGTTTTCAGGCAGAAGGAACCAGGGGAAGAAAATTATTGGAAGGCGCATCAGAATTAAAAATCTATGGAAAATACTACGATGTAAAAGCCGAAGTGTTTAACCTGCAAGTATTGTCTGCACATGCAGATCAGTCTGAACTACTCGACTGGATGAGTGAAATTAAAAACACACCGGAGAAAGTATTCATTGTTCATGGAGAAAGCCAGTCAGCCGATGCTTTCAGGGTAAAAGTGAAAGACATGTATGGGTGGGATTGTACTATACCAGAACTATACAGTATTGAGGATATTCCATTAAAAGCAATTGAAAAACAAAAAGAGTATGGGGCATCAAACTAATAAGCTAATATTTAAACGACTGGGCATCCATACCCAACATGAGCATTTCGCTTACATGCGGGAAGATTGCCATGTATGTGTTTCGGAAGGTTTTGAAGCCCTGACCCGTATTCGTATTACCAATGGTAAAATGTCTATTGTAGCCAACCTCAATGTTGTCCGGTCAGAAATATTACAACCCGGAGAAATCAGTTTGTCTGAAAGTGCCATCACTTCATTGGGTGTAAAGGAAGGGGAAACCATTACCGCATCTCACCTGCACCCGATTAATTCTTTGAGTTATGTACGGTCAAAGATTTACGGGAATAGTCTTTCACCAAATGAATTGAAAGAAATTATACAGGATATTGTCAAGGGTAATTACTCTAACATTCACCTTTCGGCTTTTATCACCGCATGTGCCGGCAACCGTTTGGAAATAGAAGAAATTATTTCTCTGACCGAAGCCATGATTGTCTCTGGACAACGCCTTCATTGGGGAAAGGATATGATTGTCGATAAGCACTGTATAGGCGGGCTGCCCGGCAACAGAACGACACCGATTGTAGTATCCATCGTTACAGCATTTGGGTTAACCATGCCCAAAACATCTTCCCGTGCCATTACCTCTCCTGCCGGAACAGCAGACACAATGGAAGTAATGACCAATGTGAACCTCTCTATGGAAGAAATCAAAAAAGTAGTGGAGAAAGAAGGTGGGTGTATTGTCTGGGGCGGTACGGCTAAACTAAGTCCTGCCGATGATATGCTGATTAAGGTAGAAAAAGCATTGGACATAGATAGCGAAGGACAGCTTATTGCCTCTGTGCTATCCAAAAAAGTAGCAGCCGGATCCAATCATGCCATTATTGATATGCCGGTAGGCGAAACAGCCAAACTTCGGAGCATTGATGCAGCCAATGAACTCAAAGTGGAAATGGAAAAAGTAGCTCATGCCATTGGCCTGAAACTAAAAGTAGTCATCACTGATGGCTCTCAACCAGTAGGCAGAGGCATTGGCCCTGCCCTGGAAGCAAGGGATATTCTGGCGGTATTGCGGAATGAACCGCAAGCACCATTCGATTTAAAAGAACGGGCTTTATTACTGGCAGGGGAAATACTGGAGCTTTCCGGTAAAGTCGAATCAGGAGACGGGAATGATAAAGCCAGAGAATTGCTGGAATCCGGCAAAGCGTATGAAAAATTTATCGCTATCTGTAAAGCTCAGGGTGGGTTTTCTGAACCCAAATTGGCGAAATATCAGCATGAAATCAAAGCAGAATTGTCAGGAACGATTGCCAAAGTGGATAACAGAAGATTGGCTAAAATAGCCAAATTAGCGGGCGCACCGGAGGATAAGGCATCAGGAATAGATTATTTAACGCCCGTTGGAACTAAGGTAGAAAAAGAACAAACCCTGTACGTTATTCATGCCCAATCAAAGGGTGAGTTGGACTATGCCCTGGAATACTATCATTCCCAAAAAAACATTTTAACAATAGAATAAGAACACTATGAAGACAATACTTTTTGCATTACCCAGAAATGAAACACTAACCGAAAAGCTGGCACAACAGCTTCAGGCGGAAATCGGTGAAACTACCATCCGGCAATTTCCAGACGGAGAAACTTATGTTCAGATTAAATCAGATGTAAAGGGTAAACGAGTAGTACTGATTTGCACTTTGCATCAGCCGGACAATAAACTCCTGCCCCTGTACTTCCTTTCCAAAACCGCTATGGGTTTAGGGGCAGATTGCACCTGCCTGGTAGCCCCTTATTTGGCTTATATGCGACAAGACAAACGCTTTCAACCGGGAGAAGGCATTACCTCCGAGTATTTCGGTTCGCTCGTTTCACAGTTTGCAGAAACACTGGTTACCATTGATCCGCATTTACACCGAAGAAGCTCCTTGTCCGAAGTCTATCGCATACCTTGTAAAGTAGAACATGCTGCCAATCATATTTCAGCATGGATTAAAGACAATATTGAGAACCCTGTGTTGGTCGGGCCGGATAGTGAAAGTGAACAATGGGTGTCGGAAGTAGCAAGAAATGCTAATGCACCATTCATTGTACTGGAAAAAATAAGACATGGCGATAAAGATGTAGAAGTCTCAGTTCCCGATGTGGAGAATTATAAATCCCATACACCCGTACTGGTGGATGATATAATCTCTACTGCACGAACCATGATTGAAACGGTTGGTCATTTAAAACGGGCAGAGATGAAAGCTCCTGTATGTATAGGCGTACATGCCGTATTTTCCGGTAACGCTTACCGGGAGCTACAAGATGCAGGAACGGCTGATATTGTTACCTGTAACACCATCCCCCATGAAAGCAACCGGATAGATATATCGGATATTTTGGCATCAGGACTTACTGCTGTTACAGCACAAATACAAAAGGAGAAATAAATATGGAAACAAAAGTCGGAATCTGGATTGACAGTTCAAAAGCGATTATCATTCAACTTGAAAAAGGTCAACACACCCTGAAAGAGATTGTCTCTCAGGTTGAGAATCGTGTGAAGCATGAAAAAGAAGGCGATAAAGGAACCTTTATGGGTAAACAGCATTTGAGCGATGAAAAAAAGTTTGACAGGCGAAAAGAGCAGCAGTTAGAACGCTTCTTTGACAAAGTGTTATCCCATCTTTCCGATGTGGAATCCTTGTACCTGTTCGGGCCTGGAGAAACCAAAACACAACTGGCCAAAAAGGTTTCCACAGACAATGAACTTTCCAATAAGCTAAAGAAAGTGGAAACTGCTGATAGCATGACCCAAAATCAGGTAGTAGCCCAGGTAAAAGCATTTTTTAGTGAGTAGAAGACATTACATATTGCTTTTAACAACTTTCCTCTGGATGTATTTCGGTGGCCACTCCCTTTTTGCACAACACAACAAGCAAATGTTCATGTTCCAGATAGACGGAAACAACTATGAAAAGAAAAGCTATGACAAGAAGGGCAAACTGAAAAGTTCACAAGTCTTTAAAGTGGGCAAAGTAAAGAAAGAGCAGGAACAATACACCATGCCTTTAAAAGTATATGCCTACGATAAACATGGGAAGCTCAAAGACAGTGCGAAGACGGAATACACCTGCAAGCCATCCAATCACCAGGTATTGATGAATGTATTTCCATTTGCAGAGTACAGTGCAAACAAAACTGTTAAAATAGCATTGAGCAGTGGCAATGAGTTTTACCCTGCCAAATGGGAAACCGGTAAAGAGGTACAGGAAATTTCATTTGAGCTGTCATTGGAAGGCGGAGTATTGGGAGCCTTTGGAACCAGTAGTAAAATCAAAGTTTACGACCGGAAAATTACGACATACGATTCGGTGAGCAATACCTACACCATTACAGCAAAAATGCAGATCAAGGCATATATGTTCGGGGTACGAATGGATACCATCGAGTACACGATCAAAGAAACCGTACATCCGCAAAAAGGAATCGTAACGCAGTATTTCCGGCAATCAAACGGAGAATACTTTACCATAAAACTAAAGTCGAACCAATAAATTCAAAATATGGAACATCAACACAACGAACATTCGGAACACCAACATCACAATCACCATGAACATCACGGGCATGGGCAGCATGGAGAAAACCCACCACATGGTCATGCGCATCACGACCATCACAAAATGATGATTGAAGATTTTAAGAAACGGTTTTGGGTTTCGCTGGTCATATCCATCCCTGTTCTGGTACTCTCTCCTATGATACAGGAGTTTTTGGGCTTTGAGCTGGTGTTTAACGGCAACCTGTATGTCCTCTTTGCGCTTTCCTCCCTGGTTTTCTTTTATGGAGGCTGGCCTTTCCTGAAAGGGCTGAAAGACGAAGTAAAAAAAGGTGCGCCCGGCATGATGACCCTCATTGCAGTGGCAATTACCGTAGCCTATGTATATAGCAGTGCCGTAGTGTTCGGACTGGAAGGTAAGATGTTCTTCTGGGAGCTGGTAACTCTTATCGACATTATGCTGGTTGGCCACTGGATAGAAATGAAATCCGTACTCGGAGCCTCCAAGGCATTGGAACTTTTGGTCAGTATGATGCCATCGGAGGCATATCGTATTAGTGATGATGGTTCAGTAGAAAAAGTAAAACTGGAGAAACTGAAAAAGGGCGATCATATCCAGGTGAAACCCGGAGCACAGATACCTGCTGACGGCCTCATCATCAAAGGAGAAAGCCATCTCAACGAAAGTATGCTCACAGGTGAATCCAAACCGGTAAAGAAAGGTGAAGGCGACACCGTAATTGGTGGAGCCATCAATGGTAACGGTACACTACGTATAGAAGTAAAGGGAACCGGTAAAGACAGCTATCTGAATAAGGTAATTACAATGGTGCAGGAAGCGCAGAAAACCAAGAGTAAAACCCAACACCTGGCGGACAGGGCAGCCAAATGGCTCACCTATATTGCGCTCACAGTCGGTGTCGGAACATTGGTGGTATGGTTATCATTGGGCTTTGACTTTGTATATGCCCTGGAACGTATGGTAACGGTTATGGTTATTTCCTGCCCCCATGCGTTAGGTTTGGCCGTGCCCCTGGTAGTAGCCATATCAACCGCTATTTCCGCACAAAACGGCTTGCTTATTCGCAACCGCACCGCATTTGAGAACAGCCGTAAGATCAGCATGATTGTATTTGACAAAACCGGAACGTTGACCAAAGGTTCCCATGAAGTAACACGAATAGTGCCCCTCAAAGAAGAAATGGATGAGAAGGAATTACTGCGTTTGGCTACCGCTGTGGAGCAACATTCGGAACACCACATTTCCAAAGGACTGCAACGTAAGGCCAAAGAAGAAGGCATTACCGTTCCTTCCGCAGATGATTTTAAGTATGATCCGGGAGTAGGTGTTAGTGCTACCGTAGAAGGCCGTCAAATGGAAGCCGGTGGTGAAGGATTATTGAAAAAGACCAACCGTAATGCCCCAGAAGATACCGGTTCAGCAGCAGAAACAAAGGTTTATGTTTTTTCAGATAATGAGATGATTGGCTACGTTGCCTTTGCTGACCAGATAAGGGAATCTTCTTACGAAGCCATCAAAACGCTGCACCAAAACAATATCAAAACACTGCTGCTTACCGGTGATGTGGAGGTGGTAGCTAAAGCCGTAGCCGATGAATTAGGTATGGATCAATACATGGCAGGCGTGTTACCCCATGAAAAGCAAGACAAGGTGAAAGAATTGCAAAAGCAGGGAGAATTTGTAGCCATGACAGGCGATGGTGTAAACGATGCCCCTGCACTGGCACAGGCGGATGTGGGAATTGCCGTAGGCTCCGGTACAGATGTAGCAGCCGAAACAGCCGATATTATCCTTGTGAACAGCGACCCGGAAGATATTGCCAACCTTATTCTTTTTGGGAAGGCCACCTACAAAAAGATGATACAGAACTTAGTGTGGGCTACTGCTTACAACGCCTTTGCTATTCCTCTGGCTGCCGGTGTGCTGTATTCTGCCGGATTTGTATTAGGGCCTGCTGTTGGAGCCGTATTTATGAGTTTAAGTACGGTGATTGTGGCGATTAATGCACAATTGCTAAAAAAACAAATTAATAAATAGCTATTGGAGGTTGCACGTAAGATATTCAATCTGCTCAATCTCCTTGTTTCGCTTTCTGCAATAGGAACATTGGTGTGGTGGCACGGTTATCAATACCGGCCACATCACCTTCACCCGCATATTCTGTACCTGAATAGTTGTTTTGGGTTTTACCTCTTACAGTTTGTGTTCAGGGCTAAATTGTCTGGTAGTATCCGGGAATATTTTCACAAGAACCGGTTGGAATACGCCCTTTTTACCTTTCTGATACTGGAATTGCTAACGAACTGGTTAATGGACTTTTCCATTGTCAGTTTTCTGCTATCATTCACCGGTATAGAAAATCATAATCATGTTTTTGTACTATCCTTGCATATTTTATTACTGTTCATCGTTGGGATTGAGTTAGGAAAAGCCACCACAAGAAGTACCGTCTGGAGGCTCTCGCCCCCGATCTTATTTATCTTATCATTTGTGGTTCTCATTGTGATAGGTAGCTCCCTGTTGATGTTGCCGGAAATGACCGCCAACAAACAGGGAATGTCTTTCATAGATGCTCTGTTTACTTCTATCAGTGCCAATTGTGTTACCGGCCTTATCGTAGTGGATACCGCTACTTTTTTTCAATGAAAGGAAAAATTTTAATCCTACTGCTCATCCAATTGGGAGGGTTAAACATCATTGCTTTCGCAACCTATTTTATTTCCTTTTTTCGCAAAAGTGTAGAAGGACATAGAAATATCACTACCATCAAAGAATTGCTTCACACCGATAGTCTGGATAGTACAAAGAACATGGTAAAAATGGTTGTGTTCACCACATTGATTATTGAGTTTATCGGAACAGTTATCCTTTATCATCAATGGGATCCGCAGGTGGGATTTTCTGACAATTCAGAAAAGCTATTTTATTCTGTATTTCACGCCATATCTGCTTTTAATAATGCAGGGTTCACCTTATTTACAGATGGTTTTGCAAGTGTTACTGTACAAAGTACATTCATTCCCTCTGCACATCACAGTTGCGCTACTGATTATTCTGGGAGGATTAGGATTTACTACAATACAAGATACTTTCAGTATATTCAGACATAGGTTTCGCACGAAATTACCCGTACAAAGCAAAATTGCCTGGCTCAGTACTATACTGCTGGTTCTCGTTGGGGCAGCTATATTTTTCATTGCTGAAAATGGTAACACGCTTGGTAAGCAAGATTTTTCGGAAGCAATAACAACTTCCATTTTTCAATCTGTTACTGCACGTACCGCAGGATTCAATACGGTTTCCTTTTCAAACCTTACACCCATTGTTATAGCAACAACAATGGTATTGATGTTTATAGGAGCTTCATCCGGTTCTACTGGAGGTGGTATCAAAACCTCCACATTTACTGTTCTGTTATTGGCAATTATCAAAAGAAAGGAAAAGGCAATTGATTATGGCAAATCCTTTTTGACGAGCGTGTTGGTGAAAAAGGCTGTAACTATTCTGCTTTACTCCTTTGGGGTAATTGTTGGAAGTGTAATCATCCTGATAATAGTAGAACCCGATAAAACATTCACTCAGTTATGTTTTGAGGAAATTTCAGCATTTGGCACAGTGGGTTTATCCACCGGAATTACACCCGAACTTTCAATCACTGGTAAGTCTGTCATCATGGCAAGCATGTTCATAGGACGGATCGGACCATTGGCATTGGCTTATGCACTAATTAGGAGCATCCAGGTCTCAAAACAAAAAACCGAACAGGGAATTATGATTGGATAAAAAGCACGATCAAGAAACTAAAAAACGACTGAAATGAAATAGAAAATCACATGGCAACAAAGACCGTATATATCAAAAACATGTGCTGCTCAAGATGTTTAACCGTTGTAAGAATGGAAATGGGAAAACTGAACATTGAGATAGTAGCAATTACTTTGGGTGAGTTAAAAATCCGCTACAACCCTAAAGCCATTGCTATATATCAAATCAGCAAAGCTCTTGAAAAACACGAATTGGGTATAATAGAAAACAAAGAAGCAATTACCGTTGTCAGGATAAAGCAGTTGCTATATGGTTTAGTTCAAAACAATATTGACGACAATCTTGAGAAGAAAAACTCCAAGTTCATCTCCGAACAATTAGGCCAGAATTACAGCTATTTAAGCCGGTTGTTTACCAAACATGAAAATACCACCATTGAAAAATACCTGATCCTATTAAAAATTGAAAGGGTAAAAGAACTGTTGGAATACGATGAACAAACCTTATCAGGTATTTCCAAATTATTGGCATACAGCAGTACGCAACATCTTTCCCGTCAGTTTAAGCTGACCACTGGAATCTCCATCAGTGAGTATAAAAAGTTTTTACAGGTAAGGAGGATGCCACATGATAAAATTGGATAATGTAAACTTTTAGTCAAGGTGAAACGTATATTTACGGCTCATGAATGAAAAATTAGAACAAAAACTATTATCGAAGAAAATCAAACCGACCACCATGCGGTTACTGGTGTTACAGCAACTCATGCAACGCTCCAGTGCCATTGGATTGACCGAACTGGAAAATTCCTTTGAACGAGCAGACCGCACTACGCTGTATCGAACATTAAAAACCTTTGAGAAAAACAAACTCATTCATAGCATTGATGATGGAACGGGAGTACCTAAATATGCACTTTGCTTGGAAGGATGTGAGTGTAATCCCGAAGATTTGCACGTTCATTTTCATTGTACTTCCTGCAAAGAAACTTTCTGTGTAACTCAAACAAGTGTGCCAATGGTACAGCTACCAGTAAATTTCGAGCTTTCAGAGATAAACATGGTCATAAAAGGCGTTTGTGGAAACTGCAAAAAGTAACTTTGCAATGGTATTGCACGAAATGATTCGTTATATTTGCATCGGATGAAATTAATGTCTATCATATTAGCAGCTTTAATGTTATATCTCTCAGGAATGCCTTGCGATGATGTAGAAGCATCTGACCATGATGGAACTGTAACATACGTTATGGCACAAGATAATCACGATCATGGTGGTAATTCTCCTGAATCAGATGGTTGTTCCCCTTTTTGTTTTTGCCACTGTTGCCATACACATATCGTTATTCCTAATCATCCTCTTGCAACATCCGTAGCTGTCCATAATATTCAGGACAAGCCTTCTTATTATCAGGATTTTTATCCAAACGGCATTATCTACGCCATCTGGCGACCGCCCCAATCCGCTTAATCAGTCTTTTTGAATTAAATGCTGCCTGTTGACCTTCCTGGTTAATAGCAAAATCAGTATATGCGTGTTCAAAGACGGATTTTTCTTATAGCTGTCAAATCAGATAGCACAAATTCAATTTTAACACTGGCATAATGCCACAAGCTGCTGTTTCTGAAATATCAGGAAAGGCTTGATAAAGTATGTATAATTATGATCAATCAAATAATATCGTTCTCGATAAAGAACAAGCTGATCATTGGTTTGCTCACCCTTGCACTCATCATTGGGGGAATTTGGAGCATTACCAAAGTTCCGCTCGATGCCGTACCGGATATTACCAATAACCAGGTACAGGTCATCACACAAGCACCGAACCTGGGGACGGAAGACATCGAGCAGTTTGTTACCTATCCGGTGGAAGTGGCAATGGCCAACCTTCCGGGCGTAACAGAAATTCGCTCCGTTTCACGTTTCGGACTATCGGTAGTAACCATCGTTTTTGAAGACGACATGGGAACCTACCTGCCCAGGCAACTGGTAGCCGAAAAACTCACGGAAGTAAAAGAAGAAATCCCACAGGGGTTCGGTGAACCTTCAATGGGGCCAATATCTACCGGATTGGGTGAAATCTATCAATACACCTTAAAAGTGGATTCTACCCATAAAGGACAATACTCATCTTCCGACCTGCGTACCATGCAGGACTGGATTGTAGCCCGGCAAATGGCTATGGTTCCCGGAGTGGTTGAAATCAATGCCATAGGTGGCAACATCAAACAGTATGAAGTAGCTGTTGACCCGGATGAACTCAAGGCTATTGGGTTGACTATTTCCGACATATTCACCGCTCTGGAAAAGAATAACCAGAATACAGGAGGTGCTTATATAGAAAAAGACCACTATGCTAATTTCATAAGAGGTGAAGGGCTGGCTCGCAGCCTGAAAGACATTGAAAATATTGTGGTCAAAAATGTCAATGGACTTCCCATTACAATCAAAGATGTAGCAAAAGTCCAATTTGGTTCTGCTGTGCGTTATGGTGCATTGACACAAGATGGAGAAGGCGAAGTTGTGGGAGGACTGGTAATGATGCTAAAAGGAGCCAATTCCAATGATGTGATTGAAAGGGTGAAAGAACGCATGTCAGAAATTCAGAAGTCATTGCCAGAAGGAGTAATCATAGAACCGTTGCTGGACAGGAGTAAGCTCATTGCAAAAACCACCGGCACGGTAAGCCAGAACCTTATGGAAGGAGCATTGATTGTGATTTTCGTTCTGGTGTTCCTGCTCGGCAACTGGAGAGGAGGTTTGATTGTAGCCTCCACAATTCCCCTTTCATTACTGTTTGCATTTATCCTGATGAATGTTTTTGACGTATGGGCGAACCTAATGAGTTTGGGGGCTATTGACTTCGGGATAATAGTAGATGGTGCAGTGATCATTGTGGAAGGAACGGTATTCCTGTTACACGACAAAGTGTTAAAGAAACAGAATATTACGGCAAAGGTGAGAAATGATGTAGCCTATTCTGCTTCCAGCAAAATGATGAACTCCGCTTTTTTCGGACAGCTCATTATTCTGATAGTATTTATTCCAATTCTGGCCTTAGAGGGCGTAGAAGGAAAGATGTTCAAGCCGATGGCACTCACCTTTATGTTCGCCATGATAGGCGTAATGATTCTCTGCCTTACTTATGTTCCTATGATGTCAGCCTGGTTTATCCGAATGGGGAAGAAAAACAAAACCTCCTGGGGCGACCGATTTGTGATTTGGTTGGAGAACATCTATGAACCCACTTTGGGCAGAGCATTAAAAAGAGCCAAATGGGTAATTATTTCATCGGTAGTATTACTCGGTTTGGCAGTATTCACTTTTACACGTATGGGTGGGGAGTTTGTTCCTCAATTGGATGAAGGCGACATAGCTTTTCATGCGATACTAAAACCAGGTAGTTCATTAACAGAAACCATAGAAACTACCACAAAAATAGAAGGTATTGTTAAAAATAAATTTCCGGAAGTTCAAAAAATAGTCAGTAGGATTGGTGTGGCAGAAGTTCCTACCGATCCTATGCCAATGGATTTAGCCGACATCTTCGTAATCATGGCTCCTAAAGAAGATTGGGTTACGACTGATTCTAAGGACGAATTGGTAGAAATGATGAAAGAGGAACTGGAAAAGATTCCCGGTGTCAATTATGAATTTACCCAACCTATTGAAATGCGGTTTAACGAACTACTGGAAGGAGTACGGGAAGATATAGCCATCAAGCTGTACGGAGAAGACATAAACATACTGGCAACCAAAGCAGAAGAAATCTCTAAAATCATTGCCGGAACCAAAGGTATTGGTGATATGCGGGTAGAGGCAACCACCGGGCTTCCTCAAATGACTGTGCAATACAATCGGCATAAACTGGCACAGTACGGCATTCATGTGGAAGACCTCAATACTGTTGTTCAATCGGCTTTTGCAGGAGGAAAAGCAGGAGTGATTTTTGAAGGAGAAAAACGCTTTGACCTGGTTGTCCGCTTGGATAAGCAGCATCGCAAAAGCATTGACGACCTTAAAAATCTGTACATCAATTTGCCAAACGGCTCACAGATTCCACTGAAAGAGGTCGCTGATGTCAGCTACCAGCCCGGCCCCATGCAGATCAGCAGGGACAATACTAATCGGAGAACCTACGTAGGTATCAACGTAAGAGGGCGTGATATAAAATCCCTTGTGGAAGAAATCCAGCAAAAAATGGATGCACAGCTCGACTTACCACCAGGATATTATATAAGGTATGGCGGTGCATTTGAAAATCTGGAACGTGCCAGCAAACGTTTGCAAATAGTCGTTCCCATTGCACTTGGATTGATCTTTCTGCTCATTTTCTTCGCTTTAAAATCATTCAAACAATCCATGATGATATACATGGCCATTCCACTGGCAGCCATTGGAGGCATTTTCTCTTTATGGCTACGGGACATGCCATTCAGTATATCCGCAGGCGTTGGGTTCATTGTTCTCTTTGGAGTTGCTGTATTGAACGGACTGGTGCTGATCAGCGGATGGAATGAATTGAAAGAGGAAGGTCTAACAGATTTGAATGAACGGATCCGTTTAGGGGCAAAAAGAAGGATAAGACCTATCCTGCTTACTGCGTTAACAGACGTTTTGGGCTTTTTACCAATGGCGGTATCTACTTCTGCCGGAGCGGAAGTACAGCAACCATTGGCAACTGTGGTAATTGGCGGAATGATAACAGCTACTTTATTGACACTATTTGTGTTGCCCATTTTATACCGCTGGGTGGAAAGCAGAAGTGCTAAAGTAACTGTGCCAAAAGCCCTGAGTGTGATGCTACTTGTTGGAGGCCTTACTCTCTTTTCATCCGGTGAGTTGAAGGCGCAATCACAAGATACCTTATCTCCCATAACACTGGAAGAAGCCATACAAAAAGCAAAATCCGCATATCCCAAAATTCAGGCAGCCCGGTTGGAAGTGGAGAACCAGGAAGCCTTGAAGAAGACAGCATGGGATTTGGGAAATACAAAGGTATTCACCGGAGGTGAGGAGTTGAGCGGTAATCAGGGTGTTTATACCATTGTTGGGGTTCAGCAGCAAAATATAGATGTGTTTGGAGTAGCCCCTAAAATGCGCTTGC
>Ga0070728_10005161_pt1 | contig 13084 bp, 12 predicted proteins | sample tdDd471_FD_66723 | JGI IMG/M metagenome (GOLD analysis project Ga0070728, IMG submission 66723) | Marine sediment microbial communities from the Atlantic coast under amendment with organic carbon and nitrate - tdDd47.1 | ecosystem: Environmental > Aquatic > Marine > Coastal > Sediment | place...
GCGCCCGAGCCGTCCCGACTGGCCTATGTCCCCTTCGTCTGCGTCGCCAACATGATGCGCCTGATGCACCGGATCGGTGTCACCGAGATGATCCGCGGCATCGCCACCTGCATCGAGGAGGACTTCCGTCGCTGGGAACTGTTCGACAAGATCCCCCGCGTCGCATCCCACTCGCTGGAGGGTGTCATCGAGCTTATGCCCACGTCGGACGGGGAGGTCTATGGCTTCAAGTACGTCAACGGCCATCCGAAGAACACCCGCGACGGCCTGCAGACCGTGACGGCCTTCGGGCTGCTGGCGGACGTGCATACGGGCTATCCCGTCCTGCTGTCAGAAATGACCCTGCTGACGGCGCTGCGCACAGCGGCGACCTCCGCACTGGTGGCGAAGTATCTGGCCCCTGAAGGTGCCGACACCATGACCCTGATCGGCAATGGCGCGCAGTCGGAGTTCCAGGCGCTGGCCATGAAGGCGCTCTGCGGGGTGACGAAGCTGCGCCTGTACGACCTCGACAGCCAGGCCACCGCAAAGGTCATGCGCAACCTGTCGGACCAGGGCTTCGAGCTGACCGCCTGCGAGACGGCGGAGGCGGCAATCGAGGGCGCGCAGATCATCACCACCTGCACCGCCGACAAGCAGTACGCCACCATCCTTACCGACAACATGGTCGGTGCCGGAGTCCACATCAACGCCATCGGCGGCGACTGCCCCGGCAAGACCGAACTGCACCGCGACATCCTCAGCCGTGCCGACGTCTTCGTCGAGTATCCGCCCCAGACCCGCATCGAGGGCGAGATCCAGCAGATGCCGGACGACTTTCCGGTCACCGAGATGTGGCAGGTGATCAACGGCACCGCGCCGGGACGGCGCGACGCCAGCCAGATCACCCTGTTCGACGGTGTCGGGTTCGCGACGGAGGATTTCTCGGCACTGCGCTACCTGCGCCAGCAACTGCATGAGACCGGTCTCTACCAGGCCCTCGACATGATCGCCGACCCCGATGACCCGCGCGATCTGTTCGGGATGGTGCAGCGGGCGCGGGAGGCGCCGTCAGATTAGCACGGCGCTAGCGCTTCCCGGACGGGCCCGGATTGCCGTCGCGCCAGCTCGATGTCGACTTGCAACGACGGCAGATGCGCTCCCCGAAGCCAGAACTGTCGAACTTCTCCTGACAGCGCAGGCAGGATCGAGTCTTGGCGACGTCGGCATTGGCGCGTGGCAGAGGAGCGTGGCCCCCGAAAATTTCAGGTTCCATGGCTGTCTTGCGTATCATTCGGTCTCCGATATGTGGTTGGGCGACCTGCGATGGGCCGGTGGTCGGGCACCCCCAGAGTGGTGACCGGTCGGCAGATCGAAATGGCTCAGGGACCTCCCCCCTGCCAGGCCACGGCAGATGGGCGGCAATGCCGCCCGAAACAGTACCCGCGATGCGATCGACGCCGGACGCGCATTGCACACGCCCGACGCTGATCTGTCGCCGCTATCTCACGACGCGCCGAGCTTCAGGCCGTCAACGCAGGCGCGCGCCAGGTCGACATCAGGCGAGTCGCTACCCGGAGGCGTGGCCCAACCAGCCTCCATCACCGCCTTGTAACGGCTATAGCCAACCGACTGCATGATGGTCGCCGTCTTGGCTTCGCGATCCGGATCCGCGGCGGCAGAGTTGTGGCAGACCGGCACCAGGGCGGCGATAACCTGGTCATCGGCCATCGATCTTGCCATCTCATTGGCCTTGCTGCCGGTGACCCAGCCGCCGGCGGAAAAGCCCACAATGGAGACGATGACACCGCCCACGATTGCGCCGTAGATACCTGGTTTCGTCCATACGGGAAAATTCACTGTCGTTCCTCCAGCGGGGGAAGCGCCGCCTGCACTATGATTGATACTGTTCGAAGTCGCCTGCGCCCGAGACCCTGCTCATCAGGGTCCAACCGACTCGCAGGACACCGTCCCGTCAGGAACGGTTTCCGACACACGACATGGAATGCATCCCACGTCGACACCGGCGGTCACACGGGCGCTTTCGCAAGTTTTCGTCCGGCGGGTCTCATGGTCGCCTGTAGGCAACTGGTCCGCCGTTCAGCCAATATAAGTTGTTCGATTTCACATGAACAACGGCACGGCGGAAATTACGTCTAGATGATATTTTATAAAAAGTCATTCAATATTTCATATTCATCCATTTTCGACGAATTATTATTTCACTTATTTATTCTTCAAATAAATAATGTTTTTCCAAAAAAGGCCAATATATTGATTTTTATTCAGTAAATCCGACACATAACAGAGCATGCGCTCACCAGGAATATCGGGACTTTACTCAAAATCCGAAAATCGGGCGTGGTTTGCACCTGTCGCGATACCCGAAACCTGCACCGGTCGACCGTGACCAGGAACCAGGAGGGCGAGATTCGATTGCCCCCTCACCGCATGATTCTGCACAAGGCGTGCATCCGGCCCCGCGCCGAAACCGCCGGTCGTCCGGCGCGGGACACAGTGGCATTGCTCCGGGCGTCAGCCCTTCAGCCGTCGCGCCGCCTGCCGCAGCACGTCACGGTCGCCGCGCTGCCAGGTCACCGTCAGACTGTAGCGGCTGATCCGCCAGCCCTCGGCCCGGCGGATCAGGTCCACATCATAGTAACCACCGATCAGATAGTCCGGATCCCCCCGGGCGCCGGACAGATGATGCATCGCCTGCAGATAAGCCGTCAGATGCGCCCTGTCGCCTTCGATGCGGTGGACATGATTGCCGGTCAGATGCTGGGTCGAGGTTAGCCCCCCGACAGTCCCCCGCATGATCTCGATCCAGTCGGCCCGGCCGCCGGCGTAAGCCGCCCCGCCAAAGGTCGAGAAATCCGCCTCCAGCGGATCATCAAAGACCTGCTCCAGCAGCGCCAGATCCTTCATGTCGATCGCCGTCGCATAGCGATGCATCACATCGCTGATCGCGAGACGGTCGGCGATGGTCGTGAGTTCAGTGTCTGTCATGGTGTCCTCCCCTTCAGAACAAGGCCTTGGAGTAGTCGAGCCTGCATTCAGACTAGGGTCACCATCAGGATTGATCCATAATCCTTTGGCGCTGCAGCACTTGGCAGGATACGGCATATCCGCAAGCAGTCCTCCCAGGTCAGGCGGATCGAACCTCTCGGCCTCGGACCAATCCACCATGCACCGCCATGCATGACGGAGCCGCCGGTTCACTGCACCTTTGGCAATGGAACATCTGCTGATGACCCATCGAACGCGACGGAACCCGCTCAGGGCTACTTTCGCGTTTCGACGGCTCCCTCTATTCTGAGTTCATGTGGACCTATCTTCGCGACGCAGGCATCGAATTCGGCTTTCCGCATCAAGCGCATCGCATGCATCTGAAGCCGCATCTTCACACCAGCGCCCAGATCATGGTTGTCACCGGGGGATCGCGTCGCGTTCAACTTGGCGGCAGGGCTGTCATTGTCCCGACAGGATCGATGCTGATCATTCCGCCGGGTGTGGCCCATGCGGCTGACGGAAGCGGATGGGACGGCTTCAATGCCTATTTCGACCACTCGCTTGTTCCTGGACTGACAGCCAGCCTTCTTCGCTTTACCCATCTTCCGCACTGGGTGAACGAGGTTGGTAAACATGGTCTGGAATGCGACATCTCATGCATCCTCGCCCTGATGCCGGAGGGGATGACCGCCTGGTCCGATCCCGGCCTTTCGCCATATCATCCAGAGAGTACGGAACCGGCCGGGTGGCCGCAGAGCCGCGAAGGTCAGATCAGAAGATATCGTCGTGAATCCGGCATCACGCCGCATGCCCATTTCAAGGCCATTCAACTGGACCGGGCGCGACAGAAGCTTGCAAGGGGCGAGGCCATTGCGGCAGTGGCCGCAGAGCTCGGATTTACCGATCAAAGCCACCTTGGACGCCAGTTCCTGGCGACTTTTGGCACCTCGCCCGGTCGTTATGGCTCAGGCCAGGCCGGCAGCATCACAAATGTACCAGACGGCCATTCGCGTCGTTCCTAGGCTGTCGACGTCGAAATGACGGGATGCCCGAGGAAAGTCCATGGACCCATTGATCATCATGTTCCTGTTTCTCGCAGGTATCGTGGGTGGCGCGGTGAATGCCGTTGCCGGTGGCGGGACGTTCTTCACTTTCCCTGCGATGATCCTCTCAGGCCTCGATCCACTGACAGCGAACGCTTCGAATGCCGTGGCGATCTATCCCGGCCACGCGGCGGCTGTGCCTGCCTACAGGAAGGAACTGAGGGCTGCAGGCCGCCCCTTGATCGTGCGGAGCGCAATTGTGGCAACTGGCGGGCTGCTTGGGGCGGGCCTTCTTCTGCAAACCGGTTCAGTCGCGTTTGAGGGACTGGTTCCATGGCTCCTTCTCTCGGCGACACTTCTGTTTGCGTTCGGGCCCCTGCTGGCCTCCATATCTGCGCGGCATCGGCTTGAATCCCGTTGGGCAACCGGTTGCGTGGAGTTCCTGTTTGCGATCTACGGGGGCTACTTCGGCGCAGGGCTTGGTATCCTGCTCATGGCCGCCCTCACCATCATCGGAATTCGAGATGTCCAGTTGGCCAATGCCCAGAAGAACTGGCTCGCGACAATCATCACGACGATATCGGTTGCGGTATTCTCGATTGCCGGTGCCGTCGCCTGGCCTCAAACCATAGCGGTTCTGCTGGGGGCGTTGATCGGCGGGTACTTTGGTGCCCGCCTCGCCCGGCGCATTCCGGCTGACGCGTTGCGCGTTGTTGTCATCCTCGTCGGTTTGGTGCTGAGTGGTTACTACTTTGCGGTCTGATATCCGTGCGGGTGCCTTGTTCCGCCGAAAGGCTGCCCAGAGACGCAGGGCACCATGGCGTGGAGCGTGCCGTCGACGACCTCTTTCAATTGCCCGAAGGAACCCTGCGAGAGCCTCCGCGAAGGCGGAACATCACCCTGTCCCCGCTCATGCAGGCTTTTCGAGGACCACCAGCTTGGTCATGGCCGGAATGAGATTCTGCCCGCCGTCGGTCTTGAACCCGATCTCGCGGCCCTTGGCGATCAGCCAGCCCACAGACAGCGACCGCGCCTCCGGCGTGAATGCCATGTGCTGGAGCTGCCAAAGTGCCGCCAGGGCCGGACCGGACCGGTCTTCCTCCACCATGAAATCATGGATCAGCAGCTTGCCGCCGGGTGCCAATGCGGCATAGGCCTTCTCCAGCAGGGTCGCGACCGCGTCGCCCGGAACACCACTCAGCAGGTAGGACATCAGGATGGCATCCTGCTCGCCCGGCCACGCGACCTCCACCGCATTGCCCGGGATATAGCGGACGCGATCGACCAGATCGGCCTCGGCGATGAAGCGCCAGCCGATCTCGGCCACGTTCGGGAAGTCGATGATGGTCGAGTGCAGATCTGCGTAGGCCTTGCACAGGCTGATCGTCATGGCCCCGGTTCCGCCGCCGACATCCAGCAGGCTGGTCGCGCCCGACAGATCGACCAGCCGCGCCAGCGTGCGCCCCGGACCAAGCGACCCGGCATGCTGGCTCTCGGAATAGACCGACGCCTGCTCCTCGTCCGCCATCCAGTGGCGGTAGGACGCAATGGCGTCGTCGGACAGGTCGTCCTTCATCACCGCGTTCAGCTGCAGCAGGAACGGGTACATCTGCTGGTCGATCTGGTAGCGCAGGTAATCGCCGAAATCGTACTTCGAATGCTTCGACAGGAAATTCTCCGCCGCCGGGGAGTTCTGCAGGCGCCGGTCGTCAGCCCAGGTCAGGATGCCGATACTCGCAAGTGCCGTGGTCAGCATGACGATCCTGTTCACGGGAACGCCGGTGGCCTTGGCGAGTTCCTCCGGCGTCTTCGGTTGCCCCGTCAATTCCGTGAAGAGATCAATGTGCAGCCCTGCAAAGAGGGCCTTGGAAGCCATGAAGCTGAAAGCGATGGTCGAAAGCTCTTCTGCGGTTTCCACGCCTTGCGCGCCCTCCGATACCATATCGCTCGCATGCATGGTCATGTCCAAATTCCTCCTGATTTTGCTGATGCGAGACACCATAGTCAGATTGTTTTGCGGTGCAACATACGGCAGATGGCAGAAAAATTCGAATTCGGGAAATCGCCCTGAAAATATTCGATATGCTCGTCAAAATCCGAGATTTCTCCGTAATAATCCAGAATATTGACCGATTTTCATTCTATGAAATTTCGTATATTTTTCATTCTCATCAATTATTTTGCGATTATGTAATACTTCTTTATATTTTTTATTAACACAAATGAATTTCCAAGCGCTTCATCTGCAATGATTTCGTATTTCTCTCGTACAAACGAGATTCAGGGCTTGCTCTCGCAGGCGCTCCGGCTCTGCAAGCCTCCTATGCGCCAGGTATTCAGCATGGTGCCTGAGCCATCTCAGCGGGATATCCGGCATATGAAAAGGGCCGCCCGCAGTTCCCTGCGGACGGCCCTCTCTCATCTCGGCCCTGACCCGGCGTCCAGGTCAGGCAGAACCAATCGCGGGGATCAGTTCTTTTCCTTGTCCACCAGGGCCTTCTCGGAGATCCAGGGCATCATGGCGCGCAGCTTGCCGCCGACTTCCTCGATCGGGTGAGCGGCGTTGCGGGCGCGGGTGGCCTTGAAGGAGGTCTGGCTGACCTTGTTCTCCAGCATCCAGTTGCGGGTGAACTTGCCCGACTGGATGTCGTCCAGCACACGCTTCATCTCGGCCTTGGTCTCCGGGGTCACGATGCGCGGACCGGTGACATACTCGCCATACTCCGCCGTGTTGGAGATGGAGTAGTTCATGTTGGCGATGCCGCCTTCGTAGATCAGGTCGACGATCAGCTTGACCTCGTGCAGGCATTCGAAATAGGCCATCTCCGGCGCATAACCGGCCTCGACCAGGGTCTCGAAACCGGCGCGGATCAGCTCGACCAGACCGCCGCAGAGGACCACCTGCTCACCGAACAGGTCGGTCTCGCATTCTTCCTGGAACGTGGTCTCGATGACGCCGGCGCGACCACCACCGATGGCGCTGGCATAGGACAGGGCCACTTCCAGCGCGTTGCCGGAGGCGTCCTGGTGCACGGCAACCAGGCAGGGCACACCGCCACCGCGCTGGTACTCGGAGCGCACGGTGTGGCCCGGGCCCTTCGGCGCGATCATGAAGACGTCCAGATCGGCACGCGGCTCGATCAGGTTGAAATGGATGTTCAGGCCGTGCGCGAAGCAGATCGCGGCACCTTCCTGCATGTTCGGGCCCAGGTCGTCGCGGTAGAGATCACCCTGCAGCTCATCCGGGGTCAGCACCATGACCACGTCGGCCCAGGCGGCACCGGAAGCCGGATCCATCACGTCGAAGCCCGCGCCTTCCGCCTTCGGGCGGCTGCCGGAGCCTTCGCGCAGCGCAATGCGAACGTTCTTCGCACCGGAGTCGCGCAGGTTCATGGCATGGGCATGGCCCTGGCTGCCATAGCCAACGACCAGGACGTTCTTCGCCTTGATCAGATTCACGTCCGCATCACGGTCGTAGTAAACACGCATTGTTCAGGTCCTCCTCAGGGTCTCGGTTCATGGGCGCTGCTGTGCCGCAAGTGCGACCCTGACGCAACGCCGTATTTCGCGGGGCGCGCCAGCGCGCGCGGTTGATGCCTCAGATTTCGTCCGGGCCACGGCTGATGGCGGCAACACCGGTACGGCTCATGTCCACCAGCCCCAGCGGCCGCATCAGATCGGCAAAGGCGTCGATCTTGGAGGCGGAGCCGGTGATCTCGAAGACGAAGCTGCGGTCGGTGGCATCGACTGCGCGGGCGCGGAAGATGTCGGCGATACGCAGTGCCTCCACCCGCTTCTCCCCGGAGCTGCGCACCTTCAGCAACGCCAGCTCCCGCTCGATATGCGGTCCCTGCACGGTCAGGTCGGCGACCCGGTGTACCGGCACCAGCCGGTCGAGCTGTGCCTTGATCTGTTCGATGATCATCGGCGTGCCGGTGGTGACGATGTTGATGCGGGAAATGCCGTTGTCGCGATCGACCTCCGACACCGTCAGGCTGTCGATGTTGTAGCCACGACCGGAAAACAGGCCGATGACCCGGGCCAGGACGCCCGATTCATTGTCGACCACGGCGGATATCGTGTGACGTTCTATGGTGTCTTGCATGTCGCTTCACGGTGTGGCGAAGGCGGATACCTGTCCGGCATCCCCTTCACCTGACCGTCCCTCCTGAGAGATAGAGTTCGTTGCGGTTCCGGCTCAGACGAGGGCCAGTCCCTGATCGGTGGCCTGGGGTGACTCCGCGCCCGCCTCGTTCCCCAGGATCATTTCGTTGTGTGCGGCCCCGGACGGCACCATGGGGTACACGTTCTCCGCCGGGTCAACGCGAACGTCGGCGATGACCGGCCGGTCCACGGCAATCATCTCGTCGATCAGGCTGTCCATCTCGTCCGGCGTTTCCGCCTTCAGGCCCACGGCGCCGAAGCTCTCCGCCAGCTTCACGAAGTCCGGCAGGCTCTCCACGTAGCTTTCCGAATAGCGCTTGCCGTGCATCAGTTCCTGCCACTGGCGGACCATGCCCATCCACTGATTGTTCAGGATGAAGATCTTCACAGGCAGCTTGTACTGCGCCAGCGTCGACATTTCCTGGATGTTCATCATGATCGAGGCTTCACCGGCAATATCGACCACCAGCTTGTCCGGATGCGCGATCTGCGCGCCCATCGCCGCCGGCAGGCCGTAGCCCATGGTGCCGAGCCCGCCGGAGGTCATCCAGCGGTTCGGGCTCTCGAACTTGAACAGCTGCGCCGCCCACATCTGGTGCTGACCGACCTCCGTCGTGATGTAGGGGTCACGATCCTTGATCTTCTCGTACAGGGCCTCGACCGCACGCTGCGGCTTGATCAGCTTGTCGGTCTTTTCGTAGGCGAAGCTGTTGCGCGCCCGCCAGATGTCGATCTGGCGCCACCAGGGCTCGATCCGCGCCGGATCGACCTGACGCGCGCCTGCCTTCCAGATGCGGATCATGTCTTCCAGGATATGCGCCGCGTCGCCGATGATCGGCAGATCCACCCGCACGTTCTTGTTGATCGAGCTCGGGTCGATGTCGATGTGGATCTTCTTCGACTTCGGCGAGAAGGCGTCCAGACGGCCGGTCACCCGGTCATCGAAGCGCGCGCCGATGCAGATCATCACGTCGCAGTCGTGCATGGCCCAGTTGGCCTCGTACGACCCGTGCATGCCCAGCATGCCGAGATACTGCCGGTCCGACGCCGGATAGCCGCCCAGGCCCATCAGCGTGTTGGTGATGGGATAGCCGGTCATGCGCACGAACTGGGTCAGCAGCGCGGATGCCTTCGGCCCGGCATTGATGATGCCGCCGCCGGTATAGAAGATCGGGCGTTCCGCATTGGCGATCATCTCCACCGCCTCCCGGATCTTCTCCAGATCGCCCTTCACGCGCGGACGATAGGTACGGTGGCGCACCTTTTCCGGCGGGGTGTAGTCAGCGGTGTTGATCTGGATGTCCTTCGGGATGTCGATGACCACCGGGCCGGGGCGGCCATTGGTGGCGACATAGAAGCCCTCATGAACCACACGCGCCAGGTCAGCCGCGTCCCGGACCAGATAGTTGTGCTTGGTGCAGGGGCGGGTGATGCCGGTGGTGTCGCATTCCTGGAACGCGTCGTTGCCGATCATGTGGGTCGCGACCTGCCCGGTCAGACAGACAATGGGGATGGAATCCATCAGCGCGTCGGTCAGTCCGGTGACCGCATTGGTGGCACCGGGGCCGGAGGTAACGAGCACGACACCCGGCTTCCCCGTGGAGCGGGCATAGCCCTCCGCCGCGTGCACCGCGCCGCCTTCCTGGCGGACCAGGATGTGGCGAATGGAGTTCTGCTTGAACAGCGCATCATAAATCGGCAGTACCGCGCCGCCAGGATACCCGAAAATGGTATCTACACCCTGATCGGTCAGTGCCTTGATCAGGATTTCCGCGCCGGTCATTGCGTTGTTCGACATGATACGCCTCGTTGCCTTTTCTGTTCCCCGGACAGGGGAGCAGTTCCTCGTTCCTCAAAATGAACAGCCCGTCACGCGCACGCATGGTCAGAACTGGCCATTTCCACCCGGAAACAGCGCGACCAGTCAGAGGGTCATCAGATACAGAACACGCGCGGCGAACCGGGCGGCGCGAAACATAGGCAAGGGCTACTGCTCGGTCAACAGAAATTCGCTTATTTTCGGAAAGATTTCCGCGAAAACACTTTCTGTTTGTTTCGTATTCGGGCAAAAATCAGCAACGATCTGATGGCGAAACCAGGTTCCCTGCCGCTTGGCATAGCGGCGCGTGGCAGTCTGGGCCTGCGTTCGCGCCTCTTCCAGACTCAGGTTTCCGCCCAGGTGGGCGATCAGGGCCGGAACACCCAGGGCTTTCATCGCAGGCAGATCCGGGTCGAGGCCGCGCGCATGCAGGCGCGCCACCTCCGCCAGTGCCCCCTCCGCCAGCATGGCATTGAAACGTGCGTCGCAACGGGCATAGAGGTCAGCGCGCGGCGGGTCGAGCACTACCGTGAAGGTTCTCGCCCGGACAGGCGGTACGCCCGGCACCTGTTGCCATTCCGTCAATGACCGACCCGTCCCCCGCCAGACCTCCCAGGCGCGGACAAGTCGCTGACTGTCGCCGGCATTCAACCGTTCGGCTGCGACCGGATCGACCGGCATCAGGCGCTGTCGCAACTCCTCCCCGCCCTCGCGCGCAAGTATCGCAGTCGCCTCCTGCCGAAATTCCGGGGCAATGTCGGGGATCGGAGCCAGCCCCTGCAGCAATGCCCGGACATACAGGCCGGTCCCGCCACAGAGCACAGGCACCTGCCCCGCCGCGTGACATGCCGCAATCTCTGCTGCCGCAAGGTCGGACCAGAGCGCCGCAGAACAGGCCTCCGACGCATCCTGAAAGCCGTACAGCCGATGCGGGGCCATGGCCTCCAGCTCCGGCTCCGGTCGGGCGGTCAGGATGTGCAGGTCACGGTAGACCTGCATGGAGTCGCAATTGATCACGACCCCGCCCAGTTCCGCAGCCACGCGGGCGGCCAGCGCCGACTTGCCGCTCGCCGTCGGGCCGAGTATCAGCAACAGATCGCCAGACGAAGCTGGCTGTTCCGGAGGGGTATCGTTCATGGAAATGGTTCTGACGCTGGTCGGCAATGCGCGTCAACCACTGACACAGACACAGGTGGCCGCCGTCCGCTCCGCAACGGGCGCAACTGCTCCGGTTCGGGACCTGGGGCCGGAAGCCGTCGAGTTCCCTGTCGAGGTACGACCCGCCGACGCATCCGAGCTGGAGCAGCGGGCCGTTGAAGCGCTCTCCGGGGCGGCAGTCGATCTGGCGCTCACCGACAGCGGGAACCGGCGCAAGCGCCTGCTGATTGCCGACATGGATTCCACCATAATCACGGTCGAATGCATTGACGAACTGGCCGACTTTGCCGGTGTGCGGGATGCGGTTTCCGGCATTACCGAACGCGCCATGCGCGGCGAGATCGATTTCGAGGGCGCGCTGCTGGAACGTGTCGGACTGATGACGGGCCTGCCGGAATCGGTGTTGCAGCAGGCTTTCGACGACCGCGTCCGGCTGACCGACGGGGCGGCAACCCTGACGCGGACAATGAAGGCCGGGGGCGGTCATGCGGCGCTCGTGTCGGGCGGTTTCACGTTCTTCACCGAACGCGTGGCACGCCTGACCGGGTTCGACGAGCACCATGCCAACACGCTGCTGTTTCAGGACGGCTACCTGACCGGCGATGTCGGACGGCCGATCCTGGGCCGACAGGCCAAGCTGGACCAGCTGAACCGCATCACGACCGAACTCGGCATCACCAACGAGGACGCGCTGGCGGTGGGCGACGGAGCCAATGACCTGGCGATGATCCAGGCCTCCGGCCTTGGTGTCGCCTTCCACGCCAAGCCAATGACAGCAGCGGCAGCGCGCGCGCGCGTGCTGCATGGCGACCTGACGGTGCTGCTCTATTATCAGGGGATTACATTCAGCGAATGGGCGACCTGACTGGGGAGGACAAGGTCAATGACAGACGAAATCGAACGGGTGACCTATGCGGTCACCGACCGGGTGGCGGTGCTGACGATGCAGCATCCGCCGGTCAATGCCGTGGACATGGAACAGATCGGGGCAATCCATGCCGGGCTGAAACGCGCCGATGCCGACCCGAACGTCGGCGCCATCGTGCTGACCAGCGCGGTGGATGGCTATTTCTGTGCCGGGATGGACCTGAAGATGGTGCAGCGCGGCGGCGTTGCAGCCTTCCGGCGCTTTCTGGAGACATTCTATCTGGAAACCCTGGATATCCAGCACCGCCTCACCAAGCCGACGATCACGGCCATCAATGGCACTGCCCTGGGGGCAGGCATGACTCTCTCCATCACCAGCGACGTGCTGATCGCCGCCGATGATGCCCGGCTGGGGTATCCCGAGATCAATGTCGGGGTCCTGCCCGCCATCCACTTCGCCCACCTGCCCCGGATCGCGGGTCGCCACCGGGCCTTCGAGTACCTGTTCACCGGCGACATGCTGCCGCCCGAGAGCCTGCGCGAGATTGGTGTGATCAACCATGTCGTGCCGGTCGCCGACGTGCTGCCGAAGGCCATGGAGATCGGGCGCAAGTTCGCTGCCAAGTCCCCCGCAATCATGGCCATCGGTCGCCGCGCCTTCAGCAGGGCCAATGACCTCGACTACCGCCGCGATGTCGCCAACCAGGTGGAGATGATGTGCGCCCTGATGGGAACCGGTGACGCGATAGAGGGCCTGACCGCCTTCACTGAGAAGCGCAAACCGCGCTGGACCGGCAAATGATCCCAAACAAAGGAACGCGCGCATAAGTGAATTGGTTCGGTAGCCCTGACGGCCTTTGTTGGCTGGACAAGTCGATAGGCATTTTGCACTGTGCCTTCAGAACTGGATAACCAGTCATTGCTTGCTGCCTGACAGGGGCAGCCATATGGGAGGATACCGGAAATGTTCAAACTTGGTTTGAGGCAGCGGTCGCGGCGTATGCTGACTGCCACTGCCGCGATTGCGCTGGCAGCAACGCTC